>Ga0189286_100067_pt1 | contig 79054 bp, 71 predicted proteins | sample UW69minimetaG_FD_130330 | JGI IMG/M metagenome (GOLD analysis project Ga0189286, IMG submission 130330) | Marine microbial communities from the Costa Rica Dome - UW69 mini metaG | ecosystem: Environmental > Aquatic > Marine > Oceanic > Photic zone | place: Costa Rica: the Eastern Pacific...
CAAGCACCTCAACCTGCCGTAACTTCGTGACAATTTCCTCGGGCTTGTGTCGCTTATTTCCCATCGTGAATCCTCCGTTTTCTAAACATAGCGGCGGACCACTTCAGTGGGGGAGGATCAACTTCAACCTCGAGTTCTCGAGGACTGGGACCGTTCGTTGGATTCCTTCATCGCCTAAGCACGGGCTGTTTCCCATGGTGGGGAGCGGCTTCCAACACAATGAAGGTATAGAACTATGAATGAACTTACACCAATGCCACGTCAGCGGCGCTCTCGGAGAAGGAAGACTGCGGTGCAACCGGAGGTGGCCAATGAGTTGGAACAGGTTGTAAAGGAAATGGAGGTCCAAGAAGCGACCGATCTAGTCGCAATGCTGTCCAAACAAGTCTCGCAGTGGTTCGTACGGTATAAGAACCAGTTTCATTTGGTTGAGAGGCTTTCCACGCATCTGACACAGACAGATGTAAAGCGCGTGTGTGTACCTCGCTTTCAGAAGCGGTTTCCGGACCTAAACCTTAGCGAAAACCATGAGGTGCTTCGGGATGTCTTTCAAAGGTCCTTGGTGGAAGCGCACAATGACCCTGAGCAAACTGTTCCTATTTGGAATGGTTCAACACGCTGCTGTCCAGAAGTCTCTCAAGCAATCATTCGCGAAGGAGAAACAGTCGCAATCAACACCTGGAAAGCGCCCGCCTACAGGCAACTCGGCGTGGTCGAAGCAAATACATCCATGCTCGACCTGTTTCTGGAGAAAATCTTTCCCCAGGAAATTGACCGCAGAGTCGCCAAAGACTGGTTGGCTTGGTGCCTCCAGAATGAAGCCGACAAGCCTTCATGGGCCCTTTTCCTGTATTCTCGTCGTAAGGGGACGGGGAAAAGCACGTTCTGCCATCTCGCAGGGCGTCTATTTGGCGAGGAAAACTCGATCACTCAGAACAGCATCTCAAAGCTGACTGGGCGGTTCAACAAGCCACTATTGGACAGTAAGTTGGTGATCTCTGAGGAACTTCAGCTGAAGCCAGACTCTCCGCACGGCAATACGCTGAAGACCTACATCACTGAAAAAGTGACGACGTCAGAAGCGAAGGGGCGTGACGTGGAGAAAGTGCAGCAATGCTGTTGTTTCCTCTTTACAACCAACCACATCCCTCTGTGGATTGAGGCGGATGAGCGTCGCTACTATGTGATTGATGCGGACCACAGTGGATACGCATCTGGACCAGACGCAGAGCAGTTTGGGGAGTTCGTTGGCGAGCTCTCGGCTTGGTTGGCTGAAGACAGGAATGTTGCGACGCTCTATAATGGGTTGATGCAGCATCGTGTCTCCAACGATTTCAATCCGCGATCACTGCATCTTTCTTCAATTCAAACACCTGTGATGAAACGTATCATGGGAGGCACAAGGGAGGTTCTTCTCGATCGGTTGGCTGAAAGGCTGGCCGGATTGGGCAGGTTCGCTATCCCGCAAGAGATGCTGGCAAAGGTCTTCATCGAAGAGCTTAAAACTAGTCAGAACCGCCTTCGCCATATGATGCCTGAGCTTGGTTGGCGCTCCAAAACTGTCAAATGGGGTGGCGTCGATCACAAGCGGACCATCTGGATTCATGAAGATTATCAGGTTGTTGGTGGTCGAGTGAAAGGTCCAAACAGCTATGATGAGCCTGTGTGTCCGATTGAAGAGGAGGCCAAAAGACTATGAGCGATCAGAAACTCTTCGTTCTGATGGATCGAAGCCAAGAATGGTACGCCGACATAATCGCGAACCATCTCGAAGAAGCACAAAAGGTTGTCGATGATATTCTGTCGGAGGCTGAAGAAAACCGGGACGGTTGCTTGGTTACGCCAACGAAAGGGCCGAGGAAGGTTCGCTTTCTTGGTCATCAAGACCGTGCGTATCGCTTTGTGTTTTGCATTCTCACCCGTCTGGCCGCGACCAGAGATCAGGTGGTTCGCCATCGGTGTCACAATCGACGCTGCGTGAACCCGCGACATCTGGAGGAAGGCTCTCGTGGCGATAATGTCAGAGATGAAAGTGACAGGCAGGCGAATGGCGTGGATTTCAATCTAATCTAGATGCTGTGGCTATGCCAAAGTCGCCACCTAAACTGCGAACCCGTTCCTCCCGTTCATTCGGGGGGAGCAACTCATCGGGTACTTCGGGTGTCGCCAACTAAAATCGGGGGCACTTTTAGGGGCATTTTTGATGCCTAGAGGGCCTAGTAGGCTAATAAACATTGATGTCCTGAATAGTGGCTGGGGTGGTAGGAAGCCTTGCGTCTCGATGAAACGCATCGGCTTTCCCGAACCAACTCAAAAACTGGGGCACTTAATGGGGCACTTTTGCCTGTCCGCGTCCGGATCTTTTGGCTCACCGTGGAAGCTGAAACCACGGATCCTTGGGCAAGCATTCAGCGACGTGATTGATCGCCAATAGCTCCATCTCATGTAGCAGGCCATCCGCCTCAGCAATATCTCTCAGCAGCGCTTATCGACTCCGTGACAGTACATTGCCCCACCGATGTGCGCCAAAATCACCCGCATCGAACGCCCCGCACGATGCCACACCTCGATAACCCAATCCTTTAAACTTGGCGCGTTGCCCGCGACCACCTCCCTGCGATCACACTTTTCCAACAAACAACTGCTTCCCAACAAGTTTCCTCAATGGAAACTCACTGTCCCCACAAGCAAATGTGTCAATCTTTAGGCGACTTTGAATCAAAATTTTGCTACCCGTTGCGTATCCAAAAAACGATAGACACAGCTCTTTTGGTTTTTTCAGCATTTGAGGAGACTACAAAATGCCAATTTTAACGATCGACGGCACCCATTTGTCCGACACCCTTTTGGTCAACGAAATCACTTATCCAGGCGCTTACACCGGGTTTCAAATTTCCGGCAATGAAGGCGACGATGTGATCACCGTTACGGGTTTACTACCAGCCGAAATCAACGGCGGCACAGGAAATGACACGTTGAGCGGTGGCCGAGCCAATGACACAATTGATGGTGGGGCCGGCAACGATGTGATCTTTGGCGGGCGCGGCGACGACCGCCTGCTCGGCGGCGACGGAAATGACATCATCAACGCTGGCAACGGTGCGGACGAGGTGTTCGGCGGCAGCGGCAACGATCTGCTGAATGGCGCCGGCGGGAACGATTATCTGGCCGGAGACCATGGGAACGACACTATCAATGGCGGCTCCGGCGACGATTTCATCTTTGGCAGTAAGGGTCACAATCTCCTGTCTGGCGGCGGCGGAAACGACACGGTCAACACGGGCGACCAAACCTCCACAGCAGATGGGGGCGAAGGGGATGATCTGATTGTCGCGCGCCTCAAAAAAGGCGGGGACCATATTCTAACTGGCGGAACAGGCGCGGACACGTTTGAGTTTATCTATCAGACCCATAAGAAGAGTTCCGATGTCATTATCACGGACTTTGAACTTGGCGTTGATGACCTGATCATCGGTGGTCAGGATTCGCAAACCTGGCTTGAGAACAACCTGGCTTTTGCAGCCACGTTTGGTCTGGACCTGGTGACGGAAGTTGACGGCAACACGGTTCTCAATATCGGCTCAAATGACTCGATCACTTTTGAAGGGGTGTCTTTGGCCCAGGTTGAAACCTACTTCGAAGACATCGGGATCGCGCTTGGTTAAAAACCAGGAAAAACGCGGTCAGCTTGTGCAGCGCGCTTCCGCTTTACGGTGTCCGAAGTGGTCCGATATTCCTCCGGGCCACTTTTTTTGCGCAGGATCAACAGACAAAACCGACAACAAGGTCAGACTGCGAGTTAGCTCACTCCAGAATGCCCCGCCAATCTGTCTCTTGCACGGGCTTAGCCACGCATCGCGGCTGTGGCCCGCCGGGAAGCGCGAGGCCTTGCGGCATATCACGTGTCGATATCAAAACCAACTTCGTTTCCGGAAACCGGTTGTACCCCATATTCAACAAGTCCCAACCGGACTGACCACTGTCCAGATTCAGGTCGCTGACCAGAAGTGCAAGGTCAGACAAATCGCCCAGCTTTGTGCATCCTTCGGCAAATGACTTAGCGGTGACCACGTCAAACCCCAGCTTCGCCAAATCTCGCGCGGTAGTGCGCAAGTAAACTTCGTCATCGTCAATGACCAAAGCACGCCCAACCGATGCGCCCTGTACAGTTAGGAGAACCTCCTCCCGATAAGGCGGAAAGCGCATACTCACTGTGGTCCCGTGGTCCTCACCACAGGCATTACTCTCCAGAAGTAATGCGCCGCCTGACTGATGCACAAATCCGTCGACCATCGACAAGCCAAGCCCGGTACCGCCGCCGTCGGCACGCTGTGAAAAGAATGGCTCAGTTGCACGTCTGCGGACAGCCTCGCTCATACCGCGACCGGTGTCGCGTACAACCACCTCGGCCCCGCCACTCGCAGTGGCCCGCACCTGAACACTCACCAGGCCTGCGCCGTCAATCGCCTGCCCAGCATTGACACAAAGGTTGAGCACGGCGCTCTCCAACTGCCCTGGGTCAACCCGCGCGAACACAGGCTCGTCCGGCACGTCAACGGTCATGTCCACCGTTTCCGGCATGCCGATTTCCAACAAGTCGGCCATACCCTCAACCAATTGACCGACATCGGTGACTTGTGGTTCCAAGTGTTGCTTGCGCGCAAAGGCCAGCAGACGTTCGGTCAACGACACCCCAAGATCCAGAGCCGAGCGGATGCGGGCCTGCAACTCCTTGGACCGTTCCGCATCCGCGTCCTCCAAGAGGTGTACATTGCCAGAAATACTCGACAGGATATTACCGAAGTCATGCGCCACTTCGCCTGACACCTTGCCCAATGCTTCCACACGACGGATTTCCTCAAGCCGCTGCTCCATGCGCTTGCGCTCGGTGGTTTCCGACAGCAGCCAGACCTCTTCGCCATTGGGCAGTGGCGAGCGGCGCAGTTCCAGCACATTGCCTGCTGGATCGATATACTCCTCAAACCCGCCATGCTCGCTGGCAGACGTTTGACGCTCAAAACTCGACTCAGAAATCAAATCAACCACTTTGACTTTTTCACCCGACTGAGCCGCAGGCAATCTCAGGAGCGCTCGTAGATTCGCGTTTTCTGCTTCGATCCACCCGCCCGCTGTGGCAATGGCCACCCCGTCTTTGATGTTGCGAAAAACACGGGAAAACAGCGCGTTCTGGTGCCCAACTTGACGCGTCCGCCGCTCCAGCTTGCGCGCGCTCTCCCGAAACACGTGAAACGCCGCATACAACTGACCAATTTCATCATCCGGCGCCGGCCCTTTCGGGAGGTCCGTACGATGATTTCCCGCAGCCAAACTCCGCATCGCCGCCGCGATCAAATGCAAGTTGCGCGCGACGTAACGAGACACATAAAGCGACGAGGAAATTGCCACCATCAGGCTCACAACGGTCAGCGCCAAAAAAGCTTTCTTGGCAAAGGCAAGGTTGCTCGATGTTTCCTGCCGCGCCTGCGACAAACGTTCCTCCGCCTCAAGCACCTGTGCCGCAGCAAAGGTGCTCACTCGCCTGGCTTCCTGCCGAACGCGAAACAGGGCATTTTCTGCGTCCAACCGCGCGGCCAAATCACGATGCTTTAGAACGAACAGGCTTTCGCTACGTCCCGTGGCCGCCTCAATTTCTGCCAAGGTTGCCTCATGCATCGGCGTCACTGTCCGCAGCGCCGCATCACGTTGCTTGCTGTACCGGCGGCTGAACTCTCCAAGCTCGATCAAGGCGGTGGCCCGCCCGGCACCTAGGGCGCTTGCCGTCAATTGCTGCAACGCGGCCCAGACTTCACGTTCCGCCAAAGGCAACGCCTTGTCACTGGCCAACCGGCGCACCCGTTGGTTCAGGCGCTCCATGTCGCGGTCAATTGCCGCCAGTTCCGCCTGCCGGGCGGTCTGCGGCGTCAATGCATTTGTCAGATCGTCGATGGCCAATCGCAACCGCGCCACGGGCAAATCCAGCGCAGTATCGCCAGCCGACAAAGTTTCAATCCGGTTCAGGTTTTCAAGAACCTTGTTCCTTTCCTGCTCCAACTGAAACGGAGGAAACAACGCATGCAGGAAGGGTGCAGAGGTCGCGAGATCTGCGGATTCTCGCGACAGGTCCAAGGCGTCAGACACCTCCGCCAAGGTTTCCTTGTGCAAGACGTTCATCCAGAGCTCGGTGCGATTTAGGACTAGAATGCCGATCAGGCTAACCAGCAGGATCAACCCAAACAGAACAGCAATGGCGGCAGACAAGCGAAACCGCACACTCAAGCGCGCCAGTACCGACATTACATCGTTTCCCCGCCAAGGTTAAAAATGTAACCCTGCGCCCGCCGTGTCTGCAAATGCACAGGCTTTGACGGCACGGGCTCAATCTTTCGTCTCAAACGCAAGATCAAAACATCAATGGTGCGGTCCACATAGCGCTCCACATCTGAGCCCAGCTCCTTTAGAAGTTCTGGCCTCGGGATCACCCGATTGGGATTGCGAGCAAAATACTCTAACAGACGATACTCCGCGTTGGTGAGAGGAACCTCTTCGCCTTCCCGATCCAAGAGCCGACGGGATTGCACATCAATCCGCATATCTCGAAAGGCAATCCCCTGCCCGCTTGAAACACATGGTTTAGCAGAGCCATGTCCGTAGCGCCGCAGGACCGCCCGAATGCGGGCCACCAACTCGCGCGGATTAAACGGCTTGATCAGATAGTCATCCGCGCCGGTTTCCAACCCGATGATCTTGTCGATCTCATCCCCCACACCGGTCAGCATCACAATCGGAATTTCATAGCGTTCCCGTATGTGGATCGCCAAGGTCAAGCCGGACTCTCCGCGCAGCCGCAAGTCGATCAGGGCCATATCGATATGTGGCGGATCTCCCAGCGCCATGAAGGTCGCAATGTCAGGACAACAGACCACGCCGAATCCGCTGTCCCGCATCAAAGCGGACAGCGTGTCCCGCACGCTCTCGTCATCATCCACGATCGCAATGAGCGGCTCGGCCTGGCCCGTAATCATGAAACCTCATCCCGCGGCATTTTGTGGCCAATGGGTATTCCCATTGACCAAGTGTTTTGAATCAGTTCCGCAGATCATGACAGATTGTAAGTCCGCGCGCGCGGCTTTGTAACACTGTTAACATTAAACCCTTGTTTCGTCTGTTCCGTTAACACAAGCCTGCTCGCGGGAAAGCTCGCCACTCTCCTAAGCTGCTCTGGTCAGCGCCTTGCCTTGGGGCCAATGTTCCACACGGCATGCGTTATAAGGGAGGATACCATGACACCAATTTTTACCCGCGCCGCGACGGCTTTGGGCATCCTGTCGGTCAGCGCCTTTGCCGCTTCAGCCGAATGTGCAGACCGGGGCGCTCTGGACGAGCTATACTGTGACGCCAATGGCGATCTGGACGAGCTATACTGTGACGCCAATGGCGATCTGGTTGCGGACACGCCAACCGATCCGGCCGAGTTGCGCAACCCGGACACACTGGTTTTTGCTTACACCCCGGTTGAAGACCCCGCCGTTTATGCTGACATCTGGGCACCGTTTATTGCCCATATGGAAGACGTGACTGGTAAAGACGTGCAGTTCTTCGCCGTGCAATCCAACTCCGCCGAAGTCGAAGCCATGCGCTCTGGTCGCTTGCACGTTGCAGGCTTCTCCACTGGCCCAACACCATTTGCGGTGAACCTCGCCGGTGCTGTGCCCTTTGCCATCATGGGCGCCGAGGATGGCCAGTTCGGCTATAAACTGCAGGTCTTCACGCAGGCCGACAGCGACATCCAAGCGGTCAAAGACCTCGCAGGCCGCCGCGTTGCGCATACCTCGCCCACCTCCAACTCCGGCAACCAAGCGCCTCGCGCGTTGTTCCCATCCTTGGGTGTCGAGCCGGACAAGGACTACGAAGTGACCTACTCCGGCTCCCACGACCAATCCATGCTAGGTGTGGTCGCGGGTGACTATGATGCGGCCCCAGTGGCTTCCGAAGTGGTGGAGCGCATGGCGGAACGTGGTCTCTATGATCCCAAAGACGTGCGCATGGTCTGGGAAAGCGATCCGTTCCCAACCACGTCTTTCACCGTGGCCCACAACCTGGACCCAGAGCTGTCCGAGAAAATCAGAGAAGCCTTCTTCACCTTTGAGTTCTCCGGCACCAAACTGGGCGAGGAATTTGCCGGTGTGAGCAAGTTCATCCCGATCACTTACAAAGATCAGTGGGCGGTCATCCGTCAGATCCAGAGCTCCAACGGCGTGGAATACACGCCGCAGGGTCTCGCAGGTAAGTAACCCAATCCCCCAACAAAGCCCGGATAGCACGCATCGCTGTCCGGGCCTTTTCGGCCCTGTGAACGTCATATCTCAAGACACCGCGTCACAGGCAGGGCCGCGCTATGTCCGAGAGACCGCAATGCTAAAAATATCAAAACTCACAAAACGTTACGGCTCGGGCGACCCCGTGCTCAAGGAACTCGACCTGACTGTCGAAGGCGATCAACTGACCTCAGTCATCGGCTCGTCAGGCGCCGGCAAAAGCACGCTGCTGCGCTGTATCAACCGGCTGGTTGAACCCACATCTGGCTCCGTTGATCTGAACGGCACAGAGTTCACCGCCCTCAAAGGACGCGAGCTGCGCACGGCGCGGCGTCGTATCGGCATGGTTTTTCAAAGCTTCAACCTGATCGACCGCTTGACCGTGATGGAAAACGTGCAATCCGGTCGACTTGGTTACATCTCCACCTGGGCGGCCCTCACCCGCCGCTACCCCCGCGACGACATTCGCCATGCCTATGAGCTGATGGAACGGGTTGGCATCGCCCATTACGCCGATCGCCGGGCCGACGAGTTGTCCGGCGGCGAACGCCAACGCGTCGGCGTGGTCCGCGCACTGATGCAGCGCCCCGAGATCCTGCTGGCAGATGAGCCTACCGCTTCGCTTGATCCCAAAACCTCCGAGCAAATCATGTCGCTCCTGCGCGATCTGGCGTCAGAGTTGAAGCTCCCGGTGATCATCAACATCCACAACGTCACCGAAGCCAAAGAATACAGCGACCGCATTGTGGGCATGCGCTATGGCCGCATCATCTTTGACGACCTGCCCGGCAAGCTGACCCAATCCGAGATGGATGAAATCTACGCAGGCGTGCCTGCGATGGACCGTGCCGAAGTTGGAGCCGTGGCATGAGCATGGCCAAAGACACCTGGCGCAAACCGCCCTTCATAGCCAACCCGCTCTTGCGCTACGGGCTCTACGGTGCGGTGGCGCTCTACGTCATCTTCACACTGACCACCCTGCCGATTGACTGGGACCGCGTGTCTGACGGCATGCGTCGTGCACAACGCATCTTCAGCGGGGCGTTTCCTCCGAGTTTTGAGCGTTCTGGCCTGCTGATCGACGGTTTTCTGGAAAGCCTGAAAATCGCCATCCTCGCCACCGTGGGCGGCATCCTACTCTCGGTGCCACTTGCCTTTATGGCGGCCCGTAACATTGCCATCAAACCAGTCTACTTTCTGGGGCGCGGCATCATCATTGTCGCGCGCAGCTTCCACCCGGTCATCGTCGCCATCATCTTTGTAAAAGCTGTCGGCTTTGGCCCCTTTGCAGGCGCGCTCACGCTTGTGGTCTACTCCATCGGCTTTGTCGCCAAACTTCTGGCAGAACGCATCGAGGAAATCGACTTTGGCCAGGTCGAAGCCATGCGCTCTGTGGGGGCTGGCTACCTCGCCACGCTTGTTTACGCCGTCTTCCCGCAAATCATGCCCCGCCTTGTGGGTCTTGGCATCTACCAGCTCGACAGCAACCTGCGCGCCTCCGCCGTTGTCGGCATCGTCGGCGCAGGCGGCATCGGCGCCACTTTGGCCAATGCCTTTGGCCGGTACGACTATGACTTCGCTCTCGCCATCACCATGGTCATCGTCGGCGTCATCCTCATTTCAGAGGCAATCAGCGGCTTTATCAGGAAACGGATTGCATGATGAACAGCCAAACAATGCAACTCACGCTTGACCACTGGTCCCGCTTCACCCTGAAACAGCGCCTCATGCGCTACGGTGGTTTTGCCCTCACCCTGCTTGTGGTCGCCTGGGCTCTGTCCAGCATCAATGTGATTTGGGAATGGGTCTGGGACGCGCCAGCCCAAATGGGCGACCTCTTTGGCCGTATGATGCCGCCGGATCCCAGCAACTTGCCTTCCATCCTTGAGGCGATCTGGCAGACCGTGAACATCGCCACGCTGGCCACGATGTTCGCCGTCGTGGTGGCCCTACCCGTGGCCTACATCTCGGCGCAAAACACCACGCCCAACCGGCTTTGCCTGTGGCTCGGTCGTTTCATTCTGGTCTCGTCTCGCTCGGTCAACACCATCATCTGGGCACTGCTGTTTGTGGCCATCTTTGGTCCCGGCATTGTTGCGGGTATTGTCGCAATCATGTTCAGGTCCATCGGCTTTCTGGGCAAACTGCTTGGCGAGGCCATTGAGGAGATTGACACAAAACCAGTCGAAGCGCTGGAAGCCTGCGGTGCCTCGCGCTTCAAAATTGTGCTCTACGCGATTGTGCCTCAGGTCATGCCCGCCTTCTTCGCTGTCGCGATCCTGCGCTGGGACATCAACTTGCGGGAATCCACCGTGTTGGGTCTCGTCGGCGCGGGCGGCATCGGTATGATCCTGCAAGGGGCCATCGACACCTTCAACTGGCCGGAGGTCTCCATGGTGTTGCTCACCATCCTCGCGCTGGTGGTCTTTGGCGAAGTGGTCTCTTCCTACTTGCGCAAGAAAATCCTCTGATCTTACAACGGCGGCCGACACCCTCGGCCGCCTTTTCTTTCCGGACCCAATTTATGATCGACACGCAAACGGCGTTTGACCGCTACGAAAGCCTGCGCGACGCGCTGCCTTCCGCAACCTTTCCGACCAGGTCCCAAACGGGCCGCGACCTCAGCGACACCGCCGCACACTACGACGCTTACATCCTGGATGCCTTTGGTGTCTTGAACCGAGGCGAAACCGCCATCGAAGGCGCGGTAGAACGCATGGCGGACCTGCGTGCCTCGGGCAAACGGCTGATAGTTCTCACCAACGCCGCCAGCTACACGCGCGCAGACATCCTCGCCAAATACCACCGTCTCGGCTTTGACTTCACCGCCGACGAAGTGGTCTCCAGCCGCGATGTGGCTTTCGCAAACCTGCCCCAATTGAACGACGACAAAGTCTGGGCAGCTATCTCTGCGGAAGGCGATGATTTCAGCGACGCCCCTGACCAAGCCAACATCGAAAACCTCATCGCCAACCCGGATATCTTTGACACTGCAGGCGGCTTCCTGTTTCTCTCCACGGCACGCTGGAAAGACACAGACACAGCGACCTTGGCCCAAGCCCTAAAGGCCAACCCACGCCCGCTGATCGTCGCCAATCCCGACCTCGTCGCACCGCGCGAAGACGGCCTGACCATCGAACCCGGCATGATCGCCCAAGACATCCTCGCGCAAACCGGCACAGATGCTGCGTTTTATGGCAAACCGTATGACAACGCCTTCGAAACAGCTTTGGCACGTCTGGACGGCATCCCCCGCCATCGCATCGCCATGGTCGGCGACACGCTACACACCGACGTGCTTGGCGGTGCCGCGGCCAGCATCGGCACCATCCTGATCACCGATCATGGTCTGTTTAAAGGCTTCGACGTTGTGCCTTACATCCAACAGTCCGGCATTCAACCGGACTGGATTGTCTCAACAACTTAAGGCGTTGCAGAAAGGGGCGCACCTCAGCGCCCCACAATCAACAACTCTTTGGGAAAGGACGTCAACGCCCGCACGCCATCTGCCGTGACCAGCATATCGTCCTCAATTCGCACGCCAAAGTTGCCCAGATCATACAACCCAGGCTCATTGGTCCAGACCATGCCTTCACGCATCACCTCGTGGTTGCCACGCATGATGTAAGGGGCTTCATGCACCTCCCGTCCCAAACCATGTCCGGTCTTGGTACGGATGCGATCCGCAAAGGGAGAGGCCTCTAACACACCAGTGACAGCATCATCAATCTCATGTGCGGTCACACTCGGCTTGGTCACCTCAAACCCTCGCAAGTTGGCGGCCAAAACGGTCTCATAAACCGCCCGTCCCTCGTCGCTCACGTTGCCCACAAAAACCGTGCGCGTGATATCCGCCGCAAAGCCATCCTTGCGCGCACCAAAATCGAACAGCAACGCATCTCCTTCCTGCACCGCGTAATCGGCCCGCGCCTTACCATGTGGCCGCGCCGTGTTGTCGCCTGCCACAACAATCGGCGAAAACGCCAGATCATCCGCCCCTAGAGCAAACAGCGCCTGGATCAATGCACTCTCGATCTGCTTTTCCGTCTGCCCAATCCGGACACCGTCCAGCACCCGACTTAAGGCCCGCTCAGACACATCAATAGCAGATTGCAGCGCCGCCACATCTGCTTCGGTCTTGATCACCCGCAAGCCAGAAATCGCTTTCTCGCCATCCACAATCTGCAAATCTGGCTGCGCCTTTTTCAGCGCCACCTGCACAAACACCCGCATCACTTGGCCTTCCACGGCAAGGAACCCGATTTTGAGGTGATCGGTTAACGCGGAAAAGGCCGCGTCATACCCATCCTGATCGCGCCAATCAAACACTGCACCGTCAAAATCCACCAACGCCCAACTGCCCAACTCCAAGTTAGGGATAATCGCTGCTGGAGTGCCTTTTGCCGGGATCACTGCCAGAAATGGGCGCTCGTGGCTCATGAAGGGCTTCCCGAAAGCACGGGTGAAATTAGGCCCTGGCACCAACGCCACAGCATCCACATTCAAATCCCGCGCCACTTGGCGATACTCGGACAGGTTCGACATTTTGATCTCCTGAAAACTCTCGTTTCAACGCAGTGCGCAACTTTTGGATACAATATCCCCAATTCATCTCCGGGCACAATCACAATAAGCACGCTTGCGCGACGGTCCAAGGAATCGCGCCAACAGCAGCTTCTAGCTGCGGGTTTGGCCCACTTCTTCCCGCTTCTCGAGCGTCCATCGTTCCCCAAGACGTGAAAACTTCAGCCAACCCCACCAACAAAAAATCGATCCTTTTCAAAACCTTAAATCCGCCCCCTCTCCAATCTATCGCGCATAATTCGCTCTCCCGCAAATTTCATATTGGATTTTGTATCCAATTTATCCTAACACTCGGTCCACCAACTTTTGGGAGGACCCTATGCTTAAGAAACTTGCTGCCATCGCGGCACTCACCACCTTCGCCGCCATTCCGGCCAAAGCGGACACTCTTGATGACGTCGTTGATCGCGGCACCCTGCGCTGTGGCGTGGTTCTGGATTTTCCACCAATCGGCTACCGTGACGCCAACAATGAACCTGCCGGCTTTGACGTCGACTACTGCAACGACCTCGCCGCTGCGCTGGAAGTGGAAGCCGAAGTGCTGCCAGTGACCTGGGCGGAGCGTCTGCCAGTAATCGTCACCGGCCGCGCCGATGTGGTATTTGGTGCAACCTCTGACAGCCTCGCCCGCGCGCGCACCGTCGGCTTCACCATTCCTTACGCAATCTACTACGCCCAAGGTGTGGTGAACGCAGACAGCGGCATCGAAACCTTTGAAGACATTCGCGGCAAACGCGTCGCCGCTGCCATCGGCACCGTGCCAGAGCAGGAATGGCTGAAAATCGCCGCCGAATGGGGCGAAGAAGGCAACTATCAGGGCTACCAGTCCGAAAACGAAGTCTTCCTGGCGGTAGCACAGGGCAAAGCCGACATCGGCATCACCACCAACACTGCGGTGCTACCAATCACCCAGCAGTATGACACCGTTGTGGCCGGTCCACGTATGCCGTGGACCACAGACTACACCTCGGTTGTGGGCAAGCGTGAAGACGTGACCTGGCTGAACTACCTCAACCTGTTTGTGACCCATCAGGTGCGCTCCGGTCGCTACAGCGAGCTGTGGGGCAAATACGTCGGCGGCGAAGCACCAGAGCTGCGCATTCCTGGCGTGATGTATTGATCCACCTCTCCCTAAAACCCGCCCCCGTCCTGTCCAAACTGGACGGGGGCCACGGGAACACTCTTCATGTTTGACTATAATTTCCATTGGCGACCGGTGATGAAAAGCCTGCCAGATCTGCTTGAGGCGGCTTTGCTGACCTTACAGGTGGCGGTGCTGGCCATGATCCTTGGCATCGTTATCGGCCTCTGCCTCGCGCTCATCCGCCTGAACATGCGCGGCCCACTGCGCTGGTTCGCCTCCACCTGGGTCGAACTGGCCCGCAATACCCCTGCTCTGTTTCAGCTCTTCTTCGGCTTTGGTCTGGGCGCCTTTGGCCTGCACCTGTCGCCGTACATGATTGTGCTCGCCGGTCTGACGTTTAACTGCGCGGGGTACCTTGCAGAGAACTTCCGCGGCGGCTTCCAAGCTGTGCCAGACACTCAAATCCGCGCCTCGCGCAGCCTCGGCATGACCGCCTGGCAAGCCTACACCCGCATCGTGATCCCGCAAGTGTTCCGCATCGTCTACCACCCAATCACCAACCAAATGGTCTGGGCCGTGCTGATGTCCTCTCTCGGCATGTTGGTGGGCTTCCGCGAACTCTCCGGTGAGACGCAGTTCTTTGCCTCCCGCACCTTCCGAATCTTCGAATACTTCGCCGTCACCGCGGTCATCTACTACGTGATCGTGAAACTCATCCTCGGAGCCTCCCGCCTACTGGCGACCCGGCTCTTCCGGTACTGAGGAGCGCCCCATGGAACCTACTGTCAGCTTCTTCAGCGGCTTTGCTCCCAAAGACCTCCTGTTTCTTGGCGAAGCCGCCCTGCGCACCATGTGGATTTCGGTCCTGTCGATTTCTATCGGAACCGTGCTAGGCGTGATCTTTGGCTGGATCTTGTACGAAGGCAAATGGGCCGCCGCTCTGACTGTTGCCCCCATTCTGGACGTCTTTCGCTCCGTGCCCCTGATCATCCAACTGGTGCTGTTTTACAATTTTGCACCCATTGTAGGCCTCAACCTCGACCCCTTTGCCTCCGGCGTGGTGATCCTCACGATCTACACCGCCTCTCTCGTGGCCAACGTCGCCCGTGGCGGGATTGAAGCGGTGGAACCACCCATGCGTCGCGCAGCGCGCAGTCTAGGCATGAGCTACTGGCAAGATCTGCGCTATGTGGTTTTGCCGATCGGCGGTCGCGCCGTGTTCCCCGCGTGGGTTGGCGTTGCACTCGGCTTGATGAAAGACAGCGCGCTGGTCTCGGTGCTTGGCTACGTCGAGTTGCTCAAAGCCAGCCAAATCCTGATCACCCGGACACAGGAACCCTTCCTCATCCTCACACTCGCTGGCGCCTTCTACTTCGCGCTCAGCTACCCAATTTCGCGCTACGCCGCGTCGCTTGAAAGAAAGTGGGCCCAATGATCGAAATTCATGACCTGCGCAAATACTTTGGCTCCCTGCATGTGCTCAAAGGCATCAACCTGAACGTCGAGAAAGGCGAAGTTCTCTCCGTCATCGGCGCATCAGGTTCGGGCAAATCCACCCTGCTCTATTGCATCAACGGTTTGGAACCAGTGCAACAGGGCAAAGTCGTGGTCGATGGCACCGATGTGCACGCCAAAGGCACCGACATCAACAAACTGCGCCAGCAACTGGGCATGGTGTTTCAACAATGGAACAGCTTCCCACACCTAACCGCTTTGGAAAACGTCGCCCTCGCGCCAAAAATTGTGAAAGGCAAATCCAAAGCCGAAGCGCGCGAGATCGCCGCGCAACAGCTTAAGCACGTGGGGCTGGGCGAAAAACTGGACGTCTACCCCTCCGCGCTTTCAGGGGGACAACAGCAACGTCTGGCCATCGCCCGCGCCCTCGCCATGGAGCCGGAATACATGCTCTTTGACGAAGCCACCTCCGCGCTCGATCCGGAGCTGGTGGGCGAAGTGCTCGAAACCATGCGCATGCTGGCCGAAGAAGGCATGACCATGATCTGCGTCACCCACGAAATGGGCTTTGCCCGCGACGTGAGCGACCGCGTCGCCTTCTTCCACCAAGGCGTCATGGAAGAGATCGGCCCACCCGAGCAGATCTTCGGCACCCCGCAATCCGAACACACCCAAAAATTCCTCGCCAACGTGCGCTGACCCCGCACGCAAGACCCAAAAAGGCTCACGCTATGACCAAAAATATCTTCTCCGGCACCATGCCGGCCCTCATGACCCCGTGCAAAGCCGACCGCACCCCGGATTACGACGCGCTTGTCAAAAAAGGCCACGACATGATCGCAGCAGGCATGTCCGCTGTTGTCTATTGCGGCTCCATGGGCGACTGGCCCCTGCTGACCGACGAAGAGCGCATGACCGGCGTGGAACGTCTGGTTGAGGCAGGCATCCCCGTGGTGGTTGGCACCGGTGCCATCAACTCCAAATCTGCCGTTGCTCATGCTGCCCACGCGCAAAAAGTCGGCGCTGTTGGCCTGATGGTCATTCCGCGTGTTCTGTCCCGCGGTTCTTCCATCGCAGCGCAGAAGAACCACTTCAAAGCCATCCTTGAGGCCGCGCCAGACGTGCCTGCCATCATCTACAACAGTCCAGTCTACGGCTTCGCCACCCGCGCAGAGCTGTTCTTTGCCCTGCGGACAGAGCACAAAAACCTTATTGGTTTCAAAGAGTTCGGCGGCAAAGATGACCTACGTTACGCCGCAGAGCACATCACCTCGCAGGACGATCAGGTCACCCTGATGGTCGGCGTAGACACCGAAGTCTACCACGGCTTTGTCAACTGTGGCGCCACCGGATCGATCACCGGGATCGGCACCGCGCTGCCCAAAGAAGCCCTGCTGCTCGCCGCCTTATCGCAGAAAGCTGCCGCAGGTCACGCCGAAGCCCGCTTGCGTGCCAAGGAACTAGAAGAAGCCTTCGGCGTTCTGGCCAGCTTTGATGAAGGCACCGATCTGGTGCTCTACTACAAGTACTTGCTCGTCCTGAACGGCGAGGAAGAATACCGCCTGCATTTCAATGAAACAGACGTTCTGAGCGACGCCCAGCGCAACTACTGCGAACAGCAATACAGCCTGTTCCGCACCTGGTTTGCTGATTGGTCCAAGCAAGGCGGAGTCATCGCTGAATGCATGTGATCGACAGCCATACAGGGGGAGAGCCCACACGGGTGATCCTGGACGGGGGGCCGGATCTGGGGACCGGCTCCCTTGCGGAGCGCGCCCACCGTCTTGCGACGGAGCATGAGGAGTTCTACCTCTCCGTCATGCGCGAGCCACGTGGCCAACCGGCCATGGTCGGCGCACTTCTGGTGGAACCGGTCGACCCCACCTGTGTGGCTGGCGTGATCTATTTTGACATGGGCGCCGTGCTGGGCATGTGCGGCCATGGCACCATTGGCCTTACCGTGACACTGGCCCATCTGGGGCGCATCACACCCGGTGTGCATCGCATCGAAACCCCGGCAGGTGTGGTGGAAGTGGAGTTGAGTGACGCCAACACGGTGACCGTGCGCAATGTCGAAAGCCGTCGCGTACGAAAGCAAGTACAATTGGACGTTCCCGGTTATGGCGCTGTCACCGGTGACGTGGCCTATGGCGGCAACTGGTTCTTCATCCTCGATCCCAGCCCACTGCCAGTGAACATCGGCAACATCCGCACGCTCACCGAAATGGGCATTGCCATCCGCGAAGCCGCGATCTCCGCTGGTGCCGGTGGGGAAAATGGCGAACCAATCGATCACGTGATCTTTCAAGGCGAAGCGCCGGAAAAAGGCGTGCACAGCCGCAACTTCGTGCTTTGCCCGGACGACACCTATGATCGCTCGCCGTGTGGCACAGGCAGTTCGGCCCGACTGGCCTGTTTGGCTGCAGACAACCGCCTGGCACCGGGGGAAGAGATCGTGCAGCACAGCGTGATCGGCAGCCCCTACACGTTGTCCTACCAAACCGGCCCAAACGGTGGCGTGATCCCCTCCATCAAAGGACAGGCCTTTGTCACCGCGCAAAGCACCATCCTGTTTGAAACCAAAGACCCGTTCAAACACGGCATCGCGCACTAGCGCCCTCCGGACAGACATCCCCCCCGTGCCTGTCCGATCCCCTCCTCTCACGACAGGTCACAGGCATGACAAACGACATCATCGTCATTGGCGCCGGCATCATCGGCATCTCCACCGCGCTGGAACTGCAACGTCGCGGCCATCAGGTCCATGTTCTGGATCTCAAAGGTGTCGCGGCGGAAGCCTCTCAAGGCAACGCAGGCGCCTTTGCCTTCACCGACATTGTCCCGCTCGCCACGCCCGGCATCATGCGCAAAGCCCCCAAGTGGCTGCTTGATCCGCTTGGCCCCCTGTCGATCCCGCCAACCTACGCCTTAAAGATCGCCCCTTGGATGCTGCGCTTCTGGCGCGCCAGCTGGCAAGACCGCTATACGGCCTCGGTGGATGCCCAAACCCGGTTGATGACCCATTCCCGTGCAGCCCTAGAGCGTCAGATCACAGCTACAAACGGCGAAGACATGATGCAGCGTGAAGGCCAGTTGCAGCTCTACGAAGGCGAAAAAGAGTTCCGCGCCAGCCTGCCCGGTTGGGAGCTGCGCCGCGCACACGGCATCGACTTTCAAATGCTCGAAAGCCCCGACGCCATTGCAGAAATCCAACCTAGGCTTGATCCTCGGTTCACCCATGCGGTGTTCACCCCCGGCTGGATGAACACAGTTGATCCACAGGCCTGGACACAGCATCTCGCCAAAGCATTTCTCGCGCTTGGCGGACGCGTCGACACCGCCAACATTCACGCGCTGAAATGCCATGATAGCGCCGCCGTGGTGCATACGGAAAACGGCCCCATCACCGCCCCCAAAGTGATTGTGGCGGCGGGCGCTTGGTCGCACCACATCGCCCAAACCATGGGCGACAAGATCCCGCTGGAAACCGAGCGCGGCTACAACACCACGCTGCCCTCTGGTGCCTTTCCACTGCGCACCCACCTGACCTTTGGGGGGCACGGCTTTGTGGTGACCAAGATCAACGGCGGCGTCCGCGTCGGCGGCGCGGTCGAACTGGGCGGGCTCACGCTCAAGCCCAACTACAAACGCGCCGACACACTGCTGCACAAAGCGGCCAAGTTCATGCCTGGGCTGAACACATCTAATGGCAAACAATGGATGGGCTTCCGCCCCTCCTTACCAGACAGCCTTCCCGTCATCGGCCCCTCTGCCCGCGGCGGCAACATCCTCTACGCCTTTGGTCACGGCCACCTCGGCCTCACCCAATCCGCGGGCACCGCCGAACTCATCGCCGATCTCGTGGACAACGCCACCCCCGCCATTCCTCTCACCGCCTATGCGGCCACTCGTTTCTGAAAGGAGCACCCTCATGAAAATCACTGGTTTCAACGTCTACCAAGTTGACCTGCCTCTGAAAGAAGGCCGCTACAACTGGTCCAATGGCAACTTCATCGAGGTCTTTGACAGCACGGTGCTGGAAATCCTCACGGACGAAGGCCTCAAGGGCTACGCCGAATGCTGCCCGCTTGGTTCCGCCTATCTACCATCCTTTGCCAAAGGCGTACGTGCAGGCTTGGCCGAACTGGCGCCCCACCTCATTGGTCAGGACCCGCTCAACATCGGCGCCGTCAACCGCACCATGGACGCCGCCCTGCGCGGTCACCCCTACGCCAAGGCCCCTGTCGACATCGCCTGCTGGGACTTGTTGGGCAAAGCCACCCTGCTACCGGTCTACACCCTGCTGGGCGGTGCCGCACAAGACGACGTGGTGCTCTACCGCGCCATCAGCCAGGAAGACCCGGATGTCATGGCCAAGAAAATCGAAGGCTATGCTGCCGAGGGCTACACCAAGTTCCAACTCAAAGTGGGCGGCGAAGCCAATGACGACATCGACCGCATCAACGCCACCCGCGCCGTGCTGAAGAAAACAGATCAACTCCTGGCCGACGCCAACACCGGCTGGACCCGCCACGAAGCTGCCCGTGTTGTGAACGCCGTATCCGATCTCGACGTTTACATTGAACAGCCCTGCCTGACCTATGAGGAAAGCGTCTCGATCCGCCGCCGTACCTCCCTGCCATTTGTGATGGACGAGGTCATCGACACGCCCAACACCCTTGTGAAAGGCATCGCAGAGGACGCCATGGACGCCATCAACCTGAAAATCTCCAAGGTCGGCGGCCTCACCAAAGCCCGCCAGATGCGGGACCTCTGTGTCGCCCATGGCATCCCCATGACGATTGAGGACACCTGGGGGGGCGACATCACCACTGCAGCCATTGCCCATCTGGCCCGATCCACCCCCGAGGAGTTCACTTTCTCCGCGACAGACTTCAACTCTTACGGCACAGTCACCATCGCCGAGGGTGCACCGAAGCGCAAAAACGGCCGCATGACCGCGCCAGACACGCGCGGGCTTGGCATCACACCTGTGTTTGACGCTCTCGGCGAGCCTGTCGCCACCTACCGCTGAAGGACCACATAATGCGCAGCAGCAAAACCATCCATGTGATCTCCGCCCATGCCGAAGGCGAAGTCGGCGACGTGATCGTCGGTGGTGTAACCCCACCACCGGGCGCCACCATCTGGGAGCAACGCAGCTTCATTGCCGAGGACCAAACCCTGCGGAACTTTGTCCTGAACGAACCGCGCGGCGGTGTTTTCCGCCACGTGAACCTGCTTGTGCCGCCCAAACATCCGGAGGCCGACGCCGCCTGGATCATCATGGAGCCCGAGGACACGCCCCCGATGTCCGGTTCCAATTCGATCTGCGTCTCAACAGTGCTTCTGGACGGCGGCATCATCCCAATGCAAGAGCCGGAAACCCATATGACGCTGGAGGCCCCCGGCGGCTTGGTGAAGGTCCGCGCCGATTGCAAAGACGGCAAGGCACAGCGTATATTCGTCCAAAACCTGCCCAGCTTTGCCGACAAATTTGGCGTGCCACTTGAGGTGCCGGGACACGGCACGATCACAGTAGACACGGCCTACGGAGGCGACAGCTTTGTGATTGTCGACGCACAGGCGCTTGGCTTTGACATTGTGGAACATGAGGCCAAGGACATCGCGCGTCTGGGTGTGGCCATCACCAACGCCGCCAACGACCAACTTGGCTTCACGCACCCGGAAAACCCGGATTGGGACCACATCTCTTTCTGCGCGTTCTGCGGTCCCCTCTCTCGCACAGAGACCGGCCTCACAGGCAAATCCGCTGTGGCTATCCAGCCGGGCAAAGTGGACCGTTCCCCCACTGGCACAGCTGTCTCCGCCCGCATGGCGCTTATGGCCGCGAAAGGGCAGATGAAACCCAATGAGACCTTCGAAGCGGTGTCAATCATTGGCTCTCGCTTCGCCGGCCGCATCGTAGACAGCACAACCGTCGGCGACCGCGCTGCAATCGTGCCGGAAATCTCGGGCCGTGGCTGGGTCACCGGCATTCACCAACACATGCTGGACCCGGACGACCCCTGGCCCACAGGCTACCGCCTGAGCGACACCTGGGGCGCCTAAAACTGACTGGGCGGCCCTTAGCCGCCCAGTTTTTTAAGATCCTCCAGAAGCGCCTTTGGCACCTCAACATATCCGCGCTCCGAATTGCGCGCCCGCGCCTCAAACCGGCGTTGAGACGGCAGCCGCGCGCCTTGCTCCAGAATATCTGCAAACAACCGCTCAGCCCGCGCATCATTGTCCGCCACACGCCCACCGCTCAGGTGATACGGGTCAAACGCCAGAATGATCTGGCCATGATAGGGCGCTCCTCCCTGCCCTTCGGCAAAGGCCATGCTTTCGGCACTGGTGAGATCATCAATCAGAGGACCAGCCATCAACTCAATCATGATCGACAGCGCAGAGCCTTTGTAGCCGCCAAAGGTCAGCATCGCTCCGTCCAACGCCGCCTGTGGATCAGTGGTGGGATTGCCATCTGAGTCCACTGCCACGCCCTCCGGCAATGGTTTGCCGGCGCGCAGATACAATTCAATCTCTCCCCGCGCAAAACCGCTGGTGGCAAAGTCAAACGTAAATGGGTCTTTGCCCATACGCGGCCAGGAAAACGCCAAAGGGTTGGTGCCCAGCGTCCCTCGTTTGCCGCCCGCAGGCGCAACCCAGGAATGGCTCGGCACCATCGAGAGACCGGCCAACCCTTCTTCGGACAAACGCTCCACCTCCGGCCACAGGGCCGAGAAATGAAAACAATTGTTCACCGCCATGGCCGCCATGCCAAACTTGCGGGCCTTCTCGATCAACAGCGGCATCGCCTCGTTCACGGCCAGAATGGACATCGCCTTCCGCGCATCCACCCGGACAATGGCGCCATCGGACGGATCAATATGCGGCAAAGCATGGCCGTCAATCTTGCCCGCCTTCATGGTCTGGTGGCACATGAACAGACGAAACAGACCGTGGGACAGACAATCATCGCGCTGACACTGATACAGCATCTCGGCAATTGCCGCGGCATGGCGCGGGCCATAGCCCACGTCTGACAGGGTTTGCTCCGAAAGCGCACGCACTTCTTCCAGCGGCAACTGAACCATGTCCGTCATTCCAAGGTCTCCCACTCTCAAGTTTCGGATATTGGATACAATGGACTCTTCCCTATTCTCAAGCCATAAAACCACGGGCCAGCTGCAAATCCTGTTGGAAAATCAGCGCCCAGCCGGTAGTTGTATCCAAAACACACCTTAGAACGAGGGACACGGCATGGCTGGAAAGCGCGCGGTTACCAAACAAAGTCTGCCAGAGATGATCGCCAACGATCTGCGCGAGCGCATCCTAAGTGGTGACATGTCCGAAGGTGAGCCGATCCGTCAGGAAGCCCTCGCGGAGGAATACGACGTATCTCGCATGCCGATCCGCGAGGCCCTCAAACGCCTGAATGCCGAAGGTCTGATCCAATGGGCCAACAATCGCGGTGGCACAGTCACCAAGCACTCCATTGCCGAGATTGGCGAGATTTTTGATCTGCGCATCCTGATCGAGACAGACCTCTTCCGCCGCGCGATCCCTTTGATGTCTTTAGCAGATTTCAATCTTTGTGAGAAAATCCTCGATCAAATGGAAACCTCTTATGATGAGGATGACGTGTCCCGCTGGGGCACACTCAATCACGAATATCACGGCGCGCTCTACGCCGCTGCGGGTCGTGGCCTAACCAAAGACATCCTGGACCGTATCAATGTCCAATCAGACCGCTACGTGCGCCTGCACCTCAGCGTCATGGAACAACGGGAACCGGCCAAAGAAGAGCACCGCAATCTGCTCAAACTGGCGCGGGATCGGAATGTGGACGCCGCTTGTGATCTTCTGGCGGCCCATATCGAGCGCACCAAAACTGAGCTTCTGGAACTGATCGAAGCCAAACGCGCCATCGAAACCTAAGACACAACCGTATTTTGCCGGATCGGACTTGCACGCTCTATCAAATTGGATACAATATCCACAACTGAGTTTTCAAGCAGCGAGACCCATATGACTTTTGTTCCCCACGGCAACCACCTCATTGCCGGCACCTGGGTGTCTGGCGACACCAAATTCCCATCCGAGCCTGCGCATGGCCCGGCACATGACTTCTCTGTCGGCACCGTCGATAACGTCGACGCCGCTGTGCAGGCAGCAGAAGACGCGTTCTGGAGCTTTGGCTACGCCCCCCGCGCCGACCGCGCCGCTTTCCTCAACACCATTGCTGACGAAATCGAAGCCCGCGCCGAGGCAATCACCCAGATTGGCACGCAAGAAACTGGCCTGCCCGAAGCCCGCCTGCAAGGCGAGCGCGGCCGAACCACCAGCCAACTGCGTCTGTTTGCCGAGCACATCCTCAAAGGTGACTACCTCGAACTGCGCCATGACCCTGCCCTGCCGGACCGCGCGCCTTTGCCCCGCCCTGAGCTCAAGATGATACAGCGCCCGATTGGCCCAGTCGCCGTGTTTGGCGCCTCCAACTTCCCGCTGGCCTTCTCCACCGCAGGGGGCGACACCGCCGCCGCATTGGCCGCTGGCTGCCCCGTTGTGGTCAAAGGCCACTCCGCGCACCCTGGTACAGGCGAAATCATCGCCGAAGCCATTCTGGCCGCAATCAAGTCCTGCGACATCCACCCGGGCGTCTTCAGCCTGATCCAGGGTGGAAACCGCGCCGTTGGCTCTGCCTTGGTGCAACACCCGCTGATCAAAGCAGTGGGCTTCACCGGCTCCCTCGCCGGTGGCCGTGCCCTGTTTGACCTCTGCGCCGCCCGCCCGGAACCTATCCCCTTCTTTGGCGAACTTGGTTCAGTGAACCCGATGTTCATCTTTGAAAACGCGCTGGCCAACCGCCATGCGGATCTGGCCACCGGCTGGGCAGGCTCCCTGTCCATGGGTGCGGGCCAGTTCTGCACCAACCCCGGCATCGCCGTCGTTCTGGCTGGCAAAGATGCTGAAACCTTCGCACAAGAAGCCACCGCCGCACTGGCTGATCAGCCAGAGCAAACCATGCTCACCGACGGCATCGCCGCCGCCTACCGCAAAGGTCAAACGCTTGTGGCCGAAACCACCGGCGTTCAGGAACTGCTGAAAACCAGCTGTGACCTGCGCGGCGCCACGCCCTATCTCTACCAAACCACCGCACAGAACTGGCTCGCCAACGAAGTGCTGGGCGAGGAAGTCTTCGGCCCGTTAGGTGTGATCCTGGTTGCGGAAAACCTCGACGAGATGCGTGCCGTCGCCAAACACCTTCAGGGACAGCTCACCTGCACCCTGCACATGGATGACGCCGACACCGAAGCCGCGCAAAGCCTGCTGCCCATTCTGGAACGCAAAGCAGGCCGCATTCTGGCCAATGGCTTCCCAACCGGCGTTGAGGTCAGCGACACCATGGTGCACGGCGGCCCTTATCCAGCCTCAACCAACTTTGGCGCCACCTCCGTCGGCACCCTGTCCATCCGCCGTTTCCTGCGCCCGGTGTGCTACCAAAACCTGCCCGCTGCGCTGGATCCCACCACAGCAACTTGAGATCCAGCCAAACGGTAACAACCTAAAACACCAAAATGAGAGCGGCATCATACCTGATGTCGCTCTTGCTATTTGGCAAAACACCGCTGCCATTACCTCCCAACTTTCGTCGGAGTTGCACAAAACTCCATGATCTGATGCTATAGCGGCTCTATAGCAGCCAATTTCAGCCACACATCGTCACGAAGTCCTTATTGATCGGAGCGACCCTCATGCGCCCCACTTCTCATGTTGACCGCGTACTGGACGCTGCCTTTTCACCCTCCGCCGCCGCACATTCTCGCGTTGCCGCAAGTTGGCGACGTTCGGCCCAAAAACACGGACTGGACCCGGCCTCCAAACGAGACGTTGCGCGCGTTACCCCGGATTGCCTAAAAGACCGCCGTGCGGCGCTCGACACCTTTATGACTGTGGCCGCCCCACGCCTGGACGCGCTTTATGCGCTGGTTGGCCAATCCGGATGCGGCGTGTTTTTGTCCGACGCCAAAGGCGTGATCCTCGATCAACGGCTCAGCGACGCGGATGCGCCGACCTTCGACCATTGGGGCCTGTGCAATGGCGCGGATTGGAGCGAAGCGAAAGAAGGTACCAACGGCATTGGCACCTGCCTCACCGAAGGCCGCCGCCTCATCATCCATCGCGACGAACATTTCTTTGCCCGCAACACCGCGATGAGCTGCATCGACGCGCCAGTTTACGGCAGCGACGGCTCGATTGTGGCTGCACTGGATGTATCCTCCGCGCGCGCAGATCAAACCGACGGGTTCAATCGGCTGATCGCAGCACAGGTAGCGCAGACCGCCCGCGCCATAGAAGAAGCCCACTTCCGCGCCACGTTCCCCAACGCCCGCATTGTCGTCGCCGAAAGCAAAGACGCCGAGGCGGCCACTTTGCTGGCCATCAACAGCGATGATCTGGTGGTGGGTGCCACGCGCGAGGCCCGCCGGGTGTTTGGCTTGGAGAGCGATCCCTCGCTTACGCCGCGCCCTGCCGCAGACATTTTGGGGCGCGTGGACGGCCCCACCGGTTTTGAAAAAGCCGAACGCGCCGCCGTGGTGCGGGCCATCGCCCGTGCGGAGGGCAACATCAGCCAGGCAGCGCGCCAACTCGGTATTGGCCGCGCCACGCTGTACCGCCGCATGAAACGCCTCGGCCTTAACGAAACGTAATCGAATGTGTCTCGCCCCTGAGACACATTAAGACCTCGACCTTCTCTACCGCAGTGACCGCCTTTTTGGCCTGCGCCATCCTCCCGGCAATCCGATCGGAGGAGATCGGACCTAGAGGAGGACCACTATGAACGACATGAAACACACCGAGGCTGGCACTTACGTCTCACCGTTTGCAGATCGCTACGACAACTTCATTGGCGGCGAATTTGTTGCACCGGTTAACGGCCGCTACTTTGACAACGTCACCCCGATCACCGGCGAAAAAGTCTGCGAAGTCGCCCGTTCCGACGCCGCCGACATCGAAAAAGCGCTGGACGCCGCGCACGCCGCCAAAGACGCTTGGGGCAAAACCTCCGCGGCTGAGCGCTCCAACCTGCTGTTGAAAGTCGCAGACGCCATCGACGCCAATCTGGAACGTCTGGCCCAAGCGGAAACCTGGGACAATGGCAAGCCAATCCGCGAAACCATGGCGGCGGACATTCCATTGTCTGCGGACCACTTCCGCTACTTCGCAGGCGTGCTGCGGGGTCAGGAAGGCAACATGTCCGAGATCGACTCGGACACTGTGGCGTATCACTTCCACGAGCCTCTGGGCGTTGTCGGCCAGATCATCCCATGGAACTTCTCCATCCTGATGGCCGCTTGGAAACTGGCCCCTGCGCTGGCCGCCGGCAACTGCATCGTGCTGAAACCAGCCGAACAGACCCCTGCCGCGATCATGATCCTTGCCGAAATCATGTCCGAGTTCCTGCCTGCCGGTGTCCTGAACATTGTAAACGGCTACGGCGCCGAAGTGGGTGCCCCACTGGCCAGCTCCAAGCGCATCGCCAAGATCGCCTTCACCGGCTCCACCGCAACCGGTAAGAAAATCATGGCGGCCGCCACGGACAACCTGATCCCGGTCACGCTAGAACTGGGTGGCAAATCGCCAAACATCTTCTTCTCCGACGTCATGGCCAAAGACGATGCCTTCCTCGAGAAAGCGGTCGAGGGCTTTGTGCTCTTTGCCTTCAACCAGGGCGAAGTCTGCACCTGCCCATCCCGTGCGCTGATCCAGGAAGGCATCTACGAAGAGTTCATCAAACGCGCCATTGCCCGCGTTGAGGCGATCAAACAAGGCGACCCACGCAACCCGGAAACCATGGTTGGCGCGCAGGCGTCTGTGGAACAGCAGGAGAAAATCCTGCTCCTACCTGACCATCGGTGTGGAAGAAGGCGCGGAAGTGCTGACCGGCGGCGCAGCAGCCAAATTCAACGGTGAACTGGCGGGCGGCAACTACATCCAGCCTACCATCCTGAAGGGCCACAACAAGATGCGCGTCTTCCAGGAAGAAATCTTTGGCCCGGTTGTCTCCGTGACCACCTTTAAAGACGAAGAAGAGGCGCTCGCGATTGCCAACGACACAATGTACGGCCTCGGTGCCGGTGTCTGGTCACGCGATGCCAACACCTGCTACCGCTTTGGCCGCGCCATCGAAGCCGGTCGCGTCTGGGTCAACAACTACCACGCATACCCGGCCCACGCGGCCTTCGGTGGCTACAAACAGTCAGGCATTGGCCGAGAGACCCACAAGATGATGCTGGACCACTACCAGCAGACCAAGAACATCCTGATGAGCTACAACCCCAACAAGTTGGGCTTCTTCTAGGGTCACCAAACCCGTGAGGAGACTTCCCCCGCTGTTCCCCAGCAGCGGGGGCTTTTTATGTCTAAGTCCCGCCGGAACTCGCACCGATCATCACATCGGCCAGTGTACCATAAGCAGCCATCCAGGCCGCCTCGATATCTTGAGTGAACTCATCACCTAGCCCCTGCCCCAAAGCCCAAATCAAAGCCTCGCCCACAACGGCATAGTGCTCCGGCGCCACCTCGTAGCCACTGTGCCGCTCACCGAGGCCAACCACAGCGGGCAGCAGTGTCTCCGGACTGTTCAACCCGGTTACCGCCAGCCCCAGCATCTGCATCAGCTTTTTCTTCTGCTCGGCCAAATCGTCAGGAAACAGCGGCCGCACCTCCGGCGCCAACTCAAACAGCCGCCCATAAAACAAGTCTGCGATCTGAGCGGAGATCGGCGTCACCTGCCGAAAACTGTCTTGTACCAAAGCGATCTGGTCTGGGGTCATGCCGGACATCCTTAACCAATGAAGCACCTCTAACCTACATCAGTTCTTTGATCTTACGGTAAGAAATTTCAATCGGCCTTCAAACGCATGTTGCCAACCTCCCGTCTCACGCGGCGCGCACCCCTTTGTGCCAAACAGCGCGCAACGCTGGCACACCCTCGGTCAAACGGAACCGAATAAGGTCCGCCTGAAGGCCAACCTGCAAACGCCCGCGATCTTCAAGGTTGGTGTATTTGGCGGGGGCGGCTGTCACAGTGTGCAGCCCCTTGGCCATATTGCCCCATTCATTGCCCAGCATCACGGCGCCCAACAGCAGTGAAGACGGCACATAGTCCGACGAAATGATATCGAGCAGCCCATCTTGAGCCAGTTCCATCGCTGCGACATTGCCGGAATGGCTGCCACCCCGCACAAGGTTGGGTCCGCCCATGATATTGGCAATGCCGTGGGCATGATTGGCTTGCGCCGCCTCAACCGTGGTCGGGAACTCCGCCAGGTGGATACCATAGCCTGCGGAGGTGGCCACTTGGTCTGCCGTTGTGTCGTCATGGCTGGCCAGCACTGCGCCAAATCGCTTAGCCGCTGCCACTGTCGCCTCTTCATGGGCTTTGCCAAATTGGTCATGCAGACCATAGAGAAACTGAACGTACTCCCCAAAGCCTTCCGCATCCATCGCGTATTTGCCACAGACGTAGGCTTCAAATTTCGAGATGTCGGTGAATTGGCGCTGCCCTGGTGTATGGTCCATCAGGCTGACAATCCCAACCCGATCGTCCGGTCCAAACTCGGCCAGTTCCTCTACCAAAGTTTCCGAACAGGTCTCCGCCCGCAGATGCAGATTGTGGCTGATCCGCAAGCCCCCGCTGTCGCGCATCGACAGGATTTCATCGGCCACAGATCGGGCGTATTTCCCATAGTTACGCCGCTCATCAGACAGGATCGAACCAACCCGCAAAGCATCAAAAACCGTGGTAATACCAACACTTGCGAGCTCCGCATCATGCGCCACAATCGCGGCTTGATGGGGCCAGTCGACTTTGGGACGCGGCTTCATATGCCGCTCCAGATTGTCAGTATGCAGCTCAACCAGCCCCGGCGCCACAAAATCCCCCTCGCAGTCCTCCGCACCGTTCGGCACCGAAGTGCCCTGCGCAATGTCCACGATCTGCCCGTCCCGCACCACGATTGATCCCGTCACGGTTTCCTCCGGTAAAACGAGGGTGGCATTTGCAAGTATCATCTCTTGTGTCATGTGGGTGTCACGCATTGTTGGCATTCGCTGTCAAAAGGTTGAAAGAGGCACCATGCAGTTTCAAAGATACGGCGTATACTACACTCCGCGCCCTGGCGCACTGGCGGATTTCGGGAAGTCTTGGTTGGGTTGGGACCCGATTAAGGGAGAGACGGTGGCGCATCCGACAATCGAGCGTCTGCCTCGGCCGTTGGCCGACATCACGGCCACTCCGCGCAAATACGGGTTGCACGGCACGATCAAGCCGCCGTTCTTTTTGGCGGATGGCACAGATGCCGACGGTCTGGCGGCGCGTTTTGATGCAATCTGCGCCACTCTGGCGCCTGTCACGCTGGACGGCCTGGTTTTGGCCCGCCTTGGCGGCTTTATCGCGCTGAAAATTGATGGAGACCAAACCCCGCTGGCCAACTTGGCGGGCGCGGTGGTCCGGGAGTTGGACGCATTTCGAGCACCGCCATCTGACTCCGAACTGGCGCGACGCCGCAAGGCTAACTTGACGGCAGCCCAAGAGGCACTTCTGGCGCAATGGGGCTACCCCTATGTGATGGAGGAGTTCCGCTTCCACATCACCCTGTCCGGCCGCTTGGGGCGCGACGTCGAGGCCACCATGAACGCCCTCGCGCCTCACATCGAACCGCATCTGCCCCGCCCCTTTGAGGTCGACAGCCTGACTTTGGTTGGGGAAGACAGCAACGGCAAGGTCCACGAAATCCATCGTCAAGCCCTCACCGGCTGAAGCGCGGCCAAAGCCTTCTCGACCGTCTCGCTCAGCGGGCCATCATTGGCGATTTCTATCACGTCGGGACCTTGCGGGCGCAGGCTGCCTGCACGCTCCAAACGCGCGACAATCTCGGCAGAGGTTTCACGCCCCCGTGCCGCCAAGCGGGCGGCGAGCGTCTCGGTTTTGGCCGTGAGCGACAGAACGCTAAAGTCATCAAATGCCGACCGTGCCTGATCCAAAACACCCCGTGACAGATTCACCAGGACAATAGACGCCTCTGGATTTTGCACCGCGGCGCGCGGCACGCCATAGCGCAAACCATGAGCCGCCCACCAAAGCTGAAACGCGTCTTGTGCGATCAGGCCATCAAACTCGTGATCTGTTGCCCCAATCGATCTTTCACCGCCCACACCTGCCGGGCGCGTGATGACCCGGCGCACAAGCTTGATATCCTTGCGCAACGCGGCCATGGCCTCCATCACAGAGTCCTTTCCCACGCCTGAGGGGCCAACAACGCCCACAACCTTAGCCATTACGCAGCCACTCCGGGTGTGAAAACGGCGACGTCAATCTCTCGATCACAAACGCGCTCTCGTGCCGCTTCGTCATGGAAAATCCCAACAATCGCCGCGCCACGCGCTTTGGCCTCCTCAATGAGGCTCAGCACGGTTTCACGATTGGCGGCGTCCAAACTGGCTGTTGGCTCGTCCAACAGCATCGCCGGGTAGCTATGTGCAAATCCTCGCGCGATGTTCACACGTTGCTGTTCACCGCCGGAGAAGGACGTCGGCGACAAAGACCACAACCGCTCCGGAATGTTGAGCCGCGCCAACAGGTCTCGCGCCCGATCCCGGGCCGTCTCGGTTTCAACCCCAACAGCCAACAGCGGTTCGGCCACCACGTCCAAGGTCGGCACCCTAGGCACAACACGCAGGAACTGACTAACGTAGCCCAGCACCTCCCGCCGCAGTGCCAAAATCTCGCGCGGCTCTGCAGTAACCACATCCACACCGTCCACCACGATGGAACCGCCAGCAGCCAGGTAATTGCCATAAATCATCCGCATCAAAGTGGACTTCCCTGCTCCGGACGCCCCAGTCAGGGCCACACATTCGCCGCGCGCCATTGCTAATTCAGCAGCTTCCATCACTGGAATGACAACACTTCCCTGATTGTGCAGGGTGAAGGTCTTGCTCAGATTTTTGATCTCAATCATCAGTATGTCTTTCTCAAAACCTATAGGTCACACTTGCAAAACCGAGCTGACCAGCAGCTGCGTATAAGCATGTTGCGGATCGTCCAGAACCTGATCGGTCAGGCCGGTTTCCACCACATAGCCGTCTTTCATCACCATCAAGCGGTCAGCCAGAAGCCGAACCACGGCGAGGTCATGGGTCACAATGATCGCGCTCAACCCCATCTCGCGCACCAAGCCACGCAGCAAATCCAAAAGCCGCGCCTGCACGGAAACGTCCAGGCCACCTGTGGGTTCATCCATGAACACCAGCCGCGGACCGGTCACCAGATTGCGCGCAATCTGCAATCGCTGCTGCATACCGCCGGAAAATAGCGTTGGCCGGTCATCCACACGGGTCTCGCTGATCTCCACGCGGCCAAGCCAATCGACAGCCTCTTCGCGGATGTTGCCATAGTGACGCGCACCCACCGCCATCAGCCGCTCGCCCACGTTACCGCCTGCACTCACATTCATGCGCAGCCCGTCACGGGCGTGCTGATGCACAAAGGCCCAATCCGTGCGGCTCAACATCCGGCGCTCCGGTTCACTCATCGTGACCGTGTCACGCATGGCGCCGTCGCGCATTTCAAACAGAACCTCGCCGGTATCCGGATCAAGATGCCCGGCGAGGCAGTTGAGCAGAGTCGACTTGCCTGACCCACTCTCCCCAACAATTCCCATGACCTCTCCTGGGTAGAGGTCAAAATTCACGTCCTTGCAGCCAATCCGATGGCCGTAGAATTTGCTGATGTTCTCGACTTTAAGAAGCGGCGTCATGCGGCTGTCTCCTTCAGCGCAGCACTTGCGGCCGCGGCTTGCGCGCCGACGTGGCCGGCCTTGCGGCGGCTGGCGCAATAATCTGTGTCCGAGCACACAAACATCCGGTTGCCCGCGTCATCCATGATGACCTCATCCAAATAGCTGTCCATGGCACCGCACATGTCACAAGGATGGTCAGCCTTGCTGGCTTCAAACGGGAAATCCTCAAAATCGAGGCTCACCACTTGGCAATAGGGCGGCAGCGCATAAATCCGCTGCTCCCGGCCAGCTCCGAACAACTGGATCGCAGCCATTTCCATCTTTGGGTTATCAAACTTCGGGATCGGGCTTGGGTCCATCACGTAACGGCCTTCGACCTTCACCGGATAGGCGTAAGACGTGGCAATGGCGCCGTGCTTGGCGATGTCCTCATAAAGCTTCACATGCATGAGGCCATATTCCTCGAGGCTGTGCATCTTCCGGGTTTCAATCTCCGAAGGCTCCAAAAACCGCAGCGGCTCTGGAATTGGCACCTGATAGACCAGGATCTGATCCTCACGCAGGTCTTCCTCCGGAATGCGGTGGCGCGTCTGAATGACGCTCGCTTGCGCCGTCTCTTCGGTGGTGTCCACACCGGCGGTTTTCTCAAAAAACTTGCGGATCGACACGGCATTTGTGGTGTCATCCGCGCCTTGGTCGATGACCTTCAGCGTGTCCGCCGGCGTCAATGTCGCCGCTGAAACCTGTACGCCGCCGGTGCCCCAGCCATACGGCATCGGCATTTCACGGCTCGCAAATGGCACCTGATAGCCCGGAATGGCAAGGCCTTTCAGGATCGCGCGTCGGATCATGCGCTTGGTTTGTTCATCCAAGTAAGCAAAGTTATAGTCGCTCATTCCGCCGCCTCCTGTACTGGCGTTGTGTTTTCCATCGCCTCACGACGTAGCTTGCGGATCAGCTCCAACTCAGACTGGAAATCCACATAATGCGGCAGTTTGATGTGCTCCAAGAAGCCCGTCGCCTGAATGTTGTCGGAATGATAGAGCACAAACTCCTCGTCCTGCGCCGGCGCGCCAAGGTTGTCTTCGCCAAGCTCCTCCCAACGCAACGCCCGGTCCACCAGAGCCATCGAAATCGCTTTGCGTTCGGACTGTCCAAACACCAACCCATAGCCCCGCGTAAACTGCGGCGGCTCAGTTTTGCTGCCCTGAAACTGGTTCACCGTCTCACATTCAGTCAACTCAATCTCGCCAACCTCAATGGCGAACCCCAGTTCAGGGATCTCCATCTCGACAGGGACCTTGCCGATACGCAATTCGCCCACAAAAGCGTGGTTGCGCGCATATCCGCGTTGCGTGGAATAGGCCATCGACAGCACAAAGCCCTCATCGCCGCGCGTCAACGCTTGCAGCCGCAGCGGGCGATTGGCGGGCAATTCCAGCGGCTCGCGCGTCAAATCGCCTGGGACGTCTTCCGAGTCCACTTCCGTCTGGATCAGCCCCTCTTTGTTGAGAAACTCGGTGATATGCGGCGTCGGCTCTGCGCGTGCTTCACCGCGCTCAACCGCGGAAGCCTCCCCTTCTGCGACCAACGCGAAATCCAGCAAACGGTGGGTGTAGTCAAAAGTTGGCCCCAAAACTTGCCCGCCCGGCGCGTCTTTGAAGGTCGCCGAAATCCGGCGATCACAGGCCATATCAGCGGTTGCTACCGGCGCCGATGCCCCAAAGCGCGGCAAGGTGGTGCGATAGGCGCGGATCAAGAAAATCGCCTCGATCATATCGCCCCGCGCTTGCTTGATCGCCAGCGCCGCCAGATCCGGATCATACAGCGATCCCTCGGCCATCACCCGGTTCACCGCAAGGCTCAGCTGTTCGCGGATCTGCGCAACGGACAGTTCCGCCACATTCAGATCGCCCCGGCGTTCTTCGGACAACCACGCATGTGCATTGTCAATCGCGCGTTCGCCACCTTTCACTGCAACATACATCAAGCCGCCTCCACTTTTGTTGTTCTGGGCAGCGCGGATACCTGATCTCCGCTGGTGAAGAAGAAATCGAGCCCCAGTGGGAAGAGCAGCGCATTCATCTGAAACGCTTCTGTCTCAGGCAAAGCCATCGCGGCGGTTTCCTTGATGCCAGGTCCGCGCAATGTTGCGCCCGCGGCCACAAGTGTCTCGCGCTCCACAATCAGTGTCGCTGAACGATCCGGATATTCCGGCGTACCAATCGCAAAACGGTTGAGTGGTGCTAGGGCATCCCAGTTGCCAACCGCAAACATCGCATGTGTGGTCCCTACGATGGGCGCCCCAATGTGAAAAGCGACCCAGTCCCGCACTTCCTGGCAATCCCAGTCGCCAGCCAAATGCAGCGGCGTGTCCGGATCACACAGCGTTAGGATCAACGTCCCAGCGGCAATCGACATTGGCGCAGGCGGTTCAGCGCCTTTCAGGGTTTCAATCGTGCCTGGCCGTGCCATCACATTCATCGTCGCGCGAAACGCATGTGCGGCATCCACCGGCGCATTGGCAAATCCGCCTTTCAGAACATCTGCGTTCATCAGTCCTCTCCTCGCACCATGGTGAAGAAGTCCACCTTTGTGGCCGCAGCCTTCTCCGCACGCGCGGTTTTTACTTCCGCCATCTCTCCGCCCAACGGCTCTAGAACAGCGGCTTCCACTGCCGCCGCTTCCGGCCCCTGCATCAACGCATCCACCAGCGCGGCAATCTCTGCCTTCTGCTTGTCACGGCCCTGCACATAACCGTGCCCCACCTCGCCGCTCTCTAGCTGCAAAGCGCAGCGCGTCAGCGTCATCTCGCCAAGATTGAACGGCGCGCCAGTGCCTCCAAGGCGACCCCTCACCATGCTCGCGCCAATTTCCGGAGCACGTAGCCAGTGGAATTGAGGGGCAGCACCATATGCCTGCCAAAGCGCGTTCAGTCGATCTGCGGGCGCTTTGGCGAGCAGCGACATCCAGGCGCGTCTGTTATTTTCTGCGGTCATCTAGACACCTTGTGAATTTGTCTACTTTCCTATACAACTAGACAAATCCTAGCCGTGCGATGCGAGTCGCGCAATCCTGAGCCCTGTGAATTTTTGATGACATCGAGCCTGCCATGACCGCCAAACGCACCCCAATCTGGCAATCGATTGCCGCTTCTATGACGGAAGACATCACCGAAGGCCGCTACGCCCCCGGAGAAAAATTACCCACCGAAGCAGAGCTTTCGGCGCGATTTGGCGTCAACCGACACACCGTGCGGCACGCAATAAAATCCATGTCCGAAAATGGCTTGGTGCATGCGCGGCGTGGCGCAGGTGTCTTTGTGGCTCAAGTTCCCACAGACTATGCCATCGGCAAGCGTGTGCGCTTCCACCGCAATCTGGAGCAAGCGGGTCGACTGCCCGGCAAGGAAGTCCTGCACCTGGAAACCCGAGCCGCCGACGCTGCGGAAAAGGAAGCGTTGAAGCTCTCCGAAAACGCGCGTGTGCATGTTTATGACGGACTTTCGCTTGCGGACGACAACCCGATTGCCGTGTTCCGCAGCGTATTCCCTGCCGCGCGCTTTCCGATGCTCACGGACCAACTGGCAGACCTGCGGTCGGTCACGGCAGCTCTCAAAGCCAACAATGTGTCGGATTACACCCGCGCCTGGACACGTCTCACAGCCAAGCGCGCTACAGCCACACAAGCGCTCCATTTGCGCCTGAACGAGGGTGATCCGATCTTACGCTCTATCGGCGTAAACGTGGATGCCAATCAGACTCCAATCGAGTTCGGCACCACATGGTTCGCCGGAGACCGGGTCACACTCACCTTGTCAGAGTAACGTCACGTGCAAAAAGATATCTCCACATAGTTTGAAAAAGTGACCCTGAAACGTCACGGCGGCGACACATAAGGACTGTAGAGATGGCGCAAAACAATTTGAGCACATCCACATGTCCAAACCCACCCTGTCCCTGCGCCTCACCGGCGCCAAAGTTCTGCGCGACGGCCTCCTTCAGGAAGACACGCTTGCAATTGAAAATGGATTGATCACCACCGGCCCGTTGCCGGAGGTAGACCTGACCGGCTATCTGCTGATGCCGGGCATCATCGACATGCATGGCGACGCCTTTGAGCGTCATATCGTGCCGCGCCCCTCCGCCCCCTTTCCGCTGGAAATGGGCCTGCGTGCCACCGATCGGGACGCCGCCGCCAATGGGGTGACAACCGCATGGCTGGCTCAGAGTTGGAGCTGGGAAGGCGGCCATCGCAGCCCCGAATCTGCAGCAACCCTGCTTGCGGCGATGGACCACTACCGCGATCACGCCGTCAGCGACCTGCGCATTCAAATCCGCTGTGAAACCCACACCGTGGACACGGGCGAGCGGCTGCTGTCCGCTGTGGAGCGGCACAAGGTCGATTATGTGGTGTTCAACAACCACCTCGAAGAGGCGCTCTATCTGGCCCGGGAAAAACCCAATGAAATTGCGCTCTGGGCACAGAAAGCCGGGCGCACGCCTGAAGAACACATGCGCCTCGTGCGCGCCGCTTTTGACCAATCCCCAAGGGTGCCGCGCTACCTCTGTTCCATGGCAGAACGCTTTGACGCGCTTGGCGTGCGCTATGGCAGCCACGATGACCCGGACGGCGACACCCGCGAACGCTACTCTGTGCTGGGTGCGCGCATCTGTGAATTCCCAACCGCACGCAGCCCGGCCGCCGTGGCCAAGGCGGTGGGCGACCATGTGGTGATGGGGGCACCCAATATTGTGCGCGGGGGCAGTCAAGCTGGCAATATCAACGCCGCCCGTCTGGTGCAGGAAAACCTTTGCGACGTGCTGGTGTCCGACTACCACTATCCGGCGCTCTCCAAAGCGGCCTTTCGCATGGTGGACGACGGTCTGTGCGTCCTGCCCGAGGCTTGGGCGATGATCTCGACCAATGCGGCGAAAATCATGGGGTTGTCGGATCGCGGCACACTTGTGCGGGGCAAGCGCGCCGATATCGCAATTGTGAACGCCCAAACCCATGCCGTTGAAGGCACAATCTGCGCTGGGCGCATCACGCATTTGACGGGCGAAGCGGCACACCGCTTCTTTGCCAACCAGCCCACCTCACGTCTGGCGGCGGAATAAACCGCCAGACCGCTTAGTGGCTTCAGGTTTCGTATTTTTCGAGGAAGGCTTCTGCCTTCAGCGCGCGGAAATCGGCAAGCGCAGCGCGCAGCCGCCCATGCTCCCAATCCCACCAGGCCAAAGCCATCAAACGGTCCGCCACTTTCTCACTGAACCGCCGCCGCATGGGCGTGGCTGGCATGCCCGCTACGATCATGTAGGGCGGCACGTCTTTGGTCACCACGGCCCCGCTGGCCACAATGCTGCCATGACCAAGCGTGACCTCTGGTTTGATCATCGCTCCATGCCCAATCCAGGTGTCATGCCCTATAGTGGCCACACGACTTTGGCGATGTGCGAAGAAGGCTGCATCCGGCTCGGCATCGTCGAAATAGTCGTCGGACCGATAGAGAAAGTGGTGCAAAGAGGCGTTTTCCATCGGATGGTCCGTCGCCCCAATCCGACTAAACGCAGCAATGTTGGCGAACTTGCCAATCTTGGCATTGGCCACCTCCGCCATCCGGTCACAATAGGAGTAATCTTCAAAATGCGCAGAGATAATCCGACTGCCCTGCCCGATCTCCACATAGCGCCCAAAGGTAGCGTCATGCAGAATGCAATTGTCATGGATCAACGGTGTGTTGGCTGAGAGTTTGGGCATCTTTGGCTCCCCTTTAAAGTGATTTTGGACGTCCGGCTGCAGTTGCGACCCCGCAAAAACCACCGCCGGACGCACCCTCTCAGTGACCGCTGTCATCTGCCGCAATGAGCTTGCGGCGCAGCCAGCCGGAGAACCAATCCATCACCATCACCATCAGGATGATCAGCACGATGTAGTAGGTCACCTCTTCCCAGTCTTTCTGGGTGATCATCGCCTGGGTGAGCATCAAACCAATGCCGCCCCCGGTGATGGCGCCGATGATGGTCGCGCTGCGGGTGTTGGATTCCAGATAGTAAAGGATCTGGCTCAGCAGGATCGGGGTGATTTGCGGAATAACACCAAAGCGATAGCGTTGGATTGGCTTAGCCCCTGTCGACTGAATGCCTTCAATCTGCTTCTTGTCTACGTTTTCAAGCGCTTCCGAGAACATTTTGCCAAAGCTGCCAGTGTCCGTGATCAGGATCGCCAGAGCGCCGGTCAGGGGGCCAGGCCCAAATGCGCGGGACAAAACGATGGTCCAGATCAGCGCATCCACACCCCGGAAAAAGTCAAAGAACCGACGTGTGATCTGACGCACCACCATAAATGGCGAGAAGTTCTTCGCCGCCATAAACGCCAGTGGCAATGCCACCATCGCGGCGCCCATTGTACCAAGGAAGGCCATGAGAATAGTCTCAAAGATCGCCCAGGCCACGTCCTGATGGCGCCACATCTTGTTGGTCCAGAAATCCTGCCAAATCTGCGCATGTTCTCCGCCCAGAGCACGCGACATCACCTCACCAACGCTCAGGCCAGAATATGGGCTGTCCAGGGTAAAGAAGAACAGCTCCCAACCGGTGAAATAGCGGAACACTTCTGTCCGGTTGCGCGTGATGGTCAAACGCCCGGCCTCCGTGGTGATGGTCATCCGGTTTTTTGACGCGTTGATCCACTCTGGAGTTTCGTCAGTCGGCAACACCGCCTGCACGCCTTTCGCGCGGCTCGGTTGCGCCGTTACAATCCCATAACCCGGAATGGCATAGCTGACAAAATTGTCTGCGCCAAAGGTCACAACGTGGCCATCTCCCAAATCAATGACCGTCTCTGTCTCGCCACGGGTCACCCACTCTGGTGACGTGCCCTCGGGATAGGTACCCTTGCGCTCACCTTCTATGGCGGCGCTGACCTCTCCTGTGCGATTGTCACGTGTGACGTGTGTCTTGTAGCTGTAACTGTCCGCCACCAACGCGCGGGCATTATCCACCTCAAACCGCTGCGCCAGTCCCGGAATGTCAAAGGCAAAGAAAATGTAGGTCAGGTAGGCAAGCACCAAGGCAGGCAGGCCAAAGCTCATCAGCTTTTTTCGATTGAACAGACGGTCGGTCTCGACCTTCAGCAGATCGGTTTCATTGGCAGAGATGGTCATGACGCCACTTTCTGAGCTTTGCCGTGGGTCAGGCGCTCGCGCACCACAGAAGAGAGTTGATCGACCGCAACGATGGTCAGGAACAACAGCAAGAAAATAGCCATGGCGTCGTCATATTGCCCCTTGCCCCAGCTCATGGCGTTGCGCAACTCGTAGCCAATGCCGCCTGCACCGACGAAACCAAGGATCGCAGACGCGCGGATGTTGATTTCAAAACGCAGCAGCGCGTAGCTGAAATAGTTCGGCGCCACCTGCGGGATCACGCCAAGCCACATCCGTTGCGACCAAGAAGCCCCCACCGATTGCAGCCCCTCGACAGGCTTGAGCGAAGCGTTTTCGTTTACTTCAGAGAACAGCTTGCCCAGCGCGCCGGCAGTGTGGAAAGCAATGGCAATCATCGCAGGCACCGGCCCGCCGCCCATCACAAAAATCAGCACCAGCGCAATCACGATCTCTGGCATCGCGCGCATGATGTCCATCACCCGGCGAAACAGCGGGATAAGCCGCGGCCACTTCGCCATGCCGCGCGTAGACAGCAGCGACAGCAACATACCCAGTATCGCCCCCAACAACGTGGAAGCGGCGGCAATATTGATGGTCTCGATCAGCGATGGGAAATACGTCCAAAGATTGCCCGGCAATTCCGCAATCTTCTCGACCGCTTCGCTCAACACCTCTTTGGGGAAATCAAAAAACCGGTGCAGCCCGTCCCAAAAACCGCCTGCGTTCCGGTCATCTGCAATCATGAAACCGGTGACCATTAACGCGATAAACACCACCAAGATGATGCCGTCCATCATCCGCTTGCGTCGCATCTGCGCCATATAGTCGGCGCGGATGTCCAATACGCTTGAAGCCTGATCTGTCATGATCACCCTTTCCTTCAAAAAACAGGCCCCGCAGAAACAAACGGGGCCTGCCAATACCAAGTGTTCTTGGCTTAGTTGGACTTCAGCTTGCGTGCCTCGATGATCACCTCATAGGCGTCATGGCCGATTGGCATCACACCTTTGGCCTCGCCAGATAGAACGCCATAGGCGCAATCCGGATCAATCGACGGCAAGGACGCCATCAACGCAGTGAACTTGACTTTCACGTCCTCTGGCAGCGCTTTGCGCAGAACAATCGGACCTTCCGGGATCGGCTTGGACTGCCAGATTTTGACCAGTTCATTCATGTCCACAAGGCCAGCATCCACAGCGCGACGCAGCGCACCGGAGTTATAGCCGTCTTCCCATTCGCCCAGGCCGTCAGCCCAGGTCACACCGCCGTCAAAGTCGCCGTTATTCACACCAACGATGGTCTGCTCGTGGCCGCCGGAGAATTTGACCTCGCCGAAGTAGTCGCCAGAGGTCATGGTGGACCCGGTCGCCTCAGGGATCTCGATGGATGGGATCAGGAAGCCGGAGGTGGAGTTCGGATCACCAAAGCCAAAGGTCTTGCCTTTCATGTCTTCAAGCGAGGTGATGCCGCTGTCTTTGCGGGCAAAGCCAATGGAGTAATAGCCGTAACCACCGTCCACGTTTACTTTCACCAGGATCGGCTCAACCGCTTCCGGGTCGGACAGATAGGTTTTGGCGTAGCCGGATGCACCCAGCCAGGCCATATCAATGGTGCCGCCCAGCAGGCCCTGGATCACACCGTTATAATCTGCCGGGGCGAAGAGTTTGGTTGGCACACCCAAAACTTCTTCAGTCTTTGCACGCAGGCACTCGTTATTGTTCAGACGGTCCTGAGCGTTTTCGCCGCCCAACAGGCCTATGCGGAATTCGCTGATGTCTTCTGCCACAACAGGTGTGGTCAGGGCGGTGGTTGCCATTACGGCAGCAAGCAGTTTTTTCATCGTGGTCTCTCCAGTTGGTAAAAACCCCACGCTGTTCGCGGCGTGGGGCATGATGAAAGTCAGGCAAGTTCGAGATCGGCGCGCTCTTTGGCGGTGCGGTCCAGCGTCTCGATCTCGGTCGAGGTGGCCGCTTCGCTAAAGGAGGCATCTGCGCCGTAAATGTCGCGCGCCACACCGGTGGTCAGCTGCTCTGGGGTTCCGTCAAAAACGATCCGCCCGTCGCGCATGCCGATCACGCGGTCGCAATAGCGGCGCGCGGTGTCCAGCGTGTGCAGGTTGGCAATGACCATCCGGCCATCTTCTTCATGAATCTGGCGCAGCGATTGCATCACAACTTGCGCGTTCATCGGATCCAGCGAGGCAATCGGCTCGTCAGCTAGGATAATCTCAGGGTCTTGCATCAACGCGCGGGCAATGGCGACACGTTGCTGCTGACCTCCGGACAGGGCTTCAGCTCGCTTAGCCGCATGTTCGGCAACACCAAGACGCGCGAGAATGTCGATGGCGCGGTGCAGGTCTTCGTCGGGGAACAGGTTGAACATTGTGGCCAAAGTACTGCGCCGATTGAGCGTGCCATGCAGCACGTTGCTGACCACATCCATCCGCGGCACAAGGTTAAACTGCTGGAAAATCATCGCACATTCGCTCTGCCAACGTCGCTTGTCACCACCACTCAGCGCCGTGATGTCTTTGTCGCCAAAAACAATCTGCCCACTGGTGTGGTCCGTCAGGCGGTTCAGCATCCGCAGGAACGTAGACTTCCCCGCCCCAGACCGCCCGATGATCCCGATCATCGCGGGCTTCTCCACAGTCAGATTGACCGCATCCACAGCCACGTTCGGCCCAAAGGCCTTTGTCAGATTGTCTACTTTCAGCACAGCGCATCCCCAACTTTGTTGGGATCGCAATACGGGCGCTGCTCAAAGAAAAAGTGTCAGTTCCTTGAACTTTTTGTAACCAGTTTCGAGACTCGTTTACGTATCACTCGACAAATAAGGCCACCGCCCTTAGAGGGTAGTGGCCTATTGGTGTGTCTTTACTGCTCCAATAGCACGGCCCTAAGCACTGGGCGACTTCAATGCGTTTTGTAGGGGAACAGTGGTCCACCGTCCCTCAAGCCGCCGCGTTTTGGGCGCCATCCGTAGGAATGTAGTTGAGCACCGGCGCCAACCAGCGTTCCGCCTCTGCAAGTGTCATACCCTTGCGCGCCGCGTAGTCCGCAACCTGATCGCGCTCCACTTTGCCAACACCGAAGTAATAGCTTTCCGGGTGACCAATATAGAGCCCGGCAACAGATGACCCCGGCCACATTGCCATGCTTTCCGTCAGGGTCACGCCGGTGGCCGTTTCTGCGTCAAGCAGAGAGAACAACGTGCGCTTTTCGGTGTGGTCCGGTTGCGCCGGATACCCCGGCGCAGGACGAATGCCTTCATAAGGCTCACCAATCAGGGCCTGCGGATCAAACTGCTCCTCTGAAGCATACCCCCAGAACTCCCGCCGCACGCGCTCATGCAACATCTCAGCCATGGCTTCGGCAATACGATCCGCCAGCGCTTTCACCAGGATGGCACCATAATTGTCGTTGGTCTTGTCGAGCCGCTCGGCAATTTCGATCTCTTCCGGCCCCGCGGTCACCACAAAACCGCCAACATGATCCGCCCCCTTACCTTCAGGCACAACAAAATCAGAAAGCGCCACATTTGGTCGATCTCCGCGCTTACTTGTCTGCTGGCGCAGGTTGTGCAGCGTGCTCAACATCTCGCCGCGGCCCTCATCCGCATACAGCCGGATGTCATCGCCCACCGCATTCGCAGGCCAGAAACCAACCACAGCGCGCGGTGTGAACCAGCGCTCCGAGATGATCTTCTCAAGCATCTCCTGAGCATCCGCAAACAACGCCCTGGCTGCTTCCCCTTGTTTTTCATCATCCAGAATTTTGGGATAAACGCCGCGCATCTCCCAGGTCTGGAAGAACGGCGTCCAGTCAATGTACCGGGCAATCTCCGCAAGGTCCCAATCCTCGACAACCCGCGTCCCCGTGAAGCTTGGCGCAACCGGCGTATAATTGTCCCAATCCAGCTTCAGCGCGTTGCTCCGCGCTTTGGCCAGAGGCAGGCGGTTCTTGGCGCGTTCACTGCGCTCATGCTTTGCTGCCACATCAGCATATTCTGCCTGCAAGGCCGCAACATAATCCGGCTTTTGCGTTGAGCTTAGCAGCGCCCCAACCACGCCAACGGCACGGCTGGCATCGGTCACATAAACCGCCTGACCGTTGTTGTAGCGCGGCGCAATTTTCACCGCCGTATGCACGCGCGAGGTGGTTGCGCCACCGATGAGCAATGGAATGTCAAACGCCTCTCGCTCAAGTTCGGTGGCAAGATGGACCATCTCATCCAGCGACGGCGTGATAAGCCCGGACAGCCCAATGATATCGACGTTCTCATCGCGTGCCACTTCCAGAATTTTCTGTGGCGGCACCATCACTCCGAGATCAACAATCTCGTAGTTGTTGCAGGCCAGAACAACGCCCACGATGTTCTTGCCAATATCGTGCACATCGCCCTTGACCGTGGCCATCAGGACCTTGCCGGCAGACTGACGCCCTTCGCCCCCGTTCTGGCGTTTTTCTTCTTCCATATACGGCAACAGAACAGCCACCGCCTGTTTCATCACACGCGCGGATTTGACCACCTGCGGCAAGAACATTTTTCCCGCGCCAAACAGATCGCCCACCACGTTCATACCGGCCATAAGAGGCCCTTCAATCACATGCAAAGGCCGCTCTGCCGCAAGGCGCGCTTCCTCGGTATCCTCTTCGATAAACTCGGTGATGCCATTGACCAGCGCATGTTCCAAGCGCTTCTCAACTGTCCATTCACGCCAGCTCATGTCCTTCTCTTTGCCCTTCGCCCCGCCCTGTCCGCGGTAGCGCTCGGCAAGTTCGAGTAGGTTTTCGGTCGCGTTGCCACCGTCTTTGGGCAGACGGTTCAGCACCACATCTTCACAGGCTTCGCGCAGTTCTGGATCAATCTGGTCATAAACCGCCAACTGGCCCGCGTTGACGATCCCCATATCCATGCCAACCTTGATCGCATGATAGAGAAACACCGCATGCATGGCCTCCCGCACCGGCTCGTTGCCACGGAAACTGAACGAGAGATTGGAAACGCCACCGGAAACATGGCAATGCGGCAGGTTTTCCCGGATCCACCGTGTCGCTTCAATAAAATCGACGCCGTAGTTGTCGTGTTCCTCAATCCCGGTCGCCACTGCAAACACATTCGGATCAAAGATAATGTCCTCAGGCGGGAAGCCCATCTCCTCAACAAGAATGCGATAAGCCCGTGCACAAATTTCCGTTTTGCGCTCAAAGGTGTCCGCTTGCCCAGTTTCGTCAAAGGCCATCACCACCACCGCAGCACCATAGGCCAGACAAAGGCCTGCGTGATGCCGGAACGCCTCTTCGCCTTCCTTGAGGCTGATGGAGTTCACAACGGACTTGCCCTGCACACATTGTAGCCCGGCTTCAATCACCTCCCATTTGGAGCTGTCGATCATAATCGGCACGCGGGCAATGTCAGGTTCTGAGGCCACCAGGTTCAAGAACTCGATCATCGCCTGTTTGCTGTCGATCAGACCTTCATCCATGTTGATATCGATGATCTGAGCGCCATTCTCGACCTGATCGCGCGCCACATCCAGAGCAGCGGCATAGTCACGGTTCACGATCAGCTTCCGGAAGCGGGCGGAGCCGGTCACGTTGGTACGCTCGCCGACGTTCACAAAAGGAATATCTGGGGTCAATACAAAGGGCTCAAGACCTGAGAGGCGGAGGTATGGAGCGGTCATTTGGTCACCTCACGAGGAGCAAAAGGGGCAACGGCATCGGCGATGGCGCGGATGTGATCTGGGGTTGTGCCACAGCACCCCCCGACCAGATTGACGATCCGCTCACGCGCAAACCCTGCCACCTGAGCCGCCGTTTCATCCGGCGTTTCGTCATATTGGCCAAAGGCATTCGGCAAGCCCGCGTTTGGATAAGCACAGGTCAAAGACGTCGCCACCGCGGCAATCTCGGCCATATGAGGCCGCATCGCTTCTGCCCCAAGTGCACAGTTCAGCCCCACGGAGAAAGGTCGCGCGTGCGCCACAGAATGCCAGAAAGCCGTCGGTGTTTGCCCCGACAGCGTCCGACCGGAGGCATCCGTGATTGTGCCCGAAATCATGATTGGCAGACGCTTTCCAGCCCGGGCAAAACTCTCAAATGCCGCAAAAATGGCCGCCTTGGCGTTAAGCGTATCAAAAATCGTCTCGATCAGGATCAAATCCGAACCGCCCTCAATCAACCCGTCAATCTGCTGTCCATACGCGATGCGCAGGTCGTCAAAGCTCACCGCACGAAAGCCCGGATCGTTCACATCCGGACTGATCGACGCCGTGCGGTTGGTTGGCCCCACTGCCCCGGCCACAAACCGTGGCCGTCCGTCTTCTGCCTGCGCCCGATCCGCGGCCCGGCGCGCCACCTGGGCACCAGCGACGTTCAGATCATGCACCGCATCTTCCAGCCCGTAATCAGCCTGCGCAATGGTCGTCGCCGAAAAGGTGTTGGTTTCCAGAATATCTGCCCCGGCCAGCGCAAACTGCACCTGAATATCTTCCACGGCTTTGGGTTGCGTCAGAACCAATAGATCATTGTTGCCCTGCTGCGGATGCTCCGGGTCATAATGGTGACGACAGCCCGGACCGTGAATATGGCCGTTGGCCGTGAAATCATCTTCCGTCAGACCAAGCGTCTGGATCATCGTGCCCATTGCGCCATCCAGAACCAGTATCCGGTCTTTCGCAAGCGTACGCAGCGTTGCGTGGGCTGGGGTTTCTGGCAAGGAAAAATTGAGCATACCGCAGGTTCCGATCATCTATGTTGGTCGGGCTTATAGCCCAGCTTAAACATGAGAGAAAAATGATGATCCCAAAGGATCATTATGAAGCCCCTTCATAATCCACATAGGTCGCCGCAACTGTCTGCGCTCAAGCTGTTCTCCGACTGTAACTGCCCCACATGTTTGCAGAGCAGGCCAAATTCCGTCATCTCTGTAGGGCGCTCCACACAACAATTTGACTTTTGTGTCGCCAAAATTCCTTCTACATTTCGGGTCTGTTTTTTTGAGGGACTTCGACATGCTCACCCGCCGACATTTCCTAATCACGTCCGCCGCATTGTTCTCGGCACCCATCGCCGCACCTGTCAGTGCAGCACCCATTTCAGATCGGTCACGGTGGAACAGCTGGGACCGGCAGGTCACCCCTGCCAACTATGATCCCGCCACCTCCAACCCCTGGGGCCTGCACACCAGATTTCTGCCGCAACGCGTGAAAGCCAACGACGGCCTGACGCCGGGGGACATCCATGTCGATGCGGTGGCGCGGTATCTGTACCACATTCAAGACGACGGCACTGCCATGCGCTACGGCGTCGCCATTGCCCAAGGCAACCTCTACGAACCCGGCACCTACACAATCCGCCGCAAAACCAAATGGCCCACTTGGACCCCGACTGCGCAAATGATCAAACGCGAGCCGGCCGTCTACAAACAGCACGAGAACGGAATGAATGGCGGCCCCTCCAACCCACTCGGGTCCAGAGCCTTCTACCTATACGTCGGAAACCGCGACACCTACCTGCGCATCCACGGTTCTCCCTCGCCAAGCTCCATCGGCGGACGGGCAAGTTCAGGATGTGTGCGGATGGTCATGCCGCACATCAACGACCTTTATGAGCATGTTGCCACGGGGTCGACTGCGGTCCTGCACCCCCCTGAGGACGCGGTGACGTCCACAACTTAAGCCGCGCGCCTATTCCGGTGGCCGGGAGCACAGCGGGTTCCCCGCCTTCGCCCGCAACGGCAGGTACGTCGTTTCGACCGGCCCCACATGCCGGTACTCATAACACCCGTCTTCAGGGTTGATCCGCACTGTGGTGAGATCCTGATACGGTGCTGCAATGGCAACCAGATTGTCAGAGAGATTGGTCAGGTGGCCTTCCGAATTTGTGCCCCCTAAGTCACTACAGCCCGTCAGAAAAAATGCGAAACCGGCTACACCGCAAATAGTCTTTGTCATAATCATCTCCAAAATCTGCATTTTTGTTTGTGTCTCAAGCCAAGACAGGCTGCCATTCAAAACATCGTGACGCCGCTCAGCTCGGATTTCCAATCATCGACAACGCTCCCTGCGGCCTGCCAAAACCTGACACGATCGCCCACGTCCAAGCCCAACACTGCCCAGTCTCTGTTCAAATCAAAAGCCACAACCTTTTGTATAGTCAGCACCGCAATTCGTTAACAATGACTCATTGCACAGGTTCGCGTCCCTCAGCATAATAACCACATGAAAACTGTACCGGAAACGTTTGTTCAATTCCTCTCTGAGACGAAGTTGAGAAAAGCGCGGGCGTTGGCGGTTTACCTGGCGATGGAACCAGGTAAGGAGCGACGCAGCGAACTGATTATTGACTTGCTTTGGCAGGATGCACAGCTGGCCAAGGCACGCGCCTCGCTGCGCCAAACGGTTCGGCATTTGCGTATTATGTCAGAAACGCGAATTGATTTTCCGCTGGTCGCCCGCAAAGGGTTACTTGTGTTAGACCACCCGAGGGACTGGAGCCTGTTTGACGAGGTGGAGCAAGGTCTGTCGGACCCGGACCAATTCCAAACAGCGCGCCGCGCCGGATTGGACCTGCTGGATGCCTTTGAACAGCTGCTCGGGATTTCGGACAATTTTGACAGCTGGCTGGCGATCACCCGCAACATCACTGTATCAAAACTGAGCGCGACGCTGGAAAAGGTGATGTCACAGCCCGAAGCAGCACTGTCGCAAGATGCCGCACAGTTTCTTCTGGAGTTGAATGCCTGTCATGAGGAAGCCGCCCGATTTCTGATGCTTCAGTATTGGGAAGCAGGCGCGCCAAACAAGGCCATAGAAGTTTACAACCAGCTGTATCAGGCACTTGATGAAGCCTACGATCAAGATCCCGAAACCAGCACAATTGAACTTCTGGCGGCGATCAAGCTGAACCCCGAAGGCGCGCCAAACAAAGCTGCGGCAAAGTCGGGGCGTCCCAGTCGCGTGACAATGGTGGTGGAAGACCCCGACAACGGTCTGCTTGATGATCGCGATGCCAGCTTCCAAGCGGTCCTTGTCACAGACCTTCGCAGCCGGCTCGGCCGATTTCGCGAATGGCAGGTCATTGCCACCGAGCCAGAGGACAACGATTTCCTCGCTATCCGGCCACGCCTTTTCAAGCTGGACGGACAGTATCGTTTTCTGGTCGAAATTGTGCATCCCCGCAATCGAGAGCTGATCTGGTCCGAAATGATCGAAGATCCTCACAGCGACTGGGTTGGCAAGGTCCGAATGCTCATGTTGAACATCGGCAACGCGCTGCGGGTGGTTGTGGCGGACCGGCAGGGCAAAGACGAGCGCGCCGACCTATATGACCGCTGGCTCCAATCTCTGGCTCTCAAGGGCACCTGGACCCATGACGACGAAGCGCACGCAGTGGCACTTCTGCGCGGCATCACCCAGGAACAACCGGAGTTTGGCCCTGCCCACGCAGAACTGGCAGGGATCTACAACATCCGCCATATCCTGCGTCCCGGCACCCATCAGGATCCAAGCCTCCGGGACAAAGCGCTGACACATGCGCTGGACGCGGTCGCAGCAGACGCGATGGACACGCGCGCTCACCGGGTTCTGGCCTGGTGCTATTGCCATAAGGGCGAATTCGACCTGGCCGAATTCCATTTTGAGCAGTCCCTGCAATTGAATGCTCAGAATACTCAAACGCTGGCATCAAGTGTGTTGGGCTTTGCGTTCTGCGCCAATGAGCCGCGCGCCCGCGCCATGCTGTCTGAGCTGGAGCGGCTGCCTGAGACACTGCAACCGTTTCACGAAATCTATCTGGCGGCTGCGCACTATCTTCTGGGTGATTACGCCACCGCCGCAAACCATTGCGCAGGCGGCGAAGGCCTGATGTCGACCACCGGTGGCTGGCACAGCGCTGCACTGGCAAATCTGGGGGAAACCAAGGCCGCCAGACAACGCTTAGAGCAATATTACCAAGAAATCAGCGCGCTTTGGCACGGCACGGACACCCCACAACTGCACGATGTGATCGACTGGTTTGTCGCCTGCTTCCCATTGCGCAGCGACGCGGTGGGGGAAGACCTGCGCCGCACGCTCTATGGTCTTGCGGCGCAGCCATTATCGTCTGATGCCCTAGTCGCACATGTTGGTGATGTAGATACCCACCGCGCGATGGAAGGCTGACACCGGCGACGCCAGAATGCGCGCCATGGACTTGCGGGTTGGATCTTCTTCGTCATCCTCAGCGCCAAGATCATTATCTAGCGCCGTTGAGTCCGCCCAAAGCATGTTCAGCTGCGCTTTGATGGCGTCTTTTGCCTCATCCGAAAGCGCCGTGCCAGCCGCCTGTACATCGGTCAGCGCGCGGTCCAGCAAACCATCGTAAAAGTGCTTTACCATCAAATGATCGAGCGTATAGGTCAGCGGCGGCTCATAACCTGGCTGATTGGCCTGGGTGCTAAAAAACGCCTCGCGTTCCGCCAGCGTGTCGCGCACCGGAACCACCAGTGTGCGGGTGTTCACATCGCCGTTTTCCGCGTCCGGCGTACGCTCATCCCATTGCAGCTTAAGCTCGAAGTTTTCATGGATCTGGGCAATCTTAGGGTCGTTCAGATCGTGTGTCTGATCCATCGGCACAACCGCCATAGCCTGCTTGAGCAGTTCCGCCGCTTCCTTGTGCTCCGCGCTGTCCTCATCCAACGGACCACCGCGTGACAGCTCCACCACTTTCTTACCAATAAACTCCACGTTCAACGCCGTGCCAAGCTGACCATCTTTTTCCGGGTCGGTGGATACCTCACCGTCGTGATGCAAATACTTTGTCCCGCCGCCATCAACCTTGCGACCCACAATAATATACTTGTCCATTTTACTTCCTCCTTACGAATTCACGATATTAATGATCTGCATGAAACTGCTGGGCTGGGGCAGATCCGGTGCAACAGCACTGGGATCGACCATGCGCACTCTGGAAATGGCGTCTTCGATCTTGCTCCGCAGCAATAGACTGCCAAGCGGCCCAAAGCCGCCGTTCGTGCCGTATAGCTGGGCCTCGATCATCAAGATCAGATGGATGTGACAACGCGCAACCTCAGCTTCCGTCAGCTCAAACCCCAACGGCGCCGCCACCCGCCGGGTAAAGTCCTGAGCAAGCTTGGCGGGCGCCAAGCGGTCGGACCACTCCGACGGCATCATTGCCAGAACCGCTTGAATATCTGGCCCGTCCAAACTTTGCGGCCCTAGGTCACGGGCAGTCGCGGCATCGAGCTGGTCGATGGTCACCCCACCGCGCGGCCGGAAAAGCGGCGAGAAGCTGGCTGAGATGCCAGTTTTTGTCCCCTCCCGCGCTGCGTCAAACAACAGCGACCAGTCCAGTGGCCAGCTGCTGAGTTTATGCTCGTTGTTCATGGGCGAGCGCAGCACAAGCCCCCCCAAATCGCGCAACTCGGGGAATTTGTAAGCTTTACGCGGCAAGGCGTGAAAAGCGCGCATCAATCCGTGCTGCGTGGTGACCGCATCAATCACTTTGTAACCGCGCAGCTCCTCTTCTGGCATCGCCGCCACTGCGGGAGCCAGAAACCAAGGCAAAAAGTCCTTGCGTATAATGCGATGCCAGCTGCGCAACACATGATTGCGCGCCATGGAAAACGCCATGTGGCGCCGGCTTTTCTCGTCCCTTGGCAACACCTGATAAAACTGCTCCGCGACACGATTGTGGTACCGCATCATGATCGCCGTTATTCGGTGCAAAAGGTGGACATCGCGGTTGCGCGCGTCGGCAATGGCCCGAACGCTCGCGTCATCGCCTCGGTGGGCCAGCGTGATGACACTCATCCGGTTGATCCGAAACAACTGCGTTTCTTGATCATACAAATGCGGAAGAACCCGCGGGCCGGCCCCGTAAAGTGTTTCCAGTGTCAAAGGGTTTTCGATGGCATTGTGGCGCTTGGGCGGACACGATTCATCCTCCTCACGCACCGCATAGGGCACTTGAGTGATCGGAACACTGTGCCCCATATCGTGGCCTATCAACTGGCCCAGATAGGTATACCCGGCCGGGATATGTTTCTTGGACGCCACACAGGCCTCACGCCAACTCTCAGACGCAAAATCAATGGCTGGCTGTTCCGATGATATGCCTGCGCCATCGCCTTCTACATGCCCCGCAGGGCATCCAGACCCGCTGACCCAGTTCTGATTTTTGTGGTGCCCCGTTTCAATATGAAAGGCCGAGATCACTTCTTCTGCTGTTGGATTATGGCTCATTGAAAATCCCCCCGGTTACATAAATGGCGAATCCTGCCCCTGAAGGCCGGCATTTTCGATACCTTGCACTGTGCAACACCAAACGCGCCGCAGTTGACCGGCCGGCGTAATGTCACGCAGCGTCACCCCTTTCGACAGCGCCTCAATCGTGATCGGCTGCGCTGAAGCAGGCTCGATTTCAGCCTCAGCGCCCAAAAGCGCAGGACAACGGTGGGTATAGGCCGCTATTTTGTCTTCAATTGCTCGGGTGTCTTGGTCGCTGTGTCCGCTGCGAGAAGCCAGCACCTCTCCCAGATTCAGCTCCATCAACAGTGTCTCACGCAACGCTTTGCGCACAGCGCGCTCAGGATCAGTGTCGGCACCAAATCCCAGAATTGGGTCCTGGCCTGTTCCGCCCTGCGCACGGCTGACCGCAACGAAAACAACACCGGGATAGTCAAGCAACCAGACCCCCGTCTGACGGCGCTGAACAGCGCCTAGGCGCAGTTTTTTAAGCCATTCCCAGATCCCCATCCGAGACAACCAATCAGAAGAAACAGGCCGCGCGTCCATTTTTCCAAGCCACCATGCCCACACAGCGGCACGTTCATGGGCCTCAAAAATAGCAAGGCGCTGCGCAACAATCGGGTCTGGATGTGCAGCAACGCCAGATTGTCCCGTCAAAATTGGCGGCTGACCGGTTTCTCGCAGGGCAATATGCGCTTGAATTTCGGCAGTTTCACCCAGACAGCATTCCAACGCGTCTTCACGCGTGTCACCGGCCCCGCTGGCGGTCGCTGCTCCGTTCACAAGCGCTTGCAAGACACACAGGTTCGGCGACGTTAGAACTTCGCGCCAGTCCTGACGAGTCCACGCCGAAATCAGTTGGTTGGCTTCTTTCGCATTGGGTTTAGGTTGTTCTGCGCTGCCTTCAGCTGCTCCCATGCTTTGCTTACCCTTTGTCGTTGCACGTGTTAGATAGCGTGCTGGTTCAGCTCTCCGGACAGCACTAGGATACCTGTGTGATTTTCCTGTGACCCGGCCTGTCGCCACCTGCCCCGAGCACCCTCACCTAAATGGGCCTGTACTCGCGCATAAGTAAAAGACTGAAACTCATTACTGGCCCAACAGCAAATCGCGCGTTTCGATCAACTTGCCAAAGGCCAGAAACCGCAAGGCGCCCTAAAACGGTCTCACCCCCTTAAGCCGACACATCATCGCCAAGGTTGCCGCGTCCGGAGATCGCAGGCCAATACTCGACCAACCACAAAAGAAAACCCGCCGCCCACAAGAGAGAGGCGACGGCGTACATCGGGCCAGGCAAATCCACGCCAAAATCGGGCGCAACTCGAAGGGCGACCGCAGCAACAAGGCAATTAACACCAAAACGGGTTCTGATCGACAAGCCCAAAGGTTGATCCGTGTGTAGTAGCCCCGCAATGGCAAACACGGCGTAGGTGCCCACCCCCAGACCGCCCATAAAAGCTACATGCAGACCAGACACCTCGGACCAGAAGGCACCAAGACGCGCCGCACCAAACAGGATCAATCCCCCGCCGGCCAACGCGCTGCTTCCGGCCAGCATCAAGATTTCCGCCCGCAGCGCCTCCCGGCCAATGAATCCTTCTGCCACCCGGTCCATAAACGCCGCCCCTGCTGCACACCAAAGAAACCCCGAAACACCGTCGCTGAGACCGGCCGCTTCCCCCATCATCGCCACAAACACCAATCCTGGTGCCAGGTGAAGACGGCCGGGATGAGGGCGGAAATGAGAAGTTTCCTCGGAAGGATCCAGAACAAGATTGGTGACGGGCACGGTGATACGCGAAAGCGCAAGGCCAAGCAGACCCAGAAACGCAAAACCCGCGAGGTAAATGCCTTTGCTGGCAAGCTCAAAGCTGTCGACATGGAAACCGAAACGCCCAACCGCCGTGCAAATTACCAGCAGGGCCAGCCAAAACACAAACGGGAGAAGTCGATCTGTTCTTCTTTGCAAGGACAGGTGAACAAGCCAGCCAACCAAGCCAACCATCCAGAGCGCATCGGCCAAAGCACCAATCAGGCCAATATCTTCCCAGCCCAGAAACCCCACTCCCCGACCAACGCTCCACAGCGCCAACAAGCGCCACAGCCACGCGCCGCGCGGTGGCTCTGTGTCTGTCCATTCCGGGGCGGCGGTAGTGATAAACCAAATGAGCGCGGCCCCAAAGGCTCCGACAATCATCTCATGTGCATGCCACAAGGACGGCGGAACGCCGTCTCTGCCAGAGGAACACTGAAGCCAAACGCCAGAATCCAAAGCAAAGGATAAAACGCTGCATAAAGTGCCGCGACGGGAAAGAAGAGCCGAAAACCCTCGTCAGAAAGCGTCGGCCAGAGACCGGACGGCAAGCTGCGGCGCTGCGTTGTCGGTCCGCAACTCATGCGATCTGCCTTTCGTCCACATCATGGATATGGCGGAAAATGGGATCAGACCTAAGCGCATCCTGCACCCATGCAAAAACCTGCGCATCTCCCCGATGTCCCGGCGTATCGGGCAACAAACGTTCCCCGAGAATGCCATCACCACGCGCATCCAAAACGGCAATGCGATGCGAAATCCGTGCGGCCTCTTGCAAATCATGGGTGATAAACAACCCAGCCCTCTGACCGCCTGCGCAGGTCTCAATCAATACGTCCTGCATACGACGGCGCAACGCAACATCGAGCGCCGTAAATGGCTCATCAAAAACAGAAAATCCGGATCAATGGCCAATGCCCGCGCAATAGCCACCCGTTGACGCATACCACCTGAAAGCTCGACTGGAAACTTATCCAGATCCTCCGCCTCCAGCGCCACTTGCGCCGTGGCTTGCGCTATCCGGCACGCACGTTCCTTGCGCGGCAGTCCCGCCAATCGCAACACGTAGTCAATATTGCCCTGTGCTGTCGCCCAAGGCAGCAAAGCCGGGTCCTGAAAGATCATGCCATGACGGAGATAGCCACGTGCGATCCGGCCCTCCTTTGCCTCTACCAGTCCCGCAGCGATATGGGCCAACGTGGACTTGCCGCTGCCGGACGGCCCGACAAGCGCAACAATTTCTCCTGCCTGAACATCCAGCGTGATCGCGGACAAGATGGTCCGCCCCAGATAGGCATGACCAATGTTTTGCAAACGCAACACGCTCATCGCTTCACCCCCCAGGGCTGCGCAGCCCGGCGCCAGCTGTCGACTACGGATTTCACCGGCTGCACCAGCGTGTATTCAACGACTATCAACAAACCGACCGACACCAGCACCCAGGCCAGCGCTTGCGCAATATCGAGGTTGATACGTGCCTCCGCCAATGCCGCCCGCGTTGGCCAGAAGTTCTGCCATCACCGCCACTTTGAAAGAGGTGCCAAGGGCCAAGGCCAACGCAGGGAACAGCGTGGTGGTGGTTTGTCGCAACCCCACGGTGAGAAAGCGCCGGAAGGGGCCCGCCCCAAAGGCTTCCGCCATCCGATCCAATCCGCGATCCCGTGTTGTGATGCCGCGCGTCGCGCCCATGAACACAACTGGCAACGCGGAAATCAGGATCACCGTGCGCACAGTGGCGTCCGACCCGCCAAACCAGATCATGGCCAGCACAATCCAGGCGATGGGCGGCACGCCCAAGAGCAAGGTTATCAGGGGCGTCACCAACCGAAGTGTGGCCGGGGAGTATCCTGCGACAATCCCAAGCGCGGTTCCGGAAATGCCGACAAGAGCAAATCCTGTGATCGCCCGCTGTAGCGTCAGCCCTCCAATCGCCCAGGCTTCTGCGTCCCGTGCCAGTAAACCAATGGCCCTGAGCGTGTCCAATGGTGCCGTCAGGATGAAGGGCCCATAAGCCTCATGGCCCGCCTGCCAAGCGGCGGCAAGCAGGCACAACGCCGCCAATCCAGCCCATCCGGACCAGAGGAACTCCAACACTCGTCCGGCGCGGGAAAGGAGGAAAGACCAGGCTGTCACAATTGTGCCCTTTGAGATGGCAAAGGCGGCAAGCCGCCCCTGCCCTTACCGCTTAAATGTAGAAGGCGTCGTCGGGCAGCTTGCCGCCAATCTTCTTCATCTCTGGACCGGACATCGCGCTCAGCATACGCTCAATATCCGCACGCGCTTCATGCGAAGCGCGCACCACCAGGTTGGAGCTTGGCACAGATTTTGCCAGCACCGGAGCCGGCAATCCCAGAGCATCGGTTGCATTTTTGGCGGCAGACATCGGATCGCGTTGCACCTCTGCAACTGACAAGCCTAGAGCCGCCGGAATGGCAGGCAGCGCCTCTGCAGAGCTGTCCAGGAAGCTTTGCGTGACCGCCAGGCCTGCCTGTGGCAACACTGGCGCCGCGCCGGTCATCTCCCCCCAGGCCTCTTGCAGGTCGATCACCCGATGGATGGTCTTGCCTGCCATTTTTTTGCCTTTGAGAATGGCGGCAGTGGCCGCAGGCTCAGAGGTCAACGCCGCATCCACACGCCCCGCCATCATCATCTGCATCGCCTCAGTGGGCGTGCCCGTATAGGTGATCTTAAGGTCCGTATCAGCCGCCAATTTGTGGTGGACAAGCAGCTGCGCCAACAGAATTTCCGGCGTATCCCCCCGGAATGGCACGGCGATGTGCCGCCCTTTGAGATCAGCGACACCTTTGATCGCAGCATCTTCAGAGATCACATACAAGAGCCCATTGGTCATCACGTTGGTCAGTCGGATCGGGAAGCCCCGATTGTAGAGGTTCGCCGCGGCCTGAACCGGCACCACGGAGATTTGGATAGAGCCGGAGGTGAGCCCCGCCCGCAGTTCATCCGGGCTGCGCCATGCGGTGAAACTGGCGGCCGCCGAAACCTCGGCAAGTTTTCCAGAGGCGACCGCATGGGCCACGGTGATCGAAGGCCCAGCAGGAGGCCCGTAAAACGACAGCTCGGGCAGCGCCATGGCCTGTGCCATCGTGCCGATCGCCGGTGTCGCGAGACCGGCAGCCGTTGCTTTCAAAAACAGGCGACGTGAGAAAGTGGTGTGGTTGGCCATTGTTCATGTCCTTTGTCTCCCGCCAGCGAAGGCGGGTTCCGAGAATGAAAGAAATGGCTGGTCGCAACGGCAACTGGCTAAAGAGGTGTGGGCGGACAACCAGTCCAAACCTGCACTCTTTGTCAGTGAGATAGCTCTCGCAGCGCCATGCGGCCTTGCGATAAGTCAAGTCGCGCGCAAAATCGAAAAACTATTCCGTTTTTCGCTGTGGTGTCCGCAGCAGTTTGGCCGCCTTTTTACTGCGCCGCTTGATATAGCGCCAGGTGTCAGAGAACGGGCGCAGGTAGATGTCCAAAAGATTGGTGGCGCTCGCCTCTTCTGGAGGCAAGCCAAAGGTCAGTTCCTCTTCCTGCTCTGACAGATGCAGAGAACCAAACAGCCAATCCCAGATTGCCAGAGCCGCGCCAAAATTCTTGTCAAAATGACGTTCCGCAGTGGAGTGGTGCAACTGGTGTTGCGCCGGAGAGATCAACACCCGTTCCAACCAGGGCCAATAGCTGATGTTGATGTGGGAATGGCGCAGGTTCGAACCTGTGACGTGGAACACAAACACCAACACATTGACCCCCACAACGGTGTAGAGATCAACGGTGTTGCCGAAAGCAAAAATGAAGACCGGCAATACCAACCCTTGCGCAAAGGCGCTGCGTAACCCGTAGAGCACACCTTCAAATGGATGCACTCGGTAAACCGTGATCGGCGTGAGCGTTTCTGCGGAATGGTGCACCTTGTGGATTGACCACAAGGGCGGCCATTTGTGCATCCAGCGATGCAGCAGATATTTGGTCAGGTCATCCATCACAAACAGGGTGACGGAGAACAGCGCAACAACCAGCGCCTTGTTGGCATCCGAAAGGACACCCGAGCTGATAAAGCTCTGCTTGTGCAACGCAAAGTAAATTGCAGTGGCAATGGCCACCTGTGTGATCAAAAGCGGTGAAATGAAGAGCGTAAAGGCGCGGTTGATCACAAAGATCTGGTAGTCGGCCAAGGCAGACTTGGAAAAGAAAACCTTCCGGTCAAACACCCGTGCAAATGTCTCGCGCAGAGAACGGCGTTTGACAAACAACAACCAGAGGAAAGCGATCAGTAGAGACAGCGCCAGATAGCCGACAAAGATCCGTTTTTTGGGATCAGCAAAGTCGGAGAAAACCGTGGCGAATGTCTGTGTCAGATCCATGGGGCAAAGAGAATGCGGGCGGCGCTTTTGTCAACGCCGCCCGCCTGTACCTTAGTCGGTTTCAGCAGATGCTTCGGAGTTCAGCTTGCCTGCCAGACCTTCAAGATCCGCCAGCGCGTCGTTGGCACGACCTTCGATTCCGAAGGTGTCAACGAGCACTTGCTGAACGTTCAGCATGTTCAGCTGATAGTCAGACCAGGTCATGCGACGGTCACGCAGGAAGTTGCCCTCCGCGTCCACACCAGTGACGTAGGTGTTGTCCAGAGTAACCGGGCCGTAGCCAATCAGACGGTTCAATTCCACGGCAGTTTTGCCGAGGTTGTTTTTGCCGGTCTGCAGCGCCATTGCGAAGCCTTTCAGCTCACCCCAGTGCTTGGCGTAGTTGCGGTACGCTTTTGCCAGCTCTTCACCTTCCAGGCTGCCCATTTTGGAGATGTCGTTGTAGACAGAACCAGCATATTTGAAGGTCGCTTCCGCCAGCACTTTTTCCCACTCGGACTCGATGGTTGCAGCGTAGCCTTTCAGTTCCGCACGCTGTGCATCGGTCAGCGCTTCGCCGTTTGCAGAGGTGATCAGCTTACGGCCGTCGATGAAGGCCTGCATGATGGTGTGCATGTAATTGGTGGTTTTTGTGCCACCTTTGTCCGCACCGGCTGCATAGTAAGCGGGGCCAAACACGTGCTCGGATTTCAGATCAACAACGCCGTCACCGTTGGCGTCCGCAGCTGCCAGGTCTTTACCTTTTGCAATACCGTAGGCCTGCTCAGGACTCAGGCTCAGAGTGTGCGCAGGGCCACCCCAGTAACCAAAGGCCTCATCCCAGGAGTGCTCTTTGCCTGTGTAATACGCGCCATCTTTGTATGGCTTGTTGTTTGGCTTGTTGTCTGCTTCCAGCTTCTCGTCGAGATAGTTGTCAACAGCCTGATTATACATCATGGCGCCCATGGTGTACTTGGAGATCAGCTGACCCCAGTCCATGCCGTTTTCCGCGTCAAAGCCACCGTTGGATTGAGCGGCGTGCTTGATCATGTGCAGCACAGCTTCTTTGCCGGTCACATCGCCAGGCCATGCAGGCATTGCACCGTCATAGAATTTGCCAGAGATGTTCTTGCCTTTGGAGATCGCGTTCACGGTCGCCTGTTTCACAGGGTAACCGTCCTTGGAGGCTGGCGCCAGAATGTCCAGATCCGCGTCAGAACCGTTGAAGAAAGCGAGCAGCATCGCTTCAACTTCGGCTGCATTGGCTCCGCCGTCGCCCTTGCCAGCAGCTTTTTTCAGGCTGTCGTGCAGCGCGTGGCGTGCAATCTGACCGGAATAAGAGACAGAGTTGGTCTTGTCGCCTTCATAGCCCTTAACTGTGATCGGATACGGACCATAGGTTTCCGCAGTTGCAGCACCTGCAACCGCGCAGAAAGCCAGTGCAGTGGTCAGTTTCAAAGTGGTTTTGAACATTCGCGTTCCCTCCAAAAAAACCCGACAAAGTAAGTCGGGTAAAATCCTGAGCGAACTAATCGGGTAAATTTAGAATTGAGTCAAGCCGTTGGACCGCGTCAAATTGGATGCGTCCACGGATTTGTGCTGGGCCGACTTTTCCACAACGAGCGCACGCGCCAACCGGCGACACCTCACTGCAGGCGTTAAACGACGTGCTAAAGGGGTGTGTCGCCCAATTATCCAATTTTCGAATGGCCAAGCGCGGCTCAAACACTGAAAGGCCACAGTTAGAACCGCGCTTCAAACACGATTTTGTTACCCGTCTACGTCGTCAGCTGAGTCAGCGTTCAACTGGTTGTAGTAGGCCGCACCAATGTCATCGAGCAGCCCGATTTGAGTCTCAAGGAAATCCACATGGCCCTGCTCGTCCAAGATCAGCTCCTCAAAGAGGTGCATCGAGGCAAAGTCGCCCACATCCGCGCAGTACTTGCGCGCTTCGGCGTACAGAGCCACAGCTTCCATCTCTACTTCGAGGTCACACGTCAATGTTTCGCGAACATCTTCGCCGATACGAAGCGGATTCAAGCTTTGCAGATTTGGCATACCTTCCAATAAGATAATCCGATCAATAAGCTTGTCCGCATGCTCCATCTCTTCGATGCTCTCTTCACGCATCTTTTTGGCAAGCTTTGTGACGCCCCAATCATTTTGAAGACGATAATGTAGCCAAAACTGGCTAACAGCTGTCAGCTCGTGTTTCAGCGCAACATTCAAATACTCAATTACCTTCTTGTCGCCTTTCATAGCTACACTCCCTTTTGGCTCTGATTGAAGGAGGGCCAAATGCCCTGCTGAGAGCTTAGGTCGCGCCGCTGAACCGGCAAAACAAAACAGGTTTCCTAAAGTATTTGAAACAGTGGAATAACCGCGCTGCCTGCGTCTAAATGGCGACCAGCTTCTGGTTGGCGGACACACGCAAACCACGCAGTTCCGGCGGCACTTCAAGATTGGCGTTTGACCGCATCGAAGACACAAAGAGCTTCATACAGCCGCCGCAATCCGGCGCCTTGCCAAGAGCATGATAGATCTTGCCCGGCGTTATGATCGCCGTCTCATCCGCCGCACGCATCCAATCGATAGCCTGGTGAATGTCGCGATCAGAGATGGTTTGGCAGCTGCAGATGATCATTTAGGAGGTCCGTTTTAGATGGGAGTAGTTACCCGACAAAACAATCAGGGTCAATACCTGATATTTTCAGTCAATTTCAAACATTCCACCATACCTCGCCCCGAAATCACGCGGACATCCCGGTATGCCAACTGACCAACATGATTCTCGTGTGCCAATGCAGGAATGACAGGGAAACGCTAAAAACCCTCAATTCATCCCCAAATCCAAAAATCTGTTCGTGCCCTCGACAGCACGCATCCTCCTTGCCATCCATGCTTGATGGTAATGTCAGGGTGATGTGACTACGGGGCTTCCGCCCCCCTGCCTTGAATTTCGCGGATTTGTCCGATAAAGCACCCCTAAGTAGACCTCCAGCCAATTGCCAGAGACAGACTATTCCCGCAGAGCGCAGCCTGCGGTCCCGTCCCTTTTGTCTTTGGAGCTCGGAATGACTACCAAGCCATCCCCTTTTGGCCTCTATAACCCTGACCTCGAACAAAGTTCCTGCGGGGTTGGTTTTTTGACACGTAAAGATGGGCGACAAACCCATGACGTGCTCAAACGGGGCCATGAAGCGTTGTGCGCCGTACCGCACCGTGGTGGCATGTCCTCCGAAGGTGTCGGCGACGGCGCTGGTGTGTCCGTGGACCTGTCCGTGTCCTTCTTTGAGAAACTCACCGGTGTTTCCCTCACGCCTGGCCAATTTGGCGTGGGCAATTTTTTCTTGCCAGCAGATGAGTCTCAGCACGACCGCGCCGCGCAATTGATTGAAACCGCACTGGATGAGGCCGGCTTCCAGACCAAGCTGATCCGCAATATGCCGGTCAACAATGACGCCATTGGCGAACGGGCCGTGAAGTGGCAGTTGCCGATTGCGCAATGGGTTTTTGTGGCGCCAGATGGCGTGGATCAAACCGGTTTTGATCGCCGCATTCACACCGCGTTGTTGGCAATTGAGGCAGAGGCCTACACCGATCCGGCGCTTGAAGGACTGTACCCGCTTTCGCTGTCCTCACGCATGCAGGTGTTTAAAGGCCGCTTGAATTCTTGGGAAATCATCCCGTATTTCTCCGACCTCTCCGATCCGGACCATGCGGTACACACGCTGTATTTCCACACGCGATTCTCCACCAACACCGATCCGCACCCGTCCATGGCGCAGCCGTTCCGGTTGATGGCCCACAATGGTGAGCTGAACACCGATAAGAAAAACCGCCTCAGCGAGGCGGCCATTGCGCTCGCACGGAATAAAGCAATTGTGCGCCCCAAGGGGCAGTCTGACAGCTGTCGTTTGGACCAGACATTGAACGCTCGCGTCTATGACGAAGGTCTGGATCTGGTGACGGCCGTGGTCGCGATGATGCCGCCTGCCTGGGAAAACGACGCCCGCGTCAGCCCACAAGTGCGGGCCATGCTGGAGTACTTCTCGCTCTCGGAAGAAAAGAACGACGGCCCTGCCGCGCTTGTTTTTGGCGATGGAAACATCATTGGCGCACGTCTGGACCGTCTGGGCCTGCGTCCGATGCGGTCTGTGGAAACCGGCGAATACCTCGCCGTGATGTCCGAAGCAGGACAGATCGACTTCCCACCGGAAGACGTGCTGCGTCGTGGCCGTGTTGAAGCGGGCGGCATGATCTACCTGAACCACGCCGAAGGCCGGATCTACGAAACCGACGAGGCGCTGGAGATGCTGGCGCAGGCCAAAGACTATGCGGCGCTTTTGACTGAAGCACAGGTCAATATCGATGATCTGCCTGTCGCGGACCGCCTGCCAGCTGATGCGGCCGCAAGCTACAACGGCGATCTCGCCTGGCCCGCCCGCTATTTCGGCTACACGCTCAATCAGGAAAGCTTTAAATTCCTGATGGACCCGATGTTGCAAACTGGCGTCGAGAAGGTCTCGGCCATGGGCTACGGCAACGCCATCAATGCGCTTTCAGATAACGAAGGCGGCGTGGCAAAATATTTCAGCCAGCGTTTTGCCCAAGTGACCAACCCACCGCTGGATTCGATCCGCGAAGCGGATGGCATGACCCTGCGTGTGGCCCTTGGCGAAAAGCCCCACCTCGGCCAAAGCCGCTCGCGTCAGATTGTGGTCAACAGCCCGGTGCTGTTGATGACCGATGTGCTGAAGATCAAAGCTCAAACGGACACGCCTTGGGCCAAGTTTGACATGCTTTATGCACCAGAGTTCGACGAAGGCGCTGCCAACGAAGCCTCATTGACCAATGCAATTGACGCCGTTGCGGAGGAGATCGTGGCCTTCGCCCGCGACAAAGGTGGCATCGCAATCCTATCCGATCGCCACCTGAGCCACGCACTTGCGCCCATGCCAATGACTTTGGCGATCTCCGCAATCAACCAACGTCTGATCGAAGAAGGCATGCGGTTCAAGGTCAGCTTGGTGGTGGAGAGCGGCCAAATTTGTTCGTCCCACCACATCTGTTGTGCCTTGGGCTTTGGGGCCTCCGCGGTTTATCCCATAGCCGTGCGCATGCGCGCCGAAGAGCTATATGGCGAGGACGCGCCAGCCGCCTACGGCAAGTTTAAAAAGGCCGCGGAAAAGGCGTTGATGAAAACCATGGGCAAGGTTGGGCTTTGCACCGTGGAAAGCTACTCCGGGGGCGAGTTCTTTGAACCCAACTTCCTGGACACCAACGATCCGGTCTTTGCCAAATACCTGCCCAACATGAAAACCCCTGTCGGTGGCGTGCGCTTTGACGTGGTCGCGAAATCCGTGGCCGATTGGCACGAGCGGGCGCTCTCAGTGGAAAGCGACAAGGACATTCCGATCCTCGGCCTCTTCAAAGAACGTGCCGAAGGTGCAGGCCACTCTTATGGCACCACCGCTGTGCGTGGCTTTGTCGATCTGACAGAAGAGAAGATCACCTTTGACCAAAGCAACGACGGCGGTGCGCTGGATGGTGAGACCGATCCGTTCCGCCTGCTGACCCTGCGCCAGATGGATGATGCCTTTGGCGTCGATGACAAAGGCTATGTGAACACCTCGTTTGAGAAGCTCTCTGACGAGCAGATCAACAATTTCGAGATCACGCCCGGCTATCGCGCCTTCAGCGCCATGATGGCCGAAGAACGCCACCGCCGCCCGGCGGCGCTGCGCGATGTACTTGCCTTCCCGGCGGACATCACGTTTCTGGACACCGTTACCGACATGAAACGCGAGATGATGCTCTTCAACCGCGCGGGCAACAATGACTTTGTCATTCGTGGCCTATCTGTTGAGGAGCTCGGAACGGGCGAATATCTGCTGCACCTGACCGGCCCAAAGTCCGCAGACATTGGCCGGCTTGATGTGCTTGCCGAAACGCTGGTGGACCGTTTTGGCAAAGACGTCGAAGGCCACTACATCACCAAAGGCGCGTTGAAAGTCACCGTCAAAGGCATGGCGCTGGATTACATTTCCCGCCTGCGCCAAGCGCCCGACCGCCTGCCACTGGGAGACGTGCAACCGGCAAGCGAAATCACCGGTCGCCTGGCCTCTGGTGCGATGTCACACGGCGCGCTGGTGGCCTCAGCCCACGAGGCTGTGGCGCATGGCACCAATATGGCGGGCGGCATGTCCAACTCTGGTGAAGGCGGCGAGCACATCACCCGCTACGGAACAATTCGCGCCAGCCGGATCAAACAATTTGCCTCCGGTCGCTTTGGCGTTTGGGCGGGCTATTTGGCCGATCCAAACCTCGAAGAGATCGAGATCAAAATCGGTCAGGGTGCAAAACCCGGCGAAGGTGGTCAGCTGCCCGCACCCAAGGTGACCGTGGAAATCGCAGCCGCCCGTGGAGGCACCCCGGGTGTGGAGCTGATCTCCCCTCCTCCACACCACGACACCTATTCGATCGAAGACCTTGGTCAGCTGATCCATGACGCCAAAGCGGCACGGGTACGGGTGATCGTGAAGCTGGTGTCCTCTGAAGGCATCGGCACCATCGCAGTAGGCGTTGCTAAGGCGGGTGCGGATGTGATCAACATCGCAGGCAACACCGGAGGCACCGGCGCGGCGGCAGTGACCTCGCTCAAATACACCGGTCGCGCGGCGGAAATTGGCATTGCCGAAGTGCATCAGGCACTGTGTGCCAACGGCATCCGCCAGAAGGTCCTGCTGCGCTGCTCAGGTGCGATGCAGACCGGCTCTGATGTGGTCAAAGGCGCGCTTTTGGGCGGTGACAGCTTTGAATTTGGCACCACCGCGCTGATGATGCTGAAATGCGTGATGGCGAAGAACTGCAACGTGAAATGCCCGGCCGGTTTGACCACCAACCCGGAAGTGTTTGACGGCGACCCGCGCGCGCTGGCGCAGTATCTGCTCAACATTGCGCATGAGGTGCGCGAAATTCTGTCATCGCTGGGCTTGAAGTCACTTGAGGAGGCACGCGGTCGCTCCGATCTGCTGCACCTGCTGGATCACCCAGCCTCTGTTGGGAAACTCGATCTGCGGGCGATGCTGACCAATGTGCCAGAGATCAAGGTCGACGACCCGATCTACCTGGAAAAAGACTTCTCCGTAGATGACGCCTTGCTGGATCAGGTGAAATCCCGCCTGATCGAAGGTGGCGAGCGCAAGATTGACCTGCGTCCCAACGCGCCGCTCAACAACCGCAACAAAACCGTTGGTGGCCAGCTTGGCGTCGATATCGAACGCCTTCTGAACCACGAGTTGGCCGATCTGCCAGCGGCTGCATTCGAAGACAGCCGAGGTCGCCGCTACCTTGACCCACGCTCGGTGCGTGTGATCACCAACGGCTCCGCCGGCCAAAGCTTTGGTGCCTTCTGTAACGACGGCATGGTGATGGAACACACCGGCACCTGTAACGACGGTGTCGGCAAAGGCGCTTCTGGTGGAGAGATCGTGGTGCGCAGCCCCGGCGGGGCCAAAGGCCGTGAAAACGTGCTGATCGGCAACTTCGCCCTGTTTGGCGCCACCGGCGGGCGGACCTTTGTCGAAGGCCAAGCGGGCGACCGCTTTGCCGTGCGCAACTCCGGTGCAACAGCGGTGGTCGAAGGCGTGGGCGATTTCTGTGCCGAATACATGACCAACGGTGCCATCCTGAACATCGGTGGCTTTGCCAAAGGCTTTGGCAACGGCATGTCCGGCGGCTTTGCCTACCAGTACGACCCCGAAGGGCGTCTGCAGGACATGATGAGCCAGGATTCTGTGCTGGCAGGCACACTGGTCGACGGCTCCGATCACGCCACCATTCATGAACAGGCTGTTCGCCAGATGCTGACTTGGCACGTTGAGGCAACCGGCTCTGCCAAAGGCCGCGACCTGCTGGGTGACTGGGACAACACCCGGGCGCATATGGCGTGGATCATGCCCAAAGCCCTGTTGCAGTATCAGGACTCCGACGCCATTCTGGCCGCCCGCAGCCGCAAAGAGCTGATCGAGGAACTCTCCACCGCGCTCGCGGCGCATCAGATTGCAGAGCTCAAGAAAGCTTGGAAGCAAGGGCGTCCGGTGCATCGCGGCGCGGTGCCGTCTTATGGCGAAATGGACACCGATGAGATGTTCCGCCTGCTGGGCAGCTACGTTGTGTTGGAACAGGCGCAGGCGATTGCCGACAAGCGTGTGAAGGGGGCCGACCGTATTGCCCGCGACAAGGCCGCCCGCAACCTGATCCTGACCGAAGACTTCGGCCTTATGGCAGCCTTGGCAAAACACGCCAAAGCCTCCGTGGAAGGCTATGACGACGCAGGCTTGGCCGCCCTTGTGGCCAACAAGCGCTTGAGTGACTTCAAGCGCGCGCTCAGCCTACGCAACATTCTCAGCATGGACAGCCCGGGCACCTACGCCTGGATCCTGCACCAAAGCGCCAAAAACCGCGCGGCTCTGGGCGCAGTGCCCAGCTTTGACGCGCTCTTTGCAGAAAACGCGATCCCAGATGTGATCGCCCGCACCGCAGCGGAGTAATCCCAATGAACGATATGACCACAAAAGTGCCCTATATCCCTGAGGATGCGCCGTTTTCCGGCGAGCAAAAGACTTGGCTAGGCGGTTTCCTCGCTGGCCTGCATTCTCGCCTTGTGGCTGGCGGCGGCGCCGCTGCGCCAGCTGCAGAATCGGCGGACGTCAAATACCTCGACATTCTGTTTGGCACCCAAACCGGCAACGCCGAAAGCGTGGCGGAAGACGCGGCCGCGCTGGCCAAAACCAAAGGCTTCACCCCGCGAGTGGCCGAAATGGACGACGTCAGCATGGAGCAGCTTGCCACCATGCAAAACCTGATCGTCGTGGTGTCGACCTACGGCGAAGGCGAAATGCCCGACAACGCGCATATCTTCTGGGACGCTCTGAGCGCCTCCACTGCGCCGCGTCTGGAAAACCTGACCTACGGCGTGCTGGCACTTGGCGACACCTCCTATGACGAGTTCTGTCAGGCCGGTAAGTTGGTAGACACCCGCCTTGAACAACTTGGTGCCAAACGCCTTGGCGCCCGTGTGGACTGCGACGTTGATTTTGAGGATGCCGCCGAGGCATGGATCGCCGCCACCATCCCGGACGCAGGCAGCGTTGCAACGGCCGCGCCCGCTGCTGAGGCCACACCAAAGAAAGAAAAATCCGGCTGGGGACGCAAGAACCCGTATCTTTCAACCATGTTGGACAACCACGTTGTATCCGGCGCGAAATCCGCCAAGGAAATCCGCCACATCGCCTTCGATCTTGGCGACAGCGGCATGACTTATGAGGCCGGTGACGCGCTTGGCGTGATGCCCGTGAACGCGCCGGATCTGGTGCAGACGTGGCTGGACCGCCTGGGCGCCGGTGCAGAAACCGACATCTCTGGCCAGCCGCTGGGCGATTTACTGACCACAGGTCTGGAGATCATGACTCCATCCCGCGACCTGATCCGCGCCATCGAGCCGCTCGCCAAAAACGATGAGTTGAGCCATGTCGTGGGCAATGGCGACAAAGAAGCGCTGGAGCATTACCTCTGGGGCAAAGACGCTTTGGATCTGTTGAACCTAAACCCCGATCTGGCGCTGGACCCGGCGCAGGTGATCAGCTGGCTGAAACCCTTGCAGCATCGCGCTTATTCGATCTCCTCCAGCCCGAAGGCGCACCCTGGCGAGGTCCACCTCACCGTGGCCGCCGTCCGCTGGATGTATGAAAATCGCCCGCACCGCGGCGTGTGCTCTACATTCCTCGCCGATCACGTCCCGGAGGGCGCACAGGCTGGTATCTTCATGTCGCCAAACAAGTCCTTCCGCGTGCCGGAAGACGACAGCGTGCCGATGATCATGGTTGGCCCAGGCACCGGCGTTGCCCCCTTCCGCGCCTTCCTTGAAGAGCGTCGTGAACGCGGAGCCAACGGCGCCAACTGGCTGTTCTTTGGCGATCAACACCGCGCCAGCGACTTCATCTACGAAGACGAAATCAGCGCCTTCTCCGCGTCAGGCCTGCTGACCCGTCTTGACCTCGCCTTCTCTCGCGATCAGGCCGAAAAAGTATACGTGCAGCACCGCATGGTCGAAAACGGCAAAGATCTCTTCGCGCAACTCGAAGAAGGTGGCTATTTCTACGTCTGTGGCGATGCCACGCGCATGGCGCGCGACGTGGACGACGCTTTGCATCAGATCATCGAAACCCAGGGCGGCATGTCGTCTGAGGCGGCAATTGAATACGTCAACCGCCTGAAGCGCGATAAGCGCTATGTGCGGGATGTTTACTAACAAGGCAACACATGCCCCAACGCGCCCCCGCCCGAGACACCGCGCTTTTCCAAACCGGAGAGCAGCCTCGCACCCTTGCCGCCTTACAGGCACAGGCGGAGGTGACCTTTGTGGAAGGTGGATTGGACACCGTTGGCCTGATCGGTGCGCAACTGTCTGACGCGCTGATAAGCACCAACAACGGGGCTGCCCTGCTCTCCAGCATGGGCGGCTTGTCTCGGCTTCAGGACATCACCCGCCCCTTCCATATCTCGCGCAGCCGCGTCACTCTCAGGGTGAACCCAACCACTCAGGTGCAGCTCGCCCGTACGGCAGGTCGCGCCGGCCCAGACACGGTATTGCTGGTCACAGACCCGCAGGATCACGTGTCTCTCCGTATCGAAGCCAACGGAGGCTATGATGCGCAGGTGCTCTCCGCCCTGGACCAAGACGCCCCATCGGACTTAACAGCAGCTCCCACGGTCGGGCACACCAGCATTGTGTCCCTTGCCGCTGTTCGTCAGGCCAGAGACCGCTGGGCGCGCAGCGACAGTGGCATGCACTTCAACGACATTCTGAAAGACGGTGGTTCAACGCGCCTGGCCACCCTGCCCCATGTCGGCGATGGCCGTGCTTGGCAAATACAGGAACAAGTGATCGTCAGCTTCCTGACCTATCTCATCGGGCGACGGATTTCCTTTAGCAGTCTGGTTGCCGGATGTGGGTTCTTGCAAGGCGCCATTTTCCAAGACGGTGTGACATTCGACTTCTCGACAAAATTCTGCTGGTGAACTGTGATCGCCGCCACTTTGCCCTCGATTTGTCGAAAGTGGCGTCCTGCTGGCTCAGCCGTTTTGGCGCAGTGTCCCATCTGGAGTTTTACGCTGAAGACGGCACAGCAATTGCTGTTCTTGCGCCCGATCCCCACAACGACCTGGGGCATTGGCACGATTTATTGGCTTCCCTGCCAAGGCACCGCTAGCGCCCAAGCCACATGAAGAAGTCGCCTTTGGGGTCCGCACTTCTGCAACATCAAATCTCCCGATTTCGTACAGTTGTTGGCGCCACACCGAACTCGCGCCGAAATGCTGTCGCAAAGTTCGCAGGTGAGGAATAGCCCGCCAAATGCGCCGCTTTCGCCAATGGCAGGCCTTCTTTTTGCAACGCCTCATTCGCCCGTTTCAGGCGAGATTTGCGGACAAACTGCGAAACACTGACCCCGTAAGCTTGCTTAAATCGCCGCTGTATAGATCGACGGTTGAGCCCAAACGTCTGCTCCAAATATTCCAACGAGATGTCCTGCGTGAGGTTTTCCAGGATATGCAGCCGAATACGCTCAAGCGGTTTTAGTTCGTTGTTTTGGAGAGCCGTTTTGGTGGCGTGAGCCTCTGTCACGGTAATCTCAGCCGGAATGCGGCGCAAAACTTCCAAAGCGCGTGACATCCGAAACAGTCCCAACTGCTGGTCACTGTCCTCAGGGGGCGAGAAAATAATCTGTTGTGCCAAGCGCAATGTTTCTTTGCTCGGCGACCAGATACGCTGCTCCAAATGCTGTTTAGGAAAGTTCGGCAACCCTTCTTCACGGGTCATGTCTCGCGCGATGTGGTCAAACCAGTCAGGCGGCCCAGCGATAGAAATCTTCTGAAATGGATCGCCCCACGATCCGGCAAACTGCAAATCACATTCCTTCGTGAACAGAACGGCATAGCCAACCGGCTCGGCGGCATCCCCTTCACCCGCATTCAATTCAACAAGCTGTCCGTCCACAAAGAACTTCTGGCGCCCCTTAAGCAGGATCAGAACAAGGAACTTCGGCTGCACCGGCGCAGACGCATCATCGCTCACCCCAGAAATTGTCTCATTCAGAACACCAACACGAAATTCACCAGGAAAAAGATCAACCGACATTCAGATGGTCCTTTGTTAGGTCGCGTCTTTGTCAAAACGTCGCTGCGCAAACAAAACTGTCGCCTGCGCAAAGGTGTTCGCAATAGACCCCTTTCCCCGCGCTTTATAAAACCCAATAAAAATACTCAACATTAACTGCATCCGGGCGTTCCCAAAATGCAGTTACCTAAAGGGGACACACCGTGAAGGACATCACACTTCGCAGCCGACACATCCTTGCCGGCTGTCTGGCGACCACTGCGCTCGTACCAATTTCTGCATTTGCAGAAGAAGACTATACGCTTGACGAAATCACCGTGCTTCAGGCTTTTGAAAGCCCCGAAGTGGAAGGCTACGCCGCTGGTCACAGCTCCAGCGCCACCAAAACCAGCACCCCGCTGGTGAAGACCCCAGTCACGGTCAATGTTGTGACTGAGGATCAAATGCTGGATCAGGGCGCGGAGTCCGTGGCAGAGGCGCTGAGCTATACGCCAAACGTCGTGACCAACTACCGTGGCGAATCCACTATCTATGACGAAACCTTCATTCGCGGCTTTACCTACGCCCCTAAATACCTGAACGGCTCCCAATTCGGCACCCCGGGCTTCGGGCAACTCGATCCGTTCCTGCTGGACCGGGTTGAGGTCGTGAAGGGGCCAAACTCCGTGGTGTTTGGCAGCGCGATCCCGGGCGGCGTGGTCAACATGTCCCTCAAAACCCCCAATGAAAACACCGGCAATCGACTGGTTTTCGGTTTGGGATCTGACAACTACAAACAGCTGTCCGCAGACCTGCGGGGAGATTTGAACGAAGACGGCACACTCAAGTACCGTTTGGCTGTGACCGGTTGGGACAAAGACCTGCAAGGGGACGCGTTTGGTCAAAGCCGCCTCTCCTTGGCGCCCTCTATCCGCTGGGAGATTACGCCGGATACCGAGCTGCAAGCCGACTTGATCTATCAAAAAGATCCCGAGGCTGGTCAGCGGAATTTCTACACGTTGAAGGGCACATTGGAGCCAACCGTTGGCGGGCACTACTATGACCGCGATCTGGTCTCCATTGCGCCGGAATATGACCAACTCAATCGCGAGACATACTCCTTCGGCACCCGTCTGCGCCACAGCTTTGACAACGGGATGACCTTCCGGTCCTCCCTGCGCTACACAGAAATCGATCAGTTCCAGAACAACGTTTTGGTGGACAATATCGATAGCGTTGGTGTGCCAGATGATATCGCCGACCTTGGCGTGGCCTGGATCAAAGATGACTATAAACAGTTCACCTTTGACAACTCCTTGGAGTCTCAGTTTTCCGTTGGTCAAACCGACCACACGCTTCTGGTTGGGCTGGATTATCAACAGCAAAAGCACCGCTCCAACAACCGCACCAACTGGGTCACGCCACTGCAATTTGACCTGTCCAATCCAAGCTTCATCACACCGGCGGATGATCCGTCGCAGTACCTGCGCCCGGACAACATCCAAGACGTTCGCTTTAAGCAGACAGGCCTGTACGTACAGGACCAAATTGCATTTGGCCGCTTCAACCTGCTCCTTGGCGGGCGTTATGACTGGACCAAAACAACCACAGAAAACCTCAGCTTTGGCGGTAGCGACACGGCCGAGTCCGGGGCGTTCAGCGGTCGCATTGGTTTGTCCTATGAGTTCGACAACGGGATCGTGCCTTACGCCAGCTTCTCGACTTCGTTCCAGCCGTCGACCGATTATGACGTGAATGGCAATTTGCTGGACCCAAGCGATGCGCGACAGTTTGAGGTAGGTGCCAAATGGGCCTCAGCCGATGACAAACTTTTTGTCAGCGCCGCCTACTTTGACATCGAGCAGACCAACATTGTCGAAGACGATCCGGTCAACGGATGGCCACACCGGGCCAACATCGGCACACGCCGCTCAAAAGGGTTTGAGCTGGAAGCACGCGGCCGCGTGACCGATCGGCTTGATGTGATCGCAGGATTGGGCCTCGTTGATGCGCAAATGACCGAGGGCCAATACGCCGGCTTCACCGCGCAACGTATCCCCGAAAGCAACGCGTCCCTCTGGCTGAACTATGAGTTCATCGAAGGCCTCTCCGGTGCCATTGGCGCGCGTTACACCGGTTCGTCCTTTGGAGATTATGCCGAGAACATCGTTGTGCCGTCCTACACCCTGTTTGACTTGGGTATGATTGCAGACCTGGGCCTGCTGAGTTCCAACCTCAAAGGCGTTAAGGCCAACCTCGCCGTCACCAACCTCACAGACAAAACCTATGTGGCGTCCTGTGTCTCCAGTTGGGATGACTACTGCTGGTTTGGCGAAAGCCGTGAAGTGCGCTTCCAACTGACCTATGACTGGTAAACTCTCAACCTATCTGGCCGTCGCCGCGCTGTCTTTGCACAGTGCGGCGATTGCCTATGCGCAAACGGCAGAGACAATGTTGATATCAAACGACACACCGGAATTGTCCCTTGATTTTGCCACCGGCACCCAAACTGCAAAAGCCCAGCTGGTCACCGTAACTGGGTCTTATGTGGAAGGCGTAGTGGAGGCATCCGGTGCCCCCGTCGATGTCATTTTGACCGCAACCGATGGAACCAAACGCAGAGTGCTGGAAGACGTCGTGACCCGCGGCGTTTTTCGCTTTGTGGCAGAGGTCGACACCTATGACATTGAACTGGTGTCGCCGGAAGGGACTGGCACAGCCCGCGTGACCCTCTTGCGCAACTTGCCCCCAGAGGAGCAACTCCCCCCCGCAGAGCCAAATGTCGCAAATGATCCGTTAAGCCCCACTTTGCAGGCCCTTTTGGCTGAGGGGATCAACGACGCCAGCCTGTCCGAATTTTGGAACCAGCGTCTTCGTGACGGAACCCCACTGATCGAGGCGGACCCGCAAAAAGATCCTGACATGCGTTTGGTCACTTTCCTATGGCGTGGCGCCACTCACAACGCGCGGCTAATTGGGGCGCCCGCCGACGATCATGTTTGGATGCAAAAACTGGCGGAAAGCGACATCTGGTTCGCCTCCTTTCGCGTGCGCGCTGATCTGCGCATGAGCTATCAGATCGCGCCGGATATTCCCTCGATACCTGGCACCCAGCGCGAAAAGCGCACCGCCCTTCTGTCCACGCCGCAAGCTGACCCGCTGAACAAGGCCCCCTTTATCCCAACAGCCCAGGATCGCTTTGAACAGCATAGCTACGTGGCTTTGCCAATTGCCCCGGACCAGCCCGGACTTGAACCTGCGCAATCCACCCTGCCCCCTGCGCGAGCAAAGATTTGAAAGCGCCATTCTCGGCAACCAACGTCGGGTCTGGTTCTACACGCCGCAAGAGTTCACGCCCGGAGACCCAAACAACGTCCTGCTGATCGTCTTTGATGGTGCGCGTTATATCAACCGGGCTCAAACGCCTCAGGTTTTGCATAACTTGCAACGCGACGGCCGCTTACCTGCGGTTCCCACAGTCTTTGTGGACAGCCTGGACCGGGAAACCCGCTGGCAAGAGTTGGCCTGCAACGCTGAGTTTGGAAACGCCATCGCTTCTGAACTTCTGCCAATCGCGCAGCAATATTTTGGCTTGTCCCCTACCCCGGATCGCACCGTGGTCGCAGGTTCTAGTTTGGGTGGATTGTCCGCGGCCTGCATCGCCCTCAATCATTCTGAAGACATCGGCGCGTTTGTCTCGATGTCCGGTTCCTACTGGTATGCGCCAGAAGGCTATGAGACGAAGGGTGAGGTATACACTTCACACCTGGCGAAAGAGCGATCCCCTACCTCGATCAAAGCTTTCTTGTCGGCGGGCACTTATGAAACCAGCAGGTTTGCCGATGAGTTTGGCATCCTCGAAGGGTCCGAGCACCTCGCATCCACCTTGCAACAGCTCGGACACCCCGATGTCACCTATCAAACCTACGAGGGCGGGCACGACTACGCCATTTGGCGTGGTGCCTTGGCCGACGGCTTGCTGGCATTGTTTGGCAACCGAGTTTCAAAGTGATTATTGCACCAAGGACACGCTTGGGTGCTCTACGCCGATCACGCCAGCCTTGCATCCACATAAAGCACATTGCGCTGAGTACGCTCTAGGTCTGTGAGCACGCGGTAGGTTTCTTCGATTTGGGGCAAGGCGAGGATGTGCTCGGGCTTGCCATCCGCAAGAATGGCGCCTTCTCGCAGAAGCACGAGACGGTCGCAGAATTTGGCGGCCAAATTGAGATCGTGTAGGGCGGCCATGACCAACGGTTTCTTGCGGTCCATCTCGTTGCGGATCGAGGTCAGGATCGAGAGCTGGTGGTGCAGGTCCAGCGCGCTGGTAGGTTCATCGAGCAGGATCACATCAGGCGCGCGCACGATGGTTTGGGCCACCGCCACCATTTGCGCCTGACCACCACTGAGATCGGCGACGCCACGGTTGGCGAGGTGGGACAGGCCAAGGGCATGCAACGTGTCGGACACGCGGTCTAGGTTGTCGTCGTTCACCCGCCAGCCGGTGGTTTGTTTGAGGGCCAGCAGCACGCTTTCAAACACCGAGAGCAACGCGTTGCAGCCATAGGCTTGCGGCATGTAAGCGACGCGTTTGGCGCGGTCTTTGCGTCCCAGATGGGTGACGTCTTCGCCCGCGATGGTGAGTGTGCCTTGGCTCGGCGTGATCAGCCCGGCAATGGTTTTGAACAGCGTGGATTTGCCCGCGGCGTTGGGGCCGATAAGGCCCACAAAGGCCCCGGGGGGAATGTCGGTGACGGTCACGTCCTGCAACACGGTGGTCCGGCCATAGCCTGCGGACAGATTGGCGATGGTCAGGGTCATTGCAGGCGCTCCCGTCGTGAGCTGAGGATGATCGAGATGAATATCGGCACGCCAATCAACGAGGTGATGATGCCGATGGGGTAGATGATGCCCGGCGTGATGGTTTTGGAGGTCAGCGACGTGAGCGACAGCACCAGCGCGCCCACCATAGCCGAAAGCGGCACGAAGTAGCGTTGATCCTCGCCCACCAGCATGCGGGCAATGTGCGGCCCAACGAGGCCAACAAAGCCCACAGTCCCGACAAAGGACACGGCGGTGGCCGCAAGCAGCGAGATGCAGATCAGCATTTCCACGCGCAGGCGGCCCACATCCACGCCCATGCTTTGCGCGGTAGCTTCGCCCATGCGCAGCGCAGTCATCGGCCAGGTGCGGTAGAGGCTGAAAGGGATGGCGAAGCACAAGAGGATGGTGCCAAGGCCGATCTTTTCCCAGCTGGCGCGGCTGAGGGAGCCCATCATCCAGAAGACAATGCGAGCGATTTGATCTTCGGACGCCATGTATTGCATCAGCGCCAGCAAGGCGGAGAAGGTGAAGAAGATCGCGATGCCAAAGAGGATCATGGTTTCAGATCTCACGCCTTTGAGGCGCGTGGCGAGCAGGATGAAGCCGCAGGTGCAGAGCGCAAAGACATTTACGGTGACCAGCAAGGGGCCAACGGCGGGGATAACGCTGAAGCCAAGCACAATGGCCAGCGAGGCACCAAAACTGGCGGCCGCAGAGACCCCGAGGGTGAAGGGCTCCGCTAGCGGGTTATTGAGGATGGTCTGCATCTGCGCGCCAGCCACGGCCAGAAGGGCGCCAACAAGGACAGCGGTGACGGCGACAGGCAGGCGGTAGTCCCAGACAATGACCTTCAAACGTGCGCCGTGCGACATCGGGTCCACCAGCACCTCGGCGATGGTGGACAGGCTGTAGCCGCCCGGGCCGGTGGTGATGTCCAGAAGGAAGCTCAGGCACAGAAGGCCAAAGACAGCGGCGATGACGCCATAACGGCGGGACACGCGGGCGACATAGTCATGCCGGATCGCCGCGGGATCAACTTCGAGGGTCACGGGGGAGGTCTCCGAGGAGGGAAAAAGAGGGTCCGGCCCTGCACAAGGCGGAGCCGGGAGTTGGCGAGGGGGATTATCCGCCAACCTTCAGACTGCCCCAGAACACACCGGAGTAGTCGATCGGAAGGAACTTATCGTGCAGTTCCTTCATAGAAGTTTCTGGGTCCACGTCCTCAAACAGCTCAGGGTGCATCCATTTGGCAAAGGCCTGCATGGCGACGAAGTGATACGGGCTGTTGTAGAACTGGTGGTAGACCGAATGGAACCGGCCGTTTTTCACAGCCGACAGTTCACCCCAGCCTTCGCGGGAAGCGAGACCCGCAAGGCGTTCTTGTACTGCGGCTGGCTCTGCTTCGTAGCCAAACAGCACGGCGGTGGTTGCCGGATTGGCCTCGGACCAGTTCGCACCGGTACCGATGATGATTTCCGGATCATCGGCAAAGATCGCTTCAAGGCTGACGCTGGTTTTGAAACCCGGGAACTTCATGGAGCCCCAGTTACGGCCACCGGCCAAGTCAACCAGACGGCCGAGGTTGGCCGCACCGTAGGTGTTGCAGCATTTGTTCGGGTTATAGCCAGCGGCATTTTCGATGAAGACAATCGGGCGGTCTTCAGCCGGGATCTGTGCCACGCGGGAGTAGATCTGTTTCATCTGCTGCTGGTAGAAGTCGCCAAACTCATCCGCCTGATCGCGTTTGTCAAAGATACGGCCCATCAGCTGAATGCTGGGCACGGTGTTCTCGGTTGGGTTCTGGCGGAAGTCGACAAAGACCGTGGCCACGCCCGCCTCATCGAGTTTCTCAATGATGCCGCTTTCCTGCGCCTTGAGCAGATTGCCGAGGTTCATGAACACCACTTCGGTGCCAAGCGCCACAACCGCTTCAAGATTCCACTCGTCCGAATAAGGGCTGCCAAAGCTCTTCAGATCAGCGATCTCAGGGTATTTGGCGAGGTACTTGCGATAGGCGTCCGGGTCATATTTGACCATGTCGTCTTTCCAGCCGACGACGCGATCAAACGGGTTCTCCTGATCCAAAAGCGCAATCGAATAGATCATGCGGCCTTCGCCGATCACAACTTTGGATGGGTTTTTCTCAACTTCGACAACGCGGCCTGCGACGTCGGTGACGGTGATGGTCTCTGCAAGGGCAATCGTGGCGGTGGTGACGGAAAACGTCACTGCTGCGGCAGCGGAGCAAAGACCCCGTGTCAGTGTGCTGACTTTCATGGGTCTCTCCTTGGGTATGTCGCGATCTGAGGTGCAAGAAATATTAACGCACCAAAAGAGTCAAGTATAAGGGTGGCGAGCTCGTGACGTGGTTTGAAGTTTCGGTGCTCAGGTCACGCCCAGCGCGGGCCGCTTCCTACGCTCGACCAGTTCCGCGCCTTCCAGGCGATGCGCGAGAAAGACCGCACCGAGGAGGAAGACCCTCTACCGGAGCTTCGTTTCGCGCTGGCAGCTGATGTCTGCTTTGCCGGACCGCGCCGCCGCGAGACAAAGCGCCGCTCAAAGTCCAGCAAGGCCCGCCTTTATCGAAGAACGCGATCAGTTGCTTGGACATGCTGCGCTCAATCAAATGACGGCACCGAGCCCTGTGGTACCTCATCCTACGCAGATCACGGTTGGCGGCTATCAAGTCACTTTCGAAGTCCGGGGCCTGCACACTAACAATCTATATACGTTCTCTATGCTTGTCTGGCGCGGCTTCACGCCAATCTTTGCGGGCTTGGGTCTCTTATTGGCCCGCTCAGGTCCTCCGCTTTCCTAATCATAGGGGCGGACCACTTCATTGGGGGAGGCTCAGTTTCCTATTTCAGTTTGCCGTGAAAGTTGACTGAGCAAGATGCGAAGGGTGATCTTCGCACCGGAGATGATGGGGAGAGCGGGAACCTGCGCCATCAAATATCACGGCGAAAGTTTTGTTGATTTTCGCGTATTTCATCAAGAAAGCCACCGCCCGGATAGAGCGATGGCCACCTTTTAGTGGTCAGAATTGCAGTCTAAGCTGGTCAAATTGCAAACTGATGCGAGCTTTCACACATCACATGTTCCGTTTGATCTGAAATGTCCACTGGAGTAAGGGCACCACCAATAAAATATGGCTCAACGGGTCACCGTGTTTGGGCAACTTGTCCACTCTGGCCCACTTCTAATGTCCACTCAGTGGATTCACACAACAAAAAAAGACCGCCTCAAAGGGCGGTCTAATTTCCAATACTCTGAAGTTTGCTAAATCTGAAGTCCGTGCAGATCTTCTTCTCTGTAGTACTCAGCGAACAGCTTTTTCGTTTGTGGGATGGGTGAAATCCCATTGCCAGCCAACGTCTTCTTCATAGCCTTCAAGCCGACCTGATATCTTTCGGCCAAGCATTTCAAAGAGGCGTGATCTCGCCGGAAGGCTGCCAGATCATCAGCTGAATAGAGTACGATTTCTCCCCCCTTGGAGTTCCAAACAGATTGACGGCCAATCAATGGTTCGCCGTCCTCAGATTTCATACCAAGCAGCGCAGACAACGGTCCCTTCTTCAGTCCGACGACCACTTCAGCGTCTTCCATTAGAAGAAAACCTGGTAGCAGTGCGCTTACCAAGTTCTCCCTAATCTCCGCAGGATCCACAAATACACCTCCCAGTTTCGCTGAAGCATCAAGGTATTTCACGTTCTGCAATTTTCCATCCAGAATAGCCTCAACGATATCTACTGCTGGCCAACGCGCGCGTTCTGCTGCCGACTGTAAGTTGAACAGGCCGTCCGAGATCCTTTCGACTTTCTCTGCATTTTGCATCATAGCGGCTAGAAACGCCTCGACGTCGTCCAAAGCAATTCGCTTAAGAAGGCAAAAGTGTCCCACAGGCATCTCCGCGATCCGGGGAATGATCCTGCGGGAGACCAATTGCGTGGCTAGCGGCCGGGTGCAGTTTAGTTTCTCAGGTAGTTCAGCAAGCTTCACAGAAGATTGAATTCTCCTGATCAGGTTCTCGCTCGTGTCTGCATCAAAGACCACATGGCCGGAAACTCGGTCAGGATCGCCGCCTGAGATTCCCGCTGCAACGAGCGCCCTATTCAAGGTCTGAACCGCGCCGGATTTGCCGGAGGCTGATTTATCTTAGTTACGCGGCCATGTCTGATCTTTCCAGAGCTGCGTAGAAGTTTGCTTCGGCCTCTGCTGGCGGGACATTCCCAATGGGCTCC
>Ga0189286_100068_pt1 | contig 77942 bp, 99 predicted proteins | sample UW69minimetaG_FD_130330 | JGI IMG/M metagenome (GOLD analysis project Ga0189286, IMG submission 130330) | Marine microbial communities from the Costa Rica Dome - UW69 mini metaG | ecosystem: Environmental > Aquatic > Marine > Oceanic > Photic zone | place: Costa Rica: the Eastern Pacific...
CTCCAGAGCCGCCGCATCCCCCCCTGCCTCAATCTCAGACAGGATCGATACAACTGTGTCATGCACATCAGACGCGCCACTCGATGACGTCAATTCCGCTTTTTTCAAAAATTCAATTGGCATTTTGGGCCCTTAGTTCAGCATATCTGCGAGTTCGTGGGGTGCCGGATCAGGAATCGCAGGTCAGGATTGGATTTCACCGCAACAATGGCGGGAATGAATGCTGAATGCAAGCGCTTACATTTCAGTTCGACATCTAAACGGATCAACCGTTTCGCCATTTCGAAGACACTTTGAAGAAAAGCCGAAGACCGGATGTTCAGCTGGGATTAGAGGCTTGCGAAACGAGCCTTTAGCAGCGCTTCGTCATATTCGTCGGCACCCTCGCTATCGTGCACAATACCACCACCGACATTGAGGCGCACGCGGCCGTCGTCAAAACACGTCAACGTTCGAATGGCGACGTTAAATTCCATCGCGCCATCGGGGGCGATCCAGCCGATTGATCCGCAATAGACATCGCGAGGGCCGTGTTCCAACCGTTCCAAGACCGTCATCGCCATGATCTTGGGCGCGCCGGTGACGGAGCCACAAGGGAAGAGCGCTTCGAAGATTTGTGGAATGCTGGTGCCTTCGATCATTTGGGATCGAATGGTCGAGGTCATTTGATACACGGTCGCATAGCTTTCGACGGTGTAAAGTTCCGGCACTTTGACGCTGCCCACTTCGGAAATCCGGCTCATGTCATTGCGCAGTAAATCCACGATCATCAGGTTTTCGGCGCGGTTCTTTTCGGATCGCCGCAACCAAGATGAATTGACCACATCCTCTTGGATCGTGGCGCCGCGCGCGATGGTGCCTTTCATCGGGCGGGTGGTGAGCTCACCCTCTGAAGTGGCGCGGAAGAACAATTCGGGCGAGCGAGACAGCACGACTGGTCCGCCGAGGTCGACCATCGCACCATGTGGTACGGGCTGCCTTTCCCGCAGATCGCGATAAAGTGCGGCAGGGCAGCCGTCTAATGTGGCTTCCATTGGGAAGGTCAGGTTGGCCTGATAGAAATCACCGGCGGCGATATGATCTTTCACCTGATCGTAAGCGGCGCGGTAGGTGTCGATGTCCCATAGCGGGGCAGGGGTGGAGAGGGTCGCGTCCCCCTCGGCCACGTCATCGTCGGGGCGGGGGCGTTCGAAGACACCGAACAGCAGGAACGGTACGTACCGGTTCTCCGGCAGGATGACGCGGAGCCGTTCGGTAAAGAGATAGCCCAACTCGTAAGAAGCATATCCGGCGAGCCAATGGCCCGCGTCTTTTGCCGCCTGCATCGCGTCCAAAGCGGCAGGTACCTCATCCGGCGTGTCGGCCTGGATCAGTGACATAGGTGCTTCAAACACCGTCCCCATTTGCAGGGGGCCTTTGTCGAATAGGACGCGGGGCGCCATGGAGTTTAGATATCAGCCGCGATGCGCAATTCGCGCAAAGGCCGCACAACGCGGATCGCTTCTTGATAGATCGGATGCGCCTTGTAGGCGTTCAGTGCGTCTTGGTCTTTGAATTCCCCATAAACGACGACATCCATCTCATCCGACCATGTGTCCTGATGCGAGTTTTGCCGCACTTCGAAGACGTCCGAATGCGGGATTTTCGCAAGCTCTGACAGGCCATCAACGATGCGGCCAACGTCAGCTTTGTCCTTCGCGCTGAAGAACACGATGTGGCGGATGAAAGTGCGGGAAGTCATGGGTCTTAGTTCCGTCCAAGGCCGGCGGTGTCCGGTCGTCATTTATATGGAGCGGGGTTTAGGGGAAAGCAATGGGTGCGGCAATGTGTGTTTGAAATCCACTCAGGCAAATATTGGCTCTAAAAGTTTGATAACAGAATGGCTTTACATCCGCAGTTTGGCGTGTGTTGAATTCGACGATGATGAAAGAACTCACCAGTATTGAAATTAGGAACAACCACGTCACCAAAATGGATATGGTTGTCGTTTTTCTTGAGAAGTGTTTTGGAATGAAATTCGAGGATGCTTTTGAGGCCATGCTGGACATACACGAATCTGGCTCTCGACACGTGGTGGTCTTTGATTCGGTTTTTAAAAAAGAGATATTGGAGCGAATTCAAAGTCTAAATGATCGACTACATCATCCCCTAAATTACGTGGCCCATCGAAGCGTCGAGTGTACCGTCGCGCCGTATATCAATGCGGAGAAAGTCCTGAGAATTGAAGTTGGTGATTTTCCTCCAAAACGCAGTTGGCTACAGGTTTTGTTCGTAGTCGTTTCGCTTATGGCAGTAGTCACGATAGCCTTTTGGCTATGGCAAAGGAGCATGGGCCGTAGTTGACGCCGGTGTGTCTTTGCGAGAGCCTGCTTTATGTAGAAATAAAAAACACTTGCACCGCCTCGCGACTCCCCCTAAACGACCCCAATCCAATGAGGGTGCGCCAGTCGTGCCCTCTTTATATTGGACAAATAGACGCGATGAGGGTTCGGAATGAGCCGGTATCCTCCTCTCCGATCTCAACCCTGCTTAAAGGGGTGATGACATGGCTGTACAAAGCCAAAACATCCGTATTCGCCTAAAGGCGTTTGATTACCGGGTGCTGGATGCAAGCACTCAGGAAATCGTCTCCACAGCAAAACGTACTGGCGCTTCTGTTCGCGGCCCAATTCCGCTGCCAAACAAGATCGAGAAGTTCACCGTTCTGCGTGGTCCACACATCGACAAGAAATCCCGCGATCAGTTCGAGATCCGGACGCACAAGCGTCTTCTCGACATCGTTGACCCAACACCGCAAACCGTTGACGCGCTGATGAAGCTCGACCTCGCCGCTGGTGTTGACGTTCAGATTTCCGTTTAAGGAGGATCCCTGATGCTCCGTTCCGGATTAATCGCAAAGAAAGTCGGCATGACCCGGCTTTTCATGGAAGACGGCAAACAGGTTCCTGTGACCGTTCTTTCGCTCGAAAACCTGCAGGTTGTCGCTCAGCGTACTGTTGAGAAAGACGGCTACACAGCTGTTCAGTTGGGTGCTGGTGCGGCTAAGGCCAAGCGCACATCCAAAGCCATGCGTGGTCACTTCGCTGCGGCGAAGGTTGAACCAAAGCGTAAGGTTGCTGAATTCCGCGTTGCTCCTGAAAACCTCATCGAGGTTGGCGAAGAGTTCTCTGCAAACCACTACTTCGAAGGCCAGTACGTTGACGTCTCCGGCACGTCGATCGGTAAAGGTTTCGCAGGGGCTATGAAGCGCCACAACTTTGGCGGTTTGCGCGCGACACACGGTGTGTCGATCTCTCACCGTTCGCACGGTTCAACAGGTCAGTGTCAGGACCCTGGCCGCGTCTTCAAAGGTAAGAAGATGGCGGGTCACATGGGTGCGGCAAAGGTGACAACGCAGAACTTGCAAGTTGTGCGCACAGACGAAGACCGCGGCCTGATCATGGTCAAAGGCGCTGTACCGGGTTCTAAAGGCGGCTGGGTCACCATCAAAGACGCAGTGAAAAAGCCAACACCTGAGAACACAGTCTATCCTGCTGGTCTGAAATCCGCAGCGGCTGCTGAAGCACCTGCAGAAGAAGTGGAGGCCGAGAAAAATGAAGGCTGATGCAATCAAACTGGACGGCAAGAAAGCCGGATCCGTCGATCTTGACGATGCGATCTTTGGTCTTGAGCCACGCGCAGACATTCTGCACCGTGTGGTCCGCTGGCAGCGTAACAACGCGCAGGCCGGCACACACAAGGTGAAGACACGGTCTGAAACCAGCTATTCCACCAAGAAGATCTATCGCCAAAAAGGCACCGGCGGCGCACGCCACGGCGACCGTAACGCGCCGATCTTCCGCAAAGGTGGTATCTATAAAGGCCCAACACCTCGGAGCCACGGTCACGACCTGACCAAAAAGTTCCGTAAGCTAGGCCTGAAGCACGCTTTATCTGCGAAGGTTGCTGCGGGTGAGCTGGTGATCCTTGATAGTGCTGAATTGAAAGATGCCAAGACAGGCGCACTTGCCAAGCAGGTCAAAGACCTTGGTTGGAAGCGCACATTGGTCATCGACGCAGCTGTGAACGAAAACTTCGCAGCGGCTGCAGCCAACATCAATGGCGTCGACGTTCTCCCAACTATGGGTGCGAACGTTTACGATATCCTGAAAAGCGACACCCTCGTTGTGACCAAGGCGGGCGTCGAAGCACTGGAGGCCCGTTTGAAATGAGCGCCAAGGCAGAACATTACGATGTGATCCGCAAGCCGATCATCACAGAGAAATCCACAATGGCGTCTGAGAACGGTGCGGTGGTTTTCGAAGTTGCGATCGACAGCAACAAACCGATGATCAAAGAAGCTGTTGAAGCTCTCTTTGGTGTAAAGGTCAAAGCGGTCAACACGACAATCACCAAAGGTAAAGTGAAGCGCTTCCGCGGTCAGTTGGGCACACGTAAAGACGTGAAAAAAGCCTATGTGACTTTGGAAGAAGGCAACACGATTGACGTGAGCACAGGTCTGTAAGACCCGCCACATTTGAACAGATTTAAGGGCCCTCGCAGTGATGCGGGGGCCCTTTTCATTTGCCTGAGAAAGCCCAAATTTGGGGCGAGATTTGGCTTCCTTGCACGCTAATGTATCTAAATTCGTGACAATAAGCTGCAATCTTTGGTCATTATCCTCTGAATTCAAGCATTGCATGCCCTGTTTCAACTTTGTGGCGAAAATAAGTTGAAATATGGCTAAAAATAGGCGAGATTAAGATGAGTGATTTTTCTGAGGGGATTCTGTTATGAAGAAATCTATATTTGCAGCTGTGAGTGTAGCGGCCATGGTGGTCGGCGGTGCGGCATCTGCGGCAACTTTCTCAATCGTGGATACGGACGACACCAGTTTTGACTTCATTCTGGGCAGTGGTACCGCATACAACCCTACCGGTACGGAAGCGGCGAACCTAAATGGTTCGTCAGTCAGGGTATTTAATTCGTCCACAGACGGCGGATCTCTCGGTGGCGGTTTGTACATCGACGATAACGCGAGAATTAGCGTTGAGTTTCTTGGCAAAGAAGCAGGTTATGAGAATAAGTACGTTGAACTAGAGTCCGATGGTCAGACTCAGCGCCTGTTTAATACAGACGCTATCGGCGACTTCTTCACCTACAACCAGACTGGCCCAGGGTTTGTTGACTTCAAATTCGTTTCGCAAGGCAACTCTGCTCTTGTCAACCAACGTGATCGTTTGTTCAACGGCGGTATCTCCGAAAGCACTGGTCTCGACCTTGGTATTTTGTTGGACAACAACAGCACGACAGCTTATTTGATGTTTGGTGATGGTGGCGGAAACAACGACTTTGACTTGGATGACATGGTCATGCGTCTCGATATCCAGCCAGTTCCACTTCCAGCGTCCAGCCTTCTGCTGCTCGCAGGTATCGGTGGTTTGGCCGCAATGAAGCGTCGCAAGTAAGCCTAAGCGCTACTCACAAAAAATTCGTAAAGACGGCGGCCTTTGGGTCGCCGTTTTTCGTTTGGGGGGATTGGTGGTAGACTTCCGTCGAAGGGAAAATTGATGTCGCACAAGATTTTCAAGATGAGCTTTGCCAGCGTCTATCCGCATTATGTCGCCAAGGCGGAAAAGAAGGATGGCACCAAAGCGCAGGTGGATGAGCTGATTGCTTGGTTAACCGGCTATGATGCTGTTGGGTTGACGGAAGCTCTTGAAGATAAGCGTGATTTTGAGGCGTTCTTTGCGCAGGCCCCCAAGATGAATCCGAATAGGAAGCTAATCAAAGGGGTGGTTTGCGGGATACGGGTGGAGGAGATTGAGGATCCGCTGACGCAAGAAATCCGTTATCTCGATAAGCTGGTGGATGAGCTGGCGCGGGGGAAGACGTTCGAGAATATTTTGAGAAAACCCTAATCTATCTTTCAGTACTGAGTTTCGATTGGGACTTAGCGATCAACTTGGCAAAAAGTGCTCTCTCATCCTTGTCCAACTCGATGAGTAGCTCATTTAGGGCATTGGCGACCTCGGCTTGGTGGCGCTCTACAAGGGCATTTCCCTTGGTCGAAAGGGTCAGAATGAACGACCTTGCATCATGCGGTGACGGTGTTCGTTCGACCATCCTTTTGCGCTCCAAAGAAGCGATTTCGCGTGTGATCTGAGATTTGTCTCGAACAAGCCTATCGGACAACAAACTCAGAGGTGCTGACCCCAATTCATGCAATGTAAGTAAGAGCATCGCCCCACCGGCACCGACTCTGTCTGGGTCGAACTCTTTTGCTCTTTGGGACAGGATCATGTGGAGCCGTCGTACGAAACGGTCGAGATTGATTGCGAAGGAAACATCGGTCATGAGATCATTTAGTTGACAGTATCAACTATTTTGCATTTAGTGGACTTCATCAACTTAATCGTAAGACGCCTGAGGTGCAAATCATGTCGAATGTGAAGATGAATATGTTGAGGGTTTCTACAGGTCTTTGGGTGATCTGGGGTCTGGTGCATTTGCTGGCAGGGATCATCGTTTTGTCGAGCGATGCCTCTGGTGGTTTTTCTGCGATAGCGGATGCGGTTGAGCCGTCCTCTCTGACGATGGACTACGCGCCTGCTGTGGGTGGAATCCTCAATCAACACGGATGGAACCTTGCCTGGTTTGGGATCGCGACGGTGATCGGTGGTCTGTTCATCTGGCGTGGCAATATGACGGCGATTTGGGTGACGGGTATGATCGGTGGCCTTGCTGATCTCGGTTATCTGCTGTTCGTGTATTTCCCCGGTTACGTGAATTTCTTCCCCGGCACTGTGATGACGTTTGTCTCGGGCACTGCGATTATGCTGAGTTTTTACGTCTGGCTGACAGAGCGGAATGCGGTTGTGAGTGATACATAAACCAGTGAAGGTGCCTTCAATTCCTAGCACCACCGTCCTTTGCACGCTTAAACTTGGTTAATCTCCTTGAAAACAAGCCTTTTGAGGGAGTCACAGGGCGTACACCGCCTGTACACAGGGCGTACACACGCTGTGCACTGGAGGCGTGGTTAATGGTGCGTGCGGTAAGATGTGTTAACGCGTCAAAAACAACGTATTTTTGACGCCGTGCGCAAAGTCCTATTGGTCACACTAGGACAGCGGCACCCAGTGGCTACCTGCCCGTTTCAAACTGCGCGCACCCCAGCCGGGGGGCGCCTGACCGTGGGATGGCGCTGCTTCGGTCTTTCTGAGTCCCTTTATGGGGGGCAAGTACATCTTCCATGGATGCGGAGCGGTTGAGGAGCCAAAGCGCCAGCCCGTTGGGACGGTCAGGCGCTCGCCCGGCGCCTTCGGCTTGATTCCAGGCGCGTTGAGATCTGGTGCAAAGTTAGCCAGAAATTAACTTAATCCAGCTAGGAAACTTGACGGAACGCTTTAAAGAGGCCACATAAGTTACAACGACTGGCAGTGCATCGGTACTATTCTGAGCCAACCTTAACGGGTGCCAGTCGTTCCTTACCCACCGTACCAACGCGCTTCACTCGGCCATATTCGACACTTAGTGGACGTCAATGCGTTGGTGGCCTCAATTGTCTCGGCAACTTTTGCTCGCCATCTAGCTTGGTTGTTTCCAAGCATGAACTGCAAGCAATAAAGGTAGATGTCAGCCAACTGTATCATGCGGCTGTGATGAGAACGAGCGAAGTGGACGGTATCGATGATGTTAGTAATCTCTCTGCCTCGACTCCAATCAGTGCCGCCCGTCCTAAACCGTGAAAGCGAAGCGACTGAGGAGCCAATTGTAGGTTCATCGTAATCGTCAAACATCATGCCGAGCGTGTCGTTCTGCTTAAATAGTGTATCGACCAACTCAACTAAGTACATGAATGCAATTTCGTCAGGCGGCTTTGATGTGTGCACGATATTTTCTGGAATGATCCTGACATAAACCGGCATAACTTCGGGTCGCGCAATTATCTCAATTAGCTTTCTGAGAACATCCATGCGCTCATCAAGCGGCTTTCCTTTGAAGTTGCCTCGGCCCCCGCAGATTTCTTGTCCGTGAAATTCGGTTTTCTTGTTCAACAGTTCTGAACCGAGCACTTCGGCTGAAATCTCATTCATTTCGTGTTCGATTGAGGAAACATGCTCTGCGGGGACGCAAACACCGCCAAGTAAAAAACCGTTCTGAGTTGGTGGATCAAATTTAACTTCGTCAAAATAGAAAAGGTGCATTGGTGTTGGATAACTAAATGCCGCGCCAATGCAACCTGAGGTTTTAGTAAATTTGTGGGCTAGATCAACCCTTGCCACACCCTCCCAACCTCCCTATAAGCCGCGCATCGACCACCTCGGATTCGTCCGGGGTGTCGTGTTTTGGTGGTAGAGGTCCCGGATCCAGTCTGGGACGCGATGGCATCAAGGCTTAAGTCGGGCACCTACGGGGGCCTTCACCATATAGCCTCGGCCTAAACACCGGGGCGCCAAGCAAACGGAAGAAGCTAACATGGCACTCAAGTCGTACAAACCGACGACGCCGGGCCAGCGTGGGCTGGTGCTGATCGACCGTTCGGAGCTTTGGAAAGGACGTCCTGTCAAATTCCTCACACAGGGTTTGACCAAGTCGGGCGGTCGGAACAACACCGGACGGATCACCTCGCGTCGTATTGGCGGTGGCGCAAAGCGTCTTTACCGCATCGTCGATTTCAAACGCACCAAGCAGGATATGTCTGCTGTTGTGGCGCGGATTGAATATGACCCGAACCGCACAGCCTTCATCGCGCTGATCCAGTACGAAGACGGTACACAGAATTACATCCTTGCCCCGCAGCGTTTGGCTGTTGGCGACAAGGTGATCTCTGCTGCCAAAGCAGACATCAAGCCCGGTAACGCGATGCCTTTCTCAGGCATGCCGATCGGGACAATCGTTCACAACATCGAGCTGAAGCCTGGTAAAGGTGGTCAGATCGCACGTGCAGCCGGTACATACGCCCAATTCGTTGGTCGTGACGGTGGCTACGCGCAGATCCGTTTGTCCTCTGGTGAGCTTCGCCTGGTTCGTCAGGAATGTATGGCGACTGTTGGTGCGGTTTCTAACCCAGACAACTCAAACCAGAACTACGGTAAAGCCGGTCGGATGCGCCACAAGGGCATTCGTCCAAGCGTCCGTGGTGTTGCGATGAACCCGATCGACCACCCGCACGGTGGTGGTGAAGGCCGCACATCTGGTGGTCGTACGCCTGTGACACCTTGGGGTAAAGACACCAAGGGTAAGCGTACACGTAACAAGAACAAAGCGTCTCAGAAGCTGATTATCCGCAGCAGACACGCGAAGAAGAAGGGTCGTTAATCATGGCGCGTTCCGTCTGGAAAGGCCCATTCGTGGATGCCTACGTCTTGAAAAAGGCCGAAGCAGCCCGCGAAAGCGGCCGCAACGAAGTGATCAAAATCTGGTCACGTCGTTCTACCATCCTGCCACAGTTCGTTGGTCTGACATTCGGTGTCTACAACGGCAAAAAGCACATCCCTGTGATGGTGTCTGAAGAAATGATTGGCCAGAAGTTTGGTGAATACTCACCAACTCGGACCTACTATGGTCACGCGGCTGATAAAAAAGCGAAGCGGAAATAGTCATGAGCAAGGGTAAGAATCCACGCCGCGTGGCTGACAACGAAGCAATGGCAAAACTGCGCATGCTTCGCACTTCGCCACAGAAACTGAACCTCGTCGCTGGCATGATCCGTGGCAAGAAAGTTGAGCAGGCTTTGACTGACTTGACGTTCTCCAAAAAGCGGATCGCAGGGGATGTGAAGAAATGTCTTCAGTCCGCTATCGCCAACGCCGAGAACAACCACAACCTGGACGTTGATGAGTTGGTGGTTGCCGAAGCTTATGTCGGCAAGAACCTGACCATGAAGCGCGGACGCCCTCGGGCCCGTGGTCGCTTTGGTCGCATCATCAAGCCGTTCGCGGAAATCACCATCAAGGTGCGTCAGGTCGAGGAGCAAGCATAATGGGTAACAAAGTAAATCCCGTCGGCATGCGTCTGCAGGTCAACCGCACCTGGGACAGCCGCTGGTACGCAGATACCAAAGACTATGGCGATCTTCTGTTGGAAGACCTTAAGATCAAGGACTTCATCAAGACAGAATGCCGCCAGTCCGGTATCTCCCGTGTCATCATCGAACGCCCACATAAGAAATGCCGCGTGACCATCCACGCTGCACGTCCGGGTGTGATCATCGGTAAGAAAGGTGCGGACATCGAAGGTCTGCGCAAGAAGCTGTCTCAGCTGACAGACTCTGAGTTGCACCTGAACATCGTTGAAGTGCGCAAGCCTGAGTTGGACGCAGCCTTGGTTGCAGAAAACATCGGTCAGCAGCTTGAGCGTCGTGTGTCTTTCCGTCGTGCCATGAAGCGCGCGGTTCAGAACTCCATGCGTATGGGTGCCCTGGGCATCCGTGTGAACGTAGCGGGTCGTCTGGGCGGTGCTGAGATTGCACGGACAGAATGGTACCGCGAAGGCCGCGTGCCACTTCACACGCTGCGTGCCGACATCGATTATGCGCACTATGAAGCGATGACACCTTACGGCATCATCGGGATCAAGGTCTGGATCTTCAAAGGCGAGATCATGGAGCACGATCCACAAGCGCGCGACCGTAGAAACGCTGAGCTGCAAGAGGGCGCTGTCCCTCGCGGCGGCCGTCGTTAAGGAGGGCTGATAGATGCTACAGCCAAAGCGTACTAAATTCCGCAAGATGCACAAAGGCCGGATCAAGGGTCAGGCCAAAGGTGGATCAGATCTGAACTTCGGAACATATGGTCTTAAGGCTCTTGAGCCTGAGCGTATCTCCGCCCGTCAGATCGAAGCCGCCCGTCGTGCCATGACGCGTCAGATGAAGCGTCAGGGCCGTGTATGGATCCGCATCTTCCCAGACGTGCCCGTTTCGGCCAAGCCGATCGAAGTTCGGATGGGTAAAGGTAAAGGTTCCGTGGATCGGTGGACCGCCAAGGTCAAACCAGGCCGCATCATGTTCGAGATCGACGGTGTTCCAGAGCCCATCGCGCGTGAGGCTCTGCGCCTTGCAGCGATGAAGCTGCCGATTAAGACACGGACCGTTGTTCGGGAAGATTGGTGATCTGGCGTTAAGCTAGAGATTGCTGAGAAGATAGTGAGAACCCCCGCTGAGAGATCGGTGGGGGTTTTTGTTTGTAACATCAATTTCCCGTCACGCCCGGCATTGCCGGGCAGCGCCCGGACCTCCCCCCGAGGGGAGGGCGCTATCGCACCCACCCCTGAGGTCCGAGCGATGCCCTCCGGTTGGTGGTTTTGGTTCGACGCGCTTCTCGCTTGTTTCCAAACCTGAATAGCGCTTTGAAAAAACTAGAAATTGCAAACGAGAGCGCACGCGTTGCTTCTGGCTTGTACCCCAAAACAAAGGTCAAAGTGTCTCCCAAAAGGCCTGCGCCCTCGCAATCATCGCCTCTGGGCCTTCGTCGAACTTTGTCCCACCCACAGGCCGCGCGAACATGTAAAGTTTGCCGTCGTGGATGCGCCATACTTCGGGGTCGGCGGGGACGGTTCGGTTGAAGCTCATCGCGCGGGTGCAGTAGCCGCCGAATTGCGGGGCGAAGGCTTGGGGCGTATCGGCAAAGGCAGCCGCATCCTCGGCTGTTGCGAATTGCCATGTGGCGCCGTTCCAGTCGACGCTATGCGCATCTGATCCCAGCTTCGCGGTGCTTTCGGTGAAATAGGCGCGGGTGTCGTAGCCCTTGATCGCGCGGCCCTGTCCATCCAGCGCGATGTCGCCGTCCGCGTGCACAGACGTTGCCGCCCATGCGAGGGTGAGGGTGCCGCTGGCAAATGCGCGGCGAGTCATTGCGGGATTAATCGTCACGGGCGGTCCTTTCCAAAATCTGTTCGACCTGTAGCGGGATCCAATCATGGGGGATGAAATGCCCGCCGGGGTGGACGTCCAGCACCACATGGCCATTGGCGCAATCCCAAGATGTCCGCTCAAACGTCAGGAAACTGCGTGCTGCCCAAGGGCCTTCAGCTGTGCCTTCATCGCAGCCAAGTTTCTCGCGCCAGAGGGCGACGGGATAGGTCGTGTCGCCGTTCGGGCCATAGGGAAACGGCAGAACCTGATCGTCAAAGCCGTAGACTTGCCGGACCTCTTGCGGCGTGCCGGCGCAGTCCATGGTTTGCGGCAAAGTGCCCGCAACTGCTAAAAGCCCTGCCAGCCCATCGCCTGCATCGCAGGCAAAGCGCCACGCCATGTTGGCGCCCCAAGAATAGCCGGAGACAAAAATCTTATCGCGATCGATTGGGAACCGTGTGGCGGCGTCTTCGATGACAGCACGCGCGAAATCGGAGTCGGGGGAATTGGGTTGCCGGAACGACCATGTGAGACCCAAACCGTTCGGAGCGATCAGTAGCACGTTCTCGGCCACTTCTTTGATCGCAATTCGCCGATGGTTCATGATCAAATCGCCCTGCCGCCCCCATCCGTGGAAATGCAGTAGCGCCGGGAGCGGCGTTTCGCCGTCCCAATTGTCGGGTGCCCTGACGTGATAGGATCGGTCGCTGACGGCGCAAGCCTCGAGCCCGCCACAGGCTGAGGCGGAGGTGATTAGGCCAAGGGAACTGAGGACCAAAAGGCAGCAGAAACGTATCATAGCGCGACCATAGCCAGCCCCTGGGGTCAGGGGAAATCACATAAGTGACAGAGTTCGTCGATCTGGCTTTGCCATTGCTCATCTGCTCTGCAACACTCTTTGCAAAGAGGAAGGACAACCCATGTCAGACGACACATCTTTTCATGTTGGCGAGCGGAGCGAAGTGCAGCCGGACCCAACGCAGTTTGAGGCCAAACCGTTCAAAAAAGCCAAACCGCCAGAGCCGTTGGAGTTTGAGATTGTTTTGACGGCGGAGGCCGAGGAGCGCCAAAAAAAGACTGGAGTGGTGCAAGTGAATATCCCGGGGTTTTCGGCTGTCCGGCTGTATTGCGATGAGCAGACGCCCGTTGGCGATGACACCGCGCCACCGCCTTTGGCGTTTCTTTGCGCAGGGATTGGGTTTTGCCTGATGACGCATTTGACGGACATTTACACAGCACGTGGGATTTCGATTAAATCGCTGAAGCTGGAACAGAAGGTTGGCTTTAAGACCAATCTGTCGAACATGCGTCAGTTGGGGCACACCACCGATGGCTCGATGGAACATATTGAGACGCATGTCATCATCGACAGCGACGAGCCGGAAGAGCGGATTAAGGATTTGATGGAAGAGGCGGAGAATGCCTGCATGGCGCATTTCGCTCTGCGCAATCCGATCCCCTGGTCATCGCGGTTGATCCACAATGGGAATGAGTTGTTGGCGAATAAGGGGTAGGGCTCAGCCCCAGTTGTAATTGAAGCTCACAGAGATGCGGTCGTCCTCTTCGGCCTCGTTCATCGGCACTTCATGCCGCAACCAGCTTTCCCAGAGCAGCACTTCCCCCACTGCAGGTTTGACGTAAATGAACTGGCGCAGCTCCTCGGATGCGTCTTTCAAGCGCGGCGGGGCGGCCATCATCATCGCCAGCCTTGGGTCTTCGTATTTGATTGCGGCGGACCCTTTGGGGAGGGCCACATAGGTGGTGCCGCTGATCACTGAATGCGGGTGGATGTGGCCTGTGTGGATGCCGCCGGGGGGGAGGATGTTGATCCAGATGTCTTCCAGCTTGAGCTCTTTGTCGCCGAGATCAAAGGCGCAGTCCTTAGCAAATGCGGCGACATGTTTGTCGAGCGCCGTGACCACATCGGCAAAGATAGGAAACCGCCAAGGCAGATCTGTGAGCGAGGCGTAGGAGGTGTAGCCTGGAAAGCCTTCTGTCTCACACCATTCTTGTCCGGCTTCGTCGTCTTCCGCGATGCCGTAGCAATTGGCGACCAATTCATCTGGGTCGATAGACCCGTGATCATTGAGGGATGCGTGATAAAGACGGGTCGCAAATAGAGATCGAATGGATGCCATGCCATACTCATTACCGATTACGGGCCACTATGACGAGGCGAAACTTGGCATGGCATCCATCTAAAGCTGCCAAAGACAGAGCCATAGGTGTCTTGGGCATGGGACGCGGTGGCGCCGATGGTAAGTGCGACGATGGAGGCAGCGAGGGGGAGGCGAAGTATATCGGGTTCCTTTGGTTCGAGGGTTTGCTCGATCCGAGGCTTACGCGCTGCTTTGCGGGTTTGTCAGTTAACGGTTTTTCACCAACGGTCCCTAAAACGTGTGCCAAAGAGAGCGAATATTTTTTCGCAGCGCTTGCGGAAAGTTTAGAGTGAGAGGCGAGGGTGCTTTTTTGGCTTATGGGCCCTGCGGGGCGAGTTTTTTGACCAAGATGAAAGAGCAGGGTGTGTCGAGGAGATGTGATGGAGAATTTTGCTGCGTTAATGTTTCATGACGCTGTGACCGAGCTTCAAAAGGCTGCAGGCAGTTTTGAGCGGTATCAGGCGCTTTATCCGCATCTTCGGCAGGATAGGCTGAACGCGGATGACATTGCCTTCATTCAGGATCGTGAGAGCATTTATATCGCGAGTGTGACGCCCGATGGCTGGCCTTACATCCAGCACCGCGGCGGGCCGCATGGGTTTTTGAATGTGGTGGGTGAGAACCGGATCGTATGTGCGGATTATCGTGGCAATCAGCAGTTTATCACCATAGGGAATTTGAAGGGTGAGGGGCGGGTGTCGGTGTTCTGTATGGACTACCTGAACCGCGCACGGCTGAAAATTCAGGGGCGGGCGACGTTGGTGGGGCGTGAGGATACCGATGCGGAAGTGTTGGCGTTGGTGGAAAGTAGTGAACTGCCGGCGGAGCGGGTGTTGGTCATTGATATCGTCGCGATGGATTGGAACTGCCCGCAGTATATCCCTCAGTTGTTGCCAGCGGAGGTGGTGCAGGGGGTGGTCGTTCAAAAGCTGGGCGCTTTGCAGGCGGAGAATGAGGCGTTGAGGGTGGAGTTGGCGGCTACGAAACGCTAGCATAACAAGTGCCCACACGTGGCCCTGCGTGGGGGTGATTTAGAGGGAGATCGTTTCAATGGTGCGTCGATCGGTGGAGGCCGCACTGTATAATTTTAGTCAAACAAACCCCCTTGCCACATCCAGCAAACCCTCCTATATGGCCCACTTCGGTACCACTCCACTGGGAATCAGGTAACCCACCAAGGGGCCTGCCAGTGATGTTGAAAGGAAAAGGGCGATGGACGCCAAGGAACTGCGGGAGAAAACTCCCGATCAGCTTCGTGATGAGCTGGCAAATCTTAAGAAAGAATCTTTCAACCTGCGCTTTCAGCAAGCGACAGGCCAGATGGAAAACACAGCTGCAATGCGCAACGCACGTCGCAACGCCGCTCGTGTAAAGACAATCCTAAATGAAAAGGCCGCAGCGGCCGCGAAGGAGGCTTAATCTATGCCTAAGCGTATCCTTGCTGGAGTTGTGACAAGCAACCAAAACGCACAGACCGTCACTGTATTGGTCGAGCGCCGTTTCAAGCACCCGCTGCTCGCTAAAACTGTTCGTAAGTCGAAGAAGTATCGCGCTCACGACGAGAACAACGCATTCAACGTTGGTGACAAAGTCCGCATTCAGGAATGTGCACCAAAGTCGAAAACCAAACGCTGGGAGGTTATTGCCACCTAGGGCAGTAACACCCAGTTTAACGAAACCCTGGGGCCCCGGACAGAAATCGGGATTTACCTCATAGGTCGGAAGGAAACCAAATGATCCAGATGCAGACCAATCTGGATGTTGCTGACAACAGCGGCGCACGCCGTGTTCAGTGCATCAAGGTTCTGGGTGGTTCCCACCGTCGTTACGCTAGTGTCGGTGACATTATCGTTGTGTCGGTTAAGGAAGCCATTCCACGCGGTCGCGTAAAGAAAGGTGACGTGCGTAAAGCCGTCGTCGTACGCACTGCGAAAGAAGTTCGTCGCGAAGACGGCACATCGATCCGGTTTGATCGCAACGCTGCCGTTATCCTCAACAACAACAACGAGCCGATCGGTACACGTATCTTTGGCCCAGTTGTTCGTGAACTGCGCGGCAAGAGCTTCATGAAGATTATTTCACTTGCTCCGGAGGTGCTGTAAGATGGCTGCGAAACTCCGAAAAGGTGATGAAGTGATCGTTCTTGCTGGCAAGGACAAAGGCAAGAAGGGCACGATCTCTTCTGTCAATCCAAAGGCTGGCAAAGCGGTTGTGGATGGCGTGAACGTCGCGATCCGTCACCAGAAGCAAACTCAGAACTCTCAAGGTGGTCGTACGCCAAAGGCGATGCCGATTGACTTGAGCAACCTGGCGATTGTTGACAAGAACGGCAAAGCATCCCGCGTTGGCTTCCGTATGGATGGCGACAAGAAAGTGCGTTTTGCCAAGACAACAGGGGATGCGATCTAATGCTTGATTCAGCAAACTACACCCCGCGCCTGAAGGCGGAATATGCGGAGAAGATCCGCGCCGCTATGAAGGAAGAGTTCGGCTATAAGAACGACATGCAGATTCCAAAGCTGGAAAAGATCGTTCTCAACATCGGTTGTGGCGCAGAAGCTGTGAAAGACAGCAAGAAAGCCAAATCCGCAGTTGAAGATCTGACGGCGATTGCAGGTCAAAAGGCGCTGACAACACGCGCATCCAAATCTATCGCGGGCTTCCGGGTTCGTGAAGGTATGCCATTGGGCGCGAAAGTGACCCTGCGCGGCGACCGGATGTACGAATTCCTTGAGCGTCTGATCACCATCGCGATGCCACGTATTCGTGACTTCCGCGGCGTGTCCGGCAAATCTTTTGACGGTCGTGGCAACTATGCCATGGGCATCAAAGAGCACCTGGTCTTCCCAGAGATCGACTTTGACAAGATCGATGAAAACTGGGGCATGGACATCGTGATCTGCACTACTGCACCAACCGACGCTGAAGCGAAGAGCCTGTTGAAAGCATTCAACATGCCGTTCAACAGCTAAGCGTTCGAGGAGAAATAGATATGGCTAAAAAATCCATGATCGAGCGCGAGAAAAAGCGCGAACGCCTCGTCGCTCAGTATGCTGAAAAGCGTGCCGCGTTGAAGGCAATCATCAATAACCAGGAGATCCCTGTAGAAGAGCGTTTCAAGGCGAGCCTTGAATTGGCAAAATTGCCTCGCAACTCTTCTGCAACGCGTCTTCACAACCGTTGTCAGCTCACCGGGCGTCCACACGCCTATTACCGTAAACTGAAAATCAGCCGTATCGCGCTTCGTGACCTTGGGTCCAATGGCGAGATCCCCGGCATGGTTAAGTCAAGCTGGTAAGGGAGAGTAAATTATGAACGATCCTATCGGTGATATGCTCACACGTATCCGCAACAGCCACATGCGCGGCAAGTCAGACGTGGAAACACCTGCGTCCAAGCTGCGGGCATGGGTTTTGGATGTGCTGGCCGACGAAGGCTACATCCGCGGTTACGAAAAAGTTGATGGCAAGGATGGTCACCCAGCCCTGCGCATCGAGCTGAAGTACCACGACGGTATGCCAGTTATTCGCGAACTCAAGCGGGTCTCAAAGCCCGGTCGTCGCGTGTACCTGGGTGCCAATGACATTCCAGAAGTCCGTCAGGGCTTGGGTGTGTCGATTGTCTCCACCTCCAAAGGTGTGATGTCGGATGCAAATGCACGCGCTGCCAACGTTGGTGGTGAAGTGCTCTGCACAGTATTCTAAGGGGGCGCACATGTCTCGTATTGGTAAAAAACCGGTCGAACTGCCTTCTGGTGTGACTGCATCCGTGTCTGGTCAAACTGTTGAAGTGAAGGGCCCAAAGGGCACACGCAGCTTCAGCGCAACAGACGATGTGACAATCACAGTTGAGGACAACGCGGTATCCGTTGAACCACGTGGCAAATCTAAGCGCGCGCGTCAGCAGTGGGGCATGAGCCGCACGCAGGTGCAGAACTTGGTGACAGGCGTGACCGAAGGTTTCAAGAAAGAGCTTGAGATCAATGGTGTTGGTTATCGTGCGCAGATGCAGGGCAATGTCCTGAAGTTGTCCCTTGGCTATTCTCACGAAGTGAACTTCGAGGTTCCAGAAGGCGTGACCGTTACTGCGGCAAAGCCAACTGAAATCACTGTGGAAGGTATCGACCAGCAGCTTGTTGGCCAGGTCGCGGCAAACATCCGCGAATGGCGTAAGCCAGAGCCCTACAAAGGCAAAGGCATCAAGTACAAGGACGAATACATCTTCCGCAAAGAAGGCAAGAAGAAGTAAGGACCGTACGATATGGCTAACACTAAGCGAACACTGTTCCTTAAGCGCCGTCTGCGCGTTCGGAACAAACTCAAGAAAGTCACTGCAAATGTGGGTCGTCCACGTTTGTCCGTGCACCGTTCTAACAAGAACATCAGCGTTCAGCTGATCGACGATACGAATGGTGTGACAATCGCATCTGCGTCTTCTCAAGAGAAGGCACTGGGTGTTGTCGGCAAAAACAACGTCGAAGCTGCTGCTAAAGTGGGCGCTGCAATTGCAGAGCGTGCGAAGAAAGTAGGCGTCGAGGTTGCTTATTTTGACCGCGGCGGCTTCCTCTTCCACGGTAAGGTAAAGGCTTTGGCCGATGCTGCCCGTGAAGGTGGTTTGAAACTTTAAAACGTTGAAGGGCGCGGACCAGTGGTTCGCGCCCTCGATGATCGGGGTCCCGGATCACGTCCGGGACACTGCGATCGGACAAAACGACCCTTTGGGTCAAAATAGAAAGGACGCCAGGAATGGCAGAACGTGAAAACCGCGGCCGGGGCCGCAATCGTGAAGAGCAAGCACCTGAGTTTGCAGACCGTCTGGTCGCTATCAACCGGGTGTCCAAGACCACTAAGGGTGGTAAGAACTTTGGCTTCGCAGCCTTGGTTGTTGTCGGTGACCAGAAAGGTCGCGTTGGCTTCGGCAAAGGTAAGGCGAAAGAGGTGCCTGAGGCGATCCGCAAGGCCACTGAGCAAGCCAAGCGTCAGATGATCCGCGTGCCTTTGCGCGATGGTCGTACGCTGCACCATGACATCGAGGGCCGTCATGGCGCTGGTAAAGTCATCATGCGCACAGCGCCTGTTGGTACTGGGATCATCGCCGGTGGTCCAATGCGTGCGGTGTTTGAGATGTTGGGTGTTCAGGACGTTGTGTCCAAGTCCAACGGCTCTGCCAACCCTTACAACATGATCCGCGCAACCATCGACGGCCTGAAGAAGTGTCAGAGCCCGCGCAACGTTGCACAGCGTCGTGGTAAGAAGGTCGCTGACATCCTGCATAAAGACGCAGCCCCTGCTGCTGAAGCCGAAGCGCCGGCTGAAGCCTAAGGAGATCTGAACAATGGCAAAAACAATCGTCGTCAAGCAGATCGGCTCTCCGATCCGCCGCCCAGCCAAACAGCGCGCAACGCTTGTTGGTCTTGGCCTGAACAAAATGAACCGCACCCGTGAGCTGGAAGATACACCTTCCGTCCGCGGCATGGTCGAAAGCATCCCTCACTTGGTGGAGATCATCGAAGAGAAGGGGTGAGGGTAGTACCTCATGCTTGGAGTTTGAAAAGCCCTGCAGAGTTCTGCGGGGCTTTTTGGCGTATAGGGTGTCTTAAAATCTGAAATGTGACTGAAAAAAGGCAAATTAAGACTTTATTTGGACATTTGTATGGCTTTGTGTTAGTTAATCGGCCAGCAGTGGAGTGATTCACGACCGCGTAAATTAGTTAAGGGTTACAAACATGAAGACACTTATCGCTTCAATCGCAGCTACATTTGTTTTGGCTGCCCCACTATCAGCTGCAACATTTGGATACACCGAAGGATTGCGGCATACCGTGGATGATACGACGCACATTACAAGTCCTGATGTGCCCGCCAGTTCTCCAGGATTTAGTCTTGGAACGTTGGGTGCCAATGATGTGTTTAACATCCATGGTCGCATCGTAAATTCGAATGACGTATATGAATTTATTGCTGATTCTTCTTTCCGTATTGACTGGATCTTTGGCGGCTACGATTTGGAAACTGAAGATCCGTTTGATAGCGAAGTTCGCAGTGACAACAATGATATTTCTGGTTTCGTGGCCCGTCCGGAAGGGGCCGACGGATCTGACATGGCTATTTTCCTGAACGATGTCGCCGCTGATGGAAATGACTTTATGACCAATATCACGTCGGGTCCGAGCACCATCTTTGGTACTCAGGCGGCCGGTACATACACTTTGCGCCTGAGCGGAATTAATCAAAGAGATGCCCTTTACGATATCCGCATCTCCGCAGTTCCGCTGCCAGCGTCTTCCTTACTTCTGCTTGCAGGTTTGGGTGGCCTTGCTGCAATGCGTCGTCGGAAATAACTTCCGAAAGTATGTAAATTGCTAAGGGGCGCGAACAGATCGCGCCCCTTTTCTTTTGTGGTTCTTTTGAGCGGCCTTTGAGGTGTGGGCTGGTCCGGGCCAACTGTAAAGGCCTGCAAGATCGCAAATCTGTTGGGTGAACAGTCGAAAGAAACACGCCAATAGATTGCCACAGTCCAATATTGATTGAAAACTCTCAACGCAAAGCGGCTATGCAATATTGGCAGTCGTCAGGTGTGCGGTGCAGGCGTAGAGGGGCGGTAAGCAAACCCAATAGATGGACCTCCCTCCCATGGCCGCTCGTTTCAAAACACTCCGCACCCGCATCGTGACCTTCTTCAAATCCGAGCCTGTTCCGTGCTGGACAGAGTATCTGCGTGAGAAGTCTCACCGGTCTTGAAGAATTAAGGGGTCGCTTGACGCCTAGTCCTGTGCCGCGCAGGGTTCGCGCATGACATTGACCCCAGACCTGATCCACTCGACCTACGCAGCAATCCAAGACGCGACCATCCGCACGCCTACGGTGCGGGCGGCGCGGCTTTCGCTGCAGTTGGGGATCGATCTTTATCTCAAGCTTGAGAACCTTCAGCACACCAACGCGTTTAAGGCGCGCGGGGCATTGGCGAAGTTGCTGACGCTGGATGAGGCGCAGCGCCGCGCGGGTGTGATTGCCTGCAGTGCGGGCAATCATGCGCAGGGCGTGGCCTATCACGCGACGCGGTTGGGCGTAGCCTCGACCATCGTGATGCCGGTGGGCACGCCGTTCAACAAGGTGAAGCGGACCGAAGAGTTTGGGGCCAAAGTGGTGTTGCATGGCACCGGCTTTGATGAGGGCGTTCAGTTCACCCACGACTTGGCCGCGAAGGAGGAGCTGACGTTTATCCATCCGTTTGATGATCCGGACGTCGCGGCGGGGCAGGGCACTGTGGCGCTGGAGATGTTGGAACAGGTGCCTGATCTCAACAGTATCGTTGTGCCGATTGGCGGCGGCGGTTTGATTGCGGGCATGGCGGTGGCGGCGAAGGCGGTGAAGCCAGATGTTGAGGTTGTTGGGTCTCAGGCGCGGGTTTTTGACGCCGTGAAGGCGCAGTTCGACGGTCGATCGACTCATTTTGACGGCGCGACTCTGGCGGAAGGCATCGCGGTGAAGGAGCCTTCGGCAGCGAATGTTGCTGTGATCAAGCAGCATGTTGACCGGATTGATGTGGCGACAGAGGCTGAGATCGAAGAAGCCGTGTTCGATTTGTTGTCGTCGGAGAAACTGGTGGCCGAAGGCGCGCCGGGGGCTGGCTTGGCGGTGATCAAGAACAATATTGACCACTATCGCGGTAAAAAAGTTGGGTTGGTGATTTGTGGCGGGAACATTGACTCTCGGCTGTTGTCGACGTTGATCTTGCGCGGTTTGGTGCGCGATGGTCGGATCACGCGGTTGACGTTTGAGATCGACGACACGCCGGGTCAATTGGCGGACATTTCGCGGATCATTGGTGAGGCAGGCGCCAACGTGGTGGAGGTGATCCATCAGCGGATGATGCAATCGGTGTCCTTGAAGCAAGCGGAGCTGGATGTGGTCATCGAAGCGCGTGACATCGAGCATGTGAAAGAGATTGTGGGGACGCTGCGCGGTGCGGGCTTCCGGTTGCGGACGGATAGCGGGGTTTAGGGCGTTTGGAGCAGTTCGCATTTGTAATGTTATAATATTACATCTATGAAATAGATCGACTCAATAAAACGCTAGAAAGGTCCGCTTGCCATGACTGACTCCCGCCTTCCTGTCACAGTACTCTCTGGCTTCCTTGGTGCCGGAAAGACCACATTGCTCAACCGCGTTTTGAACAATCGCGAGGGGCGAAAGGTCGCCGTGATCGTCAACGATATGTCAGAAGTGAATATCGACGCCGATCTTGTGCGCGCGGATACGGAATTGAGCCGGACCGATGAGACATTAGTCGAGATGTCGAATGGCTGCATCTGCTGTACCCTGCGTGATGATTTGTTGGATGAGGTGCGCAGGTTGTCAGAGGACGGTCGGTTCGATTATTTGTTGATTGAGTCGACAGGTATTTCAGAGCCTTTACCTGTGGCCGCGACCTTCGATTTCCGTGATGAATATGGCGATAGCCTTTCTGATGTGGCACGGCTGGATACAATGGTCACGGTTGTGGATGCGGCGAACTTGCTCAATGACTACGCCTCGCATGATTTTATCAGCGACCGCGGGGAGTCGATGGGGGAGGAAGATGATCGAACTCTGGTCCATCTTCTGACCGATCAGATCGAGTTCGCGGATGTGGTCATTCTGAATAAGGTCGAGGATGCAGGCCCGCAAAAGGTAGATGCGGCGCGCAAGATCATTCGCAGCCTGAACGCGGATGCAGAGATTATTGAGACCAATCATTCTGAAGTGGCGGCTGAAAAAATCCTCGACACCGGACTGTTTGATTTTGAACAGGCGCATGAACACCCGATGTGGGCGAAGGAGCTTTACGGATTTGCCGATCACGTTCCGGAAACAGAGGAATATGGTGTTGCGTCTTATGTGTATCGTGCGCGTATGCCGTTTGTGCCGCAGCGCATTCTGGAGGTTTTGAATGGCGATCTGCCGGGTGTGATCCGTGCCAAGGGGCATTTCTGGATTTCCACGCGGCCGGATTGGGTGGCCGAGTTTTCGCTGGCGGGAGCGTTGTCGAGCGTGAAGCCTTTGGGCACGTGGTGGGCCTCTGTTCCAGAAGAGCGCCGTCCGAACCATGATACCGCCCGCGACTATATGCAGGCGCATTGGCAAGAGCCTTGGGGTGATCGCCGGCAAGAGATTGTGTTCATCGGTGCGGGAATTGACTGGGAGGCACTGAAATCACGGTTGGATAACTGCCTTGTGCCCGCTGTTGCGGCTTTGGGACCGGATAATTTGCCGGAGTATGATGATCCGTTCCCGATCTGGAAACGGGCAGAGGATGCAGCATGAGCGCTGTTGCGGAACCGTTGACCGCTGGCGTTGGGATTTGTCTGGATCCAGCGGCGTTGACCACGTTGTTGGAACCCGATTGCGCCGCTGCGGTATGGCAGCGCGAGATGTCGGTTGATGTTCAGTCGTGGTTGGCAAGCTTGCCAGCCGATTCCCTGCCGCGTGGTCGAGTTGTCGCCCCTGTCCAAACCGTTGGGACAATCATCGAGCAGCTTTTTGAAATGGCGGGGGCACCGCGTGGGATTGAGCGTGATTGGCTGACGGCGGATATTGTAGAATTGGCCGAGCTCTTCGCGGAGGTTGTTTCAGCAAAGTACCTGAGGGTCAGGTTAGATGTGATCACCACAAATGCGTGCCGAAAGTTCCATGTTGACGCAATCACGGCGCGTTTGGTCTGCACCTATCGCGGCACCGGAACGCAATATGGTGTCTGTGAAGGCGAAGGCGATCCGGCGCGCATTGAAACCGTGGCCACCGGCGCGCCGATCTTAATGCGGGGGACAAGGTGGCCTGCACGGGAAGCTCCAAAAGTGTTACACCGGTCGCCGCCGATTGAGGGAACGGGTGAGACCCGTTTGGTTCTTGTTCTTGATCCTGTTGCGGTGCCGGACGAACTTGATGTTTATGACGCGCAATCGCTGGCAAATATCGGGACGCTCAATTAGGGGCATTTAGAGTTAAGTGATCATATCGACTAAGGCTAGGGCGGGCGAACGCTCTGCGAAGCATGGTGACGCCTCGAAGGACCAAAACCTTCTGTCGCTCAGCCTCCGAAGGCTTGTCTTGACCCAACCCTCACCCCCGTCTATACGCCGCTGGTCGGCAATGAGCCGATTCATTTTTAACGCCGTGTGCCTGATCTTCGCTGGGTCAGGTCTTCCGGCAAGGAGACAGCGATATGAAACTCAATGAATTGCGCGATAACCCAGGCGCGGCCCGTTCCAAGAAACGTGTTGGCCGTGGTCCAGGGTCTGGTGTTGGTAAAACAGCCGGTCGCGGTATCAAAGGTCAGAAATCCCGTTCCGGTGTAGCCATCAAAGGCTATGAGGGCGGCCAGATGCCTTTGTACCAGCGTCTGCCAAAGCGTGGCTTCAACAAGCCAAACCGCAAGTCTTTTGCTGTTGTGAACCTTGGTCTGATCCAGAAGTTCATCGACGAAAAGAAGATCGACGCCAAGAAAGACATCACAGAGGATGCTTTGATCGAATCTGGTCTGGTGCGTCGCAAAAAGGACGGCATCCGCGTTCTGGCTAAAGGCGATTTTTCTGCCAAAGCCAACATCACAGTGACTGGCGCATCCAAAGGTGCAATCGCAGCTGTCGAAAAAGCTGGCGGTTCACTTACGGTCACAACTGCAGCAGCGGCTGAGTAAATCCTTGTGAGCGGCCTATCGGTCGCTTACATATCTTTCAGATTTCCCAAACGCCGCTGATCGGGGAACCGAGGCGGCGTTTTTTATGAGAAGAGAGACATATGGCTTCAGCAGCAGAGCAGATGGCACAGAACATGAGCTGGGGCGCGATCGGTAAGGCAACCGAGCTGCGTCAGCGTATCTTCTTTACCATCGGTCTTTTGATTGTGTACCGCTTGGGCACATACATTCCTGTTCCGGGTATCGACACAGCGCAATTGCAGGCCTTTATGGCCGAAGCACAGGCCGGCATCGGTGGTATCTTGTCGATGTTCACCGGCGGTGCGCTGTCCCGCATGGGTATCTTTGCGCTGGGCATTATGCCGTACATCTCTGCCTCGATTATCGTGCAATTGCTTGGTTCTATGTGGGAACCGTTGAAGCAATTGAAGAAAGAGGGCGAGCAGGGACGCCGCAAGCTGTCTCAATATACCCGCTACGGTACGGTCGTTTTGGCCACAGCACAGGCCTATGGTCTTGCGGTCAGCCTTGAAGCTGGTGGTTTGGCTGCTGATCCGGGCCTGTTCTTCCGTATGTCCTGTATCATCACGATCGTCGGCGGTACCATGTTCCTGATGTGGCTAGGTGAGCAGATCACTGCGCGCGGCATTGGTAACGGTATCTCTCTGATCATCTTTGTCGGCATTATCGCCGAAATTCCTGCGGCTATGGCCCAGTTCCTGAGCCAAGGTCGTTCTGGCGCGATCAGCCCTGCGGTGATTGTCGGTGTGATTGTGATGGTTATTGCCGTACTGACCTTTGTGGTCTTTATGGAGCGGTCGTTGCGGAAGGTTCACATCCAATACCCACGTCAACAGCGTGGCATGAAGGTCTATGACGGATCGTCCAGCCACTTGCCAATCAAGGTGAACCCAGCTGGTGTTATTCCTGCAATCTTTGCCTCTGCCCTGCTGTTGTTGCCGACAACGATCAGTACGTTTGGCGGGAGTAGTGAGGTCCTTAACACGATCCTTGCCTATTTCGGTCCTGGTCAGCCGCTTTACCTGATCTTCTTCTCGGCCATGATCATCTTCTTCACATACTTCTATACCAAGGAAGTTGCGTTCAAGGTGGATGACGTTGCTGAGAACCTGAAGAACCAGAACGGTTTTGTTCCCGGTATTCGTCCGGGCAAGCGGACAGCGGAATATCTGGATTATGTTGTGACCCGCATTCTGGTGCTTGGTTCCGGCTATTTGGCTCTCGTGGCGCTTCTGCCAGAAATCCTGCGCGCGCAGCTCTCGATTCCGTTCTACTTTGGTGGTACGTCGATCTTGATCATCGTGTCTGTTGGTATGGATACGATCCAACAGGTTCAGTCGCACCTACTGGCACACCAGTATGAAGGCTTGATCGAGAAGTCGCAGCTGCGCGGTCGTCGCGGCGGCGCGAAGAAGAGGGGGCCAGCGCGCCGATGAACATTATTTTGCTTGGCCCGCCAGGTGCGGGTAAGGGAACCCAAGCGGGGCGTTTGGTCGAAGAACGCAACATGATCCAACTGAGCACCGGCGATATGCTGCGGGCTGCGCGGACATCTGGCACAGAGATGGGCAAGATGGTTGCAGGCGTCATGGATCGCGGGGAGCTCGTTACGGATGAGATCGTGATCGGTCTTATTCGTGAGCAATTGGAAGCAGACAACGACGCGACTGGGTTCATCTTTGATGGGTTTCCACGGACATTGGCACAGGCTGACGCTTTGGGCGATTTGCTAGCCGAAATGGGTCAGCCGCTGGATGCTGTCATTGAGCTTGAAGTGAATGACGAGGTTCTCGTCGATCGCATTGTTGGCCGCGCGAAAGAGGCGGCGGCAGCTGGCCAGCCTGTCCGTGCGGATGACAATGAGGAAAGCCTGAAGGTCCGTCTGATGGCGTACTACAAGCAGACCAGCCCTTTGATCGGTTACTACTATGCCAAGGGAAATCTGACATCGGTTGATGGATTGGCAAGCATCGATGATGTGGCTGCGTCGATCAACGGCGTGTTGGGTTAAACGCGATGGGTGCGAAGGCCGGAGCCGTTTTAGCCGTAGCCGTTGGTTGGTTTTTGGCCTTTGGCATTTTCATGTTCCTGCGGACGTTTGAAAACACCATGATCCTATGGCTCTGGTTCCTTGTCGTCATCGCGTTTTTGCCACGCGAGACCTACAAGGTGTACAAGCTTTTGACGCAAAAAGACGGCGAGTAATTCGGAGTCTGAGGGCCAATAAAAATTGGCCCTTGACGCAGTTTAGGTTCGCCCCTAGATAACGCCATCTCTGATGAGAATCAAAAAACCGTTAATGGGTCGCTCCCAAGCGCGGTTGACCACCTGATATGACGCAGCCCGGCGCCCTAAATGGTCCGGGCTTCCGTTGTGAAAAAAGGGTCTGGAACTACGGACCCGCAACGAAAAGGAAAAGCACACGTGGCACGTATTGCCGGCGTAAACATCCCGACTGCAAAGCGGGTTCCAATCGCCCTGACATATATTGCTGGTATCGGTCCAACGACCGCCAAGCAAATCTGCGAAGCAACCAAAATTGATGAGACACGTCGCGTAAACGACCTGTCCGATGCTGAAGTTGTTTCTATCCGTGAATTCATCGACGCAAACCTCACTGTTGAAGGTGACCTGCGCCGCGAAGTTCAGATGAACGTAAAGCGCCTGATGGACCTTGGCTGCTACCGTGGCCTGCGCCACCGTCGTAACCTGCCGGTTCGTGGCCAGCGGACATCTACAAACGCACGTACTCGCAAAGGCCCTGCAAAGGCCATTGCTGGTAAGAAGAAATAAGGAGACGCACCGATGGCACGTGATACCCGTCGCGGAGGCAAGCGTAAGGTCTCCAAGAACATCGCAGCTGGCGTTGCACACGTAAACTCCAGCTTCAACAACACAAAAATCCTGATCTCTGACGTGCAGGGCAACGCGATCTCTTGGTCGTCTGCTGGCACCATGGGTTTCAAGGGCTCTCGGAAGTCCACACCTTATGCGGCTCAGATGGCTGCTGAGGATGCGGGCAAGAAAGCACAAGAACACGGCGTGAAAACGCTTGAGGTTGAAGTGCAGGGTCCTGGTTCTGGCCGTGAAAGCGCGCTGCGCGCGCTGGCTGCTGTTGGCTTCAACATCACATCTATCCGTGACGTGACCCCAATGGCGCACAACGGTTGCCGCCCACCAAAGCGCCGCCGCGTCTAATTTCTTACTATGGGGCCGCGTGCATTCGCACGGCCCCATTCCGTCATTTTGAAACCTCGGGCGTTGGCCTTTTGATCATGAAGGGCTGACAGGAATGGAGGGATACATGATCCACAAGAACTGGGCAGAGTTGATTAAGCCAACTCAATTGGAAGTGAAGCCGGGCAATGATCCTGCGCGTCAGGCAACGGTTGTTGCTGAACCGCTTGAGCGTGGTTTTGGTTTGACACTGGGTAACGCGCTGCGCCGCGTTCTGATGTCATCTCTGCAAGGTGCAGCGATCACTGCCGTTCAGATCGATAACGTGTTGCACGAGTTCTCTAGCGTATCTGGTGTACGTGAAGACGTAACAGATATCGTTTTGAACCTCAAAGGCGTTGCAATCCGTATGGAAGTCGAAGGTCCAAAGCGTTTGAGCGTTCAGGCTAAAGGCCCTGGCGTTGTTACCGCTGGCGACATTTCTGAGACAGCTGGTATTGAGATCCTAAACAAGGATCACGTGATCTGCCACCTCGACGATGGTGCTGATCTATACATCGAACTGACTGTGAACACTGGCAAGGGCTATGTCTCTGCCGACAAAAACAAGCCAGAAGATGCGCCAATTGGCATGATGTCCATTGATGCGATCTATTCACCTGTCAAGAAGGTGTCTTACGACGTTCAGCCAACACGTGAAGGTCAGGTTCTGGACTATGACAAGCTGACTATGAAGGTCGAAACAGATGGTTCGATCACGCCTGATGATGCGGTTGCTTATGCTGCACGTATCCTTCAGGACCAGCTGTCGATCTTCGTGAACTTTGATGAACCTGAGTCAGCTCAGCAGGGTCAGGAAGATGATGGTCTGGAGTTCAACCCACTTCTTCTCAAGAAAGTGGACGAGCTGGAACTGTCTGTTCGTTCTGCAAACTGCTTGAAGAACGACAACATCGTATACATCGGCGATCTGATCCAGAAGACCGAAGCAGAGATGCTGCGCACGCCAAACTTTGGCCGAAAATCTTTGAACGAGATCAAAGAGGTTCTGTCCGGTATGGGTCTGCACCTCGGTATGGACGTCGAGGACTGGCCACCAGACAACATCGAAGATCTGGCGAAGAAGTTCGACGACCAGTTCTAAAGAATAGCGCTGCGCCCCGGGCTTGACTCGGGGCCTCGCGGCCCAGAGTAGAGGTCCCGGGTCAGACCCGGGACGTGGCAAAGCTGGACTTTAGGGTCCCAAGGAGAGTTCAGGGCACGCACCTTGAGCCAGACAAAGTAAAAACGCCCGTAGAGGGCACCGAATTGGAGATAAAACTATGCGCCACGCACGTGGATACCGCCGCCTGAACCGCACACATGAACACCGTAAAGCGCTGTTCGCGAATATGGCTGGCTCGCTCATTGAACATGAGCAGATCAAAACAACTTTGCCAAAGGCAAAGGAACTGAAGCGAGTTGTCGAAAAGCTCGTAACTCTCGGAAAACGCGGCGATTTGCATGCCCGCCGTCAGGCAGCCGCTCGTCTAAAACAAGACTCGCATGTTGCAAAATTGTTCGACGTTTTGGGACCACGCTATGCGAATCGGAACGGTGGATACGTTCGCGTCATTAAAGCGGGTTTCCGCTATGGTGATATGGCTCCAATGGCTATTATTGAGTTCGTTGAGCGCGATGTAGACGCAAAAGGCGCTGCAGATCGTGCCCGTCTAGAAGCGGAAGAAGCCGCTGCGGTTGAAGAATAGTCTGTTTCTTAAATTGGTATAAAAAAAGGGCCCACTAGACAGCTGGGCCCTTTTTTGTTGTCTTTGTGGCGACAAGAATACCAAAGAGGATTTTGTTTATACTTTTCCAACTTTCGCCACCCATAAATTAACTTTTGCGTGGCGAGTTTTTGAACTTCCAAAGTCAGATTTAAGGCGGCTTGATCAACTTTACGTTGCGTCATTCCGCTGAACATTTTTTGAGCCCAATTTATGGTTGACCTGAATACTACCAACTTGTCTAAAAAGATATGTCTTTGCAGTCGGGTATAGACCAATATATGACTCGCTTGGCTGCGTTGGCACCCGGGGGCTTCTCATATTCATTGCATATTCGCTATGCGATGCCGCTATTAAGCAACCGGACGTTCCCACAAGGCTGGACTGATCGTTACGCAGAGGAGGCTTACGCGCTTCGAGATCCGATCATCGCTTGGGGGTTTAGCGAGACCGGCACACAAAGGTGGAGCGCAATCACAATCCCTGATCCGTTTGACATCTTGGGTCAGGCTCGTGAGTTCGATATGAACTATGGGATTGCCATTTCCTGCGGGCCTATGAAATCGCGAACAATTGCCTCGGCAGCTCGAAGCGAACGTGAGTTTACAGACGACGAGATGGACGCCTTCTCGAAGATGATAAACCACCTCCATGATGTGACACAGCCGCCTGAGGCTTTGACGGATGCTCAAATCGAGGCCTTGAGGTGTATCGCTGAAGGGGATCGTCATGCAGCCGCCGCTGCGCGTTTGAACATTTCGGAAAGTGCTTTGAAGGCGCGATTGTCCTCAGCGAGGTCCAGCCTTCTCGCCCGTACAACGGCCGAAGCGATACAACGCGCAAGAGATTATCGACTGCTCTGACTTTTCTATTGCTGCGAATCTGCTGAATGGGTCAAAGTCGACTCATACGTGGGGTTATGCATGCAAGGAACGACTTTGTCATTTTCGAACATTCACCGTCATGGTGAGTTGTTCGGCAAAATCATGAAGGCGCGGAAGCCAACTCAGTTGCCAAGCAACTGGGAGGATACTGGCACAGGCAATCATGATTTTGATCAGTATGACACTCCACAGTCCCGCTGGTTGGCGATCCAGAGCGATGATGGCGACGTGCTGGCGAGTTTGCGCCTGACACCGACTACAGCACAAAGCGGTGTTTACAGCTACATGATCCGTGACGCGCAAAAGGGTCTTTTGGAGGAAGTCCCAAAAGATTTGCTTTTTGAGGATGCTCCGGTCGAGGACGGAACGTGGGAAATGACCCGTGCAAACCTCAAGCCGGGGATGCACGATGTGGACCGCGATGTTGTCCGGTATCGATTGCTCCAACAGCTTTATGAAACTGCGAAAGCGGAAAACATCGCCAAGTTCGTCGCGTTGCTGCCAGCCAATTGGAAGAGCTGGGCGGTCGACCATAATTTCAAAGTTACCCCAGCGGGCCGCGTGTGGCGTGTGGGTGGCCGCGATCTTCAGGCGCATATTCTCAGTCTCGGCTAAGCATTCAGTCCCTTCAATTGGCACTGGCACCGCGATAGTGTGCCGATATGGCTGACCTATTTTCACAAGACACCGCTCAGGCGCCGCAGGCTGGACCGCTCGCTGACCGTTTGCGTCCGTCCAAGCTGTCGGAGGTGATTGGTCAGGAGCAGGTGATTGGGCCGGATGCGCCTTTGGGGGCTATGCTGTTAGCGGGGTCTCTGTCGTCGCTGATCTTGTGGGGCCCGCCAGGAGTCGGAAAGACAACAATCGCTCGCTTGCTCGCTCATGAGACAAACCTGCACTTTGTGCAAATTTCGGCGATTTTCACGGGTGTTCCTGATCTGCGCAAAGTGTTTGAGGCCGCGAAGATCAGGCGGCAAAATGGACAAGGCACATTGCTGTTCGTTGATGAGATCCATCGTTTCAACAAAGCGCAGCAAGATGGGTTCCTTCCGCATATGGAGGACGGCACGATTTTGTTGGTTGGTGCCACAACCGAAAACCCAAGTTTCGAGTTGAATGCAGCGGTGTTGAGCCGCGCACAGGCTCTGGTTTTGGAGCGTTTGTCGCTCGCTGATTTGGAGCGATTGGCGCAGCGAGCGGAGAAAGAGTTGGACCGCGTTTTGCCTTTGGACGGGCCGGCGCGAGAAGCATTGCTAGAGATGGCCGATGGGGATGGTCGGGCGCTATTGAACTTGATCGAGCAAGTGACGGCGTGGAAGGATGACACCGTTCTCACCGTCGATACCTTGTCGACCCGATTGATGAAGCGGGCGGCGGTCTATGACAAGTCAGGTGACGAGCATTACAATCTGATCAGCGCTTTGCATAAGTCCGTTCGGGGTTCTGATCCGGATGCCGCCCTTTATTGGTTTGCACGGATGCTAGAGGGCGGCGAAGACCCGCGCTATCTTGCGCGGCGGATTACCCGGATGGCGGTTGAGGATATCGGGTTAGCCGACCCGCAGGCGCAGGCGGTCTGTTTGCAGGCATGGGAGACTTACGAACGTCTTGGGTCGCCTGAGGGTGAGTTGGCGATTTCTCAGGCGCTGGTCTACCTCGCGCTCGCTCCGAAATCGAATGCGAACTATGTGGCCTATAAGGCGGCGCGGAAGGCGGCGAAGTCCACCGGTTCAGAACCGCCGCCGAAGCATATTCTGAACGCGCCGACGTCATTGATGAAAGATCAGGGTTATGGCGATGGCTATGCCTATGACCACGGCGCGGAAGATGGGTTTTCGGGGCAGAACTATTTTCCCGATGGCATGAAACGCGGGATTTACTATATGCCGGTTGATCGCGGGTTCGAACGGGACTTGAAGAAACGGGTGGAGTATTTCGCGAAGCTTCGGACGAAGCGACAGTCATCTGAGAATTGACAACCTGGGCGGAAAGAGCGAAGGCAGTGCCATGTTTGCATCGTTCCTTTCCGTTGCCCTTGGCGGTGCCATTGGGGCCTCTCTTCGCTTTGGTCTTGGCCTTGCGATCATTCGCGCGTGGGGCGGTGGATTTCCTGTGGCGATCATTACGGTGAATATCATCGGGTCGTTTCTGATGGGGTTCTTTGTGGTGCTGTCGTTCCAGCGTGGTTGGGAGGGGCTGAACCTGTTTGTTATGACCGGCATCTTGGGCGGCTTCACAACGTTTTCGGCGTTTTCGTTAGAGGCCTATACTCTTTTCGAAAAAGGGCAGGCGGGCACTGCGTTGGCTTACGTAAGTGTATCGGTCGTCGGCTCGATCCTTGGGCTTGTGGCTGGGGTTCTAATTGCGCGAGGGGTGTTCGGATGAGTGGTGTTCAGACGCGGACCATCGGGCCTGACGACGGGGATCAGCGCTTGGATCGCTACATGCGGCGCTTGTTCCCGCATTTGACCCAAGGCCGGATCGAAAAGATGTGCCGCAAGGGAGAGTTACGCGTTGATGGCGGGCGCGTGAAATCGAACACGCGGCTTGAGGTCGGGCAGGTGGTGCGTATCCCGCCGCTGCCGAGTGAGGAAGAGGTTGAAGCCGCGCGGCAGTTGCAAAAGTCGGGCGTGTCGAAGGCCGATGCGAAGCTGATCCAGTCCTGCGTGATCTATCGCGACGACTATATCATCGCGCTGAACAAACCGCCGGGGATTGCTACGCAGGGCGGCAGCAAGACAACGCGACATATCGACGGCATGGCCGAGGCTTTGACGTTTGGTTATGACGAGAAACCCCGTTTGGTGCATCGCTTGGATAAGGACACCTCTGGCGTTCTTCTGCTAGCACGCACGCGGATGATGGCGAAGAAACTGACCGAGAACCTCAAGCATCGCGAGACTCGCAAGATTTACTGGGCGGCGGTTGCTGGGGTGCCAAACCCGCGGGCAGGGACGATCAAATATGGATTGGTGAAGGCTCCGGGTCATGGGCGCGGAGGCGAAAACGAAAAGATGCGCTGCGTGCATCCGCGTGATGTGCCGCACGTTGAGGGCGCAAAACGAGCCACATCGGATTATGCGGTGATGACGACCTTGGCCAATCGCGGCTCATGGGTGGCTTTGGTGCCGATCACGGGGCGGACGCATCAACTGCGTGCGCATATGGCCGAGATTGGGCACCCGATCATTGGCGACGGCAAATATGGCGGCTCGCATCAGGAAAATCTTGGTGATGGTTGGGGCGCCGGCATGGGCTGCGAAATCGGGCGTAAGATGCATCTTCATGCGCGGACGCTGATCATTGAACATCCTGAAACCGGTGCGGAATTGCATCTGACTGCGCCGCTGCCAGAGCATATGCAGCATACGTGGGATTTCCTCGGCTGGGACGTGATGCACGCGCCTGTCGATCCGTTCAATATGCCGGAGTGAGCCATGAGTGAGTGGAAAGCGAAGCGGTTTTGGTCTGAGGCGGCCGTCGAGGCAAGCGAGGATGGTTATTCTGTCTTGCTAGATGGTCGGCCTGTGAAGACGCCTGCGAAAACGCATCTCGTGGTTCCAACGGATGCCATGGCCCAAGCGATTGCGGCGGAGTGGGACGCGCAAGAAGAGGCGATTGATCCGCTGACGATGCCGGTGACTCGGGGTGCGAATGCAGCATTGGACAAGGTGTCAATTCAGTTCAACGAAGTTGCTGATATGCTGGTGGAGTATGGTGATACAGATTTGTTGTGCTATCGCGCCGAAGGGCCGGAGGGGCTTGTTCAACGGCAGATTTCTCTTTGGGACCCGATGCTTGATTGGGCGCACGAAGTCTACGGCGCACGACTGTTGCCAGCGCAGGGCGTGATTCACGTCGCCCAAGATCAAACTGCATTGGCAAGGCTATCCGAACCCGTTCGAGCAATGACTGCTTTTGAGCTTGCTGGATTTCATGACTTGGTGGGCATTTCTGGATCATTGGTTCTGGGTCTTGCGGTGACGCAGGGTCGTTTGCCAGCAAAGGAAGCTTGGTCGCTTTCGCGGCTGGACGAAGATTGGCAGATTGAACAGTGGGGCAGTGACGAAGAAGCCGAAGCTGTGGCGGAAAAGAAGAAAACAGATTTTTTGAACGCTGCAAAATTCTACCAATTGTCGCGAAGTTAGGTCTTTACGTAAGGTCAACTACTAAACCTAGTGAATTCACGATTTTTTTTGGGCTCGAAAGGTCCGTTTCGGACCTGAGCCACTTGACGAGTCGGGGTGATTCCAGTCAGTCTTTACCAATTGGGGGTTGTGCCCTCATTTTTCGGGACGGTCCCATGTTTGGGACCACAAAAAAACTGACCGCCCCAGTCACTCGGGGCGGAAACTCAGGAAGAGGTAAATATGAAAAAAACCGTACTTTTCGGTGCGCTGACCGTAGCAGGTCTGGCAGCAGCTGGCGCTCAAGCCGCCACACTCGACGACGTGCAAGCACGTGGCAAGCTGAACTGCGGTGTTACAACCGGCGTTCCAGGCTTTGGTGAGCCTGACGCGAATGGCGTATGGCAAGGGTTCGACGTGGCTGTTTGCCGCGCGGTTGCCGCTGCTGTTCTGGGCGATCCAATGGCTGTTGAGTTCGTTCCAACAACCGGTAAGACACGCTTCACTGCTCTGGCAGCAGGCGAGATCGACATGTTGGCACGTAACACCACTTGGACATTCTCACGTGACGTTGACCTGAAGTTCGAATTCGTAGGTGTTAACTACTACGACGGTCAGGGCTTCATGGTTCCAAAAGCATTGGGCGTAAACTCTGCTAAAGAACTCGACGGCGCGACTGTATGTATCCAAACTGGTACAACAACAGAGTTGAATCTTGCGGACTTCTTCCGCTCCAACAACATCTCTTACGAGCCTGTTCCAATCGAAACTGGTTCGGAAGCTGTTCAGCTGTTCACAGCTGGTTCTTGTGACGTTTACACAACTGACGCATCCGCTCTGGCTGCTCAGCGTGCAAACTTCGCGAACCCAGGTGACTACGTTGTTCTGCCTGAGATCGTATCCAAAGAGCCTCTCGGCCCACTTGTACGCCACGGCGACAACGAATGGGGCGACATCGTTCGTTGGACTCTGAACGCACTGATCACAGCTGAAGAGCTGGGTGTAACATCCGACAACATCGATGAGTTGGCATCTGCACCAGGTTCCAACCCAGAAGTTAACCGTCTGCTGGGTACAGAAGGCACACTGGGCGAAATGCTCGGCCTGTCTGCCGACTTCGCGAAAAACGCGATCTCTGCTGGTGGTAACTACGGCGAGATCTTCGCTAACAACATCGGTGAGAGCACAAACATCGGTCTGGCGCGCGGTCTGAACGCACAGTGGACTGAAGGTGGTCTGATCTACTCTCCACCATTCCGGTAGGATAGATTTCAAAGGGCGCGGTCAACACCGCGCCCTTTTTTCATCTTCTGATTGAAGATGGCCGACACGCCAAAAGAGCGTGAAAACCAATAAGTCATAGCCAACAAGGGGCTACTATGTCGACGACGACCGATCCGGATACGCGCCCGGACGGCTTCCGCCTAGGAATGCTGATCAATGATACGCGCTACCGGTCCTACACCTTTCAATTCATAGCGTTGGTTCTTCTGATCCTTGGCTTGGGGTACCTTATCTCGAACCTTCTGGATAACCTTGCGCGTGCTGGTCTTAACATTTCTTGGGCGTTTCTGGGTGAACCCGCAGGATATGACATCAACCAGCGTCCCATCGAATATACATCTCAATCCACACACGCTCGGGCCTCTATGGTCGGGGCGATCAACACACTTATAGTCGCATTTCTGGCCTGTATATCGGCCACTGTGATCGGTGTTGTTGCGGGTGTTTTGAGATTGTCCAACAACTGGATCGTTTCAAAACTGATGAGCGTCTATGTGGAAGCATTCCGCAACGTTCCGGTTCTGATTTGGATCCTAATCATTTTCCTCGCCATGTCGAACGCGTTGCCGCAACCGCGGACGTTCCGAGGCGACGACGCGACATCGAGTATGCTGTTCGATGCCATCGCGATTACGAACCGGGGTGTCTATATTCCGTCGTTTGTAAATGGCGCGGGCTCACTGGTTTTCTGGATTGTTGTGATCGCCTCTATCGTGGGGGTCTTCTGGTATCGCAAATACGCGAAGAAAGTCCTTTATGCGACGGGTCGCATGTTGCCAACGTTCTTGCCGTCGCTTGGCATTCTGATCGTTCCTGGACTTCTGGCCTACTTCATCTTGGGTCGTCCGGTCACATTGGAGTATCCAGAGCTTTCTGGCTTTAACTTCAAAGGCGGTATCCACCTTCGGCTATCATTGATTGCGCTGTGGTTCGCCTTGGCGATCTACACAGGCGCCTTTATCGCTGAAAACGTGCGTGCAGGTATCCAAGCGGTCAGCAAAGGCCAAACGGAAGCTGCTGGCGCGCTGGGTCTTCGCCCGGGTCGGATCATGAACCTCGTTATCTTGCCACAAGCGCTGCGCGTTATCATTCCTCCGCTGATCTCTCAGTATCTGAACATTACCAAGAACAGCTCTCTCGCGATTGCTGTGGGGTATATGGATATCACAGGTACCTTGGGCGGTATTACTTTGAACCAAACCGGTCGTGCGATCGAAGCAATCTTGCTTCTGATGCTGTTCTACCTCGTGGTGTCCCTGTCGATTTCCGCGATCATGAACGTCTACAACAACCGAATGAAGTTGCAGGAGCGGTAAGATGGCATCTGAATATTCATACGTTCGTACGGATTTCCTTGGGGAATCCCCGCCACCGGCCCGTGAAACTGGCGTCATCAAATGGATGCGAGAGAACCTGTTCTCTGGCTGGCTGAACACGATCCTGACCGTTCTGGCGATTTACTTCATTGTCCGGCTGGTGGTCGGTGTCTGGCCGTGGTTCGCCAATGGTGTTTGGGACGCGGACAACCTGGCTGAATGCCGTCAAATACTAGATGGCGCGACAGGAGCCTGTTTCGCGGTGCTCTCAGATCGCTGGACACAGATGCTCTTCGGTATCGCCTATCCGGCGGATGGGTTCTGGCGCCCGACCTTGGCGTTCATCCTGTTGTTCCCAAGCGTCGCTCCGGCTTTGTTTGCGCAGTATGTTCCGCGTAAATTCCTGATTGCGACGGCGCTTTACCCCTTCTTGGCCTACTGGCTGATCTGGGGCGGGACCATCATGATCCCGATCGTCACTTTGATCGGCTTTGTTGTGGCCTACTTTGCCTTCATCCGTCTGGAAAGAGCCTCTGGCTTCTTTATGGGCTTCGTCGGCGGCGTCGTTGCTGCAGCGGTCATTTGGTATCTGGGTGGCTTTGTCACAGACGCGATGTCCGGCTTCCTTGCGTTGCCAGAGGTCGCCAGCCGCGACATGGGGGGCTTTATGCTCAACATGATCCTTGGTGTGGTCTGTGTGTCGCTTTCGCTGCCACTGGGCATTGTTCTGGCGCTGGGACGTCAGTCTTCGATGCCGATCATCAAAGGGATCTGTGTGATCTTCATCGAGTTTATCCGCGGGGTGCCGCTGATCACGTTGCTCTTCGTGGCGAACGTGGTTTTGGCGTACTTCTTCCCGCCGGGCACAAACCTCGATTTGATTCTGCGGGTTATTATCATGATCACGATGTTCTCGGCGGCTTATATCGCTGAGGTGATCCGTGGTGGCCTCGCAGCTTTGCCAAAGGGCCAGTATGAAGCGGGCGACAGTTTGGGTCTGAACTATTCCCAAGCGATGCGTCTTATCATCCTGCCGCAAGCGCTCAAAATCTCCATCCCGGGGATCGTGAACGTGGCCGTGGGCCTTTTCAAAGATACAACGCTCGTATCGGTGATTTCGATGTTTGACCTTGTTGGTGTGATCCGGGGACCAATCCTCAGCTCGACCGACTGGACAGGCGTCTATTGGGAGGCCTTCGGCTTTGCTGCGCTTCTCTTCTTCGTCATCTGCTACGGCATCTCTCAATACTCGCAGTGGCTCGAACGCCAACTGCAGACAGATCATAGGTAATCCCCATGGCACAAACACAAATGCAAGTGAGCGACGAGGTCGCGATCCAGATCAACCAGATGAACAAGTGGTACGGCACGTTCCACGTGCTGCGCGACGTCAATCTGACAGTGAACCGGGGCGAACGGATCGTTATCTGCGGTCCATCCGGTTCAGGTAAGTCGACGTTGATCCGCTGTATCAACCGTCTGGAAGAGCATCAGGCGGGCGACATCATCGTGGATGGGACAGAGCTGTCCTCTGACCTGAAGAACATCGACAAAATCCGGTCAGAGGTTGGCATGTGCTTCCAGCACTTCAACCTGTTCCCGCATCTGACGATTTTGGAGAACTGCACGCTGGCCCCGATCTGGGTGCGCAAGACGCCAAAGAAAGAGGCGGAAGAAACAGCGATGCACTTCCTTGAGAAGGTAAAGATTCCGGATCAGGCGATGAAGTATCCTGGCCAGCTTTCTGGTGGTCAGCAGCAGCGTGTGGCGATTGCACGGTCGCTCTGCATGAAGCCGCGGATCATGCTGTTTGACGAGCCGACATCGGCGCTTGACCCAGAGATGATCAAAGAGGTGCTCGACACCATGATTGAACTGGCTGAGGAAGGCATGACGATGCTTTGCGTGACGCACGAGATGGGCTTTGCTCGTCAGGTTGCAAACCGCGTGATCTTTATGGACCAAGGTCAGATCGTGGAGCAGAACGAACCGGAAGAGTTCTTTAGCAACCCGAAATCTGAGCGGACACAGTTGTTCCTGAGCCAGATCATCGGTCACTGATCAGGTCTGAGAATTTCGGAGAAGCCGGGCCTTGGGGTCCGGCTTTTTTGTTTTTGGAAGCGCTGTTCAGGTTCGGGATCAAGCGCGAAGCGCGCCGAACCAACACCTGACCGTCCCGGCGGTCTGGTGTTTTGGGTTCTGTTGATTTCAGAACTTCTGTCGGGTGTGCGTGGCGGCCATTAAGCCGTCGAAGGGAGGGTGGAACACCAGCCCACGGTCAGGTGTTGGTTCGGCTTGGTCTGAATGATCAACCTACTTTGGCTTTCCTGACCAGGTGCCGCATTCCAACATACATGATCCAGATGAAGAAAAGACCTGCAGCGGTCATGCTCCAATTCGTGTATCTCAGGAGAGTCGCCAGTTTGGGGTCATCAAACTGCTCCATGGTGCTTAAGCCAAGTTCAAGGAGCTCCGCCCTTCTGGAATTGTAAAGTGTCCAAAACACAATGCTGACTAAAGCGGATACTACAAAGCCAAAAATGGACAAGCGAAGCGCATCGTGCACGGAATTCCAAGTCTTTTCTGCCATGCTGAACTACCCCAAATCCCGCGGCACAATGAAATCCACACACTTCCCCTGACCGATCCGCACCCCCGCTTCAAAATCAATCACCGTCGTGGCACAGGTCGGATAGTCGCTGAAGCGGTCGTGCTTGGGGCGGTCCTTCACCAACCCATGGGCCAGCATGGCGATGCCGGGGTTGTGGCCGATGACGGCGATGGTCTCCTCCGTTTCGTGCAAGATTAGATCAAGGATCGTATCGGGGCTGGCGTGGTAGAGCATAGGTTTGAACACGACAGAGGCGTTGCAGCCAAGTGCCCCGAACAAAAGCTCAGCGGTTTCCTTGGTGCGGGCAGCATCGGAGACCAACATCCGGTCAGGCAAGTAATCCATCCGGCGCAGCCAGTTGCCGATGGTGGCAGAGGCTTTGCGGCCCCGCTCGGTCAGCACCCTTTCGTGGTCATCGGCAAAGGGATCATCCCAGCCGGATTTCGCGTGGCGGATCAGGATCAGGCGCTTGGTCATAGGAAGGCTTTCATATGGAACGCGGATTGTTCTGGTAGGCGACGGTCGCGTCCGATGGCGCAGGCGCGGCGCGAGAGGCAGCCGCCCTCGCGGCAATCTTGCCCCTGTGGGGAGGCGACATGCGCCTTGCAAGCTGTTACGTCGTATCCGTCAGCAAAGGCATTCACGGGGCAGGCGGCGGCGCACATTGCGGTTGCGGAAAGATCAGGGGCCGTGTTTGGGGCGAGGGGCCAAAGGGCGGGCAGCCAAAGTGCCCCACGGAAAGAGGCAAAGAGCCCGAGTTCGTCGTGGACCAGAAAGCCGATTGCAGAGGTGGCAAAGCGGTCGGTTTGCAGCGCCCAGGTCTGGAATGGGTGAAACGGCGGGCCTTGGAACGGAAAGAACGGCTTTGCTCCGAGGTCTTTTGCGACGCCGGTGAGGATACGCAGCGACCAGCGATCCATCGGGTTGGCCTCGCCGTCTTGGTATTCAGGGCTTTGTTTGAAAGCCGGCCAGAAGGTGGGTTCATCTGGCCCAATAAGGCACATCGTGCCGTCCTCCATCGGGCAATGGCCCAGAGAGGTCAGGCAGTGCGGTGCAAGGGCGCGGGCGAGGTCATCTTCTGTCACACGGCAAAGTCTAGCAGTCTTGCGCGCGGCGGAAAGGCAAAACTACTCCAGCCGCGTCCAAGACCGGGGGATGGTTCCCAGCTCGTTGGCTTCAAAGGCAATGCCGGTGTCGGTGCAGCCATAGATGCCCGTTGAAGTGCCCCAGCCGCCGTCGGCTTGGGTGATTGGGATGTCCATACGCTGGCCGAACACCTCGGCGGGCCCGACAAGCGAATATTGCGCCGCGACCGCGCGGTAATTGCGGCCATCGTCGGCGTTCATTGCCCCTTCGGAGAAGCCGTTCACGCTGACCTCCATCGCGGGCATTTCTGGCGCTTGGATTGCGTATGTCATGTTGTCAGATAGTAGGGTCAGGTTTCCGAGTTCATCAATGTCCATGATGGTTTGGCCGCTGAGATAGGTGCCTGGGCGTTCATTTGTTCTGCCAGAACGGCGGCCATATCGGCACCGTCCGCTTGCCATTTACCGACAAGGCAGGGGTCGATTGCCAGCGCGGGCGTGGCGATGAGGGAGAGGGCGAGTGCAAAAGATGTTTTGGTCATGAAAATTCTCCAACAATGAGGGCAGCTAAGCATGGGAGCGTTGCTGCGCATAGTCAGAGTTTCGTGACCTTAGCGGATGAGCGAACCCGCGCCGTGATCGGTGAATAGCTCAAGCAAGCAGGCGTTAGGTGCGCGGCCATCAAGGATGACAACGGCGCGGACGCCTTCCTTGATCGCCTTGGTGGCGGTTTCGGTTTTTGGGATCATGCCGCCCGCGATGGTGCCATCAGCGATAAGGTCAGAGATTTTGAGCGCGTTGATTTCGGTGAGTACGGCGCCGTCTTTGTCTTTGACCCCTTCCACATCGGTCAACAGCAAAAGGCGATCCGCCTTCAAAGCGCCCGCGATGGCACCGGCGGCGGTGTCGCCGTTGATGTTCATCGTTTTACCGTAGGGGCCGACGCCAAGCGGGGCGATGACGGGAATCGCGCCAGCAGCGAAGAGATCGCTCAAGATGGTTGTATCCACCTTGCTGGGTGTGCCGACAAGGCCGAGGGCTGGGTCGGCGATGTCACAGGTGATCAGGTTTGCGTCCTTACCGGACAGACCGACAGCCTTGCCGCCTTGGGTGTTGATTGCCTGCACCAGCCGGTTGTTTACCTGACCGGACAGCACCATTTCCACAACGTCCATCGTGTCCTGGTCCGTGACCCGTTTGCCGTTCACAAACTCGGACTGGATTTCGAGCTTATCGAGCAGGGCGTTGATCATCGGTCCGCCGCCGTGGACGATCACGGGGTTCACACCGACCTGTCGCATCAGCACTACATCGCGGGCGAATTCCGCCATCGCCTCGTCACTGCCCATGGCGTGGCCGCCAAGCTTGATCACCACGGTCGCACCGGCATAGCGCTGCATATAGGGCAAGGCTTGGCTGAGTGTTTTGGCGGTGGCGGTCCAATCAAGGTCCATGTCTTGCGTCCTCATGCGTCGATCCCTGCGATAATCGCCCGAAGGGTGGGTATGCCTTCCCCCTTTTCCGAGCTGGTCAAGATCAGTTCTGGATAGGCTGCGGGGTGTTTTGACAGCGCTTTGCGGGTTTTGGCAAGGGCGTCGTCGAGCGCGCCCTTTTTAACCTTGTCGATCTTGGTCATCACCACTTGGAAGGTCACAGCGGATTTGTCCAAGAGGGTCATGATCTCTTCATCCACCGCTTTGGCCCCGTGGCGGGCATCGATCAGGACAAAGACGCGGCGCAGGGTTTGGCGGCCGGAGAGGTATTGCTTAAGCAGGTTCTGCCATTTCTCAACCACGGCGACAGGCGCGTTGGCAAAGCCGTAGCCGGGCAGGTCAACGATATAGCGATCGCGGGCTGTGAAGAAGTTGATCTCTTGCGTGCGGCCGGGCGTGTTCGAGGCGCGGGCAAGGCCCTTGCGCCCCGTCAGAGCGTTGATCAAGGAGGATTTGCCGACGTTTGAACGGCCCGCAAAGCAGACCTCTACCCGATCTGCGGGGGGCAGGCCGGACATGGTGACGACGCCTTTGAGAAAGTCGGTTTCGCCTGCAAAGAGCAGCCGCCCTTTTTCGAGCGCTTCTGCATCGGGGTCTTTGACAAGAGGGAAGGGGAGGTCCATTAGATCACCTTTGCCGTATCGCCACAGGCGACGCTGCCGCTGTGCACCACAGTCGCGTAGACGCCAAAATCTTGATGGCCAAAGCCTTCGTTCAGGGCGGCTAGAGTGTCGGTGTCTCTTATGCCGGACACAGGGCTCGCCATGGTGTGCTTGCAGCGTTGGATGGGTTCGATCACTTCAAGGGTCGCGCCGCCGATCTGGATGGGTTTGCCGATCCATTCGAATTCTTCCCAAAGGGCAGGCCCATCGAGCCAGATGTTGCCGCGCCAGCGTTCGCGTTCGAGGGGGCGGCCAATGCGCCCTTCAACAGCGCGGTGGCTCGCGTTGGTCATGATCGAGACGGTTGGATAGTCCGTGTCGGTCATGCCGCGGTTGGGGGCTGCGGCCAGTCCGACAGGTTGTCTTTTATCAGCGGGACAGATCGGGCGGACCCAGTCCAGGAAACGGACTTGATCCTCGGCCTTATCAGGCCAAAAGGTCAGCTCGCCGAGCGCGTTGTGCCGAAGGGTCAACGCCTCTTTCTCGGCGTCCAACTCGGCCGAGATACCGGCAAGGCTGGGGGTGCTGGCTCCGATCATAAAGTTCCGGCATATGACCCAAGCGGGGTTGTCCGCATCAAATTTGCTGTCCCCGTGCGCGACCGCCCAATGCCGATCCCACGGCATTGTTTGGCCCGCTGTAAGCTCCACGGTGTCGATGTGTTCTCGGCCGTGGCTCTTGATGGGGTAGCGCCAAAGGTCCGAGACTGTGAACATCACTTGCCCTTTGATTTGCTATCGTCCGCATCCGGTTTCGACGCGCGCTTGAAGCCATCTCGGATGTTGCCGAAGATATCCGGCTTCGCGCCGACGGATCGCATGATCGAGTATTGCTGAACAAAGGTAATCACGTTGTTCGCGATCCAGTAGATCACCAGACCGGAGGCGAAGCCGCCCAGCATGAACATGAAGACCCATGGCATCCATGCGAAGATCATCTTTTGCGTTGGATCGGTTGGGGCCGGGTTCAGCTTTTGCTGAAGCCACATGGAGATACCCAGAAGGATCGGAAGGATACCGATGAAGATCAGCGCCATGAATGATGTTGGTTCAGGTGCGTCCCATGGGAACAGGCCAAACATGTTGAAGATCGACGACGGGTCCGGCGCAGACAGGTCTTTGATCCAACCGATCCATGGCGCGTGACGCAATTCAATCGTGACGAAGATCACCTTATAAAGCGAAAAGAAGATCGGGATCTGGATCAGGATCGGCAAACAGCCGGACGCCGGATTGACCTTGTTGTCCTTATAGAGCTTCATCATGCCTTGCTGCATCGCTTGACGGTCTTCGCCAACGCGCTCTTTCAGCGCTTCCATTTCTGGCTGAAGCTCTTTCATCTTCGCCATGGAGACGTAGGATTTATAGGCCAGCGGCAGCACGATCAGTTTGATCACGAAGGTCAGTGCGATGATCGCCCAACCCATGTTGCCGATCATGACGTTCAGTGTGTGCAGAAGCCAGAAAATCGGCTTGGTCAGGAAAAAGAACCAACCCCAGTCGATGCTATCAAGGAAGCCTTCAACCCCTTCTTCTTCATAAGCACGGATCGCATCCCATTCCTTAGCACCTGCAAAGAGGTGGGTTGTAATCTCGGAAGTTGTTCCAGCCGCAATTGTCATCGGCGCCAGAACGGCCTCGGCCTGATAGATGTCGCGGTTAGCGAAGTACCGTGTTTCTGAGCGGAAACCTGTGCCTGGATCAGGGATCAGGGTTGTCATCCAATAATGGTCGGTCCAGCCGATCCAGCCTTGTTCGGCAACGTCGATCCGGCCTTCGTTGTCGGTGTAATCAACGATGTCGTCATAGTCGGTTTCTTCCAATTCGCCATCGCTCATCCGGACGAGACCTTCATGAAGGATGAAGAAGTTTTTTAGATCGGATGGTTCGCCATAGCGACGCAGAAGGCCGTATGGCCGTGCTTTGATGTCAGCACCATTGTTTTCAACGCTTTGCGTGACGGTGAACATAAACTCTTCATCAACAGAGATCGTGCGGCGGAAAATTTGACCTTCGCCGTTATCCCACACCAGCGTAACCGGTGTATCGACGGTGAGGGTTTCACCGCTTTCCAAAGACCAGAGCGTTTCTGGTGTCGGGACTGCAGTTAGCCCATCAAGGCCGATCCAGCCGTAAGCGGCAAAATAGGCTTCGCGTTCCCCTTCTGGCCTGAGCAGTTTGACGGTTGGGGAGCCTTCTTCGATGGTCTCTTGATAGCCGAGCAGGGACAGGTCATCGATGCGGCCACCTTGTAGAGAAATCGAGCCCAGAAGCTTACCAGTTTCAATGTCGATCCGGCCTGCTTCGACCACATCTTCGGATGGTGAGACGGTGGTTGTTGTCGTTTCGGTTCCGCTTGCGGTTGGCAAGGTTGCATCAACGTTCTGCGTTGCGACGGATGCATCTTCGAGAGGTGGTTGCACTTCTTCTGGCGGGAATAGCCAGAACCATACGAGAATAACTAAGAAACTCAACGCAGTAGCGAGGATTAGGTTTCTATTCTGCTCGTCCATGAAAGGAACCACCCAGTTGCTGAAAACAGTGGGGTTGGTTCAACCTGTCTAGGGCGAAAAGGTCAAGTAGATTCGGGGTTTTTCCCGTTCAACTCTAGCCCCGCAAAATCAAAGAGTTTCGGGTCAAGAAGGTGACTTGGCCGCGCATTCATTAAGCTGCGGAACATAACCTGTCGACGACCGGGGCTGTTTTTCTCCCAGCCGTCGAGGATTTGTTTCACTTGTTGGCGTTGCAGCCCGTCTTGGGAGCCGCAGAGGACGCATGGGATGATTGGATAGTTCATCGCACGCGCAAATTTTTCGCAATCCTCTTCGGCCACATGGGCGAGGGGGCGGTAAACGAAGAGGTCGCCTTCTTCATTCACCAGCTTCGGCGGCATCGTGGCAAGGCGGCCGCCGTGGAAGAGGTTCATAAAGAACGTCTCGAGAATGTCATCGCGGTGGTGGCCGAGGACGACCGCCGAACAGCCTTCTTCGCGGGCGATGCGGTAGAGATTGCCCCGGCGTAGGCGAGAGCATATGGCGCAATAGGTGCGACCTTGCGGCACTTTATCGACGACGATGGAATAGGTGTCTTGGTATTCGATACGGTGGGGCACCTGCATCTTTTCCAGAAACTCTGGCAGAACAGTTGCTGGGAAATTTGGCTGACCCTGATCAAGGTTGCAGGCGAGGATATCGACGGGGAGAAGGCCACGCCATTTAAGCTCGTGCAAGACGGCGAGCAAGGTGTAGCTGTCTTTACCGCCCGACAAGCAGACCAACCAACGGGCATCGCGTTCGATCATGCCGTATTGTTCGATTGCTTCACGGGTATATCGCACGATGCGCTTGCGCAGCTTTTTAAACTCCGTAGTCGTCGGAGCACCGTCTAACAGCGGATGGATGTCTGTGTTGTCGTCGAGCATGGCATGGCCCTAGCGCGAGTGGCACAGTTCTCCAAGTGGAAAGTGCTGAAGTGGTCCGTTTGCGGGCGTCGTCCGTAGAAGAAGAAAGAAGGAGACCACCCTATGCGCCTGATCCTTGCCTTTGTTGGCCTGACACTTGCCGCTTGTACTGGAAAACCGTCATTTGACGACCCGACGTTGAGTGATCGCAAGTTAAACCTTGAGGAATTCTTTGTTGGCGAATTGGTGGCCTATGGTCAGTTTCAAGATATTCTGGGCACGGTCCGGCGGAGTTTTGTTGTGACCATCAATGGCGATTGGGATGGCGAAACACTGACGTTGGTTGAGGATTTCGTGTATGAGGATGGTGCAACCGAACAACGTATATGGTCGCTGGTGAAGACGGGACCGGATAGCTGGCAGGGCACGGCGCCGGGTGTGATTGGCGTTGCGACGGGGATCGAGCAGGACAATCGGTTCAACTGGCAATATGAGATCGATTTGCCGGTGCCATCTGCGGATGGGACGGTTGAAACGATCCGCGTCGTCTTTGACGATTGGATGTGGTTGCTTTCAGACGACCGCTTGCTGAACCGCGCTTATGTGAAGCGGTTTGGCGTCGATATTGGTGATGTGATTATCACTTTCGAGAAGTAGCAGTACCGCCAAGATAGATAGCTGAATTTTCACTCTTTCTAAAGTTGTAGGTCCGAATCGAAGAGTAGGCTACGCTTCCCATAACGCAAACGCGTAGCCGATTTTGGGAACAACAATTTTAGGGAGAGCGAAGATGGCGGATAAGCCAAACATTCTTGTCCTTTGGGGCGACGATATTGGATTTTGGAACATCAGCTTCAACAACCGCGGGCAGATGGGGTATCGCACTCCGAACATCGACCGCGTTGCAGAAGAAGGTGTGGCGTTTACCGACTACTACGGTCAGCAAAGTTGTACCGCTGGGCGCGCTGCGTTCATCACAGGGCAAAACCCGATCCGAACCGGTTTGACGAAAGTTGGGATGCCGGGGGCGGAGGTTGGTCTGCAGAAGGAGGACCCGACGATTGCCGAGCTTCTCAAGCCGCATGGCTACGCGACGGGTCAGTTTGGGAAGAACCACCTTGGTGATCTGGATGAATACCTGCCGACAATGCATGGCTTCGATGAGTTCTTCGGGAACCTTTATCACCTGAATGCCGAGGAAGAACCGGAGCATCCAGACTACCCGAAAGATCCGAAGTATCGGGAAATGTATGGCCCGCGGGGTGTGATCCATTCTTGGGCGGACGGCAAAGGCAGTCAGAGGGTTAACGATACTGGACCGCTGACCAAGAAGCGGATGGAGACGGTGGACGAGGAGTTTCTGGCAGAAGCGATCCGGTTCATCGAGGATGCGCACAAAGCTGGAAATCCATTCTTCGTCTGGTTCAATACAACAGGTATGCATTTCCGCACGCATTGCCCTGACAAGCACAAGGGCAAGAGTGGACAGGGCGACTACAATGATATGATGGTGGCTCACGATGAGACCATCGGCGTCTTGCTTGATAAGCTTGATGAGTTAGGCATCACGAACAATACCATAGTGACCTACTCAACGGATAACGGTCCACACTACAATACCTGGCCAGATGCTGGCATCACGCCGTTTCGCTCAGAAAAGAATACCAACTGGGAAGGCGCTTGGCGGGTACCGAGTTTCATCCGTTGGCCTGAGAAGATTAAAGCGGGAACTGTTTTGAACGGCATTGCCAGCCACCAAGACATGCTGCCGACCCTATTGGCCGCTGCTGGTGACTCCGGCATCAAATCAAAGCTACTAGATGGCTATACAATAGGGGATATGACCTATAATGTTCATATCGACGGCTTCAATTTATTGCCATACTTGTGCGGTGAAACGGATAAGAGTCCGCGCGAAACGGTGTTCTACTTTAGTGATGATGGAGAACTTATCGCGATCCGGCATAATGACTGGAAAACCGTTTTGATGGAGCAACGCGCTAAACTATTGCAGATCTGGTTAGAGCCGTTTGTACCGCTGAGGGCGCCAAAGATATTTAATCTCAGGCGTGATCCGTTTGAACGTGCCGATGAAAATTCAAACACCTACTATGATTGGCTCATGGACCACGTTTTTCTAATCTATGGGATGCAGGGTCTTGTAGCCGCCCAAATAGAGAACTTCGTCAAATACCCGCCAAGGCAAAAGCCAGCATCGTTTAACCTAGAAACAGTTATGACGCAGCTGGAAACTATGGGCAGTGGCGCGGGCCACTAGGCCAATAGTCTAAGGTCGCGAAATGCACCGGAACCCAATATGCGTGGTTCCGGTGTCTATCATATGCGGCCGCCGTGCGGCGGGTCTGTACCGCAGGCAGTAATTAGGCGCGCAGAGATATGATCCGCCTTTGACAACCTTGCGCGGCACCTGCCACTCGGGAGCCGCTGGATCGAAGCTGCTGTCACGTTCGCCCCCACGTGGGTTGGTAGGGATACAACAGGGTTTTTCTGGGTCGGAAGGATGCGCTTCCGTCCACCAATCGTTCGTCCACTCCCAGACGTTGCCAGCCATATCGTTCAGGCCGAATTTGTTGGGTGGGAATGACCCCACGGGGGCCGTACCTTCGAAGCCGTCGGTCACAAGGTTTTGCCACGGGAATTCACCCTGCCACGTATTGGCGAATGGTCGGCCTTTTGGGAAGTGTTCGTCGCCCCAGACGTAGTCTTTCGCCTCCAAACCACCCCGCGCGGCGCGTTCCCATTCAGCTTCTGTCGGGAGGTCTTTGCCGATCCAATCCGCGTAGGCTTGCGCGTCTTCATGCGCGATATGAACAACGGGATGGCGACCACGTGATTTGACGTGGCTCTTTGGGCCTTCTGGATGTTTCCAACAGGCACCTGGGGTCCAGCACCACCAAAGATTAACCCTTTCGAGGTCGACGGGGCCTGACGTCGGTTGGAAAACCAGTGACCCGGGGACGAGGTTTTCCGCGGGCGCGCCCGGGAGATCTTCGGGATTTGGGGCGCGTTCGGCGACGGTCACATAGCCAGTCTTTTTGATGAACCGCGCAAACTGGGCGTTTGTGACCTGAAACTTGTCCATCCAGAAGCCATCGACAGTGACTTGATGCGCCGGGGCTTCTTCCGGGTAGTGTTTGTCAGACCCCATCAGGTAGGTGCCACCGGGCACCCACTGCATTTGAGGGTGTGGTGGTGGCCCAGGGGGTGCGATTGATGCGTGGTCCATCACTGGTTGTCAGGTGCTTGTGTCGATGCATAGGCTGCGTCGAGAGAGGCTAGCTTCACCTCACTTGCAGGGAAGATGTTCGTCGAGCCTAGTCTATCGGCTAAGCCGGATGCCTTTAAGTCGGCCATAAGTTCCGCGCTGACTTCGGCCAAAATCAAACGCACCTCTGCGGCGGTCAGATCATCAACGAAGTTTCTGAGCCAATCTACTCCTGTGAGGCTTTGCAATTCCTGGTCTTGGCAGAACAGGATCAAGGTTGCACCCTTAGCGTCCTTTGAGTCGGGCAACAATTCGGCAAAGGAGTAAACAGAAGCAAAATTGAGCGGTCCTCGCACTTCGAGTGCAGTCGTCTTAGCTGGCTCCAATGTTTCTGGCGCTGGGCGCTCGATCCACTTTCCGTCAGACGTTGGTTCGAGTGCGAAAAATTTCACGCGGTTTGACGCGTTCACCGCATAGGCGATCAACGAAAGGATGACGCCACCGAAGATGGCGACCGTTAGGTCGTGAGAGACGCCAAGGATGATCGTCGCGATTGCAATCAGAGTGTTGTATCGCGATGTATTCCAAGCTCGAACAAGAACGCGCCCTTCCTTAATCATAATCTCTGCACCTATGACGATCAGAAGGGCGGCGAGTCCGGCAAGTGGGATCAACTCTGCTGAACTCCCAAAGAGGATCAAGACAGTGGCGAGCAGAAGTCCGGAAAATACACCAGAGAGACGCGTTTGTGCCCCTCCACTGGCGTTGATGCCTGTCCGAGACAGAGAGCCGCCTGCCGGCATCGCCTGGAAAAAAGATCCCGCGAGGTTGCCAAGCCCTTGGCCTAAAAAGTCCTTAGACATGTCGGACTTTTTGCCATTTGGGTTAGGGTAAGCAGCCCCTACACCTGAGCTTTCGGAGAGGCCGACAACCGTGGCCGCGAAAGCGCCGACGAGGAGAACGGGGATAAGAGTAAAGTCAGGCAGCACAAAGGAGGGCAGAGCGTCCAGCCCCCTTGGGACTTCTGCGATATCGCCGACCAATTCGATCCCCACCAACCCAAGTAGCGCGACAGCAAGCGTCGTAAAAACGATCACCAAGACATCCGCATATCGTTTGATTGGTGTGGCTTTGACGGCCAACAAAAACGCGATGCCTGAGATGCCGAGGATGGTTGTTGTGCTGCTCCAAGCACCAGGGTTTGAGAGGATTGCGATGGCTTGCGAAAACTTGCCATGCGTTCCTTCCGGGTGATAGCCGACAAGATCTTTGAGCTGCCCCAGTACGATGAGCAGGGCGGTCACAAAGATGAAGCCCGCCATCACTTCGCGAGAGACGAACTTGATCATGCTGCCCATGCGGAGCGCACCGAGAAGCGTCATCATGATGCCAACAAGGAAAGTGAGTGTGGCAAGGGCACGGATAGGGTCATCCGTGTCCAGTCCGGCCAATTGATCTCCTGCGACGAGGGCGAGCGCGTTTGTTAAGGTTACAATCAGAAGTGAGGTGCTGCCGGTGAGGGATGCTACGATGGTCGTCAGCATGCCGGTATATAGGCCGTAGACAGGGTTCACACCGGCGACCAGCGCGTAGGCCATACCTTCGGGGATAGAAACTAGCGCAACCGTTAGGCCGGAGCTTAGGTCAGGGCCGAGGCTGCTTTTCTTTTCTGCCACGTGAGCGCCCTCCCTTGGCTCTGCGTATTTCGATCGTGGCCTGGCCCTTTGGCGTTGGGACCTTTTGCACAAGGCAGACGCTACCCAGTGGAGGTTGTTTTGACTAGCCCTATGGTTGTCTTTTTGCGAATAGGCAATTTTCTCGGCCAAACGGGATCGCGTTTTCAGGGTACAACGCAAGTGTTTACGCGTTGGATGCAGCCTCATTTTCTACGGTGTAACGAAGTTGAAAATATCCACTTGGGCAAACGACTACGGACGGATCACTTAGTCGCACGTCCCTTTGCGTTTCGCCAAAGAGCGGCTGCCCTTCGCCGATAAGTATTGGCATTTGGGTGACGATGATTTCGCTTATAAGGCCGTGTTTGATAAACGACTGAATGGTTGATCCCTCATCGACGTAAGCGCTCTTGTGACCTTCTTGTTCGAGTCGATCCAAGAGGGCCGGAAGATCACCGGAATACATCTCAACTTTGCCTTTAAGGTTGTCTGGCGGCTCTTTCAGAGACCGACTGAGTGCGATGACTTTCAAGTCGCCATAGGGCCATTGCTCCGGCGTCAGATTGAAACCGCTTATGGCTTCCATCGTTTTGCGCCCCATGATCATGCAATCGACTGTTGCAATGAACGTTTCGAAATCAATGTAGCCTTCACCAACCCCTTTTTCTAGATCTCCGGCAGTTTCGAGCCAGTCGATGCCACCATCCTTTCGAGCAATAAACCCGTCAGCCGTCGCGGCGATATATACGGAGCATTTCATGGTGTTCTCTCTTTGGTTGAAGATAGTAAGACGGAGGAGCCTTTTGCAAATTCGGCGGTGAGTGTTGATTGAACGGTCATTCCAGCGCTAGAGTCGCTGCATTTAGAGAAGGTCTTTTTCTATGGAATATTTTGTTAGCCGCAGGAATGTCAGCGGCCCTGAACCGGTCTTCGGGAATAAAGTCGGGTCAAGACCCGTTTACGTCAGCGCGACGGTGTCATCGGCTGGTCAAGTCGTACCTAGTGAACTGAGCAGCCACGCGTGGGCGGATCGGGTGCTTTCGACCAGTAGCAATGGGCACGTCGTCATTCTGGTTCACGGCTTCAACATTTCCCAAAATGATCTTGGCAGTCGTCTAACCGCTATTCGACAAACCCTACAACACGCGGGATACAAAGGGGCGGTCGTCGCGTTCGATTGGCCATCTGATGGCTCCTATTTCAAATACAGCGATGATTGGGTCGACGCCCGCGCATGTGCAGGGTTTTTGATTGCGGATACGGTTGAGTTGCTGCTTCGGCATCGGCCGACAGCGAAGATACACTTCATTGCTCATTCGATGGGAAGCTATGTGACAACGCGTGCGTTCGCGTTGGCGACGGGAACCGCTCAAGAGTCAAAGCTTGCGAATAGCGTGGGGCAGGTCATTTTCACTGGGTCTGATGCGGATCGCGCATGGTTTGATGATGATGCTTGGGGGGACGCTTCCGTTCGAAGGTGTGCAGATCGGTTAACCAACTACTGGTCGGAGCATGATCAGGCCTTGAAAGTGTCTGAAGATGTGTATCATCGGGACACGTTTCGGTTCGGTCGGCATCAGACTTTGCACTCTGGTGCGGATCGCGTGGTGTCTGTTTCTTGTGGAGACTATTATACTGCAAAATATGCGCAGGTCGTTGACCCGAGCTTTACGCACCGGTGGTACTATCGAGACAGCACGTTTTATCGGGATTTGCTGACGACACTGAGGCATCCCAACTCCACCAACTATGCCACGCGTGTTTCCACAGCTGATGGGTTTCAAGCGCTAAAGGCGGGGTAGTCTTGATCGGTTGAGTTGGATTAGCTTATTCAACGTTCGAAACCGGTCCAGTCTTCGGTAAAGATCGCGCCCATATTCATCTGATAGGCTGGGGATTTGAGTTCTTGAGGGACCTCGCCGCGGAAAATGAATGGGCCTGGGGTCGCAAATTCAACGAGTTGCGGAAAAAAGGCCGCAGCTGTTTCCGACAGATGGAAGGCCAAAGCATCGCTATCTTCAAAGACCTCGTGAATGACAATTTGGTTGCCAGTTTCGGAGATGGCGAATTCATAAATTGTAAGACCCGGCTCATTTGCCTCCAGCATGGCGCCAACTGCTTCGTAAGTGGCGATCAATCGCTGCTCTTGTCCTTCGTGCGCCGTCCATACGTAGGTCAGGTCAATTTCTGACGTCTCGGCAAACGCGGTGGTCGATAGGAGTGCAACGGAAGTTGCGGCGATAGTGTTTTTTATTGACGCAAAGATCATTGTTAGTTCCTCTTCTTTAAGGTGGTGAAAATTAGCGGCTATAGCCTGAAACATGGCCGCTGAACTCGGCAACGAGACCCATTCCTTTCACAGCGGCTTGCATTTCTGTTGGTACGTCACCGAAAAAATAGAAGGCGCCCGGTGTTGCGACTTCGAGCAGTTTCGGAAAGTGCGGAGCAGCAGTTTGTTGGAGATGAAATCCAACGGCATTTGCGTTCGCGAACTCGTCACGAACATAAATCGCACCTTCGTCATCTGAGACATACACATCCACTGCCAAGGCATCTGGCTCATTTTCTTCCATGGCCGCGGTGACGTGTTTGTAGATTTCGGTGAGGGTGCTGAGATGCCCTGGTTTTGCCGTCCACTTGTAGACCACGGTTACGGTTTCTTCGGTCATTGTATTTCTCCTTTGGTTCGCTGAACGATCATCCAACAAGGTAACTGATCGTTTACCTTGACATTGGTAACTGAACGATTACCTTGGTGTCAACACAAATTTGAGAAAGCCAATGCCAACCCCAAAAGGATACAAAAGAGAAGACGTCTTAGATCGAGCGATCGAGCTATTTCGTCGACAGGGATATTCCGCGACCAGCACTGCAGAACTAGTCGATGAACTCGAGATGAATCGAAAGAGCATGTATGCCGAGTTTGGTTCAAAGCAGGAACTTTTTGAGGCCGCATTAGAGCGGTATAGCGAAGTGAATCTCACCCGCGTTCTTGCACCCATTGAAGATCCAAGCGCGGACGCTGATTCAATTAGAGACGCTTTCCTAGGTTATGCTGCTGCGAGCGAAACAACGTTCAGCGGCCTCGGGTGCCTTATGGCAAACACTGCCGTCGAGCGAGCGGCGCTTGATCCAGGAAGTGCCAAGTTCGTTGATGCCTACCTAAACCGGTTGAATGGAGGGTTTCGAAATGCTCTTGAGAATGCTCAACGTGACGGAGATGTGGCGGAAAGTTCCAACCTAGATGATCTCGCCGCGCATTTTGTGAACTCAGTTGTTGGCATTTCGGCCTTATTGCGCGCCAAGGCGACACCAGAGCAAATGTATGCTGCTGGCCGCGGTGCCACGAGCATGCTTAGGACTGGATAGAGAAACAAGATTTCTCGCTTTGCCTATCAATCCGGCACGTTATCTATCCCCGATCCGCCCCATGGGTGGCAGCGCGCGATGCGGCGGATCGTGAGGTAGGTGCCTTTGATGCCGCCGTGTTTTCGGTAGGCTTCTAGCGAGTAAGCCGAACAGGTTGGTTGGTAGCGGCAGCCGTGGCCGACCCAAGGGCTAAAGAGAAGACGGTAGGCCACCACGGGGCGCGAGAGGATGTAGGCAAGCGGGGTCATGTGTGGATTTTGGCCAAAGCGCGAGTCAGATCGGTTTGTAACTGATCAAAAGATAGGGTCGCGGTGATGTCTTTGCGACCCACAAGCACGTAATCCCATCCGTCATGCCCTTGGCTGGGCAGCACGAGGCGCGCCACTTCGCGTAGGCGACGTTTGGCACGGTTGCGGGCGACGGCGTTGCCGACTTTCTTGGAACAGGTGAAACCGACACGAATGCCATCCGCCTCACCCTCGCGGCGTTTGCGGGCTTGTAGGTGGATGCCGGGGGTGGCGTGGCGGCGAGCTTTGGAGCAGGCGACGAAATCGGCGCGCTTTTTCATAACCTGCAGATAAGTAGAATCCGCCGGCGCGCCTGTATCGGGTGCGGCCGGCGGTTTCATTGTGTTCTGGTCCGTGTGGGCGCTTACGCGCTCAGTTTGGCACGACCTTTAGCGCGGCGCGCGTTCAGGATCTTGCGGCCAGCTTTTGTCGCCATACGGGCGCGGAAACCGTGACGGTTCTTGCGAACCCGGTTGGAAGGTTGGAACGTGCGCTTCATCGCGTGCTCTCCGATTCATATGGGCGAACCTTTGGTAGATTCGAGCCCAATCAACATTTCAGACCTGTCCTTTAGAGCCGCAACTGGGGGCTGTCAACGGACGAGGCCCCCTATTTCTGCAACAGAGGCAAGTTTTTCAACCGGCCAAATGTTACAGTTTGTGAGCAAATGCCTTACGAAACTGAAAGTTCGCTCACAACCTCATCAAGCGCCCGTGAGGTGGGTGTTCTGATTTTCAATTGCAGTCCATCTAGGGTGCAGACACCCCGACCCGAGGACGAAAAAGTGAGTACTATGAGCGAACCAAACGAAAACGCGTTTCTGCGCAAACTGCCGCTGATTATCATCGTGACAGTTGCGATCATCGGTGCGTTTTTCCTGCGCGATTATCTGTCGTTTGAAGTCCTGCGCGACAATCGCGAAGCGCTGCTTGCTTTCCGTGATGAGAATTACATCCTCACCGTCGCTGTCTTTATTCTGGCCTACGTCGTGATCGTTGCCTTTTCCCTCCCAGGGGCGGCGATTGCGACGCTAACCGGCGGGTTCCTTTTCGCAACCTTCCCCGGCGCATTGTACAATGTGATCGGTGCAACCGTTGGTGCGACGGCGATCTTCCTTGCCGCGCGCTGGGGGTTCGGCGAGAAGCTGGGTGCAAAGCTTGAAGGGTCTGAAGGTGTCGTGAAGCAGATCAAAGACGGGATCGACGAAAACCAGTGGTCGATGCTGTTCCTGATCCGTCTGGTGCCTGCAATCCCATTCTTCTTGGCGAACCTCATCCCATCATTCCTTGAGGTTCCGCTGCGCCGCTTTGTGATCTCTACCTTCTTTGGCATTATGCCTGGCTCGATTGTTTACACCTCTGTCGGTGCGGGTCTTGGTGAAGTGTTTGAAAGCGGTGAGACGCCAAACCTCGGGATCATCTTTGAACCTGCAATCTTCCTCCCAATCGCAGGTCTGTGTGCGCTGGCCTTACTGCCGATCGTGATCAAAGCCATCCGTGGCAAGAAAGAAGCCTAAGTTATGAACAGTATTAAGACAGATATCTGCATCATTGGCGGTGGTTCTGGTGGCTTGTCCATCGCGGCCGGTGCTGTCCAGATGGGCGCCAAAGTTGTCCTACTCGAAGGGCATAAGATGGGCGGAGACTGTCTGAACTATGGTTGTGTGCCCTCTAAAGCTCTTATCGCTTCGGCGAAAAAGGCATATGCGATGAGCCACGGTGGCGAATTGGGCGTGGCGGATGCGAAAGCAAAGGTCGATTACGCGGCTGCCAAGGATCACGTTGCCAATGTTATTGCGACGATTGAACCGCACGACTCCGTAGAGCGGTTTGAAGGTCTCGGCGTTAAAGTGATCGAAGAATTTGGTCGCTTCATTTCCAAAACCGAAGTGCAGGCGGGCGACACGATTATCGAAGCGCGCCGGTTTGTGGTTTCAACCGGGTCGGCCCCTTTCGTGCCACCAATCCCCGGCTTGGAAGATGTGACGTATTACACCAACGAGAACATCTTTGAACTGCGTGACCAGCCGAAGCATCTGATCGTCATCGGCGGCGGTCCAATTGGGTTGGAAATGGCCCAAGCGCACGCGCGCTTGGGGTCAAAGGTGACCGTGATCGAAGGTATGAAAGCGCTGGGCAAGGATGACCCAGAACTGGCCGCGATTTCCTTGGACAATCTGCGTGCCGAAGGCATCGAAATCATCGAAGAGGCTCAGGCCGAAAAGATCAGCGGCAACGGCAAGACGATTACGGTTCACACGCCAAAAGGTGATTTCTCTGGTTCGCATTTGCTTATGGCCGTTGGCCGGAAGGTGAATATCGACAAGCTGGACTTGGACAAAGGCGGCATTGCCCATGATCGTCGTGGCTTGAAGGTAGGGCCGAACTTGCGGTCTGTGACCAACAAACGTGTCTACGCGGCAGGTGATGTTGCAGGTGGTTTGCAGTTCACCCATGTCGCTGGCTATCACGCAGGTGTTCTTATCCGTTCCATGTTGTTTGGCTTGCCAAGCAAGCAGCGCACGGATCATATCCCTTGGGCGACTTTCATTGATCCAGAAATGGCGCATGTTGGCCTGACCGAAGCGGATGCGCGCAAGAAATACGGCGGCAATGTCGAGGTGGTACGCTTCAATTACGACGGCAATGATCGTGCGATTGCGGAACGCAAAACCACTGGTCTTATCAAAGTGATGGTCGTAAAGGGCCGTCCAGTCGGTGCGTCGATTGTTGGGCACCTTGCTGGGGAGCTGATTGGCATGTGGGCGATGGCGATTGCGAACAACATGAAGATGTCAGCCATCGCAAATACGGTTTTGCCTTACCCCACGATAAGTGAGGTTAACAAACGCGCAGCAGGTGCCTATTTTAGCCCGAAGCTGTTTGAAAGCGATCGGGTTAAATCCATCGTCGGATTTGTCCAACGCTGGCTTCCGTAAATAAGGCCTTCGGGGAGGGGCGGACATGAACTCACTTTCAGGACGTTTCCTGATTTTGACCATCATCTTTGTGATGCTGGCCGAAGTGTTCATCTTTGTCCCGTCTGTTTCGCGATTCCGTCAGGACTATCTGATTGATCGGCTGGAGCGCGCGCAGATTGCATCGCTCTCGCTAGAAGCGGACGATATGATCAGTCCGGACCTAGAGGCGGAGCTTCTGGAGAACGCTGAGGTTTTCAACGTCGTGCTAAGACGCGATGAAATCCGCCGTTTGGCGCTGTCGTCGCCTCTTCCCTTACCGATCGAAGAGAGCTTTGATTTGCGTGACCCCACTGCGATGACGCTGATCCGAGATGCCTTCGCGACGCTGCTTGATCCAGAAGACAAAGTGATCCGTGTGATCGGTAATCCGGTCCGTGATGGCGGGTTACTAATCGAAATCACCATGATGCAAATGCCATTGCGGGAAGCGATGATTGACTATGGCCAGAACATCCTTGTGCTCTCGGCTGTTATTTCGATCATCACCGCGGGGCTTTTGTTTGTTTCCGTCCAAATACTGGTCGTGCGGCCCACCAAGAGTGTTGTGGAGCAAATGCAGCGCTATGCGGCTGCGCCGGAAGACGCCCGTCGCATTATTGAGCCGCAAGCAGGAGTGAAAGAACTGCGCGACGCAGAAGAAGCCTTGCAATTGATGCAGACACAGTTGACTGGCGCGCTTAAGCAAAAAGAAAGGCTCGCTCAGTTGGGGAGCGCCGTTGCCAAGGTAAGTCACGATTTGCGCAATATCCTGACGTCGGCACAACTGTTTACAGATCGCATCGAGTCGTCAGACGATCCGTTAGTGAAACGCATGGTGCCTAAGCTTGTGAACTCTATCACGCGAGCGGTGAACCTGTGCGAAACAACGCTTGCGTTCGGTCGTGTGGATGAACCCGCACCGACGCTGACAATCACTGAGCTAAGTCCGATTGTGACAGATGTGTTGGAAAGCGAAAGACTTTCTGCCGATGCGACAGACATCACCTTTGTAAATGAAGTTCCCGCGGGTATGAAAATTCGAGCTGACGGTGAGCAGCTTTTCCGCGTGATCAATAACCTTGTTCGCAATGCCCGTCAGGCCATTGCCGCGACACGTCAACCCGGAACGATTTCGGTCAAAGGATGGGAGGACGAAAAGGCATGGCACATATCGGTCTGCGATACTGGACCGGGTTTGCCTGCGAAGGCACAAGAGCATCTATTCCAGCCGTTTCAGGGTGGTGTCCGCAAAGGTGGGACGGGTCTCGGCATGGTAATTTCGGCTGATTTGATCCGTGGACATGGCGGTAAAATCGAATTGGACCGGACCGACGAAAACGGCACGGTCTTCTGTATCCGCTTGCCGAAGGCTGATGTTGATTTGGTTTGAAAATAGCCAGAGATTCTTTTGCCAAACCCCTTGCATCACTGCCCCGCAAGGTCTAAATCGCACCTCATGCGGATTGGTAGCTCAGCTGGATAGAGTACTTGACTACGAATCAAGGGGTCGGGGGTTCGAATCCTCCCCAGTCCGCCACTCCCACTTTTTCGAAGATCTTATTCAGTTTCGTCTGACCTCAATTTTCTATATAAAATAGAGGAAAGTAGAGATTTCGACGTTATCCTAGCGTTCTTCCACTTTGTCCTGTATTCATTTCTTGTGTGGTACAAAAAGTGGTATTTTGAATGGTAGCGCTGAGCGGGAAGCTCACGAAGAAGCTGGTTGAGAATCTCGGTCCGGGACGACACGGAGATGGGGCGGGGCTCTATTTGGTTGTCGATCCTTCCGGTGCCAGACGCTGGATTGTGCGGGTAACCGTCAAAGGACAGAAGAACCGCAAAGGTGCTCCGCTTAGAACAGACTTCGGTTTGGGTGGCGCAGATGTAGTGACACTGAACCAAGCCCGAGAACGAGCGCTTGAGTATCGGCGTATGGCCAAGTCAGGGCTTAACCCGCGCTACAACACCAATCGCGAGATCCCGACCTTCGAAGAATTGGCACAGCAAGTTCATATCGAACGGCTTCCTACGTGGAAGAACCCCAAGCACGGCCAGCAGTGGATCAACACACTCAGAGACTATGCCTTCCCTAAGATCGGCAGAATGCCCGTCGATAGCATCGGTCAGCCAGAAGTCTTGATGTGCCTTTCTCCCATTTGGACATTGAAGCATGAGACGGCCAAGCGGCTGGCTCAGAGGATCAAGGCGGTGTTGGATGTGGCCAAATCGCGCGGCTACCGAGACGGCGAGAACCCTGTGACTGCTGTGAAGGACGCTGGTGTCCTCCCGAAAGTCAAAGCCAAGCCCGTTCATCATGAAGCCATGCCGTGGCGCGACGTGCCTGCGTTCTATGGGGAACTAGAGAAACGCACGGCCACAGCAGCCAAAGCGCTGCAGTTCACGATCCTAACAGCTTGCCGCACCTCTGAGGTGTTGGGCATGACTTGGGAGGAAGTCGATTGGGATGGACAGCTTTGGATCATTCCGGCCGAGCGGATGAAAATGGGCGTTCAGCATCGCGTGCCACTCACTGATGAGATGATCCGTATCCTCGAAGTTGTGAGACCTCTTGGAGGTGTCTATGTCTTCCGAGGTCAAAGACGAGACGCACCTCTGTCCAACATGTCGATGCTGATGTTGCTACGCCGTATGGGACGTGAAGACTTCACGGTCCATGGTTTCCGCAGCAGCTTTCGGGATTGGGCATCAGAAGAGTCGGGGTTCCCGCGTGAAGTTGCAGAGGCGGCCTTGGCGCATCAGGTTGGGTCTGATGTGGAGAGAGCGTACGCGAGGTCGGATTTGTTGGAGCGGCGACATAGATTAATGAGTATATGGAATTTGTTTTCCACAGACTACGAGCCCTAAACGTTTTTTCACAGACCGTTTACGGAAAAAGGTGTTGAGCCGGTCAAAAATTGGTTAATATTGGGTGCCATCTTTTAACTATCAACAGGAATAATAGATGGCAGAAATCTTCGACAGTAAACGAATCTACTTCCCCGAAGACCGAGAACTCCGGGTGCTTGGCACAGTGAAAAAGCTCGCGCAGTGGCGGCATTTTAACCGTGGCCCTGCGTTCATCCGGATAGGCCGACGGATCGGGTATCATGGCTCTGACCTCAATGCATATTTGAGCGTGCAACGCGTCGATCCAAGCAATGAGGCCGCCTAATGAAAAACCCCCACCTCGCGTGCGAGACAGGGGCTTTTCGAGTGACATTATCTGCCACCGTAGCAAGTAACGATAATGGCACACCGAAACGCCCACAAGCAACCCCCACCGACCGGCGCTACCGCTGGTGCCCACGCAGTAATTCCGTTCAGCGGATGAACATCAGGGAGGGCCGGATCATTGATGTCTAATGTGATGAATTTGGGCCCTATTGTGAGGTGCTGCCATGGGTAAGAGCAACAAGAGAAAGGGAGAGGGGCAATACGCCCCTCTGCCATACGGGCTGCTCAAGAGCGTTGCCTGGCGCAGTCTAAGTGGGCCGGCTCTTAAGGTGTTCTTGGAGCTCCACACGCGCTTCAATGGAAGCAATAACGGTAAGCTTGTCCTGTCGTACTCAGAGGCTTCTGACACGCTTCATATGGGCCGCGCTTCTGTGCGTCGGGCCTTCGAGGACCTCGTAGAGAAAGGCTTCGTAGTTCTGGAGAAGGAGGGCAATTGGTACCATCGTAGAGCCCATGAATGGCGACTGACAACGAAGCCGGTTCAGAAGCTGGGAGGTCGACAGCCTCCGACCAATGACTGGCACAAATACCGCGCTTAAAAAACAAAAGTCGGTTCTGATTTGGACCATCAGGGGGGGTCTGTCGTTCCGTATCAGAACCGTAAGGCGCGTCTTCGTTCCGATCTAGAACCCGTCAGGGCCAAAAACAGCGGTCCTCTCGGTTCTAAATCGGAACACTAATATTACCACTCTCTATAAGGAAACGCCCATGAGTGACGTCCCAGTTGAGAACAAGAACAAGTCGAGCCGAACGAACTACCCAAGGATAATCAAGGACGGTGAGAACGAATACCGAGCGGAAATCCCGGAAGGCCTACAGATGACTGACCTGTTGGGCACGGAAACGATCGATGCTGCGCATGGCATCTTCCAAACGGCGCTACATTCCCTTGGCAAGTCAGCGGACAAATACGGATCGATGGCATCCGCAATGTTTGCTGAGCTCGAACCACGCGATGCCATAGAGGCTATGCTTGTGGCGCAGATGACGGCGACGCATGTCACAATCTCGACGCTGACTGAGCGCTTAACCTTTCAGACTTCCACCGAGATCAGAGAAAGCCTCGAACGCTCTGTAACGCGGTTGAGCCGAACCTTCATTGCTCAGATGGACGCATTGAAGAAGCACCGTGCAAAGGCTCAGCAAACCGTACGTGTTGAACGGGTCACAGTGAACGAAGGCGGACAGGCCATTGTGGGCGATGTCAGCGGCCTAGGGGGTGGTTGAGGTGAAAACTAACGATAACCCCATAAACCCTGTTGAGCGCCTACAGAACGCCCCAAGGTGCACGGCTCGGGCAAAGAGTACTGGTCAAAGATGCAAGTGCCCCGCGAAGAGAGGTTGGTCCGTCTGTCGGCTTCACGGCGCTGGCGGCGGCGCACCGCGCGGCAAAAAGAACCCGAACTACAGACATGGGATGCGAACAAAAGAGATGGAAAAAGTGCGTAGGCTCGTGCGGCAGCTTTCGAGCGGTTCTGACCTCTGAACTTGGACACTGGTTAAGGTGCGGGGAAGTGGAACCTGTCGCTAATGGAGGTAGATTACGCACTCCATTCCAAAACATTTCAATAAGGGGGTAGTGTAACCCAATGACGGTGACTACGACCATAATGCCTTGTGCCAAGAGCGGACATCTGGCCTCACTGCAGCGAATGACTGGTTTGAGCCCAGACCTACCAAATGCTGCGGTGTGAACGAATGAGCGGGATGGGCGGGAAGCTGACTTTCGCTGCGGACGTGAAAAAGTGGTTGGTTCAGGTCAAAACCGGACGTCTACTTGGCGGGTTTTTGCGATGTCAAAGTGCGGTAGCTCGTTTCAGCCAACGATAAAATTGAACTGATGTTGTTTTGGCCTGTTGTTCTTTTGAAATTTCAAGCCAATACCCGTTGGGTCCGGCAACCGTGGTTGGTGAAATCTGCTTCAGACTTCCTGCGATCAACTCATATTCAATCATGTTTTTGTCCACCACGGCGACGCCGACAGAATTCTTGGCCGCTTGAATAGCAAGCTCAAGAGATGCAAATTCCATCGCCGGCCCGGTTGGCAGATCTGGATAATTCGGTTCAAGTGCCAGCCAGTCGTCCCAAAGGGGAAAAAAGATCCCTTTGTCAAAGACATGCAGCGGGGAACTTGCGCGCATAGCAACGCGATCTTCAAACAGCTCACGAGAGCACACGGCGACATGCTGTTCCTGAAACAACTGGACATTTTCTGACCCAGCATGCGGATGCTTGCCGAAATGAATAACGCAATCCATGCGGACATTGGGCCAAGGTTCCGTATGAACGGCGAGGTCAACACCCTCAAATCTTTGCGGATACTCGCTCAGACGCCGGGTCAGCCAACGGGCAGCTAAGGTTGGTGGCGCGAGAAGGTTGATCTTTTGTCGCGCGAAGGAATTGGTTGCATCGTTGATCGCATCATCCAGCAGGCCAAAAGTCGTGAATATCCTTTGATGAAGGGCGCGACCTTCCGGAGACAAAGCGATGTTGTTGCCTATGCGGTCGAACAGTTTGAAATCGAGACTATCTTCCAGCGCCTTTATCTGTCGGCTGACCGCACTTTGGGTAACACCAAGCTGTTCGGCAGCACCCGTGACACTCAGGCAATCACCGACGATTGAAAACGCCCTTAGGGAGGTGAGACTTGGAGTGTTCCTGGAGGCCATGATGCGGCTGGTGCTGATTGAGTGTGCATGCTTTTTATTCCATGTACGCATCTAAGTCATTACCAAAATGAATGACAATTCCTAATGTTCATTTGCCGGACTCACTTACTTCGACCAAGACATGTCGGACTCAGGAAGACGAAGAGGCCTATCCGGTATGGCGAATGATCAATCACCTCGCGGCCGCCGTGGCCGTCGCCGCGACAGCGCGATGCCGTCTCCGGCCCTCGCACAACCGCCGTTCAGGCAGCTGAAACGATCCTATCCTGCCACGAGCTTAATTTCGGATGATCAGGTCGAGCACATCCATCAAGCCTCTTTAAATCTTCTGTCAGAGACTGGTCTGGACGTTCTCCACGAAGGCGCTCGAGCCGTTATGAAAAAGGCCGGGGCAGACGTGCGCGACGGCGAGGAGCGGGTTCGCTTTGACCCTGATCTGATCAATAATTGTATTGCTACAGTTCCGTCTGAGTTCACGTTGCATGCCCGCAATGCCCGACACAACGTGACCATGGGCGGCAACAACGTTGTCTTCAACATGATGGCGAGTGCACCGAACTGCTCGGATACTGACCGGGGCCGCCGGGCAGGCAACCAAGAGGATTATCGCAACTTCCTACGATTGGCGCAAATGCACAACGTGCTGCATGTGACGGGCGGGTATCCGGTGGAGCCCGTCGATATTCACGCGTCTATCCGCCATCTTGATTGTATCCAGGATTACATCACGCTGACCGACAAGGCCTATTGCATCTACTCCCTTGGGGAAGAGCGTGTGGCCGATGCGATTGAGATGACGCGGATTGCTCATGGTCTGACACATGATCAGATGCGTGATCGGGCCTGCATGTTCTCGATCATCAACACGAACTCTCCTTTGCAGCTCGATATTCCGATGATGCAGGGCGTGATGGCTTTGTCCGAGATGGGTCAACCTGTCGTTATCACGCCTTTCACACTGGCAGGCGCTATGGCGCCGATCACGATTGCAGGGGCCGTAACGCTGCAAAATGCCGAGGCGCTGGCAGGTGTTGCCTTGTCTCAGATGGTGCGACCGGGCGCACCAGTGATGTACGGCGGCTTCACGTCCAATGTGGATATGAAGACAGGCTCGCCCGCGTTTGGCACGCCTGAATACATGAAAGCGCAGCATATCGGTGGGCAGCTGGCGCGGCGCTATGGGATTCCTTATCGATCGTCCAATGTGTGCGCGGCCAATACAGTGGATGCGCAAGCGGCATATGAGGCGGTCTTCTCGCTTTGGGGGGCCATTAATGGCGGTGCCAATATGCTGATGCACGGGGCTGGATGGCTCGAAGGGGGCCTATGCTGCTCATATGAAAAGGTCATACTTGATATCGACCTGCTGCAGATGGTTTCCGAGTTCCTTCAGCCAGTTTCGACCAGCCCGGACGATTTGGCATTGGAAGCCATAAATGAGGTCGGTCCAGCGGGTCATTTCTTTGGCACCGACCACACGCAGGCGCGGTATCGCGATGCTTTCTATTCCCCGATCCTGAGCGACTGGCGCAATTTCGAGAACTGGGAAGAAGCCGGGTCACCGATCGCAATCGAAAAAGCCAATGCCGAATGGAAAACCCGTTTGGGAGCCTATGAGGCTCCGGCGCTTGATCCCGCTATCCGAGAGGAACTCGATGCCTTTGTTACCAAGCGCAAGGCGGAAGGTGGCGCGGCCACCGATTTCTGATCTGCCTTTGTTGCCTACCAAAACCTAAGGAAGTCCAAGACATGCCAACGATTCAAAAGGACGAGACGACAGGCGCAAAAAAACTGCCATCACACGCCAAAGTCGTTGTCATTGGCGGCGGCGTGGTTGGGTGTTCGATCCTGTTCCACTTGGCCAAGTTCGGCTGGAAAGACGCGGTGCTGCTTGAACGTGACGAGCTGACATCCGGTTCCTCCTGGCACGCGGCTGGAGGCATCCACACCATCAGTTCGGACCCGAATATCTCACGTCTGCAATCCTATACGATCAATCTGTACAAAGAGATCGAAGACCTGTCGGGGCAGTCTGTGGGGCTGCACCAGACTGGCGGATTTTATGCCGCCTCCACCAAGGAATGGTATGACTACCTGAAGGGTGAGCGTTCGAAGGCGCGCTACATGGGGCTGGATCAGGAATTCATTTCGCCCAAGGAATTGGCCGAGCGTCACCCGCTGATTGATCCGGACCACTACCATGCGGTCCTGTGGGACGCTCAGGACGGCCATCTGGACCCGTCCGGCACGACCTATGCGTTTGCCAAGGCAGCCAAGGTGCATGGCGCGCAGTATTTCACCCACTGTGGCGCTACAGACATGACGCAGCGCCCCGACGGAAGCTGGGACATCTTCACGCCCGAAGGCACGATCAATGCAGAGCAGGTCGTGAACTGCGGTGGCCTGTGGGCGCGAGAGGTGGGCCATATGGCTAGCATCCATCTGCCTGTTCAGCCGATGGAACACCATTACCTGATTACCGAGCGCATGGACGAAGTTGTGAACTTCGGTCAGCAGTTGCCGCATGGCATCGATTTTGAGGCCAACGTGTACTGCCGCCAAGAAGGTCAGGGCATGCTGCTGGGCACCTACGAGGCCAAGGCGACCCCGTGGAAGGTCGGCGGCACGCCTTGGGACTTTGGCCATGAACTTCTTCCGCCGGATCTCGATCGCGTGGCGGACCGTCTTGAAACCGCGTTCGAACGTCTTCCGGCGATGGCCAATGCGGGTATCAAGGATGTGATCAACGGTCCGTTCACCTTTGGTCCCGATGGCAATCCGCTAATCGGTCCCGTTCCGGGCATGACAAACTACTGGGTAGCGGTTGGCGTCATGGCGGGCTTTTGCCAGGGCGGCGGCGTTGGCCTGACCCTTGCGGAATGGATGATCGACGGAGAGCCATCCATTGACGTCTGGGCGATGGATGTCGCGCGTTTTGGTGAGTTCGCGACACCTGACTGGGGCATGATCAAATCGTCAGAAAACTACGAACGCCGGTTCGTGATGACCTTCCCGAACGAAACCCTGCCCAAGGGCCGCAAGCAAAAGACGACCGCGCTCTATGATCGCATGATCGCCAAGGGGGCGGTGATGGACCAGGGGTTCGGCCTGGAACATGTGCTGTGGTTTGCGGATGACCCCGACGACGCGCATGAAGTTCCAACCTTCGAGCGCAACCGGTCGCACGACTATGTCGCGCGGGAAATCAAGGCCGTGCGTGAGGCAGTCGGTGGAATCGAGATCGCCAACTTCGCCAAGCACGAATTCAAGGGTGCCGGTGCGCGGGACTACCTGAACCATATCCTCGCAGGATACGTGCCCAAGCCTGGCCGCTTGACGCTAACACCGATGTTGACGCCCAAGGGCAAGCTCTACGGCGATCTAGTGGTAGCTTGCCTCGCCGAGGATCACTTCATGCTGTTCGGGTCGGGAGCCATGCAGGAGGCGCACCGCCGCTGGTTCGAAAAAGACCTGCCCGCCAGCGTTGCTTATGCCAATGTTTCCGACGATTGGCACGGCATCGCGCTGTCCGGCCCGAAATCGCGGGACCTGCTGGCCCGGATCACACGCGACGACGTTTCCGCTGAAGCCTTCAAGTTCCGCGACCTGCGGCAGACGTTCGTCGGTGGTGTGCCGGTGATTATCAACCGGATCAGCTTCTCCGGCGAGTTGGGTTATGAGATCTACTGCAAGCCACAATACTTGATGCGCCTTGCCGACGCGATCGAAGAGGCCGGTGCCGATCTCGGCTACCGTTGGTATGGCGCGCGTGCGCTGCTGTCGATGCGGCTCGAAAAGGGCTGGGGTGTCTGGACGATGGAATACCGTCCCGACTTCAACGCGGTCGAATCCGGGATGGATGTCTTCATCAACTGGAAGAAGGATTTCGTCGGCAAGGAAGCTACGTCGAAGGCGCGCGATGAGGGCGTTTCGCAGAAGTTGGTGACAATGACCATCGACACTGACGGGATCGACGTCGCCCATGACGAGGCGATCCTGAAAGACGGCACGCCGGTCGGCTACGTCAGTTCGGGCGGCTATGCGCACCATGTCGGCCAGTCGATGGCGATGGGCTATGTTGCCGCCGAATTCGCGACCCCCGGAACAACGCTCCAAGTGGAAATTCTGGGCAACTTCTACGACGCACAGGTTCTTTCGGGGCCAATCTACGACGCCAACGGCGCGAACATGCGGTCTTGATAGGAGGCGAACCATGGGGCGAGCAGAAAAAGACATCGAAGCAGCGGTCAGCGAACTGGTTGCGGTGAACCGTTTCGTATTTCTGTTGATGCCGGGATTTTCGGCGTTGGAGCTCGGATCCGGGATCGACTCGTTGGCTGCGGCGAACGAAACGCTGGGCAAGACCTTCTTTCAATGGAAAACCGTCAGCGAAACGGGCGACAGCATCGTCTCTTCTTCGGGCTTGGAAGTGGCCGTAGATAGCCCTCTGCCGGATATCCAGGGTGGTGATTGCATCGTCGTTTGCTGTGCCTTCAATTCACAAAACTACCGCAAATCCGGAAAGGCTGTGGCTTGGCTGCGACGCGCCGCGCGACAAGGCGTCCGGCTTTGTGCTGTGGGAGGCGGCGCTCTCCTTCTCGCCCGCATCGGCATAGCCACCGAGGGACGCATCAGCGCACACTGGCGCATGAAACCAGTATTTGAGGAAGGATATCTGGACCTCGAACCGTCCTGCACGATTTTTGAAGAGACCGCGAACATCGTTTCTTGTGGCGGAGGCGCAGCCACCTTGGATCTTTTTTCTGCGTTGATCCGCCAAAAGGCAGGCCTGGAAACCTCGGAGCAGGTTGCTGATCATCTGCTTTGTGGGTCTCTGCGTGACGGGGATTGTCGCCAGAGCAAATCGAGCCCGCTCCGCCTGAAACACAGAAACGAAAAGTTATTCAAAGCGACAACCTATATGCAAGATTGCATTGAGGAGCCTGTTTCACCCTCAGTCATCGCCAGTCAGGTTGGAATATCTACGCGGCAACTGGAACGGTTGTTCAGTCGCTATCTCGGAGTTAGCCCCAAGACCTACATGATGACGCTCAGGCTCGAAAAGGCGCGGGCTTTGCTACAACAGACCCAAATGCGCGTCATTGACGTTGCCACTGCGTGCGGGTTCTCAACGCAAAGTCTTTTTTCCAAGAGATACAAGAGGCACTTCGGAATTTCGCCTTGCAATGAAAAGGCGATGCTCGCGCACTGAGATGGTACAACTGCAGAAAACAACGAACGATATGAATATGAATGGCGCCTGCTGCCAAAAAAAACACCCTCCGTTCTATTTGAATTCTGGGTTCTGAGAGGAAGCAAGACATGAACACTCATTACAGGGACCGCCGCAAGATTGACCCAAGCCAAGGCACTCACCTGGGTGACGGCACCGAAAACGACGGCAACCGAGTTGAGATTGGGCCAACGGCGCTTGCCCATACCGAATGGCGCGAGGCTGGGCTGCCGTTGCCCGACCTGGCCGAGATGCGTAAGGCCCGACACCAGCGCCTAACTGATGCTATCGTGGCGCGCGGTTACGGCGGGCTTTTGATGTTCGACCCGCTGAACATACGCTACGCCACCGACACGACCAACATGCAGCTCTGGAACACCCATAACCCGTTCCGCGCCTGCCTGCTTTGTGCGGATGGCTATATGGTGCTTTGGGATTACAAGAACGCGCCGTTCCTCGCCGAGTACAATCCGCTCGTCCGCGAAAGCCGTTCCGGCGCTGACATGTTCTATTTCGCCCGCGGCGACCGGATCGGCCCGGCGGCCGATGCCTTCGCCGCCGAAGTGGCGGACCTGCTGGCAACCCATGCGCCGGGGCATACGCAAATCGGCATCGACAAAATCCAGCCCGCAGGGCTCGACGCGATCCGCCGCGCGGGCCTCGACTATCGTGATGGCGAGGAAGTGACCGAGCGCACGCGGGGCATCAAGACAGAGCACGAGCTGCGCGCCATGCGCTGCGCCATTCATTCCTGTGAGCGCGCCATGGCCGTCATGGAGGACTTTGCGCGCACCGAAATCCCCAAGGGCGGCGTGACCGAGGACGATGTCTGGGCCGTGCTCCATGCCGAAAACATCAAGCGGGGCGGCGAGTGGATCGAAACACGGCTGCTGACATCCGGCCCGCGCACCAACCCATGGTTCCAGGAATGCGGGCCACGAGTCATCTCAGAGAATGAAATTCTCGCCTTCGACACCGATCTGATCGGGCCGTATGGCATCTGTGCGGACCTCAGCCGCACTTGGTGGATCGGTGACGACTTGGCCCCGGCCCATATGCGCGAAAGCTATGCAGAGGCGGTAGAGCACATCCGTTATAACACCGCACTCCTGCGGCCGGGTCTTCATATGGAAGACCTGACGCGGTCACTGCATGTCCTTCAGGACAAGTATGATGCGCTCAAATACTCTTCTCCGATGCACGGTGTTGGCATGTGCGACGAGTGGCCTCTAATCGCCTATCCAGACCGACTGGTGGACGGTGCCTTTGACGCCGTTCTGGAACCTGGCCTGACACTGTGCGTCGAGGCGCTGGTGGGCAAAGTTGGCGGTGATCATATGGTCAAGCTGGAAGATCAGGGCGTCGTTACAGATGATAGCTTCGAAACAATGTCGGTCTATCCGTGGGACGAACGTCTGTTTCCCGGTAGCTAAGCTGACGCCCCCAGAGCGTAGGAATTCGAAACATGCGGTACATTTCGACACGCGGACAGGCGGCGGAGCTTTCCTTCAAAGAGGCGCTGCTGGTGGGGCTGGCCAGTGATGGCGGGCTCTACGTGCCCGCGGCGTGGCCGAAACTGAGCTTTGATGAGATCAGATCGCTTCGGGGCAAGCCCTACGCAGAGGTGGCTTTTTCGGTGATGTCGCCCTTTGTAGGCGAAGAGATCGACGATGTCGACTTGCGGCGGATGATTGAAGAGGCCTACGCGACTTTCCATCATCCCGCCGTGACGCCTCTGGTGCAGATGGGACCAAACGACTGGCTTCTAGAGCTGTTTCACGGGCCGACCCTGGCATTCAAAGACGTCGCCATGCAGATCCTTGCGCGTCTCATGGATCATGTGCTGACCGAACGCGGAGAGCGGCTTACCATTGTTGGGGCGACGTCCGGCGACACAGGTGGGGCGGCACTTGAAGCGTTCAAAACCTGCCACGGCATAGACACGTTTTTCATGTTCCCCAATGGCAAGGTATCGGATTTCCAGCGACGCCAGATGACAACCATCGGCGCTGAAAATTGCCATGCAATAGCGATCGATGGCAGCTTCGATGACTGCCAGTCGATGGTGAAGGACATGTTCGGCCATCAGTCCTTTGCCAGCACGGTCCGGTTGTCGGCAGTCAACTCGATCAACTGGGGTCGCGTGATGGCACAGGTTGTGTATTACTTTACCGCTGCGACCGCGCTCGGCGCGCCGGAACAATCCGTCAGCTTTACCGTACCGACTGGGAATTTCGGCGACATATATGCCGGTTTTGTCGCCAAGCAGATGGGCCTGCCGATCGGTCGGTTGGTCATCGCCACGAACGAAAACGACATTCTTGCGCGCACTCTGACGACGGGCGATCACCGGCTTGGGTCCGTTAAACCCACGATCACCCCTTCGATGGATATCCAGATTTCATCGAATTTCGAGCGTTTGCTGTTCGAGGCCGCAGGGCGGGATCCGGCGGCGGTGCGGGATCTGATGGCGGCACTCAAGGACAGCCGCAGGTATAGCCTGCCAGACAAAATGCTGCGGTTTATCCGCGACAGTTTTGACGCCGGTGCGGTCTCTGAGGTTGAAACGCTGGAAGAGGTTGCGCGGATTTGGAAGTATGCAGGGTATCTGGCCGATCCGCACACCGCAGTTGCCTTCAAGGTCGCGTGTGATCATGCAGTTCCGGACGTGCCGATGGTTACGCTTTCAACCGCGCATCCCGCAAAGTTCCGCGACGCGGTCCGCAATGCGACCGGAGAAGAAGCACGTCCGCCGGCTTGGGGCGATGTTTCCTCAGGACGCACCGAGACCGTTGAACATCTTGCGGGTGACAGGGCCCGCGTCGAAGAATTCATTCTGAAACACGCGCGCCTGACGCGTGGTTCAGTTAAAAGTCTCACCTCCGAAGGAGTGACGTCATGACAACCAAATTTCTGGCCCATCTGAACGCGGAGCTGAGTGGCCTCAAGGACGCCGGTCTCTATAAATCCGAAAGGATCATCGCGTCTCGGCAGGCTGGTACCGTTGCGCTTGAGAGCGGTCGGGAAGTAGTCAATCTTTGCGCCAACAACTACCTTGGACTGTCCGACAACGCCGAATTGATCACGGCCGGTCAGGACGCGCTGGAACGCTATGGCTACGGGATGTCCTCAGTCCGGTTCATCTGCGGCACGCAAGAGGAACACACCGAGCTCGAAAGGCGCATCTCTGGATTTTTAGGATTTGAGGACACGATCCTGTATTCGAGCTGTTTCGATGCAAACGCCGGGCTTTTCGAAACGCTTCTGGGGCCCGAGGATGCGATCATCTCGGATGCGCTCAACCATGCGTCGATCATTGATGGCGTGCGCCTGTGCAAGGCCAAACGATACCGCTATGCCAATTCCGACATGGACGATCTGGAGGTGCAGCTTCAGGCCGCAATGGAAGTCGGCGCGCGCTTTAAGCTGATCGCCACGGATGGCGTCTTTTCCATGGATGGCTACATCGCTCGGTTGTCCGAGATCTGCGATCTGGCAGACCGCTATGATGCGATGGTCATGGTCGATGACAGTCACGCCGTCGGCTTTGTGGGGGCGACAGGCCGCGGCTCGATTGAACATTGCGATGTGATGGGACGCGTCGATATCGTCACGGGTACGCTGGGCAAGGCGCTTGGCGGCGCATCGGGCGGCTATACTTGCGCGAAACGTGATGTGGTGGACTGGTTGCGGCAACGCTCGCGCCCCTATCTGTTTTCCAACACGTTGGCTCCGGTGATTGCCTCCACTACACTCAAGGTGATCGATATGCTGGAAGCCTCAACAGAGCGACGTGACCGGCTGATGGACAATGCATCGCATTTCCGAGCACGCATGGGCGCCGCCGGGTTTGACCTGTTGCCCGGTGAACACCCGATCATTCCGGTGATGTTGCGAGATCCCAAGCTTGCGCAGGACATGGCGGCCCGGCTGGACAAAAAGGGTGTTTTCGTAGCGCCTTTCTCGTTCCCTGTTGTGCCGCGTGGGCATGACCGCATCCGCACTCAGATGTCCGCCGCCCACAGCCGCGAAGAACTTGACAGAGCCATTGATGCGTTCATCGAGGTCGGGCGGGACATGGAGCTGATCCAATGACAAACCAAATGATCGCGCTGGCCAAGTCAAAACCGGAACCGGGTCTTTGGAAGGTTGATGCCCCCATCCCTGAACTTGGCCCCGATGATGTTCTGATAAAGATTAATAAGACGGGCATTTGCGGAACCGACATTCACATTTGGGATTGGGATGCTTGGGCCAGCGCGACAGTGCCCGTCCCAATAATAACTGGCCATGAATTTGCTGGCGAAGTTGTAGATATGGGGCGCAATGTCAGTGGCTTGAAGCTGGGCCAACGGTGTTCTGGCGAAGGCCACTTGATTGGTACCGAAAGCCGGCAATCACGTTCTGGGAAATTTCATTTGGATCCGGGCACGCGCGGCATCGGGGTCAACGTCCAAGGGGCGTTTGCGCAATACCTCCGATTGCCAGCTTTCAACGTAGTGCCCCTGCCGGATGATATCCCTGACGAGATCGGTGCGATACTTGACCCGCTAGGGAACGCTGTTCACACGGCGCTCAGCTTCCCTTTGCTGGGGGAGGACGTCTTGATCACGGGCGCGGGTCCGATCGGGATTATGGCCGCTGCAGTCGCCCGTCACGCGGGCGCGCGCAATGTGGTGTTGACGGATGTGAACACCTACCGATTGGACCTTGCTGCGAAGGTCGTGCCCAACTTGCGTTGCGTCAATGTTGCCAAGGAAGACTTGAACGATGTGGTGCATGAGCTTGGCCTCAAGGAGGGCTTCGATATCGGCCTGGAAATGTCCGGAAACCAAGCCGCGCTGGATCAAATGGTCGAAGCCCTCGTCATGGGTGGTAAGATTGCCTTGCTTGGAATCCCGCCCGGGCAATCCCCAGTGGATTGGAGCCGGATTGTCTTCAAGGCCATTACGATAAAAGGCGTGTACGGGCGGGAGATGTTCGAGACCTGGTACAAGATGATCGCCATGCTTCAATATGGTCTGGATGTCAGTCGTGTGATTACGCACCGCTTTGATATTGCAGATTTTCGCGAAGGTTTTGAACAGATGAAGTCAGGAAGATCCGGCAAAGTGGTGTTGAATTGGACCTGAGCCGAACGGCAGGCAGATCATGGGAGGTACACCATGTCATCGGCCGGGATGATGCAGCCATGCCACCGCGCGCTGCGGTACGCTGGACATTGCACGGATTGCACGACTGATATGGCACGTTCGGCGAACCCACAGGCGCCGAGGTATTTGTCCTTGGCGCAACCCATGCCGAATATGGGGAGCTTGTCGGTGGCGCGCCCAAGCTCCGCCGCGATTGGACCCTTTATGACGAGACTGCCGTCTGGAAACAGATCCTGCTTCAAGTGGGCTAAGATCTGATTACGTTCTTGCCACTCAAACACTGCAGGAGCGACTTCCTTTCTCGCGCTGGCAGCGAAAGTCCGCAATGCGGGCTGCGTCTGCATAATTTAAGCGAGCCGGTGGACGGCGGCTTTGCGCCGAATTGTCCGACCTAAGCGGCCACTATTTCCGCTAGGTGCCCCAGAATTCGGGCATAGTTGTCTTCGCCCTGCGCCCCACTGACGAGATGTTGCCGTTGAAAGATCATCGCAGGCACGCCTGTCACGCCGCGGGACGTCCAGAACTGTTCTTTCTGGCGCACGATGTCGGCCATCTCGCCGGACAACAGCATGGCCAAAGCCGCATCGTGATTCAGCCCGATACTTTGCGCGACTTCGGCCAGGACGCTTGGGTCATTCAGGTTCTCGCGCCGCGTGAAAAAGGCTTCAAAAAGAGCAAGCTTCGCGTCGTGCGCAAGGCCCTGATTTTCGGCCCAATCGATGAGTTGATGCGCCCGGAAGGTGTTCACCATCCGCATGTCGTCTGCATAATTAAACATGAACCCCAAGGCGGCTCCCATCTCGGATAAACGCGCACGGGCCTTCTTTGAGCCTTCCGGTGTCGTTCCGTATTTGGCGGCGAGATGCTCGCGCAAATTCTCACCTTCTGCGGCCATCTGCGGATTAAGCTCGAACGGATGCCAATGCACCTCAATTTCGATGCCGGTTTCATCCGCCGCCTTGGCCAGTTGGTAATATCCGATGGCACACCAAGGACAAACGACGTCTGAGACGATGTCGACGCGAATGGGTTGGGTCATGTCAGGCCTCCTTGAACCGCGCTGCGTTCGCTTTCGCAGCAGCATCAATATCCCCTTTGCCAAAGGCCGACGGCCTCGGCTCTGGCAATTGTAGTGCCTCTTGGACCTTTGGCATCGCATCCATGCGGTCGAACCAGGCTTGCAGATGAGGCAACCCCTCCACGCTGACTGTCGCCCAGAAATAGCTTCGCGCCCAAGGGTAAGTTGCAATGTCTGCTATCGACATGGCATCGCCGACAAGCCAGTCCCGCCCTGCCAGCCGTGTGTCCAGCACTTCCAGCAAGCGCCTGCTTTCGTCCACGTACCGCTTGGTGGCGAAAGGCACGTCGTCGCCATTGGGCTTTGCTATCCGTTCAAAGAACATGGCCTGTCCCATCATTGGGCCAATGCCGCCCATCTGGAACATCAGCCACTGCAGGGTCTCTGACCGTTCCTTGGGATTGTGGCTGAGGAAGCGATCGTATTTCTCCGCGAGATACCAAAGGATGGCTCCGGACTCGAAGACCGCAAAGTCGTCATTTCCGCGATCTACGATCGTGGGGATGCGCCCATTGGGGTTGAGCTTCATGTAGTCCGGCGCTTTCTGCTCTTTTTTGGAAAAGCTGATCGGCACCAATTCGTAGTCGATCTCTGCCTCGTGGAGGAAGATCAGCGGCTTCCAACCGTTCATCGTGTTGGCGGTGTAAAGAAGGATGTCGGGCGTCGTCATATCGGGATCCTGAGATGTTTAGTGGTGCTTGACAGCGTGTCTGTGTTGCCGACATGTTTGGACACTGCGCACGAAATGCAACCAGTATACTTTTGGTAACCTAATAGAGATCAGAATGAGAGCACGGGTCAAGCAAGACGAACAGGGGCGGCGACATGCGGCCGAAGCCTGTATCGAACCCTGCGCCATTGAGAGTGGCATGCGAATTATTGGTGGCAAGTGGACGGGATCGATCCTCTGGCACCTCAAGGATGGTCCAGTCCGTTTCAACGATCTTGCCCGAATGATTGGCGGGGCGAGCAAGAAGATGATTGTCGAGCGTCTACGGCAACTCGAGGCGCAAGGGTTGGTGCGACGCGAGGTTGTGGACTCCGCACCTGTCTCCGTTCAGTATGAGATCACGGACTTCGGTCGAACCGCTCTGACGTTCCTCGATGAGCTCAGAAAGTGGAGTGAGGGATTGCCCAAGACGCCTTAGCTGATCATGAGCACGCTTCTCGACGCATTTTCGGGTGTAATTCAGCAAAAGTCCGCGCCAGATAATCTTGACAATGTTGCGAGTCTCCGAGCGCAGCGAACGACCGCAAAGCGGGCTGCACCCGCAGCATCAAGATGAGGTGGTCAACGGCAGCTTTGGGCCGTTCGTGTAGGGTAAGATATGGTGCATCCAACAATGCTGCGAGATAGCTTTTGGTTAAGTTGGGCTCAAAGTGGTCATTAATTGCAGCAAGGAAAAAGTTTCTCGACCGTATTTGTTAGCCAAAATCGTAACACGATGTGGTATTAAATGTGGTATAGTATTTGGATGCTGAACAAAAAGAATTTAGTAACATAGCCTTGTGCTTTAGATTTGGCGGATCCCCAGTCCGCCACCCACCCCCGTCTCATTCTGACAGTTCCGTATTGCTTGGAATTCCCGCGTGGGCTTTGTCAGAAGAACTTTGCTTGAGAGGGGCAGGGCGGTCGCATAGCGTCCAGCTATGACCAAACCTGTCCCTTTCAAGTACTTCAAATCCAGCCCAGAGGTCATCCACCTGGCGGTGATGTTGTACGTTCGGTTCCCGTTGTCACTCCGGAACGTGGAGGATTTACTGCACGAACGAGGTGTCGATGTCAGCCACGAGACAGTTCGATATTGGTGGCATCGCTTTGGTCCGAAGTTTGCCGCCGAGATCCGGAAACGCCGCATCGAGGGTATGAAGTCCAGCCGCTGGCGGTGGCACGTCGACGAAGTTTTCGTGAAGATCAATGGCGAGACGCACTACCTCTGGCGGGCAGTCGACCATGAGGGTGAAGTCCTTGAAAGCTATGTGACAAAGCGCCGTGACCGCAAAGCAGCGCTGAAATTCCTCAGGAAATCAATGAAGCGTTTCGGCAAAACTGAGGTCATCGTGACCGACAAGCTACGGTCTTATGGCGCTGCAATGCGAGTCATTGGGAACGATAACCGGCAAGAAATTGGCCGTTGGTTAAACAACCGGGCTGAGAATTCCCACCTGCCATTTCGACGACGAGAACGGGCTATGCTCCGGTTTCGACAAATGCGATGTTTGCAGAAGTTCGCCGCTGTATACTCTTCCGTTCACAACCACTTCAATCAGGAGCGCCACCTATACTCACGAGACAATTTCAAACTTAATCGAAGCGCCGCTCGCTCCGAATGGCGCCAGCTTTGTTCCGGCTAAATTTACGCGTTCCGCGGCACATTGAGACTGGTTCGATTTAGTCTGACAGCACCCTCTGTCGAGTTCAGCTTCCGTTTCACCCGGATCGCCAAGCATTCCCGGCTGTGTTCATCCAGGATGTTGAGCGTTCGGAACGCTTTCCCGTCATCGGTTCGATGATGTACGAAGTCATACGACCAAACGTGGTCGCGATACTCAGGCCGGAG
>Ga0189286_100069_pt1 | contig 77704 bp, 62 predicted proteins | sample UW69minimetaG_FD_130330 | JGI IMG/M metagenome (GOLD analysis project Ga0189286, IMG submission 130330) | Marine microbial communities from the Costa Rica Dome - UW69 mini metaG | ecosystem: Environmental > Aquatic > Marine > Oceanic > Photic zone | place: Costa Rica: the Eastern Pacific...
AAACGGGAGTACTTTTATGGATTTAAAGTGCAATTGATTACCACTAAAGAAGGGATTCCTGTAGAAATGTATTTTGTAGAAGGCAAAGAACATGACTCACAAATATCACAACGAATGTATCATGATTTACCAGCAGAGAGCTCACTATATGGAGATAGTGACTATACTGATTATGAGCTTGAAGACCTGTTTAAAGAGACAGAACAAGTTCATTTACAAATCGCTTGGAAGAAAAACTCAAAAAGAAAGGATGAACCCTATACAGCTTACATCAAAGAAGCTATGAGAAAAATAATTGAAACATTTATTAGTCAGATTACTGGCCTTATGCCTAGACATACAAATGCTGTTACTGCAAAAGGATTCATTATTAAACTCATCCTATTTGTAATGGCATTTTAAATCAAAAATATAATCTAATTTATAGGAAACTTGGGTTAACTAATAATTAAACCTTCTCGTAGAAATTTACTAGAATCATTTTTTAGCTAATTGTATCTGAAATCTTCATAGAGAAAATTTAATTTTCAAAAACGTAAAAATCAATAAATTGAATAAAAATATCTGTACGGGTATGAAAACAAAAAAATCCGTACTTTCGTGTGGACTTTCTGCTTGATGTGACTATGGCAGGATTCAAACCTGCGACCGCTGGAGCCGAAACTTAGAAGCCCAACCCATAAACCACTGCTTATTAGATATTTAAAAAATTCACATGTTGCAAATCGATACTTTTCATGTACAAAACGATACTTTCAAAAAAACTTTTCATTTTTTGATTCTACATACAATTCGTTCCTAATTTTATTTATATCAACCTTTGTAAATATACATCATTATCTAACAGAAAATTACACAAATGGATTCACTTCAAGGGTGTTCCTGTAGGATAACCCAAAGCAACATATTGACTATTATTCTTATCTACATCATGGTGAACAAATGTTCTTCCAACTCCAACTCTTTTTATGCCTAAGTTACGTGCTTCAGCTATAATTTGATTTCGGAAAAAACTAAAAGTAAACTAATTATCTATTGCCGTACATTTAGCTACTTAAACCTCTCTTCCACTTGCCCAATCAAATGTAGCAATTCCAAAGAGGAGAGCTTACATTAGAAAGATCAGAAACTAAAAAGTTTATTAAAAGATAATTTCAACAAAGAATATATTTAGCTTGTTGTGTGCTCTTAAGCTTCTTAAAAAAACTACGGCTTTTTCTATGGCTTACGGAAAGCGTAATTTCCCTTTTAAGATGAACCAAACGATATTTTTGATCTCCATATTTTACATTGAAAAGATTGATTAAATACGAGCGGTGAATCCGTATAAAATTGTCTTTCTTCAAGGTCTCTTCATAATAACCAATAGGTTTAGAACTTAAATAGCGTGATCCATCTGTTAAATAAAGCCAGGTATAGTTGACATCCGATTTCGCATAAATAACCTGCTTTTTTTCCAGATAATCACCTTTATGTTTACTTCCAACAAGTATATAATTGTGAGGGTTTTGTATTAGTGATGTTGTATTGGGAGACATATCTTTCATTAATATTTATGTTATGGTTTTCAAAATGATAAACAAACCTCTCGAAAGAGGTTTGTTTGTTTGATATGTTATTTATTATTAAATGAAATTTTCAATCCAATTGAAGTATATTTAGTAAGTGGAATAAATGGTGTCTTCCAATTCGTTACAGGTGCGCCTCCAATACTGTAAGCACCTTCTACTTTTACCCATCGATCATATGATTTCCCTTTGTCATTATATACCCTGTCTTTACTCCATGAATATTTGTAGACTCCAGTCCCAGCTTGTGCACGAATCGATCCTGTTCTACTAGAAGGTTGTTCAGTCATGTCTACTCCGTGAAAGCTCATTTTAGTTTCGTGAAATTCAAGATTTTCATAAGGTTGTAATGGAGCACTTGTATGACCAGATGCGCTCACAATAAAATCTATTCCTTCAAAAGTTCTTCCACTAATGCCCTGATAAGAAACATTCGCTCTGATACTTACTGATAAGTGTGTATCAATTCTTGCACTTTTGTGTGTTGCCAGTGCCCCTCTCATTTGTTTTTCATATTCTGGAAGATATCGTACCACATTATAGGTATCATTACTGTATATTGTTTTTTCAAAAAGATCTTTAACAATGTCATCATCTTCTGGCCCCACATAGGTTTGTCCTTCTTTAACCTGAGATGGATTTGTTACCGTATTGTCCCAAACATATTCTCCATCTTTATTCTTTATCCAATCTTCTGGTCCTTCTCCTGTAGGGTCAATCAAATTGACTGGATTCCCCATGGTGTAGTTGTAGCTGCTCCATCCATGAAACTGTTCTGCCAATGGATCTACGTTCATGTATCTGCCAAGTTCGCGGTTGTAATATCGTGCACCATGATAACCATAGGTGGTTTCTTCATCATATTCGTGTCCCGTGTACTGGTAACGTTTTCCTTCGGCATCTGTTACAAATTGACGTGCTGGCATACGCATTCCAAATGGATAGTGATCGGTTGCATTGACTACACTTCCAGTAGCATCCATAACCGCTCTATTGGTACCAAGCCAATCGGTAATAGTATAGAAGTAATCTGCAAGGATCAGTGCGCCATCATTGGAAACTGCTACATATCCTTCAGGCGTTTGGTAACTTACTACTTCATTACTTTGATTGATAATAACACCATCCAAATAGTAGTTTTTGCTAGTGGCATCAATCTCTTTTACAATACGCTGCCCATTGGTATCGTAACGATACTTTCGGGTTCCGTTGGCATTGGTGATGGACATTGGCAATTCGTCATAATCATCATAGGAAATATTTATAATGTTGTTTCTGGAATCTTTGACGATATTTCCATTGGTATCATAGTTATACGCATGGTTTTCAAAAACACCATTGGTATCCCATTCTACTTCCGTCAATAGATTATTTTGCACATTTCCATACATATAGTTTTGTGCTGCTTTTATGCCATTGTCATCATTTCGGTTTAAATCGGTGATGTTTCCATTCGCAGTATACCAATACGCAGTATCATATTTTGTACTATTGGTCACATTCGTTGGGAATGGGAACGTCGGTAAAAAGCCGTAAATGGTAGCATTGATATTTGCATAGCATGAAACACTACTACTCACAGGAAAACCTGAAAGCAATATTTGTGTGTATTTCATCTTTGCAGGCGTCATCCTACCATCTCTCAAGGCATCCAGGTGTCTATTATCTCTTTCCTGTGTTGCGCGATACGTTTCAAAAGCTTTAGAGTCAATTCTTTCACGATCTAATTTTGCTATATAATTGGCTAAAAATCTTTCCTTTTCAGCTTCCGTCATTGCATTATAAGCAATATCTGCACTTTCATATTCCGAACGCAGTACCTGTATACTGTTCAATGCATGCGTAGCAGTATCTACATTTATCCCTTCGTCAATTTGTGATTGTAAACTATGTAGAAAAGGATTCAGATATTCATCTACAGCAATGCCATTGTCTCCACATAAGAAGTCATTAGGAATGCTGCCATATAATTCTTCAACATTAGCAAATGGATTTCCAGATTGCGTTCCTAAACGGTAATCCGCACCTATCAATCTGTTCATTTGATCGTAATAGTAATGGTATTGATGAATATTTGAACTGGCGCCATTGGTTGGATCGAGAAGTTCATTGCTCCAAAACTGATCTGTGATGTTTCCTTTAGGATCGTATTTCAATCCAAATCGGAAATGTGTAGACGTTTGATGCGTTAGTTGATCGCGAATGTCAAACTTAAAGAAATTATAATCCAAATGCGGATTGGTTGCATTCCCTGTGGTTCCCATTCCTTTTACAAGCAGGTTCCCCAATGCATCATAGTAATACTGCCCAGTTTGTGTAGTAGCTCCATTCCAAACAGAACTATTGGTTTGTGGTCTTGCAAAATTATCCAAATCCGTTTTCCATTCAAAGTCATACATACTTTCTGTTGGATGCTTGTATTGCTTTCCTACTGGAAGTCGCACTTCATTGTAGTTATAAGAAATTGTATGTGCATCCAGTCCTTCATAGCTGTACGTAACATTTGCAAGCTGTCCGTCTGCCATATACGCATAACATTTTTTATCTTCTGTTTGCGCAGTAATGGTTAGGTCACTGTTTACAACATGATCGTTGTATACAGTTTCACACAAGCGTACGTTACTATTGAATTGATCACGAGTGCCGTCATATTCAAAACGTTGATGCAGTTGTACCAATGGCTCGTTTGTTTGCGGAAAGTTTTGATCTTCAATTTTTGTATATACATCAAAATAGAGTTCTCCTGTGAATGAAGGTTGAGACGAAGCCACTTGCTTTTGTCCTGTTTCTGTAACCCTTCCCCATGCATCGTACTTCCAATAGGCAAATTGATCTGTATTAAAAGTGTTGCTATTGGTAGCGTCTATATCTTTTTGATCTCGTATAAATCGAATTTGTCCGTATTTGTCGTAGCGGAGTTCTGAAGTTCCTTTATCGGCAAGGGTTTTCTTTACAATAACACCTAAACTATTGTATGCATACGTATTTTGTTTCCCAGTTGGATCAACTACTTTGAGTAATCTGCCTTCAGGATCGTATACAAACCAGGTTTGAACAATTGTATTTCCTGTGGTCATCCCGATGGTTCCGTCTGCATATTGCACGTGATTTTGTCCAATAGTTTTTTCTTCCAGAATTATACGCTTCCTATTATCCATATAGGTTTTTGTTACATTTCCATTGGCGTCTGTCATTTCATGGATCAATAAACTACCCGCAGGATAATTTTGTGTGGCAGGAGTTGTCCCATACGGTGCAACTAATGGATCGGTTGAGATGTAATCCTGCTGAGAAGCTATAATTGCGGTTTCACTGTTTTCTCTAGGTGGTGAAATGCTCGCAACTTTCATTTCAGGTTTTGCTTCATACACTACTTCTGTAAGCGCATGACTCGATGAATATAAATCCTGAACATTGAAGATAAAATCGGTATCGTAATTATCTTCTAATGTTGCCCCTTTTAGTCCATACGGTTTAAACGTTGCTGTTGTAAAACCTTTATCATTGTAGTAATTTGATTCGCTAACAATTCGTGCATCTTTCACATAATCTGCCATCATGGCTTGTTTTGTTTTTCCAAAACCATCCAAGTAATAACGAGAATCATTAAAAACACCATTAGAAACCCATTTACGTTCCGTGATATGATTTACTTCATTTGACCAGTTTGGATGCTCAAAATACTTTTGTTCAGAAATTATGGTACCATACGCATTTTTTTGAAGAGACGGCCTTCCCTTTTCATCAAAAACAGCTTCTGTAAAAACATCGTTGTTGTTTGTTGTAAAAGTCTCATTCCCAAATTTATCATAGGTTTTATACGAGTACTTCGAACCTGTTGGATAAATTAAAATATCATCTACAAATACCGATTTATATTTTGTAACAGATACTCCAATTTGTTCGCGTTCATTTTGAACATAAACATCTAACCATTTAACTCCTCCTTTTAATACAGGCATGTTAACCGTGTATTGTTTCCAATTGTCAGAGAGTGATGCTGGATAAAACACTTTTCGTTCCAATAAAACGGTATGATCATTATTGTATACATCACAAATAATTTTAACGCCTTGTTGGTTGTCTGTTTCAGTCACTGTTCCACGTTGATACGTGATATCGCCTTCAATGTCAAAACTTTTCATAATTCCATCTCCAATTCCAATGGCAGTGACATCCGAATCGTATTTTAACCAAACTGAAGCTTCATAAGACCATTGACAGTCATTATTTATCAAAGGCGCAACATACGGATCCATACATACCATTCCTGACGCTGGGAAAGGCGCCGTAAGATTTACGGGACGAACCGCAGTTTTTGTAGGGCTTTCGCTGGCATCTTTTAAAGTTGGAAGTTTGTAACTGTATTTTCCTGTTCGAGCATAGGTTTTTGAAAGATTGTATATCGGATTTTTCTTTTTAATAATAGTTTCAGAAATGGTAATTGCTCCGCCTTCATCAGTAGGATTGACAACTCCTCCAAACACACCGTTAAGTGTGTAAGATGATTCAGGAAATTCCAACGGATCTGCAAAGCAGAGAATATAATCTTTCAACTGTACGTCAATCCAATTTGGCAATACACCATTAGCAATGTAATCTGTTCGATCAAGAATTGCAGTAACTGTGGTTTCAATGCTCCACGAGTAGTTAGCTGGAACTGCATAGTCACCTCCAATTAGTTGTATTTCTACTACGTCACCCACCATAAGTCCTAACGTATTATCCGTCATCACATAATTAAGGTGTTTGCTCATGCTTTCGGCAGTGGTCAATCCTCCTGACGGAATTGGATGTCCACAAGGATTTTGAACTACCAACGTTGAAAACCCAAGTTCTTCTCCTGTTTCAATATCAGCGGTAAACCATTTTTCATCTTGATAATCATCATTGTCCCAATCTGCCATATTGTGCCTTCCTGTAAAATCTTCGAAACCTGAGTAGGTAGCATCAAATGCCTCAATGGGACTGGAAATGGTGGCTTTTGGAAGGTTTATATTATTTCCAAATACCGTTTTTGAATAGAGACGATTTGCTCTTGAGGACATTAATTGTCCCGGTTTGTTGTATGCGATGTTATCATTTTGTGCAATTCTCCAGTTAGGATTGGAACTTGCATTGATATCGAAAGGCGTCAAGGTAAATGTTCCCAGATTAGGATCTACAGGTGTTTCATAAGCGTACGATGCTTCCACTCGTGGAATGGCATAGGAATTTAAATCATAAGTGATCATTTTAGCACTTACTGCATTCCATGGTAACACTGTATTTAGATAGGTAGTAGTTTCTGTTGGTAATGCCAACATATTCTTTGTTAGAAAGCTATTTTGAGGAGCGGCAGCATAGGTTTCATACGCATATGTGTACGTGGTAATGAGCTGCTCCGGAGTGTATGCGGCAGAGAGCTTTTCTTCTGCAAGTTGATATCTATTGTTGTAATCATATTCAACTGTAGAAATCAATCCTTTATAGTTGCTTTGTTTCTTTTGTAAGGTTGTTTTGAAGGAAGCCCAACGTTCGTATGTGTAAGGACTTTGTGATGGATACGGAAGGCTATGCGCATCCGTAATTGACTTTGAAACAAGATACCCAAATCCTGACTCACCAGGGCCAGGCGCCCCTAATATCCAAAAATGAACATTCCCAATGCTTATAGGATTTGTGTTGAAACTGGTTGTTATTGGCCAATAAATTTCAAATGTATTATCCCATAATTCTATGGTATTAAACGCAGTACCTACTTGCGTATAGTCTACTTCGAAATCGTACGATGCTAGCTGTGTTCGTTCATAGGTATATGTTTCTTCCTGATATGGAGTTGATTCATTGGCATCAAAACTTTCTACTTTAAGTAATTGAATAGGTTGTAAGGACAATGCTGTTTTCGCCAACACATATCGATTGTCATAAGAATATCCATTTGGTCTTTTAATACAATACAAGTTAAAGTCATCGTACTCAACAGTAGCAATTCCATCCAAAGGCCCGTAATGAGTGCGTGTAAAAGAATTATCTATCATTTTCTCGTCAACATATTCATAAAAATGAACTGCTCGATAATCATCTAAGGCTACTCCTGAAAGTGCCGCATGTCTCATTTTTTCTTCAAAATCGTTAATGTATTGCGGTCCCGTTGGTTGAGGTGGACCATAGTTACCTACTTCCCATTGATGACGAAGTCTTTCAAGAATTAAGAATTGATTAAACGTACTGTACATGGATTGCACAAATTCCGCAGGAAGTGCAGAGTAGTGACCAGTTCCATACTCATAGTCAATTACAACATCGAGGTTTACGCGATCTGAAATGGTTTTCTTTTTTAATCTGACACCAAAAGTGGAAGGCACGTCCAATTCAAAAGTAGCTGTCAATTCTTTTTGTCGATTATTAGGTCCTATTCCCTGCCCTAAGTTTGCTGCATATTGGTTGTGTGCATCCTGCACGTATGAACGTTTTTTTGCAAGTGCATTGTATTCCTTGATCAATGGCATTTCCTTTTCGTCAAAATCCCAGTTTGATGCATCACCTGCATCAAATGTTCCTGGCTCATATTCAAAACTGACCTGTCCACCCGTAGGATAGGTGATTTTTGTTAAACTCCAGGCTTCTGCACAGTTTGTACAGTTTTCAGCATATAAATACCCAAATACATCTTTAATAGGATTCAAAAGAGGATCGATAGCCTCCTCTATTACTGTGAAACTTCCCTGATCCAAGGCACCAGATTCGGCAAAGTATATTGCTTCCTCTAGCGTTTCAATTTTATGGTGTTTCTGTGTAAAAGGAATGTCTACTAAAAATTCGTAGGTGGGAAGATTAGTATGCAACGTGTTTTGATAAGAAACACCGTCAGCCTGTAATATTTGCTCAGTATATGTATGATTCCCGCCAATTCTAGGATCCGCTTTTGGCGAACCAGATTGTCGTACCGAAGGTGATGTCCATTGTTTTATGATGTTTCGTTTATGAATTTCGGAATAACTAGGATTATAGGCATATTCGAATTGGTATTGTGTTTTTTGGGAAGCATCCATATCGCCCCCAAATAGTTCGATACCAAGCAATGTTGTTTTTCCTCTTTTGTCTTGCTGTGCAAATTCCTCAATATCAAAATAGGTTTGTGAAGGTGTTCCGATATGTGTTCCATCGGCACGTGTTTTAGGTGTGTCATTATTATCTCGAATTACATAATCGGATACAGCCAATTCTTCTGGACTTCCTTTCTCTGCATACTTCAATACAATTCCCTGTGTTTGTGTATTCTCAGTGGTGTAAATAGATTTATCAATCAATCTCGTAAATACGTTGATAGAATCGTACTTCATGGTTTCTACAGGATAGTGAATATCAAAGTCAGACGAAGAACCATTAGCACCAGCCGCGCAATGACGATCTTCATAGTAGAACTCATTCCCTACTCGATTTGCGGGTTTTGCTAAATAATCATGATCTACATCAAATCGTTTCGAAATTGTAAAATCTACTTCCTGAATAGGTGTGATTATCTTAGTTAAATAAGCGCGCTCACGCATTAATGAAGAAGCCTGATCTGTTTGAGAAAAAGTTGACCATTCACGATGCTTCGGAACAGTTGCATAAAAACTTGAAGTTCCATTTTTTGGAACTGTTTCCACGCGCTGTGTTTTTTCAGTATATTCGAATCGAATCCAATCGCCTGCATCTTCATCATCTGCAATGCCGTTATTATTCAAATCTTCATAGTCTGCCGAACGAATTTCTGTCAATAGCCACTCAGCAATATAGTCTAGCTTCCAGAAATTTCCCATCGTTGAGTTTCCAGCACTACTTCCTTTATCCGTTGACCAATAAGGTGATTCTTGAAGAATAAACTTCTGCCCTCTCAGCGGTCTTCCAAAAACGTATTGCGTTCCATTTTCATCAGTGATGGTAAAAGAATTAAAATCTTCATATGCTACCTGATTGGTTGAAGTTACATCGGCAAAGTTGGCTTTTCCATTGATAACATACGGCAACACACCTATGGCCGCAGCAAAATTGGCAGACGTATTAAACTTCGTTTTGTCGCCTTCATAGGTTGGTCCCATGCCCATATCTTTTTCATTTATACGAGAATATTCCTGATCAATACTGAATGTCTTCACACTATGATCTACCAGCCAATTTTCATGCTCATTCCATTTCCAATCGTGTGCACTGCCTACAGCGCCTCCGTTCCAAAATGAATTTGAGCCAAATCCAGGAACATTAATATGATAGAAATCGCTCAAAGGCATCTGATGATTTTCGGGTGCGGTTAAGGCATTGTATTGTAGAATTTGATTATGAGCCGATGGATTAATACTATTGCCCGTAGGGTTTAACCAACCATCATTACCTCCTACAACCGAAGATTTCATTTCTCCTTCATGTTCTGTGGAAGAATAATCTGGTTCAAAAGCCCCATAGTCTCTTGTAATACTTCCCACAGGAAGTACCCAACCCAATCCGACCGAACTACTTTGTTGATCGACTTTGATCCCCGCAGTATAGTTTAATTGAATTGGAAAAGACATAGTCCTTGAAGTAACGTTTACCAGAGGAATGGAGGTTGACATGGCTCCAGATTGCCCCACAGATGAATTATCTGATGAAGCACTTTTGGTTAATTCTTTACTAGACGTTTTTATTCCATCTAGTTTTTCTGAAAATGTTTTTTGGGGGGCTTGCGCTAGAGTTAATTGTGTGGTAACAAGAAGCAACCCTAAAATTTGAAAATATTTGGATATATTCATAATAATGTTTTTTTACAGGATATCTATTTTTTGGTCAACATTGAGCCTAGAGATAAAGAAATGTATCGTCTGTTTAAGGCTCATTTTTCTTAAAGAATGATTCAGTGAAAGTGTGCGTTTAAATTCGGAAGTTATACTCCATATATTCTTTGAAATGGATGTATCTAATTCTCCCAGCGTTAATTGTTACGAGCATAAAAATGAGGTCGTTTTTTTTAATACCATTGCTATCAAATTCTCCTTTTCAACTCGTTAAAAGGGTTAAATTTTAGTTTTTCATAACTAATCAAGGTTTTAATGAATTTGATTCAAAGGAAGTGTGTTAATGCCTGTAAACAAAGGAATCTACTTGACCTTTTATAAAAGATCAATTGCGCTTTTATAAATTATAAATAACTTATTACAGTGAGTATAAGCTCTCTCCCTTAATTAGAATTGTTTAATTTTTATGATCTTAATTAGGTATAAATACACGAATATATATTCACTTAAAAATAAAAATCAGCTTCATGATTTATTCCAAGTTAAGAGGGCACCACCAATTTGTAAGCAATGAGTTGTAGCATTAAATTCACCAATTGATCCCTCGAAAATGAAAAGTTGTTTCCTGGATTCTATCTTACTTATATTATGAATACTTTAATAATATTCTAGTCACTATAATTATATCTTTTTCTCTTTTTGATAATGTAGAATAATCTCGATTCCCTATATGTTGAAATAAAAACCCTGTGTATACTCTCTTGATAAACTTTTTTAAATTGTTGGGGCTAGCATCAAAAACTGTACAGTAAAGATAAAGGAGCTAAGTTATTAGTTTATATCAAATAATTTTTAACAGCTTTAAAACGAAAATCATTTCCTTTAAAATTCTACCCAGAAGCTACCAAATCGTAAGCTATGAGTATTCAACACATTGAACACCAAAAATCTTAATAGTTAGATTATAGGAGTACCTTTTTTCAATTCTAAACAGTTAAAATATTGTTACTAAAAAAAATAACTTACTGAAATTCAGTAAGTTATTTTGCGACTACGGCAGGATTCAAACCTGCGACCGCTGGAGCCGAAATCCAGTGCTCTATTCAGCTGAGCTACGTAGCCGTATAATCCCGCAAAAGCAGGAATCTAATTATTTTGAGTTCTTTAGTTTAAAAAAAATTAACTAGACAATTTTGCCTTTACAATAGTAGAAATCGTTTTTCCATCAGCTTGTCCAGCCAATTCTTTAGAAACCATTCCCATGACTTTCCCCATATCTTTCATTCCAGAAGCGCCAATGCTATCAATAGTCATCACAACTACTTTTTCTATTTCGTCTGCAGTTAATTGCTCTGGTAAAAATTGTTGTATAACAGCTGCTTGCGCAATTTCTGGTTCTGCTAAATCTGCTCTTCCCTGCTCTGTAAAGATTGCTGCACTGTCTTTACGTTGTTTTACAAGTTTTTGTAGTAACTTGACTTCGTCCGCTTCTGACAAGTCATCTCCTGCTCCACTTGTCTTTGCTAAAAGTATTTCAGATTTAACAGCACGTAAGGCTTCCAAAGCTGTTTGATCTTTTGCCTTCATAGCCGTTTTCATAGCCGTCATTATATCTTGTTGTAATCCCATGATTTTTGTTTTTGGAAAAGCGAAGATAAAAAATTAAACCCGAAAATCGAACAGCAATTTCCGGGTCTAAAAAAACATATATAATAGTACTAAATCAAATTAGTCAACGTTGTCGTGCAAGAAAGAATTATTGTTTCTTAATTGCATATCATCATTACTATCCGTACCTAAACTGGTTCTGGAAGTATTATTGCTAGGGTCATTGGCATCATTAAGTTCAATTCCAGCTCTTTTGTATGCTGGTTGCTTCTCAATTTCGTCAATACGATTAGCGTTATTGTTATTGAATTTATAATTAAATTCTTTTAACTTTCTTTTTCTTTCGTCCGTTCTACTTTTTAAACTCTCTTCAATAGTACTGTTAAATGGATCAACACTTTCTGTACTAGGAGTTTCTTCTGTTGAACTTTCGGTTGTTTTCTTTTCAAAAACTATACCATCCTCAGCTGCTTGAGAAATATTTTTATCAGAAGTTGATTCTTCGTCCATATAGTCATCTAAACTATAACGCGTGACACCTTTGTCATGTACTTCTGTCACGGGGATGACTTCTACATGATCGTTTACTTCTAAAGATTTAATCTCATCTGATAAATCAAACTTCACGATATTTTCTCCTTGCTTTGGCACTTCTTCCTGTACTGGTTCTGCAAACGGCATATCAAACGTAAAAGAAATTTGATTTTCTTCCTCTTTTGGTTCAGCAATTACAAACTGTGGATCGTTTACTTCCATCGATTTGATTTCATCTGTCAAAGTGGTAATTAAAAAGTCCTCTTCTACTTTCGTTGCCTTTACTTCTTCATATACAACAGACATATTTTTGATAATTTCCGTAGTCGGAATTAAATTGAGTTGTGCTGTATCATCAACTAGCGTATGACGAATTACCTTTTCTTCTTTTGGCTTTACTTCTTCAACAGGCTTTTGCGGTATATTTGGTGTTACCACTGCTGTAGCCTTTGGCGTTAAGTTTTGTACCGCAGGTTGTTCATCCTCTAAAGTATGAATTACTTTTTTTGATTCTGTATTCACGATTTCATCCTGCTGATCTACATCAAAACCAGTAGCAATAATGGTTACCGAAATTGCATCTTCTAGGGTTTCATCTTCTCCAACACCCATAATGATATTAGCACTTCCTCCAGCTTCATTTTGGATGTGATCGTTGATTTCTCCGATTTCATCAATCGTGATCTCTTCCGAACCAGAAACGATAAGCAACAGTACGTTTTTAGCTCCATCAATTTTATTGTCATTTAATAATGGGGAATCTAAAGCTTTCATAATAGCTTCGCTAGCTCTGTTAGCACCTGAAGCATTTGCCGACCCCATAATTGCAGTTCCACTATTAGATAACACAGTTTTCGCATCACGCAAGTCAATATTCTGTGTATAGTGATGCGTTATTACTTCTGCAATTCCTCTAGATGCTGTGGAAAGTACTTCGTCAGCTTTAGAGAATCCTGCTTTAAATCCTAAGTTTCCGTAAACTTCACGTAGTTTATCATTGTTAATTACAATCAAAGAATCTACATGCGCACGTAATTTTTCTACACCAATACGCGCTTGTGCATTACGCATTCTTCCTTCAAACTTAAAAGGAATTGTTACAATACCTACGGTAAGTATGTCTTTGTCTTTGGCTAATTTTGCGATTACTGGCGCAGCTCCTGTTCCTGTTCCTCCACCCATTCCGGCAGTAATGAATACCATTTTTGTATTGGTATCGAGCATTGTTCCAATATCATCTATACTTTCTAAAGCTGCTTTTTCACCAACTTCTGGATTGGCTCCTGCACCAAGTCCTTCAGTTAATGAAACTCCTAACTGTATTTTGTTAGGCACTGGACTGTTTTGTAGTGCTTGTGAATCTGTATTACAAATCACAAAGTCTACACCTTTTATTCCTTGCTGGAACATGTGGTTGATGGCATTACTTCCGCCGCCACCTACACCGATCACTTTGATTACATTTGATTGGTTCTTTGGCAAATCAAATGAAATGTTTCCGAATTCTGTGTTGCTACTCATAATTCTTAAAACTGGTTTTTTATTATTCTGCGTTATCTAAAAAATCTTTCAACTTATCGGCCCATTTTTCAAAGATCGACTTGCGTTCTTTTTTAGGTTCCGATTGTATTGGAGCACTGGTATTGGTATGTTCTTCGTTGTCTTCGATAGCAGGTTCTTCTGCTGGAGCTGTTTCTGTAGGTGGTTCCACAACTTCTTCTTCTACGACAACTTTTGATTGGTTTTCAATTGCATTCATTACTAATCCAACAGCAGTTGCATATAACGGACTTGCCATATCTGGATCCGAGTCGCCTGCTAGATGTTCATTAGGATAGCCGATTCTGGTATCCATTCCTGTAATGTATTCCACTAATTGCTTTAAGTGATTCAGCTGGCTTCCACCACCTGTCAACACGATTCCTGCAATAAGTTTCTTTTTTTGTTCTTCATGACCGTAGTTCTTGATTTCTAAGTACGCTTGTTCTATGATTTCAACAACACGAGCATGAATTATTTTTGAGAGATTTTTTAATGTAATCTCTTTAGGTTCTCTTCCTCGTAATCCAGGAATAGACACAATTTCGTTGTCTTTGTTTTCTCCTGGCCAAGCCGATCCAAATTTTATTTTGAGTAATTCTGCTTGTTTTTCTATGATAGAGCAGCCTTCTTTGATATCTTCTGTAATAACATTTCCTCCAAATGGAATTACAGCTGTATGACGAATGATTCCATCTTTAAAAATGGCCAAATCAGTTGTTCCTCCTCCAATATCAATTAATGCAACTCCTGCTTCTTTTTCTTCTTGACTCAATACGGCATTGGCAGAAGCTAAGGGCTCTAATGTTATTCCTGCTAAATCTAGTCCTGAGCTTTTTACGCAACGACCAATGTTACGAATTGAAGAAACTTGTCCCACAACAACATGGAAATTAGCTTCCAAACGTCCTCCATACATTCCTATAGGCTCTTTGATTTCTGCTTGCCCATCTACTTTGTATTCTTGCGGAAGCACATGAATGATTTCTTCACCTGGAAGCATTACCAATTTGTATACCTGATTGATCAATAAATCAATATCACCATCATCAATAACTTCATCTGCATTGGTACGTGTGATATAATCACTGTGCTGCAAACTACGAATGTGTTGTCCTGCGATACCAACTACTACTTCAGTGATTTTAAAATCCGAATCACTTTCTGCACCTTGTACTGCTTGTTGTATGGATTGAATTGTTTGTGTAATATTATTTACGACACCACGATGCACACCAAGACTCTTGGATTTTCCAACTCCAAGAATTTCGAGCTTACCGTATTCATTCCTTCGCCCAATCATTGCCACAATTTTTGTGGTTCCTATGTCTAATCCTACTGCGATGCTATTGTTTTCCATACTTTATTTTTTGGTGCATACTACTTGATTGGTAAATTTTAAATCAACTTTTGCATAATCGTTCAACGTTTTATCTTTTGTTGCTTTTTTGTAAAACGCTTTCAAATTATTCACCTTCTTCTCTATATTTTTTATGTTGCCAAATAGCACAACAAAATCATTCATTCTTAATTTGAGATTGAATGTTTTGTTTTCGTTTTGTACTATAGCGATCACATTCTTTTTTAAGAAGTCATCTTCGGCAATATATTTTGCAAGTACATATATATTTTGCAACTCTTTTTTAGCTACTTTTCCTTCCACAAATGGAACGCGAGCAGCAGAAACTGAAGACAAAGGCATTGCTTTCCCTTCAGAATCGATGTAATAAGAGTCTTTTGTTGCGATACGTGCAATTGGTGTTCGCTGTTTAATTTTTGCACCAAGAGTCCCATTTACAGACAGATACACTTGTGCATCTTGAATCATTTCGTTTGCGCGTAAACGTTCCTCCAGAACATCCAAATCTAGTTGTTCTTTTCTTACGTTCGTAACACTATCCTGATTTTGTATTAACAATTTATTAACCATCGTTCGTGTAATGAAATCTTGTTCTCTATCCAGAAATTTTACATCTGGAATTTCAATCACACGCGCTGCATTTCTATTCGCCGAAAAGGCATATAGAAAAATTAATATTGCGACAATGGCAATTCCTTTTATTAGATTCCAATTAATGCTCAACTGTTAGTCTATTTTTAATTTTTTCTACTTCTGCTCCAATATCTCCAGCACCTACTGTTAATAATATATCTGTATCAATAGTGGCCACATGATCGATTAATTTTTCTTTGACAACCAACTGTTTTTGGTTGCTCTTTATTTTATCCAGCAACCAACTTGAAGTAACACCTTCTATTGGCTTTTCTCTTGCAGGATAAATCTCTAAGAGAATAACTTCATCAAATTGCGCTAGGCTTTCTGCAAATTCGTCTGCAAAATCTTTTGTTCTGCTGAATAAATGCGGTTGAAATATTGCCGTTACTTTTTTAGCAGGATACATTTCTCGTACTGCTTGATGCAAGGCGTTTATTTCTGTGGGATGATGTGCATAATCATCAATAAACACTAAGTCTTCCGTTTTAATTTGATAGGAAAATCTGCGCTTCACTCCTATAAAAGTTCCCAAAGCTTTAGCGAGGCGGTCGGTTGGGGTACCTATAATGTCCGCCATCGCGAAAGCTACTAGACCGTTTAACAAGTTGTGTCGTCCGGGCAAATAAAACTGAATGTCCTCAATGACTTTCAATGGTGTTACAATGTCAAACACATACGCCCCATTTCGTATGTGTATATTTTTTATACGATAATCAGATGTTTCGTTGAATCCATAAGTGATTCCATCCAACTCAATGTCTTCCTGTACTAATAGTTTTCCATTTGGCTTGATGCATTTGGCAAATTCTATAAACGAATCTTGCAAAGCTTCTTTTTCTCCATAGATATCCAAATGATCGGCATCCATTGATGTTATACAAGCAATATCTGGTGAAAGCTGTAAAAATGAGCGATCAAATTCGTCTGCTTCTACAACTGTAATTTCGTTTCCTTTTAGAATTAAGTTTGAATTATAGTTTTCTGCAATTCCACCTAAAAAAGCGGTTACATCTACACCTGATTCTGCCAATAAATGCCCCAGAATACTTGATGTTGTTGTTTTTCCATGTGTTCCTGCAACTCCTAAACAAAAGGTGTTTCTTGTGATTAGTCCAAGAACTTCTGCTCTTTTGTAGATATTGAAATTGTTTTCACGAAAATATGTCAACTCTACATGCGAACTCGGCACCGCAGGCGTATAAATAATGATGGTATTTTCTTTGTTGAGATATTCTGTTGGAATTTCTGCAACATCGTCTTTGGCAGAAACTTGAATTCCCAATACTTCTAATCCATCAGTGATTTCAGTTTTTACTCTATCATAACCCGCTACATTTTTATTATTGAATTTGAAATAGCGCGCCAAGGCAGACATGCCGATTCCGCCAATACCTACAAAGTAAACGTTATGTATGCTTTTCAAATTCATTCTTAACTGTTCAATAATTTTTCAACTTCATCTACGATATGTACTGTCGCGTTTGGCAATGCTAATTCTTTGATTTTCTTACCTAATTCAATTTGTTTTTCTTCTGACTGAATTAGCACCTCAAATTGCTTTTCAAACTCTCCGTCCAATTCGCTTTCCTTTATCAAAATACCAGCCTCTTTTTCCGTGATAGCCAATGCATTTTTTGTTTGATGATCTTCTGCTACATTAGGTGACGGAATGAAGATTACAGGTTTCCCTACAATACACAATTCTGACACTGAACTTGCTCCTGCACGCGAAATGATGACATCTGCAGCTGCATACGCTAAATCCATTTTATTGACAAATTGATGCACTTGCACATGCTCCAATTCATTGTGTTTTTTATATTGTTCGTAATAGAACTTTCCGCATTGCCATATCAACTGTACGTTTTGCGCTTTGAAAAAATCTAGTTCTTTTTCGATCAATTGATTGATTCTTCTTGCGCCTAAACTTCCTCCAATAATTAAGACCGTTTTGACACCTTCTTTTAGTTGAAAAAATGTTTGTGCTTCTCCTCTTTTACTTGCTATTTCTAATAAATCTTGTCGTACAGGGTTTCCTGTTTTTATAATTTTTTCTTGTGGAAAGAAGCGCTCCATATTGTCATACGCAACACATATTTTTTGCACTTGTTTTCCAAGTAATTTGTTTGTAATTCCTGCATACGAGTTTTGCTCTTGAATTAACGCAGGTACTTTTTTCCCAGAAGCTACTTTTAGCAAAGGTCCGCTAGCAAATCCGCCTGTCCCAATAACTACATCTGGCTTGAATTTTTTGACAATTTTTTGCGATTTCCACAAACTGCTAATCAACTTAAATGGAAACATCATGTTTTTTAATGTCAACTTTCGTTGCAATCCCGAAATCCATAAACCTTCAATTTTGTACCCAGCTTGTGGCACTTTTTCCATCTCCATTCGGTCTTTGGCTCCCACAAATAGGAATTCTGATTTTGGATACCGTTTTTTTAATTCATTCGCAATCGCAATCGCAGGATAGATATGTCCACCTGTTCCGCCACCTGATAGGATAATTTTGTATGATTGCTCTTTTTTATTCATTTGCTTCTTGCCTTTAGCTATCAGCTCCTCGTTTTTTTTATTTTTTGTTGATTCGTTGATTTGTTTTTTTTGCCATGCAAAAAACACGAATCTTTTCTCTTATTTGCTTCTTTTATTTGTAGCTTTTTAGCTATTCATTGATATGCTTCTTTTCATCTACAATTTGATCTCTTACATAGCATCACTTAATACGGCTAACGGATTTTCCTCGACCGCTTCCTCTTTTTCTTCCTTCTCCTCACTTTTTAAAATTTCTTCTCTTTTCTTACTAACACTTAATACAATTCCAATAGCTAAGCAAGTCATCCAAATGGAAGTTCCTCCACTACTAATTAATGGCAGAGTTTGCCCTGTTACTGGAAATAATTCTACCGCAACTGCCATATTAATTAATGCTTGAAATACAATAGGCAATCCTACTCCTATTGCGAGAAGTTTTCCAAATATTGTATCTGCTTTGTGCGCCACAATAACAATCCGAAAGAGCAATAACATATATAGAAAGAGTAACGATAAACCTCCTACTAAACCATACTCTTCTACTATAATTGCATAAATAAAATCTGATGCACTTTGCGGCAATAAGTTCTTCATTACACTTTTCCCTGCTCCAACACCAACGATTCCACCTGTAGCAATTGCAATTTTTGCACGATCTATTTGATAATTCCCTTCTGTATTTTCTTTTTTCTCACCATTCCAATAGTTCGCTACACGGTTTTCCCATGTTTGTATTTTAACCTGAATTGGTCCAGGAATAGCTCTTCCTATCACGATAAACAACAACAAACCTATAATACCTGAGCCTACAACCATTAATAGATATTTCCACGGATATCCTCCTAAGAAACACAACATCAACACCATAGAAAAGATGATTGCTGTTGTGGAAAAGTTTGCTGGCAATATCAATCCAACTACTAAAAATACTGGAACCCAAAGCGGCAAAATGGTTTCTTTAAAAGTGACGACTTTGTCTTTTATTTTTGATAGATATCTCGCTACATATATCATCAAAACAACACCTGCTAATGTGGATGTTTGGAATTTGAGCCCCACAAAAGGAATTCGCATCCAACGACTTGCATTGGCTCCTCCAATGGTTGTTCCTTGTGCCAACGTATAGATTAAGAAAAACAATACAATGGGCAACATTATGATAGACAAACCTTTGAAATAATGGTACGGCATCCGATGCACTCCGTAAATTATAGCAAATCCTAAAAATAGATGCGATGCATGTTTCACCAAAAACTTTAATGTATTTCCATCTCCATATAAATACGCCAAGTTGCTACTTGCGCTGTATACAGGTAAAAACGAGAATAACGCCAATAGGGCTACTACTGCCCAAAGCGCTCTATCTCCTTTTATGTTTTTAAAGATGGTGTTCATTTTTGTTTTTTGTTTTTACCACGAATGCACAAATATTTTTTCACTCTTTATCTTTAGTTATTAACATGATTAAACTCATCATGTAACTACCTTATAACCTTCTTACTGCTTCTTTGAACTGTTTTCCTCTTTCTTCGTAATTTTCAAATAAATCGAAACTTGCACATGCTGGCGACAACAATACATTATCTCCTTTTTCAGCAATTTTGTGCGCAATTTTTACAGCTTCACTCATAGAAGTTGTCTCTACCATTAAATCAGTTACTCTTCCAAATGACTCAATGATTTTTGAGTTGTCTACTCCTAAACAAACTATTGCTTTTACCTTTTCATGAACCAAAGGCAATAAGTCTGAATAGTCATTTCCTTTATCAACACCTCCAACAATCCAAACCGTTTGTGTCGTCATACTTTCCAACGCGTAATATGTTGCATTGATATTGGTTGCTTTGGAATCATTGATGTACTGAACATTTTGGATTTTTAATACTTTTTCCAAACGATGTTCTACACCTTGAAATCCTGACATACTTTCACGTATGGTTTGTTTTCTGATGTTTAATAGTTGAGCAACTGCAGAAGCTGCCATTGCGTTTTTTACATTGTGTTGTCCTTCTAGGGCTAGCGAGTCCGTCGGCATAGTTATGGTCTTATTTTGTATCGTTAGTATTATATTTTTATCTTCTATATACGCGCCATTTTCTTGCTTTTTTGTAAGCGAAAATGGTATTAGCGTTGATTTTATATTGTGTTTTTTTATTCCTTCTACAACGACCTCATCATCTGCATCGTAGATGAGATAATCGTTTTCCGTTTGATTCATCGCAATTCTAAATTTTGAAGCGATGTAGTTTTCAAACTTATAGTCATATCGATCTAAGTGATCGGGTGTAATACTCGTAATGATTGCAATGTGCGGATTGAAATTAACAATCCCATCAAGCTGAAAACTGCTTAACTCTAACACATATTTATCATAGGATTGCTCTGCTACTTGTTTCGCAAAACTGTCTCCCATATTTCCTGCAACACCTACATTTAACTCACCTTGTTTTAATACATGATGCGTTAACATCGTAGTGGTAGTTTTCCCATTACTTCCTGTAATTCCTACAATTGTTGCTTCTGTAAATTGTACTGCAAATTCTATTTCAGAAATCACTGCAATTCCTTTCTCTTTGAGCGCTTTTACTAAAGGAATTGTATCTGGAATTCCAGGACTCTTCATTACGACATCAGCGTTGAAAAGCTTAGCTTCTGTATGCTGCTTTTCTTCCCAATCAATTTCAAACTGATTCAGAACGTTTTTGTAGTGTTGTTTGATAGCTCCTTTGTCAGAAACAAACACCTCATAGCCTTTTTTCTTTCCTAAGATTGCTGTTCCTACACCGCTTTCTCCGCCTCCTAATATGACTATTCGTTGTTTTGACACTACTTGTTTTTTTTATTAGCTGCTAGCTGTTAACTATTAGCTTTATATTTTTTGTTTACACTGAGCTTCTCGAAGTGTTGATTTGTTAACTCCTCACTCTTAGCTTCAAATATTACCTCACTTTTAAGGTTACAATCGTTAGAATTGCTAGCAAGATTCCGATGATCCAGAATCTGGTTACAATTTTACTTTCGTGATATCCTAGTTTTTGATAGTGATGATGCAAAGGCGACATTTTGAATATTCTTCTTCCTTCTCCAAATTTCTTTTTGGTGTATTTGAAATAACTCACCTGCATGACAACCGATAAGTTTTCTGCCAAGAAGATTCCACACAAAATTGGAATGAGCCATTCTTTACGGATTGCAATTGCGATTACCGCAATGATTCCTCCAATGGTTAAACTTCCTGTATCACCCATAAATACTTGTGCTGGATAGGTGTTGTACCATAAAAATCCGATCAATGCTCCTACAAATGCAGCAATGTATATGGTAATTTCTCCTGCTCTTGGGATATACATAACATTAAGATACTCTGAGAAAATTAGATTTCCAGATATCCATGCAAATATTCCTAAGGTGAGCACAATTATGACGGAAGTTCCAGCGGCTAGTCCGTCAATTCCATCTGTGAGATTTGCTCCATTAGAAACCGCCATGATGATAAATATGACAATTGGAATGAATACCAACCAAGCATATTTTGCATAGTCTGGATTGATCCAAGTCACCAATTTTGCATAGTCGATTTCATTATCTTTTACAAAAGGAATGGTCGTTTTCATAGAGCGTACTTCTTCACCAAATTTCTTTGTAGGAACATTGTTATTCATCACAATTTCCTGTTGTTGATTTGCTGGTAATTCTTCACGAATAGTAACATCATTATGAAAGAATAGCGTTGCTCCAACGATGATTCCCAATCCTAACTGTCCTAATATTTTGAATTTTCCTTTGAGGCCTTTTTTGTCGTTTTTAAATTTCTTGATGTAATCATCTATAAAACCAATAATTCCCATCCAAATCGTGGTTACTATCAATAGAATGATGTAAATGTTTTCTAGTTTTGCAAAAAGCAGCACAGGAACCAAAGTTGCCAAGATGATAATGATTCCTCCCATGGTTGGCGTTCCTGCTTTTTCTTTTTGCCCAGCTAATCCTAAATCGCGCACCGTTTCTCCAATTTGTTTGGAGCGCAAGTAGTTGATAATTTTCTTTCCAAAAATCATGGAAATTAACAACGAAAGAATCACTGCCATTGCTGCCCTGAAACTCAGGTATCCAAATAAGGACGCACCTGGAAACTGGTATTGCTGTTCGAGATATTCAAATAGATAGTATAACATATTCTTTGTTGTTGAGGCTTTTTATTGTTGTTTATTCGTTGAGATTATCGAGTATTTCTTTTGCTATTTTGTAATCGTCAAAATCAGTTCGTTTTCCGTTGATTTCTTGATAGGTTTCATGTCCTTTTCCTGCAATGAGAATGATATCATTTTCATTCGCCATTTGACAGGCCGTTTTTATGGCTTGCTTACGATCTGTAATCGAAAGTGTTTTTTTATAGTTTTGCGGCTCAACACCTTTTTCGATAGCTTCAATAATAGTTAATGGATCTTCACTTCGCGGATTGTCTGAAGTAAAGATGGCTTTTGTACTTAAAGTAGATGCAATATTCCCCATTTTCGGACGTTTCGTCACATCTCTATCTCCTCCACAACCAACAACTGTAATGAGTTGTTCGTTTCCTGTACGTATGTTGTTAATCGTTTGCAGCACATTTTTTAAAGCATCTGGCGTATGTGCATAGTCAACAATTGCTGTTATTTTATTTTTTGTAATGAAATATTCAAAGCGCCCGCTCACACTTTCGAGTTCACTGATTAATCGTAAGATTTCAATTTCTTCTAAGCCTAACAATTCTGCTGTAGCGTAAATAGATAATAGATTGTACGCGTTGAAACTTCCGATAAGCTTTGTCCAAACTTCGTTGTCATTTATTTTCAAAAGCAATCCTGCCAATCTATTTTCCAAGATTTGCGCACGATAATCTGCATAGGTTTTTAGTGCATAGGTGTATTTTTTGGCTTTCGTATTTTGCATCATAATCAAGCCGTTTTTATCATCAATATTGACTAGACAGAACGCTTCTTTTGGCAATTCATCAAAGAATTTCTTTTTGACATCTCTGTATTCAGCAAACGTATCGTGATAATCTAAATGATCGTGTGATAAATTCGTAAAGATTCCACCTTGAAATACTAAACCAGCCGTTCTTTTTTGATGAATTCCATGTGAAGAAACTTCCATAAAACAATATTCGACACCTTCATGATTCATTTTTTCTAAATACCTATTAATGGTCAATGAATCCGGAGTTGTATGTGTTGCTTTGTACTCCGTATCATCTACTAAGATTTTTACCGTAGATAATAATCCGACTTTGTATCCTGCTTTTTTAAAGAGCTGATATAATAAGGTAGCAACAGTCGTTTTTCCGTTGGTTCCTGTAACACCAATTAGCTTTAGGTTTTCAGAAGGATTTCCATAAAAATTCGAAGCCATAATTGCCAATGCACTACTTCCATTATCTACTTGAATATAGGTTACTCCATTGACTATTTTTTCTGGGATTTCATCACAAATAATAGCGACAGCTCCTAGTTTTATTGCAGCACTGATATAACTATGTCCATCTACCTCATATCCTCTAATTGCGATAAACACGTCATTCGTTTGCACTTTTCGTGAATCAAAGACCAATTCACGCACAGCAATATTTGTATCACCAGTCACTGCTTCGATATGCACCTTATATAATATGTCTTTTAGTATTTTCACGATAGTTCTAGTACAATTCGTTTTTCTGTTCCTATTTTTTTTCCCGCTTCTAATGATTGCTTCCTCACCTTTCCACTTCCATTGATTTCTACCCGCAATCCTAAGTTTTCTAATAGTGGAATAGCATCCATGGCTGGCATCCCCACAACATTTGGAACAATTGTTTTATATTTTATTGATTTATCCTGATACGACTTATAGCTTTGCTCTACGACATCATTGACCTTTTCAATATTTTCTACTTGATCAAATATTGGCGTATCTCTGTATATTTTATGTGCAATTTTTTTGAATACTGGTCCAGATACATCTGCGCCATAGTATCCAATTTCTTGGACTGGCTCATGAATTACTACAATGCACGAGTATTTCGGCTCTTTTACAGGAAAGAATCCTGCGAAACTTGAAATGTATTTTACCTCACTTCTTTTTCCTCCGTAATTCTTTTGACAAGTCCCCGTTTTTCCTGCCATTGAAAAATCTGGAGAGTACAATCCATTTCCTGTCCCATGCTTTTTCTCCACCACATTTAGCATCATCTTTTTAACTTTTGCTACTGTTTCTTCTGAACAGATTGATGGATTAATGACTTCTTTTTCAAATTTTTGTTCACTTGTGTACCAATTTTCACGAACTGCTTTTACAAATCGCGGACGCACTAATTCACCATTGTTTGCAATTGCGTTGTAAAAAGCGAGTATTTGTAATGGTGTTAGCTCTACTCCGTAACCATACGCCATCCATTGCAATGAAATTCCACTCCAAGTTTTATCATTTGGATGTGGCACAATTGGTCTCCCTTCACCTAGAATTGGCAAATCGAGCGTTTCGTGCAGATTCATATTATAGAGTCTGTCCACAAATTTTCTTGGATTTTTTCCGTAGAAATCATCGATAATTTTTACTATTCCTACATTCGAAGATACTTCAAATGCTTTGGATGCAGTAATAGTTCCATAACCGCGTCTGTTGGAATCCTCCACAGTTTCCCCATAAAAAGTCAAACGTCCATTTCCTGTGTTTACCAAATGATCACTATCGATCACTCTATCTTCCAAGGCCGCTACCATAGACATTAACTTAAATGTAGAACCTGGCTCATGTCGTTCACCAACTGCATAATTGAGTCGTTCAGAATACTTCCCTTTGCTGTTTCTTCCTAGATTTGAAATCGCCTTTATTTCTCCTGTTGCCACTTCCATCACCACCACGCAACCATGATCCGCTTTATATTTTTCTAATTGCTCCAACAACGCATGATGCGCAATGTCTTGAATATTTACATTTACCGTTGATATTATATCAAAACCGTCTTGTGGCTCTAAATCATTATCGTTAGAAACAGGTTTCCATTGTCCTTTTGCGATTTTTTGTTCGATACGACTTCCTTCTTTTCCACGTAAGTATTTTCCGAAAGCACCTTCTAAACCAACTTTTGTATAGTGCCCTTTTTCATCTTTTAATTCATATCCTACCGTTCTTCTTGCAATATTCCCGATAGGATGTTCGCGAACTGTTTTTACTTTATCGATGAATCCTCCTTTGTAAGCACCGCGTTTGAAGATTGGAAATTGTTTGATACGGATATATTCTGAATAACTAAGATTTTTGGCAATTGGTAAGAATTGTGCTTTGTTTGTTCGAGCATCTGTCAGTCTTTTTTCATGATATAAAGACGACTTCCCTAATAGTTTTGATAATGAATCTGACAAAGCTTTTACATTATCTGTAAATACAGTTTTGTTTACTGTTTTTGTATCAAAATAGATATCGTATTTAGACACTGAAGTCGCTAACAAACTTCCATCGTCTGCATATACATTTCCACGACTTGGCTCAATCACAGCTTTTCGCAGTGTACTTTCTAAAGCCATTGCTTTGTACTTGTCACCTTCTACAAATTGCACGTTGACCAATTGTACCACAACCGCAATCGCGAAGAGAAACATACCTCCTGCGACAAAATATAAACGATTTAATATGTTTTTTTCGGTTACTGGCATTTATGATTATTGTTGCGACTTTACTCTAATTTTTTTCGGCGGGTTTTCTGATGGCGCCAATCCGCTATTGGCAACTTTTTCGGTGATATACGATTCTAGCTTTAATTGCTGTAATGTTGTCCTCGCATCTACAAATTCACTTTTCAGCTCTTTCACCTCATCATTTAGTTTTGCGATTCGATGCACTTTTTGATCTGCCCAATGCGAACTAGCAATCATAATTAAAGCCAAGAACGAAGCAAAAACGATGAATCGCCAATTTTTGATGGCGTCGTCTTTTATAAGGAACTTTCCTTTTAGTATGTCATATATATTTTGCTTCTTCATTACTTCAGCCGTTCTGCTATTCTTAGTTTTGCACTACGTGCTCTGTTGTTTGTTTTTATTTCTTCGTTTGATGGAATGATCAATTTGCCTACTTTTTTAAATGGCACTTCTACCCTTCCATAAAAATCTTTTTCAGGTTCGCCTTCAAAGAGTCCGTTTCTGATATATCGTTTTACCAATCTATCTTCCAGTGAATGGTAGCTAATTAAGCTAATTCTTCCACCTTCTTCTAACACTTCTTGCGTTTGCATTAGAAATTCTTTTAAGACTTCTATTTCCTGATTAACTTCAATACGAATTGCCTGATAGATTTGCGCCAATATTTTATGTTCTCTGTGTTTTGGCAAAAATCGCTGCAATGCTACACGCAAATTTTCTGTTGTACAAATTGGAGCTTCTGACCTTTCCAATACAATCTGACTTGCAATTGCTTTCGCATTTCGCAACTCTCCATATAATGACAAAATCGAACGCAAGTCTTCTTCGTCATATTCATTTACTACATGATAAGCAGAAATCTCTCCTTCTTGGTTCATTCGCATATCCAAATCAGCTTCAAAGCGCAATGAGAATCCTCTTTCTGCTTTGTCAAACTGATGTGAGGAAACTCCAAAATCACCTAGAATTCCATCTGCCTTTCGTACGCCGTAAAAGCGCAAGAACTTTTTAAGATGTCTAAAATTTTGATTGATCAACGTAAATCGCGGATCATCAATAGCATTGTCAAGCGCATCTTGATCTTGATCGAATGCATATAGTTTTCCATGTTCTCCTAATCGGTTCAAAATTTCTTTTGAATGTCCACCGCCACCAAAAGTCACATCTACATACACTCCATCTTCTTTGATGTTGAGTCCGTCAACCGTTTCTTTTAGTAATACTGGATTATGATATTCCATCTCCATCGTCATTTCCCATTACTTCTTCTGCCAAATCTCCGATATCAATATCTGCATCATCGGTAGCAGCATCATATTGTTTTTTATCCCAAATCTCAATGATATTAATAGCTGAAGAAAGCACTATTTCTTTTTTGATTCCTGCAAAAACCACTAAGTCTTTTGGAATCAGCAATCTTCCTGCCGCATCAATTTCCACCATACGAACACCTTTATTAAATCTTCGAATGAAATCCACATTTTTCTTTTTAAAGCGGTTTAGTTTGTTTAGCTTTTGCGTCATCAAATTCCATTCACTCATTGGATGTAATTCTAAACATGAACCAAACAAACCTTCTTTGATCACGAAACCTTCTTGTAATACAGGTAACAACTGCTTTTTTAAATCAGCAGGAACAAGCATTCGCCCTTTGGCGTCAACTTTACATTCGTATGTTCCAATCAAATTAATCACTTGAGAATATGGTGTACCTATTATAAGATTCAAATATATTGAAAAATTTACCACATTTTACCACATTTTACCACTTTGTTGATAAGTTTTTCTATTTTTTCTCCAAAAAGCCTGTAATTACGCTATAAATCAATTTGTTGAAAGTAGGTGTTTCAGAATAGAACTATCAATTTTTAGAATATTTTCGTTATGTTTTGTTAATTTTTGAGACATTAAAAAAAAAGCATTTTAATAATTTCGAAATGCCTATATTTGTCTCTTGTTAAAAAACTGATAGCCATTAATGAAAGAAAGCTTTAAAAAGGAAGGGAAATTCAATTATCTCGAATTAGGAGAAGGAACACCTATCGTTATTTTGCATGGCTTAATGGGCGGTTTGAGTAACTTTGAAGCCGTTACCGAAAATTTTTCAACAAAGGGATATAAGATTTTAATTCCTGAGTTGCCTATTTACACAATGCCACTTCTTAAGACAACCGTAAAGAATTTTGCGAAGTATGTCAAAGAATTTACACTCCACAAGAAACTCGACAAAGCTATTTTGCTTGGAAATTCTCTTGGCGGACACATCGGATTGCTAACTACAAAGTTGTACCCTGAATTAGTGAAAGGTTTAGTCATTACTGGAAGTTCTGGATTATACGAAAGCGCTATGGGTGATGGATATCCAAAACGTGGCGATTATGAGTTTATTAAAAAGAAGAGTGAAGATGTTTTTTACGATCCTGCCGTTGCTACGAAAGAGATTGTAGATGAAGTTTTTGCGACCGTAAATAATAGAAGTAAACTTATTAAAACGTTAGCAATTGCTAAGAGTGCTATTCGCCATAATATGGGGAAAGATTTGCCTAAAATGAACATTCCGACAGGAATTATTTGGGGAAAAAATGACATTGTTACGCCGCCTAATGTTGCTGAGGAGTTTCATGAGCTACTTCCTGATTCTGACTTGTACTGGATTGATAAATGTGGGCATGCTCCTATGATGGAACATCCGCAAGAATTTAATGAGTGTTTGCAAGATTGGCTGACCAAACGTAATTTTTAGTCATGAAGATCAAATCTGCCGAATTTGTGATGAGTAATTCAGACGTTGCAAAATGTCCGAAGAATCCAATTCCTGAATATGCTTTTATTGGACGCTCTAACGTTGGAAAGTCTTCATTAATCAATATGTTGACACAGCGAAAGAGCCTAGCTAAAACTTCTGGAAGACCAGGGAAAACGCAGTTAATTAATCATTTTAAGATTAATAACGAATGGTTTTTAGTGGATTTACCCGGATATGGATATGCGCGTGTTTCTAAGAGCGCTAAAAAAGTTTTTCAAAAGTTTATTACCGAATATTTTAGAAAACGCAGACAATTGGTTTGCGGATTTGTCCTTGTAGATATTCGTCACGAACCGCAAAAGGTAGATTTAGAATTTATGCAATGGCTGGGCGAAAATCAGATTCCTTTTTGCATTATTTTCACCAAAGCTGATAAATTACGTCCTTCACAGATTGATAAGCACGTTGAAAATTACAAAGCTAAATTATTAGAAGATGTTTGGGAAGAAATGCCGCAGTATTTTGTGACTTCTTCTTCAAAAGCTATTGGTCGTGATGAAGTATTAAATTTCATTGGGCAAATCAATCAAGATATGAAAAATTGATAGTTTTTGCTTTTGATTTTATCAAACTAATTAACTCCTGAGTAGTTTCAATTTTTTCTATCTCACTTTTCGGAATCCATTCTGTTAATTTTTCTCCTTCTTGTAGAAATATTACTGGATATTTTGTTTCTATATTTTTGTATTGCCTTTCAAATTCGTCACTATGCAAAAATACTAACGGAAGTGATGTGTTTTTTCTAAATTCTTTCCAAAGTGCGTTTTCTTTGAATGTATCATGTGTTATGGTACACAATTTACATTGATACGTTTTAGGGCTAATTAATTTATGCGCAACATCGAGCAAACTATTTAGTTTCCCTGATCGCGCATTGTATGTGAAGATTATTTTTTGCATTATTTAGGTAATAGATTTTGGTTATTTGACATTAATTTGATACCTAAAGCTACTCATAATACTTTTATTCTATTTGTCGAAAAAATAACACTTCCTTTTCAAGCTAAACCATTTTTTATACTTTTAAGAGGCTAAAAACACCAACCATGCAAGCAACTACAATTGATGAAGTCATTTCATTCTTAGATCAAATCATTGAGGAGAATAAACTAATTCCAAGTACGATGGGATATTTCGCGGCATTGTACCACAAAGTAACCTGTAAAGTTAAGGCAGGAATTGAAAATGATTTTTTTGATGATAACCCTCGCATGGAAAAATTGGATGTAATTTTTGCAAATCGCTATTTACAAGCGTATACAGAGTTTAAAAACGGAGCAAAACCGACAACTTCATGGCAAATTGCTTTTGACAAAGCAGATAGTTATTGGCTGATTGTGTTACAACATTTGCTTTTAGGAATGAACGCACATATTAATCTGGATTTAGGAATTGCTGCTGCGGAAGTGATGAAAGGAAAAAACATAGAAGATCTACACGACGACTTCAATAAGATCAATGAAATTTTAAGTGAATTGGTTCATGATGTTCAACTCGAATTATCGCTAATTTGGAGATTTTTAGCTAAAATTATAAAGAAAACCGAAAAGTTTAGCTTGATTTTGACTGATTTTAGCATGAAACTCGCCCGGGATGGCGCATGGAAATATGCTACATTATTAGCAAATTCTCCAGAAACTGATTGGTCACAATTAATTCAGGAACGCGATACAAAAGTGACCAAAAAAGGCAATATTGTTGTTGATCCAGGATTTTTGATTCGACTATTATTTAAGATTATGCGACTGGAAGAAACAGGTACTATTAAAACACGCATTGAGATTTTAGAGAAAAATTAGACATTAGTCTTTATCTGTTCATTTTAGGAATAACTTTTAGACCTGAACTTTGTTTAACAGCAACTAAATTATTGTAAAAAGAGATTAAACTTATTGTAATAGAATTAAATCTATTCATAACATTAATCTCTTATTGTTTTCCCAAAAAAGCAGATTGAACAATCATTTCTGAGTTTTCAAAAAGTTTTAATTGTTCATTTGAGAAATCAGCTCTCCAATCTCCTTTGTTAGTTATAATCTGAAGTCTTTCAGATATAAGTGTTTTTAAGAAATCAATGTACTCCTCTTTTGGTATGATCCATAATTCATTTCCTGCATAAAATTCATTTATCAATTCAGGAAAATTTTTAATAAATATTAGTAAGGGAGTTTCAAATGGTTCTTTATCGCAAATTCCTTCGCATGTTACAAGAGGTTTCCATATAGTTTATCCTAAAATTTCCAAGAGCTTTTGTTCATTACTTTTTAACAATCTCTAATTTCTCTGCAAAATAATCACAGAAATCCATCATCGTAGCAGACATTTTCTCATCGTTAGTTGCACGTTGAAATGTACGCGCCATAGACACTAATGTTTGATGATAAAACACTTTCATTTCGTCCACAGGCATGTCTTTTGTCCATAAATCGATACGCAAACTTTCTTGCACTTTATGATCCCAAACAGATAACATTACAGCCTTAGAAGGTTCATTTTCTATACCACCATCTTTCGCGGTCCAATTGATTGCTTCTGGCACATTATTTTCATCAACAGTTACTGCAACTTTTATTTCGGACGTCGTTTTTTTCGCCATTATTTCTTTGGTTTGTACTTTGAATTGTTAAATATTTCTTTGGAGGGTTTTCTCAAAAGATTTTGCAAAGATACATCATTATTTTGCATATACGCCTTTACAATTTGATAACCAATATAACGCCCTATTCCTCCAGGAGATTCATTATCTAATTCTAAGTAAAATTTAGAGAAAGGCGCCAGATTTAAGAAACGAGAATCCAATTTAGAATTCGTACTGTACAATAAATCTTTTTCAATAAAATAAGTCCAGATTTGCAATTCGTTCGCCTCAGCCCAATCTGCTTGCTGATCCGTATACTCAAACTGCATAGCAACACTTGCATTTGGCACCAAAAGCGTTTTTATGTATTGTATTTTTCCATAATAAATCATCTTACTTAAAAACGTACGTTCACGCGATGGTTTTACTTGTGCGTAAGCAAATTCACTTGCAATGTCAATTGGAATCATTTCCTTTTCAAAACCATGGGAAATATATTTTTGAATTCCTTCATAATATTTATGATTTGCTCCCAAATACGTATTTAAGGCAATCAAAATAATGTCTTGATTTAGAATTACTTTTTTTCGATAATCTTCAGAAGTTACCGTAAACACTTCTGGCTGTCCATATTCTGGAAAGTAGAATTTGATGTGTTGTAATAGAGATTGAATACCACGCTGAACTGGAGCAAAATTTGTAAAAACCGCGTCTATTTCGGTTTTTAGTTCTTTTTGCAGCGGATCGTTCATCGTGTAAATCCACGTAGAATCTGGCACGGAACTCGGAAAAAATAACGGATATACTTCTTTCATCTTTGGTAAATCTGATGGTTTCGCACCTAAAAATACTTGATCAAATCGCACCACATTCACATCAATTGGAATGGCTGCAATTTCATTTTCAAGCGAGTTTTCTTCGGCACATCCAATAAAGATCAGCAAGCAGAAATACAATATTTTTCTCATAGGAATTTCTATTAATCAAATAGATAAACGCAATCTGTATTTATAAATTTTATTGCGACGCTATTTTTGTGTACAAAGTTACTTTTTTTATCTTGTAAAAAAATCGAAAAACAGGAAATGAGTTAGGATAAATTTGTCTGCATCAACTTGACATAGTGATAGGTAAATTTTATCTGACAGAATCAATTAAATAAAAAAGAGACAAATGAAAACTGATAAGGTTATAGATCATATTGTAGGATGGTTAAAAGATTATGCTACTAACGCAAGAGTAAATGGATTTGTTGTAGGTGTTTCTGGTGGAATAGATTCTGCTGTCACGTCTACTTTGTGTGCAAAAACTGGCTTGCCAACGTTGTGCATAGAGATGCCAATTCATCAAGCAAAAAGTCATGTTACACGCGCACAAGAACACATTAAACAATTAAAAGAACGCTTTGAAAATGTGACAGATACACGTGTAGATTTAACACCTGTTTTTGAGGAATTTAAGACCGAAGTTTCTTTAAAAGGCGCACAGGCAACTGTGGACATGGCATTGGCAAATACCAGAGCTCGTTTACGTATGACAACCTTGTATTATCATGCAGGTTTACTGGGAAGACTAGTTGCTGGGACAGGAAATAAGGTAGAAGATTTTGGTGTTGGTTTTTATACCAAATATGGTGATGGTGGTGTTGATTTGAGTCCTATTGCCGATTTAATGAAAAGAGAAGTGTATATGTTGGGAGAAGCGTTGGAAGTTCCTACTTCAATTATGAAAGCAGCTCCTTCAGATGGCTTGTTCGGAGACGCTCGAAGTGACGAAGATCAAATTGGCGCCAGCTATGATGAATTGGAGTGGGCGATGCACATGAACGATGAAGGAAAAACTGTAGACGATTTTACTGGAAGACAGCAAGAAGTATTCAAAATTTACAAAAGATATAATACTGCGAACCAACATAAAATGATTCCAATTCCAGTCTGCATAATACCGCAAAATCTTACATAAAAAATCACCTTTTTTAATAGTTTTTATAAAAATTTGTTTAAATTTGTTTCTACAGACCCCCTAAACCTGAAATAAAAATCGATTCGTTTTTAATGTTTGCATGACATATCATTAACGAGTCTTTCTTTATGTGATGGTCTGATTTAATAATAACTTTAAAAACTAAATTATGGTTAAAGTATTAATTGCAGACAATCATCCCATTGTTCGAAAAGGAATTAAAGCCTTATTCAAGAACTCTACTGAGATTGATGTAGTAGGAAAAGCTGCTACTACTTCTGAATTATTTGACTTTATTGGTCAAGAAAATGTAGACGTTGTTTTACTTGAAATGGATATTCCTGAAGTCAATGGAATTACTGCTTTGAGAAGACTTAAAAAAGACTTCCCTGACGTGAAAGTAATTATGTTTAGCTCGCACTCTGAAGATGTTTACGCAGTAAGCACATTAAGAGCTGGAGCATCTGGTTACTTATCAAAATCCGTAGCTACAAATGTTATCAAAGACGCTATTGTTAAAGTTGCAAATGGAGGCATCTATATCAGTAACGAGTTAGCACAACGCTTAGCATTTGATGAAAGCACAAACAAACCCCGCAGATTCTTCAGACGTTTGTCTACAAGAGAAGTAGAAGTATTAAAACTTTTAGCTTCTGGTAAACGTAACAAGCACGTTGCTGAAGAACTAAATCTGAATGAAAAAACTGTGAGCACGTACAAAGCTCGTCTAATGCGTAAGTTGAACGTAGACAACTTGGTTGATTTACTACAACAAGCCAAAGCATTAGAGTTACTGTAACAGAAACTTTATTTTTATAAAGATTTCCCTTTACAACAGTAAAAATTTTGATGATGATATGTGTATTTTTAAGATGTACGTATCATCATTTTTTATTTGCTTCGTCATAATATTTTTGCGGAAAGACTACGCAACCACCGCAGATTAATAATCTAGAATTTCGAGTTTTTATATGCTCGATAATTTTCTTTTCGAATGGAGATAATGGCAGTTTTTTATTTTTTTCTAAATATTTCAATGCCTCAACTCCAAAGGTTTGCAATTCTGGATTGAATGCTGTTAACCAATTTCTAAAGTATTTGGCATTTCGGATATTATCAAAATAGATATCATCATGCTCCAAGGGTAAGTCGCTTATGTTAGAGCCACAAGAATATCCATAAATTTTTCTCTTTTTCAATTGATCTACAAAATCTGAAATTCCCAATTCAGTTTTATAGAACTTATTATGCGACTCAATATATTCATTTAGTTTTTCATAATCGAAATAAGAATTTGTATTCCCTCGATATACGTCATAATTTATCAAACCAATTATTGAATCATTTTCTGAAAACACACTTACAGTATACTCCTTATGTCTCATGTAGCTTCCAAGAGGATAATCTATAATAATCGTATAAATAGACTGCTTCAAACTATCATCTAATTCTCTTTCAAATTCAAAACCTCCTCTTATGAAGTTGATCATACGGATATAATTAAATTTTTTACGTTTTAGTGTATCTAAATTGAATTCTTGATAGTTTTTAAAATACCCTTGAATTTCATAACTCGCTTCACTCTCTTCCCTATTTTGTGAAAACAGAAATAGTGACTGCAACAAGAATATGCAAATACTTATTTTTTTCATATTATAATAAGTTTCTAGTTAAATATACTGAACTTATAACACTCTTTTAAGTTGTTCAGAAAGCGATTTTTTAAGAAAAATGTAGTCTTTGATTTCTTCTAATACATTTTGCAATTCCTCCACTTGTGTCTCTGGTGTCAAACTCAGTTTGAGTTCTTCTATTTTAAGGTTGATTAAGAAACAACGTAAGGTAAGTATTGTTTCACTGGTCAATTGCGCAATGGTTTCCTCTTTTGGTTTTACAAAGATATTTTGTGCTTCCCAGTTGTGCAATTCATAACGTTCCTCACTCATGAGAATATCTGTGACTTCGTTAGCAACTTCTGGTTCAATTTGATTGACAAAGGTGTCTAATTCTAAATTTCCTGTTTCATTAAGTATTTCAATAGCACGATAATAGATGGTTTTGAATTTTTCGTTAGCCAAGTCTATTTCGTCTTGTTGTAGATCTAAATAGAGTTTTTGAAACACTTTTGCTTCAAATTGCTCGCGCTCCATTTTTAACTCGCCTTCATCATCTTCTTTTAAAATCAAATCTTCAAACGTAGCTTCCATGTTCCCGTAAATCAGTAGAATTTCTATGATTTTACGTTCCAAGACATACTGTACATCAACACTATCAGATTTTTTCTCTGTTTTGATGATATCAAATGTCTTTTTCTCTTTTTTGATTTTCCTATTGACTTCCTTGAGGTCTTTATTTATCAATTGCGCCAATGTAGCAAATAATACTTCTTCCGAAATGTCCATGATACGGGATGTTTCACGTAAGTACAATTCCTGTTTGATTCGATCGGAAACTTTGGAAATACTCGACATCATATCATTAATAACCTCTGCCTTTTTGATCGGATCATTTTTGGCAACTTCCATCAGTAAAGAAGCTTTGTAACTGATAAAATCTTTTACATTGTTTTCAAAATATGCCAATACATCTTCTACAGCATTGTTTTTTGTAAAACTATCAGGATCTTCTCCTTCTGGAAATGTACATACACGCACATTCATTCCTTGTTCCAAGATTAAATCTACACCACGAAGTGATGCACGAATTCCCGCTGCATCTCCATCATAGAGAATGGTAATGTTTTTCGTTAAACGATTTATCAAACGGATTTGTTCTGCCGTTAAGGCAGTTCCTGAAGAAGAAACTACATTGTAAATTCCTGCTTGATGCATCTGAATGACATCCGTATATCCTTCTACCAAGTAACAATTGTCTTCTTTAGCAATGGCTTGTTTTGCATAGTACAAACCGTATAAGACTTTACTTTTATGGTAAATATCACTTTCAGGTGAATTGAGATATTTGGCCGCTTTTTTGTCATTTGTTAAGATTCTTCCCCCAAAACCTAACACACGTCCACTCATACTGTGAATCGGAAACATGACACGACCTTTAAAGCGGTCAAAACGCTTTTCGCCTTTTACAATTGTCAATCCTGTTTTTTCAAGATAGGTAAGATTGTATCCTTCTTTGAGCGCTGCATCTGTAAATGCACTCCACTCATCCAATGCATAACCCAAACCAAATTTTTTGATGGTTTCTGTAGTAAACCCTCTTTCTTTGAAGTATGTCAACCCAATCGCTTTACCTTGCTGCGTTTCCCAGAGCGTTTCTTGATGATATTTTTTGGCATATTCAGATACTAAGTACATGCTTTCTTTTTCGTTCGCTAAGGCTTTTTCTTCATCCGTGCGTTCGGTTTCCTCAATTTCAATTCCGTACTTTTTTGCCAAATATTTTATGGCTTCTGGATAGGTAAAGTGTTCGTGTTCCATTAAAAATGCAACCACATTTCCTCCTTTTCCAGAGCTGAAATCTTTCCAAATTTGCTTTACAGGCGACACCATGAACGAAGGCGTTCGTTCGTCCGAGAATGGACTTAATCCTTTGAAGTTACTTCCTGCTTTTTTGAGTTGTACAAAATCACCGATGACTTCTTCTACGCGAGAAGTATCAAATACTGCATCTATGGTGGATTTTGAAATCAATGGTTTCGGGATTTTGTTGGAATAGCTTTCAAAAATACTAAGTTTCGATTAATATCATAGCATTTATCCCTTGAAATTCCTATTTCGTTGTTTCCAAAAATTAGGCAGTTTTCCATCGCTGTTCGCCTTGATAGAAAATTGATTTGTGCTTGAGATAGTCTTGCCAAATCTGATCAATTTGATTTGCATGTATTTGTTGAATTGTATCTGCAAATACAAATAGTTGTATCAATGCTCTTAATTGCATTGCAGTTGCCATAACATAAAATATTCCTTGTGATGAAAACAGATCAAAACTGATAGCTGAATTGCCAATAGCTGCCCATTTTTCGCCAGCCGATTGTATCAAATTTGTGGAGTTCGCTGCTACGATTTTGTAAAATTGTATTGTCTCTTCTTTCCGTTTTATCAAAGCAGTATTTTCATTGTTTTCTTTTGCAATTTTGAGTAATAACTCGGTTGTTTTGAGTTCATTATTATTGACAATATCAAAATCCTTATGATGAGCAGCAATTTGTCTGTTATTTGTCTTTACAGCACTATAACTCTGACCATTTTAACTTGCTCCAATGGCGCTCATTGTATTCAATTCTTAATGTATTTGTTTACGAAATTCAATAAACAATTAATTTGTCATTTACACTGCATTTAATTCCTAAGTTTTGAGCAAAATGTGATTGTCCTCCTAAGACATCTTCAATTTCATTGGTTTTCATCTAAAAATTAACACATCTAAGTATAACGTTTGACATTCTATAAGTTAACAACAGTAAACGTAATGTACTTATTGTAAAATAACTAACTAGTTAAAGATCATATGAACCTCAAGTTTCGATAACAATATCATTAGATTCAGGTAATCTTTTAAATAACTCCTTAAATCAGACGATCATTTCTGTATTTTTGTGATATATTTTTCCTTTATTTATTGTAGCAAATATCAAAAGTTTGTTTACCAATATAGATTCCATTAGTTTCATTCATAACTAAGAATTAAACTGAGATCGTATTTCATCTATTCCAAATAAAGGCTCTAAGCCTTATGAGCTGTTCAAAATTTAAGTACTGGATAAAAGGGACAAACATTGCGAACTATTAGATGAATTATGACGAAACTCCTTCCTACACTTTCACCTTTTTTATTAAATCCTAAGTTTAAGATTTATTAAAAAAACAATTCGATTAAAACATAAGAGGGCTCTCAATACATCTTTCACAATGTCCGTTTTTGAAACAATTTTGAGGTTTTTGTCCGAAAATGCAAGCGGCTATCCGTTTTTGAAACCTTCTGTCCGTTTTTGCATTTGCTGAGAATTTCCGCTTACCTACTTTCGTCTCGTTGTACAACTTTAACAATTTACTATCAAATCATGAAAATAGACACTTGGATTAAGGTAGCACCTTATACAATGTTTGTTTTTATTGTTTATTAATCTAACTAAATTTAAATTATGAATTACTTGAAAAATTGCAAAGTACTTATTGCTATGATAGCATGTACGAGTTTGACTGTAACAAGCTGCAGCGACGAAATTGATGAAATACCAACTGACGAGACAACGTCTGAGAACCTTACAGGGGAAAAGTCACCTGTAGTGGTGAACTATGGAGAACCTACTACTTATTTTTACAATAAGAAAGAGTATGATGCTGCTGAGTGGGAAGCACAACAACAAATTTTTAAAGCTAATAAAGAAGTATTATTTTATATAGTTCTTGGCGAAAAGGCAGTGGCGTATGATACTAGTGAAGAATTCAAATCTACAATCGAAACCTTAAGAAATATGATTCAGCAAACAGAATCGAAAAATGTAATTAATGATGAAAGAAGTATGTCTAGCAATGATAATTTCGAAAGCTTATACAATGTTATTACGAGAGGAACTAAATATACGCCTGCAAAGTTAGTAGGTGGTTCGGCTTTTTTATCGCTTTTATTCATGAATGCTCCAAATTTAAGCTTTTCTGAAGGTGGATATTGGTACCTTTACGAATCATATCTTCAATATGAAAATTACCGCATTGTTAGGTTCAACCTTCCAGCACACGCTAGAAACCAAGTGACTTCAATTCAATATAATTATTACAATGCTCCTCGCACTGGCACTCTTTTTAATAGTCCTTACCCTTTGTTAGTAAGAATGCGCGACGATTATAATTATGGAGGTATTGATTATAATACAACACTTGAAGAAGGTGATGAATTTGTAAAAAATGATCTTTCACAAAATGGTTGGTTCGGTCGAGACTGGAGTGATAGAGCTGAATCTGTGGAATTTTGTATTGGATGTGTAAGCTTAGCACCTTTTAATTGGTAAAAGTGCTTAAGAGACAATACTGTTATCAGTAGTTACCGTAGCGTGAACATATTAAAGTCCTGAACATTATTTGTTTAGGACTTTTTTTTGGTCATACGTTTTTCAACCTTACAGTTGGGAACACGGCTACGCAAATTTTTTTAATGACCTGGTTAATGTAGGATTGACTTACTGTGTTTGTAATGATAGCATAGAAAAGGTAAACGAATATCTGATATTGTAAAATATATTTTTGCTGGAAGCTAGATAGCTGAATCCTTATCCTAATCTCTGTAGTTGTGTCAAATTGGGTTATCACTTCTTGCATCTAATAATCTACACTGGAAAGATCAAGTTCTTTCTTGTGCCTGTTAAGAAAATTAACCTAAATAATTTGAGTTCTCTACAACAATCTTATAATCAGTTAAACTTAACTGTTAAATCGAACATTATCATAGGTGCCGATCGATACTGCAAGATTCAATCAAAATTTTTCTTCTATCATGTCCGTTATTGAAACGATTTTGAGGTTTTTGTCCGAAAATGCAAGCGGCTATTCGTTTTTGAAACCTTCTGTCCGTTTTTGCATTTGCTGAGAATTTCCGCTTACCTACTTTCGTCTCGCTGTACAACCTTAACAATTTATTAACGAAATCATTTTAACATGAAAAATTTACAAAAGAGAAATCCACATTTTAATCCTTGACTAAAGAAATAAAATGATTATGAACCTACTTATAATCACAAATTCAAAAAACAACTCATTTAGGTAAATGAGTATTTAAACAACAATAACCAATCAATAACTTTACTTATGAACAAAACCTTATTAAATTAAAAAAAAATAAGCCTTTTACTGTTAGTAGCAGTAGGTTTATTTACCATCTCTTGTGAAAAAGAAGAACTAGAAATTGAATCTTCAGAATCTACCGCCAGAGAAAAAATAAAGCCCGAAGAAAAGACTGTCAGATTTGATTTTAAATTCCAATATCATGGTCAACTATATAACGAAAAACAATGGCAGATCAAATATGACGAATTGACAAACGAAGACATTTTCCTTTATATCACTGAATGATATGGTGTATGTTTTTGATAACAGTAATTTAGCCAAACAATTTGAGCTTCAAGAAATTCCTCAATTAATGGATAAAAAACCTGTTTTGGACAATACAGCAGCTAGTAAAGCAGATAATATTATAGGACAAATAAGAGTAAAAGCGAAGTTCGAATTGTTTTTAGATAAAGATTTCGATGGGAGCTATGGCTACAGTGCGATATACGTTGACCAAGTTGTAACCAAAAGAAGAACTTGGTGGGGATGGCCTTACTACGAGAATAATAAATTTGAACACAACTTAGTTTATTTCTTCCGTAACATTACCACATCTTATAGAGTTACTCTTACTCAGGGTGGTCGATTGGATACTTCAGGAGCGTCTACATCATCTGGCTACGCCGTAATGAACTTTAAATTAAGATCTAATCTCCTTGACGATGTAGGTCCTACTTGGAATAGAGACGTGAGCAGGAATCCATATTTCCCTGGCAACGATGTCGATGAAGATAGTGATTTAAGTAATAATAGAATGTGGGGAGCACTTGGACTCGCCACTTGGGACAATGAGATTGAAGCTATAGAAGTAGAAATTGTGTCTCAATAACAAGGTATTTATACCAATAACTTAGCATTATAAGTAAAAAGCCATTTCAATTAAATTTTGAAATGGCTTTTGAACAATTGTAGATGATGCTTTTACTAAAATATCCATTGAAAAAACACCTTTCTAATTTTCTTAAGAACCCTCAAATGACCTCACACGGTATTTGGGAGTTTTTTATGAGTACTAATTAAGAAGTAAAATAACTGTTAGGATACTTTCCAAAACGTTGTACATACAGCTTGTTAAAACGTGTAGTATTGTAAATTCCCACAGAAAGTGCCACGGCTTTTATATTGCCATATACATTTTCTTCTAGTAAGTTTCTAGCTTTTAGTAGCTGAATTTCTTGTTGAATTTTTTTAGGACTCAATCCTGTAATGAGTTTTATTTTTCTACGCAGTTGGCGTTCGCTGAGGTATATTTTTTTGGAGAGATCATTCAGTTTAAAATCAGGATTGTCCATATTCTCCTCAATGATTTCTGCTACTTTTGCAATTAATTCAGTATCGGATTTGCTAGCTTTTACGCCTGAATCCATATAAATGCTACTATTTTCAGGAGTCATTTCTAACAATTCATCGTCCATGTGAACAGCAGCTTCTATTTCTTCTTTAAATTCTTTTCTGCTTTGATACCGTTGCAGCAGATTTTGTATGCGTGCCATTAATTCAGAAGCTATGAAAGGCTTACTTAAATAATCGTCTACACCAATAGTGAGCGCATTTAATTTATATTTAATATCCGATAATGCTGTCAACATGATGATTGGAATTTCACGGTATACTTCAGATTCTTTCAATGTTTCTAGCAAGGTAAATCCATCCATAGCAGGCATCATGACATCTGAAACAATCAAATCTACAGAAGATTCTTTTAGTTTTTCCAACGCTTCCTTTCCATTATTCGAAATCAATAGCTGGTAATTTTTTTGCAAAATAGAAGCAATAAAATGTTGCATTTCATGATGATCTTCTACAATAAGTATCGTGTGTTTTTGTATGGCTTCTGTGATAGGATTCATACTTGCTGTAATAGCATCCATTGGTGTTGTTACTATTGGAATGATGGTATTTACATAGTCTTTTTGGGCTTTTTTATGTATATCCTCCAATGGAATGCTGACGGTAAATTGACTTCCTTTTTTCACTTCACTTTGTACTGTAATAGTACCGTTCATGAGTTCCACCAATTCTTTTACCAAAGACAAGCCAATGCCATAACCACCTTCTAGCGGTTTAGAAGTATCTTTACTTTGAAAATAGCGATCAAAGATATGGGGAATATCTGCTTTTGGAATTCCAATTCCTGTATCCTTTATTTTGATTGATAAGGCGTCTTGTGTGGTAAGCTTCCCGTTTATAGTAATTGTTCCACTAGCAGGCGTGTATTTCATTGAATTGGAAATAAGATTATTGATTACTTTTTCTAGCTTCTTTGTGTCAATGGTAGCATGATAGTTTTCCAAATCTTTACAACAAAAGTGAAAGTGTAGCTTTTTTTGCTGCATTAACGGTAGAAACTTTCGTAGGGTTGTATTCAAAAAAGTATCGATGTCGGTACTTTGTTGGTGAAGTTGGAGTTTTTTAGCTTTTAACTTTGACAAATCTAAAATATCATTCACCAATGTTTTTAACGAAGTGGTATTGTTCATTGCCATTTGTAGCTTCGATTTTGTAATGGCATCCAAAGTTTCTCCATTATTTTGTAAAGCCTGCTCTAAAGGGCCTTCAATAAGTGTGAGTGGTGTCTGCAGCTCATGCGTAATATTTGAAAAGAAGTTTGACTTTGCCTTGTCCAATTGTTTTAACTGCTTATTTTTTTCAGCAATATTGCGTGCAAATTTTATTCTCTTTCGTCTGTCTCTGTAAATAAAAAAAGCGCTCATAACTGCCATTACAAATAATGAAACGACACATAAAATTATTTTGTTCTTTGTGTTATTCTTTTCTTCTGCGAGTACTATATTTTTATCTCTTCTTTCAATTTCTAGTAAGGCGCTTTTTTTAAGTTGTTCTTCATTGGAGATCATTTTTTCAAATGAAACAATTTTTTCCAGTATAGCATTCGCCTTTTTGAAAAGTCCCTTCTCTTTATACGCTTCATACAATAAATTTGCTGTCGCTAAATATCTCGGAGAAATACGTTCTTTATATGATAGATCAAAAGCCTTTTCGGCATATTGAATTTTTACTTCAATATTATTAGTTTTTCCACTAAGTATTGCTTTTAGGTAATAATAATTTAATAATAAGGCTGTATACTTGGCATCACTACTCAAAACTTTATACGCCTTTTTTAAACAGGTTTCCGCCTGTGTCACTTCCTCAATATCCACAAAAATGTGTGCTTTTTCTAAAAATATCATGGCCTGCCTAAAATCGAGCTTATTTCTTGTGGCAATAACCATTGCTTTTTGAATATGTGCTAAAGCAATTTCTGTATTTTTAAGTTCTCTATTAAATCGCGCACAGCGAAGATACACTATAGAAGATACTAATGCAGGATCAATTCCTTTTTTTTCAATATACTTAAATAAATGATCGTATTGTTTAATGGCAAGTTCATAGTTTTTTTGAGTGGCATATATACCTGCAGTTATCGTAGTTGCAATTTCACGCTGGAGAAAAAAATAATTAGGATCTTCAATATTTTCAGTTCTTGCAATAACAGCATTAAAATAGTCTAATGATGTTACCAAATCTCCCAAACCTTTGTAAGCAATTCCCTTTGAACAAGTAGCAGATAAAAATTGTTCTACATATTCTTTTGATTCTTTATTTTTAGTCAATGCCAAGACTTTGTCACTGTAATAAATAATACTATCATAACTAGCAGTTTTAAGATAATAGGTAGTGAGTGTATGAACCTCAATAATCTTGTTATAGATTCTAGCAGAGTCAATGGTACTTTTGGCAACACGTAGCATCTCAAACCCTTTGTGAAGTTCTTTTTTGTGCTGAGGTATGAGTGTTGTTTGAAAATTACCAGTTTCTGAAGTAGCAAGGTTTTTATTAGAGCAATACACGAAAAAAGGAAACCATAAAACACACCAGAAAATTTGTTTTTTTGATAAGCTTTTGTGAAATTTCATGAGTAGGCTAAATTATCAATATCCAATTAAAGATAAATATTTTTTTTGATATATTATCCTTCAAAAAAATATATACATTTCCTACTATTATTTGAAGTAAGTTAAAACCGTAATATGACAAAAAGTTTTTTTTTAGTGTATAAATAATTGAAAACCTCAATTGATTATGTTTAATCTTTCGGGGGAATTTTAAAAGAATCGTTAAACAAAAAAAGAACTACATTTCAATAAGTTTTAAAAACTATAAAATTAACTAAGGTAAAACCATAAAATTTTTATTGTTGATTTTTTTTTAGAGAATTGTTATTGGAATAGCAACTAAAAATGACACAAAAAGTTAAGGGAGACAAGCTTTCAGAGTTTAAATATTTTAAAAATATGTTTGACAAATTTACCAACAAACATTCTATAAAATATATAAACAAAATTTTGATTTGGTTATTCATTGGAGACATCCAATGTAAAACGTCAGATTGAGTTTTTTTTTCAAGCAATGAACACTTCAAATAAATCACAAATGCATCGCCGAAACTGATATTTTACATTGGATATTAATATTTAGAATATATCAAATAATATTCCAAGTGAAATATTACGTTGTTCAGTATTTGGACTTTTGAAGATTGGTGATAAGTCGTATTTACAATACAAACTCATGTCGTCCCATCCAATGTAGGCACCAACTCCGTATACAAAATTGTTGGTATTGAAGTTTCTACGAAATTCCTGATCTACTCGTTCTCCATTTTCTTTGTAACGTAACTTTTGTTTTACAGCCAGATTCACACCTACATAACCTCCAACTCCAAACTTAAATTTATTATTAGTGTAGTAACGAATGTATCGATCGGTTTCTTTTTTTCTAGATGGTCCAAATTCAAAGTATAATGGAATCGTCAAGTTTGTCATTCTGATTTTTGAACGACGCAAATCATTTGGAAACTCTTCCAAGGTTGTCAAATTTTCATTGTCAACAAAGAGGCGATTTCCCGTTGGTTTTAAGTTGTTATACTGTAAGGTTAATCCGTAGCGAAAACGTACAAAGTTGTGGTTTTTCGCAACACGTGTACTCCATAGAATTCCAAATTCAAAGAAACGTGATCCGCCAACTTTATAATCGGAATCTTGCAATGATACGCCATCCTGAATGGTATTATTCAACCCAAAAGCAAATACAATATCTGAGTATGTACGTCTATCATATCGCAACGCTCTCTTTTTTTTGATGCGTGTATCAAAGAGTTCTCCAAATCGGATGAATGATCCATATTCTTGCACATAGTAATCTGTTAGCATTTCGCGCTTTACTTTTGCCATACGATACTCAATCGTTGCTGCTGCTAGTTTTGCCGCTTTCTTTTTTTGTTTTTCGGCTTCTTGTAATGTAATTTCTCCTTTTTCGTATTTTTCATTTATTTGTTCTACTGAATATTTCAGCGCATCTTTTTCTTCCTGCGTAATAACACGAAGTCGTTCCGCCAGATATTTCTTCTCTTGCTCTTGTTTGATCGCAGTAGAATCCTGCCTCTTTTTAATTTCTTTTTGTTGCGCCTGCATGGTAAAATTTACACATAGGAATAGCAGGCATAAATACAAAGTACTTGTTTTCATATTCGTTTTTTTAATGATGTTTGTTGATGATTTTTTCTAAATTATTGCGCTCTCAATCTTCCACAGCAACGGCTCTTTTTTTGACTTTTTCTTTGATAAGTTGAAATACTCTTTCTTTGAATGACATGTCTAATTCGTATTCTACGTCGTTTAACAATTCGTCTGCAGTTGCGAATCGTAAGACGTCAACTTTTTCTTCTTTAATGTCTAATTCTCGTAATGATTGTTGTGCTTCTTGAAGCAATTGATCAATTTCTGCATTGGTCACTGATACTTTTTCTTCTTGTAACAATGCAACTATTGATTCTTTTAGTGTTGAATCAGTATTGGCAATTACTTCTTTTTGCGCGATTACTGTTTCTATTTTTGGTTGAATTTCTTTTTCTTTAATTGTAACTTCTTTTGGCAATTCCACTATCATTTGTTTTTTTGATTGTGGCACAATATTATTTTCTATTACTTTCTCTTTGCGATTGTTTGAAGCTTTTTCTTCAATGGCAATTTGTGTATTGTTTACGATTTCTTTCTGTTCTTTTTCTTCTAGTTTTGGATTGATGGTGTTTTGTAAATTTTCTTTTTTAATGATTGATTTTGAAGTATTGTCTTCTTTTACAATCAAGTCATCTCCAAGGTTCACAGTCGATTTGGCAAACATAAACACCAACATACTTATCAACAAAGCCAAACATGCAGCATACACATAGTAAAACTTCTGTTTTCTATTTTTTTGATTGTTTGCATCTAGTTGTCCTGCGAGTTTTTCCCACGAATTTTCAGATGCTGTCAACCTACGCTCTTCTAATATGTCTTTAATTTCATGCGATTTCATTAGCTCTGTTTTTTTTTGATCGTAGTTGTGTTTGAAGCGTCTTTTTAGCTTTGAATAGCTGCGACTTTGATGTACTCACAGAAATATTGAGCATTTCAGCAATTTCTTGGTGCTTGTAGCCTTCTATTTCATACAAGTTGAATACAATTTTATAGCCTTGCGGCAAGGCATCTATTGCTTTTTGGATTTCTTCGACGCCAGCATTTACATTTACTTCACAGTCGGTGATTTCTGTGTAGCTTTCAATTTCTTCTACTGAAACGAGCGGATTCTTTTTTCGGAGAAAGGATATGGATTCTCTGACCATAATTCTTCGAATCCAACCTTCAAAACTTCCTTTGTTTTCGTAGCTTTTCAATTGTGTAAATACTTTGAAAAATCCTGAAAGCATTACTTCTTCGGCATCGTGAACGTTTGCAATGTAATACCTACAAACACTCAACATTTTTGGTGCATGTTGCGCATATAACGATTGCTGCGCTTTTCGGTCATTGCGCTTTGCTCGTTTTATGAGTTGTGCTTCTTGTAGATGTAATTGAATAACTTTCACTATGCAGGTTGTTTTCTATTAATATAGACGCAAATTTTATGCAAATGGTTGCCTGCGTGTGAAAAAAATTATTTTTTTCTGTCAATCACGTAATTTACCATCAATTCTAAGGAATCTTTATATGTGGATTTCGGATAGGCTTTAAGCAGTTCGAGTGCTTTTTCTTGGTAAGCTTTCATTTGATTAATTGCATACTCTAATCCGCCATTTTTTTTCACAAAGTCAATAACTTCTTTGACTCTTTTTTTGTCTTTATTATGATTTTTGACAGAATTAATTGCCCATTTTTTTTCTTCTTTTGAGCAATGATTCAATGCATAAATCAACGGAAGTGTCATTTTTTGTTCTTTGATATCAATTCCTGTTGGCTTTCCAATTTGTGTTTCTCCGTAATCAAATAAATCATCTTTTATTTGAAATGCCATTCCAATAAATTCTCCGAACAAACGCATACGTTCCACTTCTTCTTCAGGAGCATTTACAGATTGTGCTCCCATAGCACAACATGCTGCAACAAGTGTTGCCGTTTTTTGTCGGATGATTTCATAGTAGATTTCTTCCGTAATATCTAATCTACGTGCTTTTTCAATTTGGAGTAATTCTCCTTCACTCATTTCTCGAACTGCTACAGAGATAATTCGCAACAAATCAAAATCACCATTATCAATAGACAATAGCAATCCTTTAGACAATAAATAATCACCTACTAATACAGCAATTTTATTTTTCCATAGGGCATTAATCGAGAAAAAGCCTCTTCGCCTGTTAGAATCATCTACCACATCATCATGGACTAACGTTGCTGTATGAATCAGTTCTATTACAGAAGCGCCACGATATGTACGTTCATTTACCAATCCTTCTGACACCATTTTTGAAACCAAAAAGATAAACATAGGACGCATTTGCTTCCCTTTCCTATTTACTATGTAATGTGTAATTCTATTCAGTAAAGCGACTTTCGAAGTCATTGAATTGGAAAACTTTTTTTCAAAAAGTTCCATTTCCTTTACAATGGGTTGTTTTATCTGCGAAACTACTTTCATTATGGTGCAAAGATATTAACTAATTCTATGATTTTTAACCTTTTTAACAAGATTCGAACACTTGTATATGTAAATCATTGTATTATTTCAATTGTTTAGAATATAGTTGTGTAAAGATCATTATGCTTTGTTCTTTTATTGTTTTATAACTTTTCAGATTTTTTTTAAAGAGTTGTCATTTTTAAAACTGTTATACTGTTAAACTGTGTGAAATATAAAAATACAAATAGAAGGCTAGAGTTGTATATTTTTTCATAACTTTATGTTGTTTAACACATAAAGCCTTGATTATGAAGAAAAATACTTTTTTATTATTATTACTTAGCTTTCAACTCGGATTTTCACAACTCACTGAAGATTTTGAATCTAGTACGACAATTCCGGCAGGATGGACAAGTTTTATTGGAACCAATGGTTTGGGAACTGTTCAAAATTGGCAAATAAATGATGCTGCAACCAATAATGTTGCTTTCGTTACTTGGGAAGCTGTTGTAGGTGGAAATGCTGAAGATTGGTTGGTAACACCACAATTTACTGTTGACGCCACTAACTTCATACTTTCCTTTGATCAATCGGATAGTTTTGCAACAGATTATGGTTCTACATTTACAATTAGAGTTTCTACAGGTATGAGTCAAACCACTCATGCAGATTTTGTCATTGTAGACACACAAACTGAAGCTGATGTTTGGTCTGGAGGACCTTTGGCGCAACACACAGTTGATTTGTCCGCTTATGTTGGACAAGCTATTTATGTAGCTTTTGTTCTGGAACAAAACGATGGTGACCGTTGGATTATTGATAACGTAGATATGATTGCTGATGCTACTGCACCAGACCCTGCTACGACTCCAACTCCAGCAGATACGGCAACTGGTGTTGTTATTGATCCTGCGGATGACAATATGGATGGAAGTCCTGATAATTCTGTAACTTTTGCCTGGGAAGCTGCAACAACTGGTGATGCAGCAACTGCTTACGATGTATACTTAGGAGATTCTCCCGGAACCCTCAATTTATTAGGAACACTTGGAAATACTACTGTAGATATTACAGGAATGGAATATTCAACATTGTATTACTGGCAAATTGTAGCAAAAAATGTTGGTGGAGAAGCTGTAAACTCACCTATTTGGAGTTTTACAACACAATCTGACCCATTATCTGTGGAAGAGGTTAATACGGATAGTTTTAAGTATTATCCAAATCCAACTACTGGAATTGTACAGTTTGATAGTACACAACCAATTACTAATTTAGAAGTTATTAATTTATTTGGGCAGCAAGTAATGCGTGTTGACGAAACTGTTTTAGCTCAACGTCAAATAGATATTTCTTCGTTTAAAGCAGGAACTTATATTATGGTTGTTACTATTGGTGATTCTGTAAGTTCTTATAAAGTCGTCAAACAATAAGTTAGATTATTTATAAAAATATAGAAAGCCTTTATAGTCGTTACTTTAAAGGCTTTTTTTGTTGGACTTTCTTAGACTTGTTAAGTATTTTTAAAATATATTTTTTTATTAGAAATTTAATTGATTTGCATATAACTTACCATGTACTATTCTTTATTTGCCAATTGTCCGCAGGCAGCATCAATATCTTTTCCTCTTGATCGTCTTACAGTTACGGTAATTCCATTTTGTTCTAATGAATCTACATAACGATCGATTGCTTTGTTGCTGGCTTGTTGGAATTCTCCATCGTCAATAGGATTGTATTCAATGAGATTGACTTTACTTGGAACATCTTTACAAAACTTCACTAAGGCATTGATATCTTTTTGCTGATCGTTGATTCCGTCCCATACTACATATTCGTAGGTAATTTTATTCTTTGTTTTATCATACCAGTATGCCAATGCTTCTTTTAAATCTTTTAACGGAAAGTGTTGATTGAATGGCATGATAGACGTTCTCACCTCATCAATTGCTGAATGCAACGAAACAGCCAATTTGAATTTGACTTCATCATCTGCCATTTTTTTGATCATTTTTGGCACACCAGAAGTAGATACTGTAATTCGTTTTGGAGACATTCCTAAACCTTCATCTGAAGTTATTTTATCAATTGCCTTTAGCACATTGTTGTAATTCATCAAAGGTTCTCCCATTCCCATGAATACAATATTTGATAAAGGTCTGTTATGATATAATCTGCTTTCGCGATCAATAGCAACTACCTGATCATAGATTTCATCAGGATTTAGGTTTCGCATACGCTTTAATCTTGCAGTGGCACAGAATTTACAGTCTAAACTACAACCTACTTGACTTGACACACAAGCTGTTGTTCGTGTTGCTGTGGGAATTAAAACAGACTCCACAATCAATCCGTCATGCAAGCGTACTGCATTTTTGATCGTACCATCATTACTACGTTGCATTTTGTCCACACGAATGTGATTGATGACAAAGTTTTCTTCCAGCATTTGACGCGTACTTTTAGAAATATTCGTCATATCTTCAAATTGATGTGCGCCTTTTTGCCACAACCATTCATAGACTTGATTTCCACGAAACGCCTTATCTCCTTGCGATACAAAAAATTCTCGAAGTTGTTCTTTTGTCAACGCGCGTATGTCTTTCTTCATTGCTTGCATGCTGCAAAAATAGGGAGAATTTACGAGTTTACAGATTTGTTAGCACATCAATATAATATTCACAAAATGAAACAATAAAACCATCAAACCAGACTTTATCTTTTTTTAATTTCGATCATCAATTCAAAATCAGCTATTGTTAGACCTTCTACGCCCGCGACTCTAATAACTACTTCATAAGGCCTATTAATTGCATTTAAGCGTACTTTTTGTGTATGATCCTGAGTTTTCCCAAGCCTTTTACGATCCCATTTATAATCAGCTTCACAAGTAACACAACTGTTCAAATTTATTGGTAATTGCTCGTTATTGACACCAACTTGATAAACATATAGACTAAAGTTATGTTTTTTGTTTTTTGGAATGACTTTGGTAAACATTTCTGAACGTCTTGGAATCGCTGTTGTATAAAACACATGGTTTCCAGAGAATTTTTGATTTTTGGTAGCAGGAAAACAAGCAACACTACTATTAGCTGCCCAAGATAAATCTGTCATCTTTTATCCATCAGCTAAAGTTCCTGGCTGCGAAACTGTCCAGTTTGCTTTCGTTTCTATATAAGTTATTTCTGTGTTGTGATTTTGCCCGAAGCTACAGGGCATCATGAACATATAGCAACAAATAAGAAGTATATTTTTTTCATTGTGTGATGGTTATAGTGATTTTTACAGAATGCATGTTATATCCAATGCACATTCTACGTAGTAAAGTAGGTAAAAACATATTTTTTGGAATTTAGCTTGTATTTTTGGCTTGTAATTTCTACAAATTACTAAACACAAACCTAGTTGCATGTTTCAACACGTCTTTTGTAGACTTTCATTCTTTCCATTCATGTCAAGAAAAAACAAAATCCTGCCGAAAGACAGGATTTTTGAATATATTTTATGTGTTTTCTTTTTTATAGAATCAACATTGCATCACCATACGAATAGAATTGGTATCCTTCTTTGATAGCTTCGTCATACGCTTTTAGAATAAAGTCGTGACCTGCAAACGCCGAAACCATCATTAATAATGTTGATTTTGGTGTATGGAAGTTGGTAATCATACAGTTTGCAATGCTAAAATCATACGGAGGAAAAATAAATTTGTTTGTCCAGCCTTCATACTCATTCAATGTTCTTTCTGAAGAAACTGAACTTTCCAAAGCACGCATTACTGTAGTTCCAACTGCACATACTTTTCTTTTGTTTTTCTTGGCACTGTTTACAGTTTCTACTGCTTTTGGACCGATTTTTAATTCTTCTGAGTCCATTTTATGCTTCGATAAATCTTCTACTTCTACAGGGTTGAATGTTCCTAAACCTACGTGTAATGTAATTTCAGAGAAGTCAATTCCTTTGATTTCTAAACGCTTTAACAGGTGTTTAGAGAAGTGTAAACCTGCTGTTGGTGCTGCTACAGCTCCTTCTTCTTTTGCATAAATTGTTTGGTAACGCTCTTCATCTTCTGGCTCTACATCTCTTTTGATGTATTTTGGAAGTGGCGTTTGTCCAAGTTCGCTCAATTTTGCTCTGAATTCATCATACGAACCATCATATAAGAAACGTAAGGTACGACCTCTTGACGTTGTATTATCGATTACCTCAGCTACTAAACTTTCGTCATCACCGAAGTATAATTTATTTCCAATTCTAATTTTTCTTGCAGGATCAACTAACACATCCCATAAACGTTGTTCTTCGTTTAATTCTCTTAGTAAAAAGACTTCGATGCGTGCTCCTGTTTTTTCTTTGTTTCCAAAAAGTCTTGCAGGAAATACTTTTGTATTGTTTAACACCATTACATCGCCTTCATCAAAGTAGTCCACCAAATCTTTGAACTGTTTGTGTTCAATTGTTTGTTTTTCACGATTTAACACCATTAAACGTGCTTCATCTCTGTGCTCTGATGGGTATTCTGCTAATAATTCTACAGGAAGGTCAAAATTAAAATGCGATAGCTTTTTTGCCATAAGTCTTCTAAGTTATTTTTTAAGAACCGCAAATATACAATCTCAAAATAGGGGTTGTCAAGTATTTAGTGAGTTTTTTTATTTTTCTATGACTTCAACTCCTATGTTTTGTAAATCTCTCCAAAAATCTGGAAAGGATTTTGACACTACATCTGCTTTTTCAATATATAATGGAACACGCAATGCTAAGGGCGCAAATGCCATTGCCATACGATGATCTTTATAGGTTTGAATTGCAATGTCTTCGTTGATTGTTGATGCTTTATGTAGATACAAAGATTCATCCGTAATGTCTACCGAAGCTCCCAATTTTTCTAGTTCAACTTTTAGTGCAACTAAACGATCTGTTTCCTTGATTTTTAAGGTGTGTAATCCTATCATTTTACATGGCAATTGCAATCCGAATGCTGTCACGGCAATTGTTTGTGCAATGTCTGGTGCATTTTTTAAGTCAAGCGTAATAGTTTCCTGAGATGCTTCTTTCGTTTTTGTTAGCGTGATGGTATTTTCACCAAAAACAGTTTCTACACCAAATAGTTTATAAATTTCTGCCAAGCATGAATCACCTTGTAGACTGTTTTGCTTATAGGCTGAAAGTTCAATTGTTGTTCCGATTTCGCTAAGTGCAATTAAACTATAAAAATACGAAGCAGAGCTCCAATCAGATTCTACGGTAAATGCTTTATTTTCTTCTGAAGCTTCAAATCGTTTTACGGTGATTGTATTTCCTTCAAAATTAGTTTTTACACCAAGATCATTCAATAACGAAAGTGTCATTTTTATGTATGGAACTGAGGTGATTTTACCATCTAGCGTAAGCGTTAGTCCATTTTCTAATGTTGGTGCAATTAATAGCAATGCAGAAATATACTGACTGCTCACATTGGCTGCTAATGTGACTTGGTTTCCTTTTAATTTTTGCCCTTTGATTTGCAATGGCGGATACCCTTCGTTGTTTGTATACTCAATAACAGCACCTAATTGTTGTAATGCTTCTACCAAAATTTTGACAGGACGTTCTTGCATTCGTGAAGAACCTGTTAGTCTTATTTCTTGTCCTTCTCGCGTGGCATAATATGCTGTTAAAAAGCGCATCGCTGTTCCTGCATGATGAATATCTTTTACGTTAGCTGTAGATTTTAGTGCTTTTTGCATTAAGGTAGCATCATCCGAATTGGAAATGTTTGTAATGCTAATGTTAGGATATAAAGCCTGTAAAAGTAATAATCGGTTGGATTCACTTTTAGAACCTGTTATGGCAATGATTGATTGCTTGTGAAGTGTTGATTTTTTTAGTTTTAGGTTCATTGTAATTTCTTATTTTTTGAGGAAATGCTTTATGTGATTCTGAATTCAATTCAGAATGACGCACCAAAACTTTTATTTATTTAAGTTTTTCGTTGTTGTGATGGCGATCGTGATCACGTTTGGTTTTTTTATCCATTTTTTTGTCAAAGGCAGCTTGCAAGTCAATTCCTGTTTGATTTGCCAAACATAGTACAACAAACACAACATCTGCTAACTCTTCACCTAAGTCTTTATCTTTATCGCTTTCTTTTTCACTTTGTTCTCCGTAACGGCGTGCTATGATACGAGCCACTTCTCCAACTTCTTCTGTCAATTGCGCCATGTTAGTTAACTCATTAAAGTAACGAACTCCGTGTTCTTTGATCCATGTATCTACAGCTAATTGTGCATCTTTTAGATTCATAAAGTTTATTTTTTGATATAAAAAAAATGACTTTATAAGAGGTTTATAAAGTCATTTGTAAAAATATAGCTTTTCAGCGAATTTTATGAGTTGTTTCCCAAGAAAGATTTACAGTTTTTTTCTACTATAATTTCTTCAATACTACTTTTTCTTTTTCCTTTTCTACCAGCATTTTGTAGAATTCGCGCAAGGCTCCATATTTGTCTGGTGTAATTACGGAAGAATTAATTTCTTTGGTCATTACCACACTAATCCCTACAGGTGTTTTGGAGATATTAAATGAATATGCTCCTAAACCTTCTGGCATTTTTACAGCACCAGCTTCTGGTATTGATTCCACTTCATAGCCTTCCGGCAATTGAATATTCATCATTATTTTTCGTTTCCAAGGATGTCCAAAATCAACAGGATACACACGCTCTTCTGCTTTGAATACATTTTCAGAAGTTGCTAAGAAGAATAGTGGCGAAAAGTACATTTTGTCTCCAATAATTTCTGCCTGTGCTTCCTTTTCAAACGAATATGATTCAAAAACAGGTTTTCCTATTTTTTTAAGGTTTTTTATATCGTGTTCAGCAATTTCTATATCTTCAATACTGTTTTCTAATTCTTCTAAATATGCTTCTTCATCAGCTTGCGAATACATTTCGCGGAAGTTTAGTGCATTGTGAGATGTAAATTGCGTACGCTGCTTTCCTTTAAGATCTCCATTTTCATCTAAGGTAACATTGATCATGGTAGCATGTAATGCTGTTTGTTTAGGCATTAAACTAATTTGATTCCAACTTCCATCTTTACGAATCAATCTTCCTGACCAATTTAAAGCACGCATTGGTAATACGTTAGGCTCTCCGTAATAATTAGTGGCATCTAATAAAATAACTGCATCCTCTACTTCAATAGCAGCAATTACATAATTGAATCCGTTCAAACTTGGAAACATCGTAATTCCATGGGAACGTGTACTCAAAATAACTGGATTGGCATTGATGCCTGCATGACGCAACATCGCAGTTAGCATTAAGTTCATATCTGCTACATTTCCTGTTTTATCTTTGTATGCTTTTCGAACACCTTCATCTGCGTATTTTCCATATCTTCCATTCCACTTTACTCTGCCTCTTACATAATTATAAATCATGGCTGCTTTTTTCATATCCCCAGAAACACCAGCCACTAGATTATCTATGTCACTTTTAAAGTAGGATGTTTTGGTAAGTTGCCCTCCAAAATCATTACTCCTGTAAATTGTTTTTACCACATCATCCCAAGATTTTGCTAAGTATTGCGGAATATCGTTGGGCATTTGCACTTGTGCTAGTTCAAATTTTACAGCACTTCGGTAATTTTCAAGATTACTTACAAAGCTTTCGTCTTTTAATGCAGGAACATTTTTTAAGTTGAATTTTGTAATATTATAAGTAAATTCTATATCATCTTTCGAAAAAGTTGTTCTACTTGATCCACCACCACCTCCCCATGTGAGTCTTTTATTGCCATCCTGTCTGGAACTTCCTGTAAGGGTAATAGTTCCTCGACGTGTACTTTCTTTGGGTTGCAATTGAAAATAGCCTTTGTAATGTTTTTTATAGGTAAAATATTCATGTGCCTCAAAGGTCACTTCTATATGATTTACTGGAATTCCATATTGAAAATACACTTCATTGATATTTCCATAATACGGTGAGATCATTCTGTATTTGTACTCCACAACAGAACCTTCTTTTACATTTGGCATCGTTATCTTTTGTAGATCTACATATTCATTACGCTTTTCTTTAAAGATTCCACTTTTGCGTAATTTGGTATCTTCAATTTTACCATCTACTAAGTTATACGTATAGGCTTTTAATCCTGCAACTTTTTCTCGTTCTCCTCCACTTCCTTTGAACAATGGAATAGAATGATTTGCCATATCCAAACCATCTTTATTGTATATTTTGATACGTTTTTGGACATTGGTTTCTATTTGAAATCCTTCCCCTTGAATATAGCGCATTGTGATGTATGTCTTTTCGTAAAGAATAGCTGCACTCGCTTCTGGATCATTTGGATGTTTTTTTTCTTCTAATTCCGCTTTTGACACTTCTCCAAATTCGAAATCTTGCGCTTGGATTGTTATGATACTAAACAATGCAAACACGAATAGCATTTGTTTTTTCATGTGTGAATTATTGTTATTATCGTTAGGGTGTTATTTTTTGACTAATACGATTTTTGAACCATCGAATCGGACAATTTTTTTGATGAATTTTCGATAGTTTTTGTATTCTTCTTTTGGATACAATCCATCTTTTATTTTGATGGTTCTTTTGTATTGTAATGTTTGATCGTCTTTTTTTGTGATACTAAATGTGTAGCTTCCAAATTTAGTTTCGTAGCTTACATCATCAGGAATTGCTTCTATTTTATATTCACTTGGCAATTTGATTTCATAGTCATCAATATCATAATATCCTCTTTGAATTTCTAGTGGAAATTTACGATTTCGATAACGGTCAGGAATGCTTGTCGTTCTATTTAGTGCATTGACCGCAAATAACATTCGATCACCTGTGGAAACTCCATAAGCATCTGCATTGAAAGCTACCTTTTCTGTGAATACTATATTTTTTTTATCGTTTGTTAGTTCGATATTATCCACATTGACATTGCTGACTGTTTGGAAATATTGTTTGTATCGTTTGTCTTTTCTCACATCTGACCAATCTTCTATATAATAACGATTGTCGTACTGAATTCCTTCTGTTTTTATGGTGACATTTGCTTTTATATTTCCATTACTATCTAATGTGTAGGAGCCTGTGGTTTCCTGAAGGTTTTCTTCTGTAGTGTATTTTTTGGTATGTTTTAGTATTCCTCCTTGTGGTGTTACCACTAATACATTTCTATCATCCGTAAAATCGCCAATATGTCCAAAAGGAACTTTTTGACTCGTACATTCTAACCAAATATCATCGCCATTATTTGGTATGTTTAAGATGACGTGATTTCCTTGTCCCAAAGAAGCAAAGTCTTCATAGAAACTGGATATTTTTGTTCCGCCATATACAACAGTGTAATATGATTCAATTCCTGCAATTTTTAATAATGCCATCATATAGTTGGACAATCCTTTACAATCGCCATAACCTACTTTGTCCACTTCTTCAGCTTTTATCGGTTGATATCCTCCAATTCCAACTTGCACACTGATGTAACGTGTTTTTCCTTGCATAAATTCATAAATGATTCGTGCTTTTTCTCGTTCAGATTCAACACCAGCCACCATGCTTTCTATTTCTGCTTTCGTAGCAGCATCAACCGTTGCACGTCCATTTAGTAAATTTTGATGAATCCATGCACCTACTTCTTCCCAATTTTCAACTTCAGCAGGAATTCCTTCATAACTAAATTTACTGAGTGCAAGACGAACTCGCGGTTTTATACTAGCTTCTGCTGGACTGTATGCTTCTGGTTTTATTCCCGGAACATTTTCGATGATATACATCAAACTACCTTCTTTTTTATCTTTGATAACTCCATATTTTTCAAGATTGTGTTCTTTTTTATATAGTGTCAACGATAATGGATAGGTGATTTTATATCGACTTTTTTGAATTCCTGTATAGTAAGGAACAGGAGAATACCATGGCAAGTTTGATGTTTTTTTTGTATGAATTTCACTTGTAAATACTGCTGTAAAAGGATATGAAACAGGTGTATAATCTAAATATTTGTATCGCGAATCTGTATACATGGTCGCACCATCAACTGCACTTACATCTTCAAAATCTTTTTCACGAATTTTCTTAATTTGCTTTCCAAACTTATCATAAATTCGAACTTCTAAATTTTTTACACGTCTGTTATTATCATAGTACACTTGCGCTCCAATTTTCCCCAATCCATTTTCGTTTAGTACCGTAACAATACGTTTTTCGGAGATTGTCATATCGTCAATTGCTTCTACTTTGACGAGTGTTTCATCTAAGCGAACTACTGCATTTGCATTTTTTGTAAGTTCTTGTGGAAGTGTAAGGTAACTAATGAGTTCCTTATCTTGGGCTTTTGCTGTATAAAAAGAACATAGTAGGACAGCAATTGCCAATATTTTTAAGCGCATACGTATTTATGTGTTTTAATATTCGGGGAAATACGATACGAATATAAGAAAAGTAATCTATTAAAAGGAAGAAAGTTAATAAGCGTTACAAAAAGTTAATAAACGCTGTTTACTCTTTGTTCTTTGTGTCAATAATAATAGTTACAGGACCATCGTTAAGCAATGCTACTTTCATATCGGCAGCAAAGATTCCTGTTTGGACTTTTTTACCAAGATCTTTTTCTAGTTGTGTAACAAATGCTTCATACATTGGAATGGAAACATCAGATTTTGCAGCTTTCATATAGCTTGGACGGCTTCCTTTTTTGGTACTTGCATGTAGTGTAAATTGACTCACTACAATTGCTTCACCATTTGTATCTAACAAAGATGTATTCATTACACCATTTTCATCATTGAAGATGCGCAATCTTGCTACTTTATTGGAAAGCCATTTTACATCATCGTGTGTATCTTCGTGTTCAACTCCAAGAAGAATCAATAATCCATTACCAATATTGGCTACTTTTTTTTGATCTACGGTAACGCTTGCTTCTGTAACTCTTTGTATGACTGCTTTCATGTATTACTGTTCTTTAAATTCGTCAACACGGTAATTACTTTCATCTCCTTCAATCATTTGCACATAGCTTTTGTAACGTGACCAAGCAATTTCGCCATCTTCAACTGCATCTTTTATAGCACATTTTGGCTCTTCTAGGTGAATACAGTTATTGAATTTACATTCGTTTTTTAAAGCCAAAAATTCAGGAAAGTAATCGCCTATTTCATCTTTTTCCATATCTACAATTCCAAAACCTTTGATTCCTGGCGTATCAATGATTTTTGCTCCAAATTCTAAGTCGAACATTTCGGCAAAAGTTGTGGTATGTTGTCCTTGTTTGTGTTGCTCCGAAATTTCTTTAGTTTTTAAGTTGAGTTCAGGAGCAATAGCATTTACTAAAGTAGATTTCCCTACACCAGAATGTCCTGCAAACATACTTACCGTATCTTTCATTCGATGCTTTATGGCTTCTACATTTTCTCCTTCTTTGGCAGATATTTCAATACATTCATATCCAATAGTTGCATAAATATCTTTGAGATACATTACTTCAGCACGTCTTTCAATTTCTGCATAGGTATCAATTTTATTAAAAACTAATACACAAGGAATTGAATAGGCTTCTGCAGTTACTAGAAAACGATCTATAAAGCTTGGAAATGTCGGTGGATTGTCAATTGTAATTAATAAAAAAACTTGATCAATATTTGACGCAATGATATGTGTTTGTTTGGATAGGTTGACTGATTTACGAATGATGTAGTTTTTACGATCAAAGATTTCATCGATGATACCAGTTTCCATATTGTTCTTAGTTTCTAAAGTAAAATGCACTTTATCACCAACCGCAATAGGATTTGTACTTTTTATTCCTTTAAGTCTAAATTTCCCTTTGATTCTACACTCGTATTCCTCACCGTTTTCGGTTTTCACCAAATACCAACTTCCCGTAGATTTATAAACAGTTCCTATCATTGGCGCAAAGATCAAGATTATTCTTAAAAATAACAAAGCTTTACAGGTTGGTTTTTAAAGAAATAGCCTGTTAAGTGCAAACACGGATTTATTTTGATACACAAAAGTTTTTCCATCTCACTTTCATAAACCATCAACAACATATTTTCACGTTTTCAATAACTTACCTTGTTTTCATAAACCATCAACAATGTTTCTTTTTTCAAAAAAATATTCTGATTTGCTTTGAATCATTGTAAACATAAAAGCATTTAAATTATGAAAAAACGTAATCTTAAAAATTTACAGTTAAACAAAACGTCCATCTATAATTTGCGTGGAGGATTAGATATTGGCACAAATCCAACAATTACAGTTCCTAATTCGAATCAGATTGCTTGTTGGTCAGATGACATAAACTCTTGTCCAAGTGAATATCGTACAGCTTGTGAACAAATAGTGAATGAAACATTCCATATTGAATGCGAATCTATACATGTTCCATCTGAAGTACATATAAATACTTTATGAAAAAGCGAAGTTTACAAAGTTTGAAATTGAAAAAAAATCGATTTCTAATTTTTTGATAATAGATGGATTGGATTCAGAAAATCCTAGCAATCCAAGCGAAGAAGCCATAAATATTTTACCTATTGAAGGATGTTTGCCTGCGTCTGTACTTCCAAATACAGATTGCACTTGTGCCTAACTTTTGGTAGTAATTATTGAAAAAGCGAGCTTATTAGGCTCGCTTTTACGTTTTTATTTTTTTGAGATTATTATTGATTCATAATCTTTTCTTGATGGTTAATTGACTCTTGGTGAATAGCTTTAAACATACGTAATACAAACTCTTCACTCAATTGATTTTGTTCTCCTTCTAGAATCATTTTTCCTAGAATTTCATTCCAACGTCTGGTTTGTAAGATGGCAACGTTTTTATCTTTTTTCAAAGCTCCAATTTTGTCTGCCACTTTCATACGTTTCCCTAATATTTCTATTAATTGATGATCGATCACATCAATTTGTGTACGAAGTGTGTTTAACGCATTTCTATATGCAGCTTCGTTATCGGTTTCTTTTCTAATTCTCAAATCCTCCATGATGTCAACCAAACGGTCAGGAGTTATTTGTTGCTTAGCATCACTCCAAGCGTTGTCTGGATCAGAATGTGTTTCTACCATTAATCCGTCATAGCTTAAATCTAATGCTGTTTGGCAAAGATCAAAAATGATATCTCTGCGACCAGCAATATGTGATGGATCTAAGATTAATGGTAAATCTGGGAAACGATTTTGCAATTCAATTGGAATCTGCCATTCTGGATTGTTTCTATAACGTGTTTTTTCATAGGTTGAAAATCCTCTGTGAATTACACCTAGTTTTTCAATATTAGCAGAATGCAAGCGTTCTACAGCTCCTAACCACAATGCCAAATCAGGGTTTACAGGGTTTTTAACTAATACGATTTTATCAGTTCCATTTAAGGCATCCGCAATTTCTTGAACGATGAATGGACTTACTGTAGAGCGCGCTCCAATCCACAATACATCGATATCGTGCTCTAATGCTAAACGTACGTGTGTTGCATTGGCAACTTCGGTCGCTGTTAACATTCCTGTTTCTTCTTTGGCTTTTTGTAACCATTTTAGCCCTAAGGCGCCGACTCCTTCAAAGTTTCCTGGACGCGTACGTGGCTTCCAAATTCCGGCACGTAATACAGTAGTATCTGTATCTTTAAGTTGATGCGCTATTTTTAATACTTGATCTTCTGTTTCTGCGCTGCATGGTCCTGCGATTACAATCGGATGTTCTAATCCGAAGGCGTTTAGCCAGTTTCTGAGTTCTTTTTTATTCTCCATGATTATCTTTTTATTTTTTATGTCTTCTGTTGGTGTCTCTATTTGTTTTTCACTTACGTGAGGTTTGTTCTTTGTGTATATGTCTGTTCGTTGATTCGTTTATTTGTTGATCTGTTTTTGTTTATGCCTTAAAGAAATTCTCAAATCATTATTCGATTCCTTTTAATATTTTTTTTATGTGATTTGTATTTTCCATCTCTTTATAAATTCCTTCAAAATTGTCTTGCAGCATCAGGCTTTTGAATTCCTGTAAATTGGCTATGTATTCATCGAGCGTTTCGATGACATTGGTTTTGTTTTGCTCAAATATTGGCGTCCACATGGTTGGCGAGCTTTTTGCCAAACGGACTGTGGAAGCAAATCCACTACCTGCTAAATCGAAAATATCGCGTTCGTTCTTTTCTTTTTCAATTACTGTTTTTCCTAACATAAACGAACTTATGTGCGACAAATGCGATACATACGCAATGTGTTTGTCATGCGATTTTGGATCCATATAGCGAATGCGCATTCCTAAGTGTTTAAACAATTCCAACGCTTTTTCTTGCAAGCTAAATGCTGTCTTTTCCACTTCGCAAATGATGTTAGTTTTTCCATCAAACAATTGTTTTACAGCGGCAGACGGTCCTGAAAATTCAGTTCCTGCAATTGGATGTGCTGCTAAAAAATTGCGTCGTTTTGGATGCGCTGCTATGCTATAACATATTTTTTCTTTTGTGGAACCTGCATCAATTACCAAAGCGTCATCGTTTATGGTATCTAATACTTCCTGAATGATTTTGATAGAAGCATGTACAGGAATTGTGACAATGACAATATCAGCATTTTGCACATTTTGAATTGTAGCTTTTTCATGAATTAACTGTCTTTGCAGTGCTTCTTCTAAATGTGCATCATTTACATCAATTCCATAGATCGTTGCTTCTGGATATGTTGATTGAATATCCAGTGACATACTTCCGCCTATGAGTCCAATTCCTATGATGTATACGTTCATTTTATTTATACTATTCTATTAATAACTTCTTTTATTTTTTCTTCTGTTACACAAAGTGAAAATCGAACATATCCTTCGCCCTGTGTTCCAAATATACTTCCAGGAGTAATGAATACATCCTTTTCATATAATAGCTTGTCTACAAATGCTTCTGAAGTGAGTTGATTGTTTGCTGGTAGTTTTGCCCATACAAACATTCCTGCAGTTTCTGTGTCGAATTCACAATGCAATTTTGTTGCTAATTCCCATATAAGTTTACGACGTCTTTGGTATATTTTGTTGAGTTCAGAAAACCAATCTTTGGAACTTGCTAATGCTTGAATAGCTCCTTTTTGAATTCCGTAAAACATTCCTGAATCCATATTACTTTTTACTTTGAGTACATGTTGAATATGTTCCGCTTTTCCCATGACCATTCCTGTACGCCAACCAGCCATATTGAATGATTTACTGAGCGAATTCAATTCTAATGCAACTTCTTTTGCACCATCAATACTAAGAATACTCATTGGTTCATCATTTAAAATAAAGCTATACGGATTGTCGTTTATGATGAGAATTTGATGCTTTTTGGCAAATGCAATTAATTTTTCAAAAAATGTTTTTGTCGCCTTTGCTCCCGTTGGCATGTGTGGATAGTTAACCCACATGAGTTTCACCTTGCTTAAATCTTGTTGTTCTAACTCCTCTAAATTTGGCAACCAACCATCGTTTGCATCCAAATTATAATAGTTTGGAATGGCGCCTAGAAGTTTTGTAACAGACGTATAGGTCGGATAACTTGGATTGGCAATTAAGACCTCATCTCCTTCATCTAAGTATGCCATCGAAATGTGCATAATTCCTTCTTTGCTTCCCATAAGCGGCAATACTTCTGTATCGACATCAAGTGTGACGCTGTAATTTCTTTTATAAAAATCTGCAATGGCAGTTCGCAATCCTGGAATTCCTTGATAGCTTTGATATTTGTGTGCCATTTCATCGTGTAAACTTGCTTCCAAAGCAGCTACTACAACTGTTGGCGGTTGTAAATCGGGGCTTCCAATTCCGAGATTGATAATAGTTTTACCCGCAGCAACTAGACCACGAACTTCTCTTAGCTTTCGTGAGAAGTAGTATTCTTCTACGATATGTATACGTTTTGCTGGAATCATGCGGTTCGTTGATTTTTGTAGGTTCCCAATACTTTAAGACTTGTAGACATTATTTCTAATACAGAGATCGCTTTGGTATAATCTTCATAATCATTAAAAGTAACATCTACAAAAAATGCATATTTCCAAGGCGTTTCAATAATAGGTAGTGATTGTATTTTGGTTAGATTCAGTTTGCAATCGCTCATTACATTTAAAACGGTTGCTAAACTTCCTCTTTTGTGATCTAATTCGAGTCGTAACGAAGCTTTGTTTATTTGCGAAACATCTTCTATTGGTTTTTGCTTTTGCAGAATTACAAAACGTGTTTCATTGGTTTTGATCGTTTGAATTTCGGATGAAAGTACATTTAGCCCAAATAATTCCGCTGCTGTTTTTGTTGCTATTGCTGCAACACCTCGTTGTTGTTGTTCTTGAATTCTTCTTGCCACTGCAGCTGTATCTAAATCTTCTACCAATTTGATATGTGGATATTGCTTGAAAAATTCTTTGCATTGTAACAGCGCCATAGGATGCGAACATACTTCTGTAATATCTTCAATAGCTTGATTAGGCAATGCCATTAAATGATGATGGATATTTAAGTAGTATTCACCATTGATATGAATGTTATTTGCATCAATTAAGGCATAGTTTGGTATGATTGAACCTGCAATGGTATTCTCCAAAGCCATGATCGCATAACTACTTTTTTCATGTGTTAAACTATGTACCAATTCATCAAAAGACAAGCACTCATCTAACAGTACTTGTTCTCCAAAATAAAGTTGTGCTACTTTATGATGATTAGATCCTTGAACTCCTTGTATTGCAATTGTTTGTTCCATTTATTATCGTTATGAATCAATAACTTATCTTGATTTTTTATTCTTTCTGAAAAGTAGTACAAATTCATTCAGATGCTGCTACTCTTTTTAGTAGTATGCTCATAAAGCACTGTTTTTGAATAAATTTCCATCTATTTTCAATTGTATCGTAAGATTCAAGATGAGTACAAAAAAAAAGTTCCGAATATGATTCGGAACTTTTTTTATATGTTTGATACATTACTTAACTATATAACATAGAGTTCCGACTTCTCTTTAAAGAAGTAAAAATATCCTTGCCAAAAATAGTTTGTATTGTACATCGTTGTTTCTTATTTACTTAGCTAAAGTATAGATTAATTTTTATAATCAAAATCGTTTTCCAATATTTTTTAAAGAAAAACGTTTTTAGCAATAAACCATCGTATTTTTTGTTTTTATTTAATTTAATTTGGCAAAATACTGATAAAAATTTATGTAATTTTGATTCTCAAATTCTTGTAATATGTCTATTGTAGTTGAAAATATCACAAAAATGTACGGCGAACAAAAAGCGTTGAATTCGGTTTCTTTTCGTGTTACTAAAGGAGAAATTGTTGGTTTTTTAGGTCCTAATGGAGCTGGAAAATCTACCATGATGAAGATTTTGACAACATATTTGAAAGCTACTTCTGGAAATGCTTCTGTAAATGAGTTTGACACCGAAACTGAAGCACGAAATGTACAAAAGAGTGTTGGATATCTTCCAGAGCATAATCCGTTGTATTTGGATATGCATGTACGAGAGTATCTGGCTTTTAATGCAAATGTATACAAGGTTTCTAAATCGCGTATCAATGAAGTGATTGAAATGACAGGATTGTTACCTGAATCTAAGAAGAAGATTGGTGAACTATCTAAAGGATATCGTCAGCGTGTTGGTTTGGCAAATGCGTTACTACACGATCCGGAAGTATTGATTTTGGATGAACCTACAACTGGACTTGACCCAAATCAATTGACAGAGATTCGAAATTTGATTACTTCTATCGGAAAAGAGAAAACTATTTTTCTATCTACACATATTATGCAAGAAGTGGAAGCGCTTTGCGATCGTGTGATTATTATTAATAAAGGAGAAATTGTCGCAGATACCACTTTAGCTAAACTTCAAAAGAATCAAGAACAAGTAATTGAAGTAGAGTTTGACTACCGTGTTGAAGATGTGTTACTCCAACAAATTCCACATGTAACCAAGATTGTGAATACGCGTGATTTGATCTATGAAATTACATTTAGTACAACAAAAGATATGCGTCCGGCAGTATTTGACTTTGCGCACGACCATCAATTAAAGACCTTACAAATTAATCAGAAGAATAAGAATTTGGAAAGTTTGTTTAGAGAGTTGACAGCTTCTTAGACATACTTTGCTTATGGATTGCTTCGCAACTAGATTCCTTGGACAGCTTTCGCCATTAGAATAATTGGTGTTTTGTCAATTTTTAAATTCGTATTTTGTTTATTTGACAAAATCAATCTTGAAAGATTAGACTTCCTGTATAATGCGCTGTAAAATCTATTCCTGGCGGACGATTGACAGCAATAACATCTCCTGTGCCAAAAATTTCGCCTGAAAGTTCTTGTTGCGGATTTATGATGATATCATTACTTCCACGAGAAGAAATAATGACTTTTTCTGCATTAAAATCTGCCGCTTCTACTCTAGAATTTCCGCCTGGAAAGCTAATTATAAATTCGTCCGTACTCCCTGAAATAAATAGATTGGACAGATTGTTGAATACTATCTTTAGTTCCTGATTTTGCAGTTGTAATCTAAAGTTTCCAGAAGCCGCACTTTCATTGGTAAAATTTTCGGAAATCAATTCTAAGTTTGGAAATGTCAAGATTCCTTCCGAACGTACTTCGAATTGCGTTTTGCTTCGAATTTCTGTGATGTTTGGCGCCGTTACATATATTGTGGTGATTCCGTAGTTTCGGAAATAATTACAATCATTACTATCTGATAAAAACAAGGTTTCACCAACTACTTTTGCCTCTACATCATTTAGAAGATTTGCTCCAGTTTCTATTGTTACTTCTTGGTTGACGCCTTCTTTTATGATTAATGTAATATCTTCTCCCACTTCTATTTTGGAAAAATCAGCAACCGTTATTGTTTCTGACATTATACTGCCTGAGGTTTGAAAACAATCGTTTGCATCTTCTTTATTACAAGAAATACACAAAACCGTTATAAGTAAGAAGTATATTTTTTTCATTCTTTATATCTTAATGCTTTACCATTTTCGTTTCATTTTGCCTGCAGTCTTATTAAAGTTTAAAAAATAAATTACAGACACCATATGTTTGCTTACGTTTGGCATATCTTTATTTGTTATGGCCATATTAAAAGCATAGGTCAATTTTAAATCTCCTGAAGCGAGTCCTATTTCTGGTCGTACACTAAACTATTGTTATGATTCATGTCAAAATACCAAGGAAGACTCATTCCAAAATTAAAATAATAAACATTTGCCCAAACAGCTGCTTTTGGAGCAATTACATAATCTTTATTTATATAATGTTCCGTTGATAATGAATATCCTAATCCTGCAACAATTGGTATTTTAGAATCTAAGTTTTCTTCCCATAGATATTGAAAATAACCAATTTCAAACATCGTTTCTCTTGCGCCATGAACACCAAATAAGATTCCTTCTAATTTTGGTTCGCTTCGGAAAAGTTTCCATATGGTAATCTTCTCCTGATCTTTAACCGACAGTGTTTGTGCCATCCCAAACTGACACATTACCACTAATAGGAACGCGCCAAATACAACTCTTTTTTTCATCTTTTTGTTTTTTGATTGTTATCTTAAAGAGTTGCGAATATTTTTTTGTTACAGTCGTATTCCTACACCAAATTCTACTGCTTCTGCTTTGGCTGCATGTGATTTGAGTGTTAAAGCTGCAAACCATTTTTTACCAAAGTATCTTTTCATTCCTACACGAATATAGGTTTGTCCTTCAAAATCGACAGGATAATATACGTAATATCCAAGTTGCGTAATAACAGATAGTTTGTTGATAAACAATTCATGCCCTACAAATACACCAACACGTTTATAGTCTTCATCACCTTTTACTTCTCCGTTTGGAAATGCTATAGATCTAAATCGAATCCATTCTTTTAAGAAATTGGAGAAAAACACTTCTGCTCCTAGTTGTACCGCGCTTTTTCTACCAAAGCGTTTGTCTGCATACGCCGAAAGTACTGTAAAACCATATTGTCCACTTCCTATCGCATCACTTTCATTGACTCCGCCACGGAGAACAATATTGAATTTTATAGGTTCTTTAAAGTTTTGGGTGACTTCATTTTTTTGATATTCTATCAATGATGTATTATCCAAACTATAATTGACTCCAACATTGAACGCTAATGTGTTGATACTTGTGTTTGGCGCTTTTACATTGGCATTTGAATAATGTATAAGCGATAATCCAGCTTGGACACCAAATCGTTTGAATAGATTTTCTTTTTTGTAGTTCAGCATCAAATACGTGCTACTCATCAATCGCGAACCAAAAGCAATGTTTCTAAAGTTGTCTACTTTGTCATACGGGTTGCTTGTATATGCCAATCCCTGTCCGATACGCAACATTAAGTTTCTCTTGAAAAAGTAAAAGTTATAATGCGCATACAAGGCAACATTTTTCCCTAAGAATTCATTTTTTAAATCTTGATAACTCAACGAAACTCCATAATCCGGATAGTTATAGAATTGTGACCAATCGTCATTCCCGAAGGTTTTTCGGTTGTAACTTACAATAACACCTTCTGGATGTCCTGTGATTAAATGTAAAATATCGTCATTGTGACGTGCGATGTTTCCACTAAAATAATTTACATCAATCGTAGCCGCTTTGGACGATTGTTGTTTTTGACCAGTGTTTTCTTGTGCAATACAAAAACACGAATAGAGGAATATGAGGAAAACTAACTTTTTCATGCGTAAAGCAAATGTAGTTTTTATTTTAAATATCTGTTTATTTCTGCCCTTTTTCTTGATGAAAGACCACATTTATAGATGAACCAATGTAAACTACTGCAACCACGTACTAGTTGTATTGGAAAACCTCTGTTGTAAGTAATTTTGTTTCTATAATTTTATTGTAGCCAAAAAACCAACCCCATGAAAAAGAAGTCAATTAAAAGATTGAAGCTACACAAAGCTTGTATTTTTAGATTGAATATTGATGCCATATCTGGCGGAACTGGTCAAAGTGCATTACAATTTTGTGAATCTATTAATATCTGTGAAACGAGAGATTATACAAGATGTAATGGTGAATTTGGCTGTCAATTGTATTTGACTATTAACTGTTAGTAAAAACGTACTATTTATTCATACCAGAAATCATGAAAAAAAGATCTATTCACAAATTAAAATTAAAAAAAGCAGCTGTTTCTAATTTGAATACAAATGCTGCTACAGGAGGAACTTTTGGAAATACAGCCTTTTGCATTTCTGTAAACTTCTGCGAAACTATCGATTATACAGCATGTAATGGAGAATTTATATGTCAAATATACGATTCACCACAGCGTTAATATATGTTCAAAAAATATGTAAAAAAGGAATCATAATTGGTTCCATTTTTTATTTTTCACCACTACCAAAAACACAACTTACAGCAATCACGTAACGAAAGTATTGTAAAACCCGTACGTTAATGTACTGCTTTTTAGTAGATTTATATTAACCAAATACATAATTATGTAATTGAATTTACAGCGTAAAAAAAATTATTCTAAATTTCTTGCTTTTGAAAGTTAGTTGAATTTTAATGTTTCTTGAAGCTTAAAATCTTTATCGAGCACAAATAGAATATCCGCTACGCTGAAAAATAATTGTTCTTACGAACAATCAATAAAAACTGATTTCTAAAACAATCGATTTTATGTTTAGTTAAAAGAGGAATTTAAGGCATTCCTCTTTTTTTATGGTCAAATGTTAAATACAGCGAACACGTACTTCTAGTAATGGAAAACCAATGTCGTTTATAGGACGTTTTTGCTACCTTCCGAACTACAAAAACCAACATCATTAAAAAAAATCATTTACTTCAGCTTGAGTATGCCTAGCGTAAGAGTGAATTTGTAAATTCAGTTTACATATGCGAATCTGTTGATATTTGCCAAACCATTTATGTTACTAGATATTATGGAAATAGAAACTTCGGTTTGTTTGATCCGAGAACCGAATTATGCTAATATTTAGATTCAAGTATGTATCAAAAGAGAGGAAATAACATTCCTCTCTTTTCTTTTCTAACATATTTTCAGTACAGATAAAACATACTTTTAGTAGTGTAAAAGCCAACACTTTTCTTTCTTGAATTTTATAATTTTAGGCTTAATCACAAAATCAAAATCATGAAAAAAAGATCTATTAAAAAATTGAAATTAAAGAAAGCGTCTATTTCTACTTTAGATGCTAATGCACTTCAAGGAGGAAACGATCCTTGGCAATCTGTATACTTATGTGAATCAGATAATTGGTGCCAAACACTAGATTACACAAGATGTTATGGAAATTGGAACTGCGGTATTTTTGATAGAACAGGAAACCTGTAAAACAAATATGCATCAACAAAAAAGAGAGGAATAGTTTTTTCCTCTCTTTTCATTTTAATATGTTTTTTTTTTAAAATATTTCTTTTGCAATTGCATCAATATTGCTCGATCTTCCCATAGAATAATAGTGCAATATTGGCACGCCAGCCGAAACCAATTCTTTACTTTGCTGTATACACCATTCAATTCCTACTTGACGCACAGCTTTATTGTCTTTACAACGAACCACTTCCATGATCAAATCGTCCGGCAAATCTACTTTGAATCGATGCGGAATTAAATTCAATTGCTTCTTAGTAGCTATCGGTTTTAATCCCGGAATAATTGGCACTGTAATTCCTTCCTTTCTACATTTTTCTACAAAGTCAAAATACTTTTGATTATCAAAAAACATCTGAGTTATAATGTACGCTGCTCCAGCTTTTATCTTTTTCTTTAAGAAATGAATATCCGAGTCCAAACTTGGTGCTTCCATGTGCTTTTCAGGATAACCAGCCACACCAATACAGAAGTCCGTTTTTGATGAGTTTAGCAATTCTTCATCTAAATACTTTCCGTTATTTAAGTCTTGAATCTGACTTACCAGTTCAGAGGCATACCGATGTCCTTCAGGCTCTGCTCTAAAATAAGTCTCGCTTTTCACAGCATCTCCACGTAAGGCTACAACATTGTCAATTCCTAAAAAATCCATATCAATCAAGAAATTTTCAGTGTCTTCTTTTGTAAATCCACCACACAAAATATGGGGAATAGCATCTACTTGATATTTATTTTGAATTGCAGCACATATTCCTACAGTTCCCGGACGTTTTTTAACAACCTGCTTTTTCAACAGCCCATTCCCTAGTTCTTTAAACGTGTATTCTTCTCTATGATACGTTACATCAATAAACGGTGGTTTGTATTCCATTAACGGATCAATATTATCAAATATCGACTTGACGTGTTGTCCTTTTAACGGCGGTAATATTTCAAAAGAAAACAATGTTTTTCCTTCCGATTGCGCTATATGTTCTGTTACTTTCATTTAATCCTTTAGGTTTCATTCCCGTGAAAACGGAAATTTTTGTTGTTATATTTTCTTTTTCTATGTTTTGTTTATCTGTTAATTTATGGATTTGCTCATCTTGCTTTCCGCTCTTAACTTTTAATTTGGGCGTTCCCACAAGGGTCGTGCTATCCGTTATATCTTTTTAAACCATTTATCATGACTAGCAACTTCTTAAGAGATTGTATCTTCTGCTTTTTCAACATACAGATAACTTCGTCGCAAACTCCTCGCAATGACGGTTCAAAGCTTTAAAAAGGATGCCACTCCTATCACTAACGCGGGCTAGTCTGCCAACGTTGGATGCAACCATTTTTGTGCCTTTTCTATCGTGATTCCTTTTCTTTTTGCAAAATCTTCAACTTGATCGCTTGTTATTTTACCAAGTCCAAAATACTTTGCTTCTTCATTTGCAAAATAGTATCCTGAAACGGCGGCGGCTGGCCACATGGCTAAACTTTCCGTCAAAGAAACTCCAATCACATTTTCGACATCTAGTAATTCCCAAATTGTTTCTTTTTCCAAATGATCTGGACATGCAGGATAACCTGGCGCTGGACGAATTCCTTTGTATGTTTCTTTGATTAATTCTTCATTTGTTAAATCTTCACTACTTGCATATCCCCAATGTTTGGTACGTACTTGCTTGTGTAAATATTCAGCAAATGCTTCTGCAAAACGATCGGCAATGGCTTGTGCCATAATTGCGTTGTAATCATCTTGTTGTTCTTTGTAACTATTTGCCAATTCGTCTGCTCCAAAAATAGCCGTACAAAACGCTCCCATATAGTCTTGCTTTCCACTTTCTTTTGGTGCCACAAAATCTGCTAAAGCGATATTTGGCACTTCTGCACGCTTGTTCAATTGTTGACGAAGCGTTCTGAAAACCCCAATTTCTTTTCCTTTTTTCTGAATAGAAATATCATCATCATTGATCGTATTTGCTTCAAACAATCCAAAAATTCCTTTGGCTTTTAACGATTGTTTTGCAATAATTTCTTCGATCATTTTTTTCGCATCCGAATATAATTGCGTGGCTTGTTCACCCACAACATCATCTGTTAAAATATTAGGAAAACGCCCGTGTAAATCCCATGAACGGAAAAACGGGCTCCAATCAATGTATGTAACAAGTTCTTTTAGACTCAGCTGGGTCAACTTTTGAATTCCCAATTCTTTGGGTTTTACAATATTGCTTGTTTCCCAATCAATTGTATACTTTTTAGCTCTAGCAGCTTCTAAAGAGATGTATGATTTTTTCTTTTTACGTTTCAAAAACTTTTCGCGGAACTCGTCATAATCCTTTTTCAACTGTTCGCGATAGTCTTTTGATTTTTTCTTATTCAATAAATCCCCAACAACTGTCACTGCTCTTGATGCATCATTAACGTGCACTACTGCGTTTTTGTATTCTGGATCAATTTTTACTGCTGTATGCGCTTTGGAAGTAGTAGCTCCACCAATCAATAACGGAATTTCTAAGTTTTGACGTTCCATTTCCTTTGCTAAGTACACCATTTCATCCAAAGAAGGCGTAATTAATCCTGATAAACCTATGACATCGACATTTTCAGCTTTTGCGGTTTCGATGATTTTTTCTGGTGGTACCATTACTCCTAAATCTACAATTTCGTAGTTATTACAGCCCAATACCACACTTACAATATTCTTTCCAATATCGTGTACATCTCCTTTTACAGTTGCCATCAACACTTTTCCAATAGCTTTTTGTTGTTCGCCTTTTTCTGCTTCAATAAAAGGCTGTAGATATGCCACAGCTTTTTTCATAACACGTGCCGATTTTACTACTTGCGGCAAGAACATTTTTCCTGAACCGAATAAATCTCCCACGACATTCATTCCGATCATCAAATTTCCTTCTATGACTTCTATAGGTTTACTTGCTTGCAAACGTGCTTCTTCTACATCTTCTGTAATGTATTTGTCAATTCCTTTTACGAGCGAGTGTGTGATACGTTCTTGCAATTCGTAACTACGCCATTCCTGTACTGCTTCAGTATCTGCTTTTTTAACTCCTTTGAAAGTTTCTGCTAAGTCTAGTAAACGTTCTGTAGCATCATCGCGACGATCGAGAATTACGTCTTCTACATGCTCCAATAAGTTTTTAGGAATATCATCATAGACTTCTAACATGGTTGGATTTACAATTCCCATGTTCATTCCAGCTTGAATGGCATGATACAAGAATACAGAGTGCATGGCCTCACGTACTACATTATTTCCACGAAACGAAAAGGACACATTACTCACTCCACCACTTACACTAACATTTGGATAGGTTTCTCGTGTCCAACGTGTTGCTTCTATGAAATCGATTGCATTTTTACGATGTTCTTCCATTCCTGTTGCTACAGGAAATATATTTAAATCAAAGATGACATCTTCTTCTGGGAATCCAACTTTATTGACCAACACATCATAGGAACGTGCTACAATTTCTAATCGGCGTTCGTAGTTGTCTGCTTGTCCTACTTCATCAAAAGCCATCACAATCACGGCAGCTCCATATCGCTTGATTTGTGTAGCTTCCCAAATAAATTTTTCCTCTCCTTCTTTGAGTGAGATAGAGTTTACAACGCATTTTCCTTGTACTACTTGTAATCCTGCTTCAATGATGTCCCATTTAGAACTATCAATCATTATAGGTACACGGCAAATATCTGGTTCAGCAGCGATGAGATTTAAAAACTTCACCATAGCTTCTTTTCCATCAATTAAACCATCGTCCATATTGATATCAATGATTTGTGCGCCACCATCCACTTGATGTCTTGCAATAGCCAAGGCTTCATCAAATTTTTCTTGCTTTACTAGTCGCAAGAATTTACGTGAGCCCGCTACATTGGTACGTTCTCCAACATTTACAAAGTTGCTATTTTCATTTAAAACCAATGGTTCTAGGCCTGAAAGTCGCATGAACTTGGTTTGTTTAGGTTTTTCGTGTTTGGTATTTGGTGTTTGATCTTTATCTTGCATCTTCATTTCTGTTTTGTTCTCGTTGTTGAGTTGAGTTGTCAATTTGTTAATTCGTCGATTTATTGATTTAACTTTTTGTTTCAAACATTGACAAGCAACTTACGAGGTTCATATTTTGCTGCTACTTCTGCAATAGCATTGATATGATCAGGTGTTGTTCCACAGCAACCGCCTATGATGTTGATGAGATTCTTTTTTAAGTACTCTTGTATTTGCCCTGCCATTTCTTCTGGCGATTCGTCATATTCTCCAAAAGCATTTGGCAATCCTGCATTTGGATGTGCCGATACTGCAAAGTCTGTTTTATTAGCAATAGCTTCTAAGTGCGGTTGTAATAGGTTTGCTCCTAAAGCACAGTTGAATCCGACGGATAGTAACGGAATGTGCGATACTGAGATCAAGAATGCTTCTGCAGTTTGTCCTGATAGTGTACGTCCACTCGCATCCGTAATAGTTCCGCTCAACATGGTAGGCATTTCTATATTTCTTTCAGCTTTTACTTCTTCTATGGCAAATAATGCTGCTTTTGCATTTAAGGTATCAAATACAGTTTCAACTAATAATACATCTACTCCTCCATCAATGAGTGCCTCTACTTGTTGTTTGTAAGCAATTCTTAATTCATCAAATGTTACAGCGCGGTATCCAGGATCGTTTACGTCTGGTGACATACTTGCGGTCTTATTTGTAGGACCGATAGAACCTGCCACAAATCGTGGTTTGTGCGGTTCTTTGGCGGTAAATTCATCCGCTACTTCTTTCGCAATTTTTGCAGATTCATAGTTGAGTTCATAGACTAAGTCTTCCATTTCATAGTCAGCCATTGCGATGGTTGTTCCTGAGAATGTATTGGTTTCTACAATGTCTGCACCAGCGGCAAAGTATTTTGCATGCACTTCTTTGATCGCGTTTGGCTGTGTTATGGATAATAAGTCATTATTTCCTTGTAGTGGTACTTGAAAATCTTTAAATCGTTCGCCTCGGAAATCTTCTTCTGTGAATTTGTATGCCTGTAACATGGTTCCCATAGCGCCATCTAAGACTAGGATTCTCTTTTCTATTTCGTTCCAAATGTTTTTCATTTCTTCATTTTCTTTTTCTGTGTATTCCTATCTCTGTAGGAATGACAAACGGTTTTTAGTTAGCTATACATATCACAGGCTTGACTTCGTTCGATGTGATATTTTACTTCAACTTTGCTCAACATCCTTTTTAAATATGTGAATAGTCATTACAAGGAAGAATTAATGAAGTAATCTGTTTTTTGTATACGGATTACCACGAATCTTCATAGATTCTCGCAATAACGTTTCCCTTTTAAAAAGACACAGCGAATAGCCTGAATTTTTGGGTAACGCCCAAATTATTATTATCAAAAAAGCATGTGGAAACGGTGTAAATTTCGCTTAGTTATCTACCTGCATTTGCAGTAGAATGTAGCACCTTCTTTAAGTGTAAAGGGTTGCTAAGGCGTCATCGGGTCTATTCCCTCAGCCTTTCTTGATAACGACAGTATAAGTATGAACTATTTGCTACAAAGAAAAGGCTTCCGAGTAGAAGATGCAAATATTTTGCGCTGATTTTTAAACGATAACGTTTTAGTGTTGAATTTTGAATGGATTCGCTTCCTTTTTTACAGCTTTTTTAAACTTATAAATGTTCTCAATATGATTTTCTTCTTCTAACTCTAAAAATCATCAGAACTTACGTTTGTGGAAATTGATATTTTGAATTTAGTTTTTAAGTTTTAATTCTACCGAAGGTTTGAGTTCGTAGAAAAAGGTTACGTTTGGTGCTTCAAGTGGATACACAATTTCCATTTCGAGCGGAACACTGAGTGAGGATTCGTTTCGATGCAACCAGATGTCATTGTATATATGTACTTTGGTATCAACAATCATGGTGTGATATCTTTTGTCACCACTAAGATCGATGGTAATTGATTCGAAAGATTTTGGTAATGATTTGCTTCCATCGCTGATTTTGACAGCTTCACGCACATCTAAAATGACAGCAGCTTCTTTTTCTTGACGAGTTTCTTCATTCTTTTTTTGAGGAAATGTAAGACTTGCTTGTACGATGACATTGTTTGGAATGACAGTACAGTTTTCTGAGATTTGAGGTAACATATTCCAAAGAATTGGCACATAGGATTCTCTATATAATAGCGCATCGAGCGTTTCACTGAAAAGAATATGGTATTTTTTAGCATCTGGAATTTGAAAAGTAACCGCATCCGAATTATGGAATTCCGTTACATAGTCTTTTAAATCAAGAGATTCTACCAGTTTTTCTGCCATTTTGATGGAAGTCGCATTAATTTCTAAAACGGTAAATTGTACTTCAGAAACTTCAAATAATGGTGCCACTAAAGTTACAAAAGGTGCATACGGACCACAACCTGCATAGAATATGTTGATGACTTCATTTGGATGTTGTTGTTGCTTCTCGCGAATAAGCGCCACCATTCCGTCTAGGAATTTTGCTGTTCTGCGATAATCAAGTAAACATGCTGCAGCATGGTTGAGTGATAATGCCATTCCTCCTGCTGTTGGTACGGCTGCCATGTGCTGCATTCCCTCTCCTAAGTCACGAATATTCGTAGTTTCTAAATAATGTTTGTGAATTTCGTCAATCGTATTTTTGACAGTATCAAAATCTGATTGATTGTTAAGGATTGTTGTAGAGAGTTCTTTAATGGTATTTCGTAACATGCTAGTTTTGATTTTGCATAAAAGTAAGTGAAGCTTTTGAATTTAGCAACCCGTATTTATGTGTGTTTTGAGTTGTTGTATTTGCTGACAAGACTTTTTTTGTCCTAAAAATAAAAAACACCCTTCATTTATTTCTGAAGAGTGCTTTTTTTGTAAGTGCTTACAATTACTTAGTAAATGACTTTTTGAATTTTGTGTTTTCCATTTTCTAAGATCACTTTTACAATCAACGCACTGTTTGTCGGTCTTAGATTGGTTATATCATATACTTCTTCACTGATGTTTTTACGAACTATCAAACGTTTTCCAAGAATATCATGGATTGTAATGTCTGCTATTTGACTTTGATACGCATGCACTTTAATTTTGTTTTC
>Ga0189286_100070_pt1 | contig 77694 bp, 79 predicted proteins | sample UW69minimetaG_FD_130330 | JGI IMG/M metagenome (GOLD analysis project Ga0189286, IMG submission 130330) | Marine microbial communities from the Costa Rica Dome - UW69 mini metaG | ecosystem: Environmental > Aquatic > Marine > Oceanic > Photic zone | place: Costa Rica: the Eastern Pacific...
AAACCACGGACTATTGGCCGCGCTATGCACAGCGATGGACGCTGCTGAACCACGCAAGAACCTTCTCTTCAGGACTAGCGGCTATTTGCTGGCTGGCTGCCGCACAGACAGTGTGAGGCAGAGGCCCTAGACATAGCTATGGCCCTAGCCTTCCGATCTTGCCGGAGGGCAAGAGACACCGAGACTCATGCAGCCGGATCGAGCGACAGCCAGCCAAGGATTGCATCAGTCGTTTCTTGTGGCTTTTCCTGCTGAATCCAGTGGCCGCTCTCGAGGTTGACCACTTCTACATGCGGGACAAAGTCAGCGAGGTTCTCTGAGGGAGGGATCATATCCTGAGTCCCGTAGATCATCAACGCGGGCTGCCGAACGATTGGATCGGCATCTGCCAAAAGGTGCCAGTTTCGATCTATGTTCCTGTACCAGTTGATGCTCCCGGTGAAGCCGGTTGCTTCGAACGAAGCCACGAACACATCGAGTTCCGCGTCGCTCATCACAGGCTCACCCAAAGGCTCTTCGGCCTGCGCAAGATTGATCATCATCATGCCCGGCTCGGGCGGCAATGCTGGCAGGTTCTTGCGGAAGAGGTTACTCAGAAACTGTCTCGCGTTCTTGTCAAAGACAGCGTCCGCAACACCAGGCTTGTGGTTGAAGTGGACGGAGTAATTGTCCGCGCCGAGCAAAGTTTCCATGAATTCGATCCACGGCATTGGCGTCCGCGCCTGATAAGGCAGCGCGAGGTTGATGATCTTCTTCACCCGGTTTGGATGCAGGAGCGCCATGCTCCAAACGACGTTCGCGCCCCAGTCGTGGCCAACAAAGACCGCATCGTCATAACCAAAATAATCCAATAGCGCGGCAAGATCACCGGTCAAACGCGCGATGTCGTATTCGGTCACATCCTCTGGGCGCGAAGAGTTGCCGTAGCCACGCTGGTTAGGAACGATGACATGGTACCCCGCCGCGGCGAGGGCCGGCATCTGATGGCGCCAGGAATAAGCATGCTCGGGCCATCCATGGCACAGTACTATCGGGTTACCTTTGTTCTCCCGCCCTGCTTCATAGACCTCGAGTTCAATGCTAGTCAGCGCGATGAGGCTGGGTGAGGGAAAATCGGTTAACGTGGTCATGTCATTGTCTCCGGTTTGGGTGTTTCGACAACGACCTAGACTAAAAAGGTATCAAATTATGACATCTTTCTGTGCTATCCCAGAAGTATGAACAGCCGAACCCGACAAGACGCCATAATTCGAAACCTGCGCCGCAGCGGAGCGACGACGATCGAAACCTTGCGTAAAGAGGTCGGAACATCGCGAAGCACGATTCTGCGTGACCTCTCTGCTCTGCGTGACGAAGGCTACATGATTATCGCAGAACAGGGTCGTGGCGGCGGTGTCTATCTTGACCCAAGCTCAGTGCAGACAACAGCCAAACTGTCGGTTCCTGAGGTCTTCGCCTTGATCATTGGCATTTCGAGCATGCGTGCCGTTGGATCGCTTCCGTTTGCGGGCCTGGCCGATAGCGGGCTTACCAAGATCGAGAAGTCCCTGCCGCCCGACAAGCTGCGCGACCTTCGACGATTGTTGGACTGCCTCTATGTCGGGCCATTAGCCCCGCAAGTCGATGTCTCCGATGTCGGAGAGATCGATATTGGACTGCTCACGGCTTTTGAGCGGGCATTTCTTGAACGATGGTCTCTGAAATTCGATTACGTCGATGCAAAGGGCGCAAGATCCCAGCGCTGCGTCGAACCTCAGGCTATGCTGATCCTGCTGCCGCTTTGGTACCTCGTTGCGTGGGACCCAAGCCGTGACGATGTTCGGCATTTCCGAGTGGACCGGATCAGCCAGCCTGACGTCATTGAGGGCCCGACATTTCGATTGCGGCGGATTGTATTTGATGCAGGCGTGCAGCCAATTCGATATGCTTAGCGGACATTGAACGTCGCGCAGCATTAGACAGATTGGTCTATATGCAGCCCTTCGCGTCCGCTGGCACCAACGACTACTCTGCGGGACAACAAACCTAGAGGTCGCTATCTTGGAATATTCCGCGGATTTGCAATCCTATGAACCACGCTGATTCCATTGCAAAAAATTGTAAAATGAACCGTAAAGTGCCCGTGGAAATCTGTGGTTTAGCTGCCGAATGTAAAATGGTTTGAGCGAACAAGACATTCGATTCTGTTGCAGCGAAAGACCGCAAATGAGCCCAAATTACTGATTGGATGCGGCGCAGCGAACGTCCGTTCTTGCGAAGCCAAGCTGCCGCTCGGCCTCGCAATTCCGCCAAATTCAGGACCGGGTTGACAGCCCAAGCAAGTAGTACATCCCGCACCGGCTGACTGCGTCGGTCATGAACAATGCGGCGCCGAAGACCGTGATGGCAAGCGCCGCCCACACCTGCGACATTCTTCAGATCCATCTCCGCTTGCAATGTGACCCACGAAGTGCCGTCGAATTGGTGCAACCGACCTGCTGAGCCAACCCAAGCTGTCCATCCTTCGGCCGGTTCGATGAACAGCCAACCGTTGTTGCAGAGCGTCACAATTGCGCCTGCTTCCCCTGTCAAGCGCCAGTTGGAGCGGCAGACAGTGCCCATGATTGCCCTTCAGCTGGCAACACAGGCGGATTGCTGACGTCAATGTCCTCCAACTTCATTTGAACAATGGTGTCCAATATCTCCACCGCCTTGTTATGCGTGACGTGCTTTTGGGCCTGCGATGGTTGAATATAGGGGAGATCGAGACGGGGCGAGTTTTCGGACATGCGCGAGCCTTCTGCGTTGGGGTGTGGCGCAGTTAGACAATGCGAAGATTAATGTTTTGAGGTCGCCCCGTTCGGTCCCTATTCCGCCAATCGCAACAGGTATTCGCCATAGCTGTTTTTGGCAAAAAGCTTTGCCCGCTTCAGCAACTGTTCCTTGGTAATCCAACCTTGTTCGAAAGCAATTTCCTCAAGGCATCCGGTCTGCAAACCTTGCCGGTTCTCTAGTGTTCTCGCGAAGTTGCCAGCGTCCAAAAGACTCGAATGGGTTCCAGTGTCGAGCCAAGCATAGCCACGACCCATGCGGTTCACCTTTAGTTTTCCTTCTTTCAGATAGCTTTCAAGAAGTGTGGTGATTTCCAACTCACCCCGCGCAGACGGGGCAACCTGTTTGGCACGTGCCGGGGCGGTTTCGTCGAGGAAATAAAGACCCGTGACCGCATAGTTCGAGGCGGGGTTTTCCGGCTTTTCGATTATCGATTCAACCGAACCGTCTTCAGCAAAGCCTACAACGCCGTATCGTTCGGGGTCTCGAACTTGATATCCGAAGACTGCATTTTCAGAGCTCTTGGCTGCTCCCAAAAGCATGTCCGTCAGACCGGTACCAAAGAAGAGGTTGTCGCCTAGCACCATTGCAGAAGGCGCACCGTCCAAGAAATCCTCGGCAAGCAGATAAGCCTGGGCAAGGCCATCGGGGCTCTCTTGAACAATCCAAGTCAGGCTGATCCCCCACTGAGACCCATCGCCCAGTGCCTTTTGGAACTGATCTTGATCATGAGGAGTCGTGATCATCGCAATCTCTCTGATACCTGCGAGCATCAGCGTCGAGATCGGATAGTAGATCATCGGTTTGTCATAGATTGGCAGAAGTTGTTTCGACACAGCCATAGTGATCGGGTAGAGCCGTGTCCCTGAGCCACCGGCTAGAATGATGCCTTTGCGATCTTTCATGACACTTCTCCTAGATCCCTTAGTACAGCCGTTAGGCTATCTGTCCAAAGCGGCCGTTTAATGCCAAAATCTTGTTCGGTGGTGGTGCAATCTAGTCTTGAATTCAACGGTCTCTTGGCAGGCGTCGGGTATTCTGAGGATGGGATGGCACGCACATCACAGTCAATTTTGGCTTGCCGGAAGATTTCCGTCGCGAAATCGGCCCAGCTGCAATCGTCACGTCCAGAGAAATGCCAGATGCCCTTTAGGTCAGGGTTGTCGATTAGCGCTTTCGCAATCTGAATGGAGGCGGCGGCAATGTCATCTGCAGAGGTCGGGCCGCCAATTTGATCGCTCACGACATTAAGGCTGTCGCGGTCTTTACCGAGCCGCAGCATGGTTTTGACGAAGTTGGACCCCGTGGCCGAAAAGACCCAAGACGTTCGCAGAATGGCGTAGTTGGATGAAACCACAGCTAATGCCATTTCGCCGGCCAACTTGCTTTTCCCGTAAGTACCCAAGGGGTCTGTCAGATCGTCAGGTGTCCAAGCGTCAATACCGCTGCCGTTGAACACATAATCAGTTGAAAGGTGAATAATGGGGATAGAAAGCTGGCTAGCAACTTCTCCGAGCCTTTTGACAGCCGTTTTGTTTAAAACAAAGGCGGCGTCTTGATCTGTCTCAGCCTGATCGACAGCGGTATAGGCCGACGTATTGATAATGGCATCCGGTTCATGCACAGCGATTGGTTGAAATAGGTTATCCGCATTGGTCAAGTCTAGCTCACCACGGCCAAGCGCTTCGACGTTAATGTCGTCGCTTTGAGTGGCTTGCAGGCTCGTTGCGACCTGTCCTGATTTGCCGAAAACGACAATCTTCACGACTTGAGACCCAAACGTTCCCCAACACCACTGCGGCTCTGCAGCGCCTTCCACCAAGCCTCGTTGTCCAGATACCAGCGAACGGTCTTGCGCAAACCCTCTTCAAGCGTCACCGAGGGCCGCCACCCGAGTTCCGCGCGGATACGCGTCGGGTCAATCGCATACCGCAAATCATGCCCGGGTCGGTCGGCAACAAATGTGATGAGGTCGGCATAAGGCGCTGTCCCCGGTTGCAGTTCATCGAGGATGGCGCAGATCATCCTGACCAGCTCAAGATTGCTCGCCTCATTCTCACCGCCAATGTTGTAAGATCGTCCGATTTCTCCCTTTTGAAGAACCGTCAAAAGAGCGTCGGCATGGTCTTCTACATAGAGCCAGTCGCGCACGTTTTCGCCTTTGCCGTAGATCGGGATGGGTTTCCAAGCGAGGGCATTCAAGATGACAACAGGGATGAGTTTTTCAGGGAAATGGAAAGGCCCATAGTTGTTAGAGCAATTGGACAGAACAACCGGCAAGCCATAGGTTTCGCTCCAAGCACGCACTAGATGGTCGGACGCAGCTTTCGATGCTGAATAGGGGCTGTTTGGTGCGTAAGGCGTGTCTTCCGTGAACAAACCTTTGGTGCCCAATGTGCCGAAGACTTCGTCGGTAGAAATGTGGTGGAACCGGAAGTCGACGGGTTTGCCACGGTTCTCCCAATACGCCCGCGCGGCCTGCAAAAGTGTGTATGTGCCGGTGATATTGGTTTCGATAAACGCACTAGGACCGTCAATCGACCGGTCTACATGAGACTCCGCCGCAAGGTGCATTACTGCATCTGGTTGGAAATCTTCAAAGGCGGCTGCCATGCTGTCGGCGTCACAGATGTCGGCCTTTAAGAAGGTGTAATTGGGAGCTTCTTCGACACTCGAAAGGTTCTCCAGACAAGCGGCGTAAGTGAGCTTATCGACATTAAGCACATAATTCCCGCCGTGGATTGCCTGTCGCACCACAGCAGAGCCAATGAAGCCTGCACCGCCCGTTACCAAAATTCTCATCTACAGTGCCTCATAGGTGAAGGGGCTTTTGAAAGTGTCGAATGATGGGGCGTTTGCATCTTTTTCCGATAGGATCACGTTGCCTGTATCCCAGCCCCAATCGATCCCGATGAACGGATCGTCAAATCGGATGGATCCATCATACTTCGGTGCGTAGAAATCGGTACATTTGTAGACGACCTCAGTCGCATCAGCCAACGTCAGAAAGCCGTGCAAAAAACCCTTAGGGACAAATAGTTGCTTTCCGTTTTCTGCAGATAACTCTACCGCGATCCATTTTCCGAAGTTTGGCGATCCAAGGCGCACATCGACAGCGACGTCAAGGATCGATCCCGCCACAACACGTACAAGTTTGTCTTGGGCCGCTGGCGGCGATTGATAATGCAATCCGCGTACCGTTCCTGCGGCACCGGACTTCGAATGGTTGTCCTGAACAAAGTTATGATCCAAACCAGCATAGGCCCAAGCCTGACGGTTATAGGTCTCAGAAAAGAAGCCGCGATCATCGCCAAAACGCTGTGGTGTGATCTCTAAAACATCTTTTAGCGCTGTTTCTTCAATATTCATTTAGAAACTCTTTCAGTCACTTACGCTCTAACAAATGTGCACTCCAGATCACAGCCAAAATCTTGAGAATTAAAGGTCAAAGCCGCACCGCCAGTTGCAGCTAGACCTCAAGTTTGGCAACAAGGCGACATAAAATAAACAATTTTCCGGTTAATAACTTAAGAGAACGAGCGGCAGTTAGACCGCTGGAAGTGAGGCATTGATGATCACCCCCGTAATCTTGTGTGGCGGATCCGGCACGCGTCTTTGGCCGCTATCTCGCAAAAGCTATCCCAAGCAGTTCTCTCCGTTGACTGGTGAGGAAAGCCTTTTTCAGGCGTCCGTGAAGCGCTTTGGGTCAAAAGAGTTTTTGGCCCCAATCATCGTTACTTCGAACGACTTTCGTTTCATAGCGACAGAGCAGCTTTTGGACGTAGGCGTGGAAGAAAGTACCGTACTGATCGAACCGGAAGGCCGCGACACTGCGCCCGCGATCCTCGCAGCTGCATTGGTGCAATACAAAAAAGATCCAAACGGTCTGTTGTTAGTTGCGCCTTCGGATCATGTGATCTCAGATGACGGCAGTTTTGAACACAGCATTCATGCCGCAATTCCAACGGCAGAGGCCGGGGACATCGTGACGTTTGGCATTACACCAGACCGCCCCGAAACGGGATACGGATACCTAGAACTCGCTGAACAGCCTGAAGAAGACGTTCGACCCATTAAGTTACAAAGCTTTGTCGAAAAACCCGAGGCCGAACGAGCAAAGGAGTTACTGGCGGAGGGTCGGTATCTTTGGAACGCCGGCATATTCTTGTTTTCTACACAGGTCATCGTCGATGCCTTCAAATCGCATGCACCAGAGATTTTGGAAGCCGTTTCCAAATCTGTTGGCGAGGCCAAGCCCGATCTTTCGTTCACACGTCTTGAACCTGAGGCATGGAGCAGAGCACCAGCGATTTCCATCGACTACGCCATCATGGAGAAATCTGACAACCTCAGCGTGGTTCCGTTCAATGGGTCTTGGTCAGATCTTGGTGACTGGGCATCTGTTTGGCGAGAAACCCAGATCGAGGGCATGTCAACAAAGGGCGATGTTACAGCCATCGACTGCAAAGATACGCTGTTAAGATCAGAAGTTGACGGTCAGGCGATCGTAGGAATTGGGTTGGAAAATGTTGTCGCGGTTGCCATGCCGGACGCCGTGCTTATCGCTCATAAGGACTCCGCTCAAAACGTCAAAAAGGCCGTTACAATCCTGAAAGAGAACTTGGCTCCGCAAGCCGAAACTTTTCCAAAGGACCATCGGCCATGGGGTTGGTTCGAAAGCCTGGTGATTGGCGATAGATTCCAAGTGAAACGGATCGTTGTGCATCCGGGCGCTGCGCTGTCATTGCAAAGCCACCACCACCGCGCAGAGCATTGGATCGTTGTTGAGGGCACTGCTAAAGTGACAATTGACGATGAGGTCAAACTTGTTTCAGAGAACCAATCTGTCTACATCCCGCTTGGCGCTGTTCATCGCATGGAAAATCCAGGCAAGGTGAACATGGTCTTGATCGAGGTGCAGACTGGAACCTATCTGGGTGAGGACGACATCATCCGTTACGAAGATGTCTACTCTCGGAAATAGGTCTTCCTAAACAATCGTCTGATAGTTCGCTGACTCAGTCGGATGGAGCTAGGGGGCGGTGGTCTCATGCGTGGTGTCTTCGCTTTCGGGGCGTTTCTAATAGTGATAGGATGCGTCGGCAGCAGCGCTCCGAATGGCGGCAGCTCTGATTCAACGCAACCTGTAGAACCCCTCCCGCCGACCCAGACGGAACCCACAGACGTGCGTCGCGCAATGGACGATGTGATCGACGCGTTCTCCAATCCGGTGATCTACACCAAAATTCATGCCATTCCGACCACTGGGAGAGCTGTCTATGAGGGATATATGTCGGCGCAACTTTCGGATTAAACATACAGTTTTCCTGCCGAACTCGTGGCAAATATGAAGATCACAGTTCGCTTCACTGCAAATGGTGTAAGCACGATCGGTCGCGCAACAAATTTCTGTGATGAAAACAACAACGCATTGAGCGGGTCACTCGTTTTATCCGCGGGGCAACTAGATCGAACAGGGAACCCAAACAACGATGCAACTTTTGCCACAGGTTTGGATGGTGAGTTAGAGGCTCAAAGCGGTCAAATTCGATCAATCGAGACTCGCTTGGAGGGTGATTTCTTGGGCGCTCAGCAAAATGCCCTCGGCGGCGCGCTATTTGGTCGGGCCTGCAAGGGGGGAATTGTGCAAGACATTGATGGCGCGTTTGTCGCTGCGCGTTAGTTCCTTGTCTTTGGCAAAATTCGGCTGAAAACTTGCTCTTTAGATCGCTATACCTTACCGTGTGTGTTATCCAAAATAAGTCTCTAAAGACGGGGTATGGGCGGTGAAATTCTCCAAAACACTCGGGTGCAGTGTGTTATTTGCTGCGCTTGCAAATTCAACACATGCGCAGGAAACCACCTATACGCTCTACGGAACACCTGGTTTGGTCGAAATGCCGACGGCACGCAGTGCACCTGACGGTGAAATTATTGCTAGCTATAGCCATTGGAACCTCCAACAAAAAACAAGTTTTACCTTTCAGCTAACCCCGCGTTTATCGGGTACTTTTCGGTATTCTGGGATAGACGAACGATCTGGGCCCGATACCGATGGAACATTTGATCGGAGTTTCGATTTCAAATACCGCATTGTGGATGAAACGGATTGGCGTCCTGCGATTGCGATTGGTATTCAAGACTTTGCTGGTACGGGAATTTTGTCGGCAGAGTATGTTGTCGCTACAAAAGCCGTGACGGATAGCATTGATGTGACTGCTGGTTTGGGGTGGGGCCGCTTTGCCTCTCGTGGCGGTTTTTCCAATCCATTGGGGTATATTTTCCCCGAGTTCGAAGAACGACCACAGCGTGACTATGGTGAAGGTGGCAAACCATCGACTGATCAGTTTTTCCGCGGAGATGCGGCTCTGTTTGGTGGCATCGATTACCGTGTGTCCGAAAAGCTAAGCTTCCAAATTGAATATTCGTCGGACGCTTATGAACGCGAAGCCAACCTCGATACAATCGACATTCGGTCACCGATCAACGTTGGGATGATTTATCGCCCATTCCGGAACCTTGCCTTCAACCTTGCCTACCTTCAGGGATCGGAAATCGCAGGCGCAGTTACGGTTTCAGTTAACCCCAGAAAACGGATCGCTCCTGTCGTTCCTCTTGAAGCGCCAGTGCCGCTTGCAGGTCGAAATGGTGATCCGAGCGTTGCAGCGAGTTGGGAAGGTGCGATTACGTCTCAGTCTCCAGTCGCGCGCGAGCTTTCCAGCCAAGGCATTCGGTTGATTGGATATGACGTCTCTGGTTCGACCGCACGCATTCGATTTGTGAACACACGCTATCGGTCTGAAGCGCAGGCGACAGGTCGAGCTGTTCGAGTGCTGTCTGGCTATCTGCCTGATACTGTTGAAACCATCATCGCGGAGCCTTCCCAGAATGGTATCCCGCTTTCATCCGCGACGTTCGACAGACGGACGTTGATGGAAAATGAAGTCCGCGCAGATGGGGCGAATGCGGTTCTTTCTGCGTCGACGATCGAAGACGCCAATCTCTCATACAACCTCAATGATGTGGCGGATACGTCTAGTCGGTTCAGCTGGGGTCTGCTGCCCTATATCCAACTCTTTGTCTTCAACGCGAATGATCCGGTTCAAATTGATGCGGGCCTCGAACTGACGACAATGTATCGAATACAACCCAATCTCGTGATCGATGGTACATTCCGCCAGACTCTTGTCGGAGCAAGAGATTTGCCACCGACAAGGGAAGATAGCTCTGAAGATGTTCCCAACGTTCGAAGCGATGGTCGCTACTACGGGATTGATGGCCGCCCGGTCATTTCAACTTTGACGCTCACACATTACGGCCGCCCGGGTGAGAACCTCTATAGCCGAGCAAGCGTTGGCTATCTGGAGCGGATGTTTGGCGGTGTCTCGGGTGAGGTGCTTTGGAAACCGGTCGATAGCCGATTAGCACTTGGTGCGGAACTCAACTATGCCGTTCAGCGCGAAGAGGACATGCTCTTTGGGTTCCAAGACTATGACGTCGTAACTGGCCATCTGTCGGCTTACTATGACTTTGAAAACGGTTTCTTGGGTCAGGTCGATGTTGGCCGTTACTTGGCCGGTGACTGGGGCGCGACGTTCTCATTGGATCGCGAGTTTGAGAATGGTTGGAAAGTTGGTGCCTATTTTACGCTAACCGACATGCCATTCGAAGATTTTGGCGAAGGTTCTTTTGACAAAGGGATCAGAGTGACGGTGCCGGTCGACTTCTTCTTGGGCAATCCAACGCGCCGTGAGATCAATTCAAACCTCAACTCACTTGCACGCGACGGTGGTGCGCGCTTGAACGTTGATGGTCGACTTTATGAAATCGTCCGAGATGGCCATACAGCTGGACCCATGGGCGACACATGGGGGCGGTTCTGGCAATGATGCGCCTCGCCTCCTCCCTATGTGTTCTTGGTCTGACGGCCTGTGGCCCATTGAATCAAGGCTCTCCGCTCGAAGGTGCGGTTACAACGATAGCTTTGGCCGTTCGGGGTACCGACGCTCAGCAACAGCCGCAGATTACCGATGCGTTAGTGAACGCTGATGAAATCCTCTTTGTGACCATTCGCAACTTCGGCACAGTCACGCCGATGACTAAGGACACGGTTGTCGGCGCGCGGGAAACTTGGATTTCAGACGGCGGCGCGACCGTCACTTTGGAAGACGGAATTCTCGTTGCGACCAGAGGATTGGGAATTGGTCTGTCCGGCGCTGATACGTTTGGAACGAGGGCGGCCATACGCGGCGGCGGTGGCACTGTTCAGCGGACCCACGGCTATGTCGATGTTTTGGACCAAACGCGTCTGGCCGAGATGGAGTGCCAAGTGACACAGATCGGACAGGAAGAGGTCGAGATGCCACGCGGAACCCAGACCCTGACTAAGTTCGAAGAAAGCTGTGAGGGTCGTCGTCTGGTGTTTAAGAACGAATATTGGGTCGACGACACGGGCGATATCGTCAGATCGCTACAGGTGACTTCGCCAGAGCTCGGGTTCCTTTTGCTTGAAAAGGCCTAGTCGGATAGCGCTTTAATTGTCGAAAAGGCTGCGTCGAGCAACTTGCCTGCCGCGACCGCGCTTTCTGCTTCGACATAGACCCTCAACTCCGGTGCGTTTCCAGACGGCCTGACGTGAATTATCGTCTGGTCAGCAAAGGTCATCCTAAAGCCATCAGTCTCGTTGGTATCGATTATTGAGGCATTGAAAAGACCTGCGAACCAAGCAGGATCTTTCTTGATCCTTTCGATCAGGTCGAGAGATGTCTCTCGTTCGATGTTCTGCAATCGATCCGCCGCGGTAAACCGTTGTGGTTGGTGCTCCATGAGTGCTGACAAGGGACGACCTTGACCGGCCACTAGGACAGACACAAGCGGCAGCACGCTATCGCGCGTCATTAGCGGATCAATTGAACCTGCCGAGCCTGTTGCTTCAAACCCGAGAAGGAAACCGCCATTCGCTTCATATCCAACAACTGGGCCGTCGACATCTTCCATCCCTGCGATGACAAATGGAGACCCAATCTTGGTATGAAGAACGCTTTCAAAGCCGAGTTGCTTAACACCTGTGTTGGATGAAACTGGCGTCACCACATGCCTTGCATTGAGGAACTGAGCGGTCAATTGACCCAGGATATCACCAGAAATGACCTCGCCCGTTTCGTCTGTCAGCAATGGGCGGTCCCCGTCGCCATCCATAGACACGATCGCGTCCAGATCAGAACCGGCGGCCCATTCCCTCAATTGCGAGCGTGTTTCGGGATCAACCGCCTCTGTATCCACCGGAATAAACGTATCCGACCGACCTAGTTCGGTCACGTCTGCACCCAGTGAAGCAAGGATTGTTTGTAAGAGATCGCGTCCAACCGTGCTGTGCGCGTAAACGCCAATTCTGCGACCCGCTAATGCAGTTTTTCCAAACCCGTGAAGATATCGATCAACAAAAGCTGGCTCTGCGTTGAAGGCCGTCTGTTTCCCCATTTCCATATGCTCATCGAGGGCGGAGCCAAGGTTCGCAAGAATAGCCGCTTCATGGGCTTTCGTAATTTCACCGTCCGGTATGTAGAACTTAATCCCGTTCCGGTCAGCCGGAATATGACTGCCAGTCACCATGATCGCAGCGCTGCCCTTTGCCATTGCAGCCATAGCCAAAGCTGGCGTCACTACCGCGCCGCAATCAACGACATCCACGCCAAAATCCCGCAAAGCAGACATTGTCGCCGTGGCGACCCGAGGAGAGGAATCCCTCAAATCCTGCCCGACGTAGACGCAATTTCCGATGTCGCAGGATTTTGCAAAAGCGACCACGTGATCTCGGATCAAGTCGTCAGTCAGTTCGGTGACCAAACCACGCAGACCACTTGTACCGAATTTGGGTGGCATTAACTTCTCCATGGCTTGAGGCAAATTGAGTTGGTTCGTTAGTATTTCTGATAAATTCTATACGCCAGCCCATCTTTGGCCAAGTGCTTAACAACAGTCAGCCTTCCTCGCTTGTGATCAAATGAAGGTCAGAGGTTTTTGGGGCGCTCGATAAGATGACTGTGTTTGCAGAGCAGGGCTATTTCATAAATCCTGACGAGCTTAATCTGTCCCGGTATACAGATTTGACACTTTCGGCTGACGGATCAGTACTATTCGCGACGCATCTTTACGACGGCGGCATCCGGGCATTTCAAGTGTCTAACTCGGGCTTGTCTCAAATCGATTTTGCCTCTCATGCGGCTAATCCGGTGGCTGGGGCTGACCCAAACCTAGCGATCTTCAATGATAGGCTTTTGAGTGGTGGGGCGGCTGGTGGAGGACTAACGTTAAGGCGGGTCTTGAGCGATGGCCGATTGACTGATGAAATCTCGCTTGGGCCACAATCAAACTTTGGTGGGGATTTGCATGATCTCACTCGTTTATCATTGCTGGGCGGACAAACGGCTGTGTTCGCTGGCATCGAAGGCAACTCCGGAATTGCACGACTCGTCTTTGACATTTCCAACCAATTGATTGAGGCAACAACGATCAGCGACACTGCCTCTGCCTATGCAAACCAAACCACATCGATTGCATTGGGGTCCGTCGATGGCAGCAACGTTCTAGTGACGGCAAGTTTTCTTGAGGACGGGATAACTTATTGGCGAATTCAGAGTGATGGGACCCTAGAGGAACAAGCGAGCCTGGGCATTGGGGACGGATTCTGGATGTCTGGCCCGAGCGCTGTTGAAATTCTGGAGGTCGATGGGCGGACATTTGCGATCGTGGGCGCCGCAAACAGCAACAGTCTTTCGGTCATCGAACTTTTCGCCGATGGAAGCATGGCGGTGCGCGATCACATAATCGACGATCGCTTCACGCGTTTTGATGGCGCAAATGAACTCCACTCCCTCCAGCATGGCGACAGATCCTATGTCTTTGCAGCAGGTGGGTACGACGGCGTGAGTGCTTTCTTGGTGACGCGAGAAGGGCTGCTGCTGCATCAAGCAAGTGTCGAAGACAGCTTAACGACGGGCCTAACCAACGTAAGCGCCCTGACCGCACGGTCAAACGGTGCTCGGATTGATCTCTTTGCGGCGTCCTCGGTCGAAGCTGGTTTGAGTTGGCTTTCTTTGGATACTGGAGCCATTAGCCAAACCCTTTCTGGCTCAAACACCGGTGGCAGACTCGATGGCGGGTCAAATGCCGACATCCTCTACGGCATGGGCGGCGACGACACGATCTATGGTCATAGTGGTGATGACATCATCTTTGATGGAGCGGGTCAGGACGTATTGTTTGGAGGTAGCGGCGGAGATCTATTCGTACTCGATGCGGATGGCGTGCGCGATGTCATCTCCGATTTCAATATCAAAATGGATCGCATCGATTTGGGCGGATGGCCGACCTTAAGAAGCCTCAACCAACTCTTTCCGACATCAACCACAGACGGTTTGATCCTTAGCTACGGGCAGGAAACGCTTGAGATAAAATCTCACGATGGGCAATCACTTTCGTTGAGCGACTTCCACGAAACGACACTTCTGGGCCCGACTCGTCTGCCACAAACCATACAGCCAGGATTTGTTGGGCCAATCGTTGAGCCGCCGGACCTTCCGCAACGCGTGCCTTACGACCCACCCGTCCAACCGCCGCCGCCGGACGAAGGAGGGTTGGAGCTTTTGGGTACGGCAAGAAACGACACGCTACGCGGCGGTGCGCTCGGTGATAGTATCTATGGCCTTTCGGGTGATGAGCGGCTTTTTGGCCGCGGCGGGGGTGACATCATCAATGGAGGCTCAGGGTTTGACAGTTTGTTCGGCGACGCGGGTAACGACACGCTCTTTGGCGGGACGAGCAGAGACCTCACTTGGACAGGGGAGCGCACGAAGACCGCAGATGAAATTCGCGGGGGTTCCGGCGATGATCTGTTAATGGGTCAGTCGGGGTCAGATTTGCTCGATGGCGGTTCCGGCAACGACATTCTCAGCGGTGGTGGCGGTCGGGATATTTTCGTGTTTTCCGCAGGTCGAGATATGTTGTTGGACTTTGATCCGAACGTCGACCAACTACAGTTGGATGAGGGCATCTGGGGCGGTGGGCTGACGGTCGACCAAGTGATCTCGAAGTATGGAATGGTTGATGGGGCTGACATGAGCATTTCTTTTTCGGCCAACGCGTCGCTTCAGATTTTGGACTGGAATGACCTTTCTGATCTCAACCACAGCATTGAGCTGGTTTAAGGTTCAAGCGAAAGAAACACTCCCGATCAAACTGTCCAAACCGCTTATGTCATTCAGTGTCAAATGATTGCCTACTCCGAAATCGAAGCTGATTCCGTTGGAAGTATTCGTCGCAAGCGTTGACAGTTCTTTAGCGTCAAGTGGCCCTATTCCAAGCCGACTTCCATCGATGACCAACCGGTCCACGTAAGGATCGAAATCTTCAACGATGTCGGACCCAGAGTCGAAAATGAAGGTATCGCGCCCACCTCCGCCAAAGAGGTAATCATCGCCAGCACCACCTTGGAGCGTATCAGAGCCAGATTGGCCATAGAGCCGGTCATCGCCACCACCGCCGATCAAGATGTCAGCGTTCGAAACACCGTTCTTGACATGCCACGTCTGATCGCGACCCTCGCCGCCTTTAAGCACATTGTCTCCTTCTCCTCCGACTAGTTTGTTACGGCCAGAATTGCCGATTAGTCGGTTGCCCGCATCCGAACCCATCAAATCCAAATTTGCGACGCCAAGAAGTTTTGCGTTGGGAATGCCGCTGATCAATTCTGCGCCCTGAGAAACGTAAACCCATTCAGAGCCAGACGGTGCGATGACATAGTCGAGTTTGGCATTTTCCTGGCTTAGATCGACTTCTAACTTAGCGATTGGTCCTGTTGTCGTTCTCAGCTTAACCTGCGCTCTTGTTTTGGGATCTGCCCCAACAGAATACCCACCCGCAGAAGTAGCATTGGATGAACTTTCATCCACCGATATCACGAGACCTCCAAACCCTTCGCCGATGTCATAAAATCCATCACCGTCTTAATCGTTGAAAGCGACGCCGGTGAGGAATTGATCCGTCCCCGAGGCGGCAAAATTCAAGGTAAGCATGGAGGCGTTGTAGGTCATGCCGTCGTTCTTGAACTTCCCCTCTATCTGAGCAAGTCCCACTTCCTTGATGTCCGTCGCAAAGGTATTCGCTCGATGCCCCTCGCTGCGATAGAGCCCTTCATGATGCGCGTCCGCAGCGGTTTGAAGGTCTAACGTTCCTGTCGTCCCCGACCATGCAAGGTTTTCCCGCCACGACCAATGACCTGTGAACTCGTATCCAGCGTCTAACATGCGATTGCCCGGTGACGATCCGCCCTTTCCCGTGTGAGAAAAGATATCGTTCGACAACATCCACATCGAATGCTGCTCAGCGGAGGTTTCAAGGTTGGCGTTTGGTGCCAAGACGCCCTTTGCCGAGGTGGAAATCATGCTCCTTTCCAATCCAGCATTAAGCGGTAGGCCAAACCGCTCTGCCTCAGCGGCTGGGTTCAATCGTGCGCGATTGATCAGCTCCAGCATATACTGTTCGATTGCCGTCAACGACATGAGACCTCCACCAATTCAGTGGTGTCATTTGATGTGATTGGTAAGCAGACTTAACGTCCACGCCTTGGCGTAAATCTGTCTAATCCCGAGAATTTTCCGAAATTTGAGGTGTATTCCTTCGAACGTTAGAATTTGAAGTTGCGGTCAAATTTCAGCTATGTAATCGTTTACGTAACCGATAAATGCTCTTTCGAATTGTAGAGCAGCTGGGAGGATTACATGAAAACGATCAAAGGCCCTGCGCTTTTTCTGGCGCAGTTCGCGGGCGATGAAGCGCCATTCAATTCTTGGGATGCCATCACAAAATGGGCAGCAGATTGTGGCTACAAAGGCGTCCAAGTCCCAAGCTGGGACGGCCGTCTGTTTGACCTCGACCAAGCTGCTGTCTCAAAAGGATATTGCGATGTCTGGAAAGGGCAGGCCGCCGCCAACGGGATTGAAGTGACCGAATTGTCGACGCACTTGCAAGGGCAATTGGTCGCCGTGCATCCCGCCTATGACGCGGCTTTTGATGGCTTTGCCGCCGAAGCTGTGCAAGGGAACCCGAAGGCCCGCCAAGAATGGGCAGTCGATCAGGTCAAGAAAGCTCTGTCAGCGTCCAAGAATTTGGGTCTCACCGAAATGGCGACTTTCTCCGGTGCGTTGGCGTGGCCTTACGTTTATCCGTGGCCGCAGCGCCCTGCGGGCCTTGTCGAACAAGCTTTTGATGAGTTGGCAAAGCGTTGGACGCCTATCCTCGATCATGCCGAAGAAAACGGCGTCGATGTGTGTTATGAAATCCATCCGGGCGAAGATCTGCACGACGGTGTGACCTATGAGATGTTCTTGGAACGGACCGGCAACCACGATCGCGCTTGCATGCTCTATGATCCAAGCCACTACGTTTTGCAGTGCCTCGACTACCTCGATCACATCGACATCTATAAAGATCGCATTCGCATGTTCCACGTGAAAGACGCCGAATTTAACCCGACTGGACGCCAAGGTGTCTATGGTGGCTTTCAGTCATGGGTTGATCGCGCGGGGCGGTTCCGGTCGTTGGGCGACGGTCAAGTTGATTTCAAATCCATCTTCGCGAAGATGGCCGCCAATGATTTTGATGGATGGGCCGTCGTTGAATGGGAATGCGCCTTGAAACATCCAGAGGATGGGGCCAGAGAGGGCGCGCAATTCGTCAAAGACCACATCATTCGAGTAACGGAACACGCCTTTGATGACTTTGCCGATGGCGGCGCAGATGCCGCAACAAACGCACGTATGATGGGAATCGACTGATGGCACGTATCAGACTTGGAATGGTTGGCGGCGGCAATGACGCCTTTATTGGCGCGGTGCACCGGATCGCGTCTCGGATCGATGATCGGTTTGAACTGGTGGCGGGCGCTTTGTCGTCAACGCCCGAGAAAGCTATGGCGTCAGGGCAGGCATTGGGCCTCGATCCAGATCGCACCTATGCGAATTTCACCGACATGGCAAAGCGTGAGGCGCGTTTGAAGAACGGTATTGAAGCTGTTGCCATCGTAACCCCGAACCATGTGCACTACCCGGCATCGCGAGAGTTTTTGAAGCGCAATATCCACGTCATCTGTGACAAGCCGCTCACCTCGACCATGGCCGACGCAAAGAAATTGGTCGCTGCGGTTGAGAAATCGGATGCGCTGTTCGTGTTGACACACAACTACACCGGCTACCCGATGATGCGGCAGGCGCGTCAGATGGTGGCGGATGGCGACCTTGGCAAAATCCGACTGGTGCAGGTCGAATACCCGCAAGACTGGCTGACCGAAGCAGTGGAAGAAGACGGCGTGAAGCAGGCCGAATGGCGGACCGATCCAGAACGCTCCGGCGCGGGCGGATGTGTCGGTGACATTGGGACGCATGCCTACAATCTCGCGGGTTTCGTCACTGGTTTGCGTTTAGAAGAACTCGCCGCTGACTTGCAGTCTTTCGTCCCTGGCCGTTTGCTCGATGACAACGTCAACGTCATGCTTCGCTACGAAGGCGGCGCGCGTGGCATGTTGTGGTCCAGCCAAGTCGCGCCCGGAAATGAGAACGGCCTGAAACTGCGGGTCTATGGCGAAAGGGGAGGGATCGAGTGGACGCAGGCCGATCCAAACTACCTGTGGTTCACGCCTTTTGGAGAGCCGAAGCGCCTGATCACCCGCGGTGGTGCCGGATCAAACGCGGCCAGCCAGAAAGGCACACGCATCCCACCTGGTCACCCTGAAGGCTACCTAGAGGGGTTCGCCAACATCTATTCAGAGGCAGCAGATGCAATTGAGGCAGCGCGAGAAGGAAAATCGTCGGATGCGCTGTACCCAACCGTCGAAGATGGGCTAGATGGCATGAAGTTCATTCAGGCTTGCGTCACATCCTCGAAACGCAACTCCGCTTGGGTGAAGCTCTAAAAATTCATCGAAGGAGACGCGACATGGCAAATATCACATTCCTAGGTTTGGGTGTGATGGGATACCCCATGGCTGGTCATTTGCAGGCTGCTGGTCACGATGTGACGGTTTATAATCGTACGACCGCTAAGGCTGAAGCTTGGGCAAAAGAACACGGTGGAACTTTCGCGCCAACACCTGCCGAGGCCGTCGTCGGAGCGGAGATCGTGATGGCCTGCGTCGGAAACGATGATGACCTGCGCCAAGTCTGCACCGGCGAGGTCGGCGCGTTTCATGCGATGCAAGAGGGCGCGATCTTTGTCGATCATACGACAGTTTCCGAAGCAGTGACGAAAGAGCTTTATGCGGTTGCGAAAGAAAAGGGTCTTTCCTTCGTGGATGCACCGATTTCTGGCGGTCAGGCCGGCGCCGAAAATGCGGCCCTTTCGATCATGTGTGGCGGAGACCAAGCCGACTATGACCGCGCTGAGCCTATCATGAATGTCTACGCCAAACTGTGCCGCCGGATCGGCGAAAGTGGCGCAGGTCAGTTGACCAAGATGTGCAACCAAATCGCCATCTCTGGCGTGTTGCAAGGTTTGGCGGAAGCGCTGCACTTTTCGCAAAAGGCGGGTCTCGATGGCCGCGCGGTTGTTGAGGTCATCAGCCAAGGTGCCGCTGGAAGTTGGCAAATGTCCAACCGGTACGAGACGATGCTGGACGATGAATACAACCACGGCTTTGCGGTTGATTGGATGCGCAAGGATCTGGGGATTTGTTTGTCGACTGCTGATGAAAACGGAGCGAGCTTGCCACTTACAGCGTTGGTCGATCAGTTCTACAAAGATGTGCAGAAACTGGGTGGCGGTCGTTGGGACACCTCGTCACTTTTGAAGCGATTGGTGGAAAACGGCTAGTGCGGCAATTTTGACCTCGTCATTTGCTGCGTCGCTGCTTATGCGGTCCGCAACGATGTCGAGGTTCACAAATGAAATATCTATCAACCGCCCTTATCGCCCTTCTTCCGCTTGGTGCCTTCGCGCATGACTATGCGATTGACGGTCTCAAAGTTGAGCATCCGATTGCGAAGGCAACAACGGAAACGGCCCGTGCAAGCGCGGGTTATCTTTCGATCACCAACACGGGCGAAACTTCAGATCGGCTAGTCGCAGTGGAGGCTGACTTTCCGCGCGTGATGGTTCACGACACAGTCGTTGAGGATGGCGTTGCGAGCATGGTGCACATGGACAGTATCGACCTCGAACCCGGCCAAACGGTTGTGTTCGAACCGGGCGGGTTGCACGTTATGTTCATGGGTTTGTCAGAGCAGATGATCGAAGGACAAAAGATCCCTGGAACTCTGGTCTTTGAAAACGCAGGCCGTCTCGACATTGAATTTAACGTTGAGAATGTAGAGGGCGACGCGCACGCGAACCACTAAGGTTATTTCCGGCTCAGAAGGTCGAATTTCCTAAGCTTAACGTAAAGCGACTGTCGAGATAGCCCGAGCATTTCGGCAGCCGCAACGCGGTTGTTCATCGTCAGTTCGACCGCGGTCTCGATGCACATCTTTTCGATCACATTGGTAGTTTCCGCAACGATCTCTTTCAGCGTGGCGCTGCCAACCAGTTCAACGACGGATTCAAGGCTTTCGTCTGCGACGGGCGCCTGAACGCGGCTAACGTCAACGCGATTGGCATCTCTCATCACAAAGGCATAGACAACTTGGTTGCTGCCAGCTTCGATAGAGCTTACCGCAACTTCGACGCCGCGCGGGCTGCCATAAGGCCCAGCTACTTTTGTCGCATACATACGCATCTTACCAGAGCGACCGACATTTTCAGTCATGACCTTTAGATCGACGCTCCCGCGCAAGAGGTAGTCCGCAATAGGCGTGCCGCGAATGCTTGCGCCGTGGGCCACACCTAGAAGATCTAAGAAGCTCTCGTTCGCTGACAGTATTTTTCCTTCGTCCGACACGAATACCATAGCATCGGGGCTGGCTTGGTAGAGACCATGTAGGTTGACTGCGAGCGCATCAGTCGGGCTACTCTCTTCGCCAACATAATCCAGACGGGCCAGAATCGTTCTCTGCCCAGCGACGCGGAACATCGAAGCGAAGATATGGATCTTCTGACCGGTCGCTCCGTGAATAATATCAACTGGGACAGAGCTATCGGTTACAGCTTGTGACGCTAGATTTTCGATAAGCTCATCCGAGTTCTTGATTTGCAGATGATCGGTCAGCGTTGAGTTAATCAGTGCCTCACGGTCTGACCCAAGTGATCTTGCAGCGGCGGAATTGATATCAACAATTCGACCATTGTGACTGGTGATAAATACAAAGCACTCGCTCGAGTTCTCCATCAAAACACGGAACCGCATATCGTATTCGCGATGCGCTTCGATATCCCGCTCCAGCGCGATCTGCGATTGAACCAACTGGTTCTGCATTTCGGCAATTGGCCGCAAATCGCGACCCAGCATCAAGATTGCACCGTCTGGTCCAACGTGATGTAGGCTGTAGCGCATAGGAATATCGTGACGGGTCTTTTCGTTACCGTGGTTCAACTCAACTGGTCGAACTTGGCCGTCGCTTTCAATAAAGCTCTGCAAGCGCTCATCGAATTTTGCGATGCTCTCGACTGTTAGAAACTCACGAATGTCTCGGCCTTCCAGCGAAACAATCTCTTCATAGCCAGTCGTATTGTCGTTCATCAAAACGGAAACAACCTGCCCGGTCTCATCAATAACGATACCAACGTCCGAAACCTGCGCGATGATGTCGCCTAGAATTTCTGGCGCAATAAGTGGAATGGAACCGCTGTTCCAATATTTCGTCCCGCGCGACGTCATCCGCTGATCCTCGGTATGTCGTTCCGCAGGATCATTTAGTGACCAACTTCTTGGTGATTGGGCAGTTGAGTTTTTAGTCCGCAAAGCGCTATCGCCTCATCTGGATCTTTTGACGCATAGTCGGCGCCGATGGCCGCACGGACGTCAGTTTCGGTTTCTAATATCGTACCACCAATTACGATCGGGGGCGGTTCCCCTATTTTTGTACGGACAGATTCAACCATGCGGTGCAAATTATCAAGACTTTCGCCAATCGAAGCTGAAAGGAACAACGCGTCGTAGTCCCCCTGTTCCATTGTGGTCACGATTTCATCATTCGTCGCGCCAAGAAGAAGCGTGACGCTGAGCCCTTTGCGACGCAGTTGCCCGGAAAGAACCATTGCACCAAGAGTATGATAGACCTCTTTGCCCAAAGCCAACAGAACAGTAGGCGCGTCTGGTTCCGCCAATGTGTCGCCAGCCCAGGCAGGGCCGAGATCACGGAGCATAGATTGGAGCCGAGATACGCCGATAGTGACACCTGCAAAGCTCATTTCATCTTTGCACCAGGCATCTCCCATTTGGCGGGCAAGGGCAGGCACATATAAATCAGCCAAGTCTTGAGGCGGTATTCCAGCATCAATGGCTTTGGCCATAGCTGCCTTCATCTCGCGTCGGTCGCTGCTCAAAGCAGCAAGGCTCAAAGCTACAAGGGTATTGCTATCGAGGGATGAGATATCGCCAACACCAAAGGCGCCGCCAGTAGACACTGGCCGCGGTTCTGTCGTCTTGGAATTGCGATACTCGGTCATCCGTGCATCCTACCTGCCGACCTCAATTAGGCCGACGCATCCCATTCTCTCGCGAATGGCATGAAATGTCAAAGAATACTGGTACCTGGGATAAGTGATGCCACGGTTCAAACCCTTAGTTTTGTCATGCGAAAGCGGCTCCGCCCCCTGAAGTTGTAAACAATTTCAGTGAATTGACATGTCAGGTATAGTTGACATATCGCACCCCCTGAACCTAAGATTTACATAGGAAGATGTCAGAGAAAGATTACATGACGATTATGAGCGATCAGCCAAAGGCTGTTGCGGCAGCGCCTCGGCGCGTGTCCGAACCGCTCTATACGTCCGAGCAACGGCAAAGGCGCGACGCAACCGTCTGGACGCTTGTTCAGGGCATCTTGGCGCCCCTGCAGTTTGTCGTCTTCCTTGTCTCTCTCGGCTTGGTTCTTCGCTACATGGCAACAGGTGTCGGTTATGACGCCGCAACTTGGTCGATTGTGATCAAAACGGCGATCCTTTTGACCATCATGGTCACAGGCGCAATCTGGGAGAAAGTCGTCTTTGGACAGTATCTTTTTGCATCCTCGTTCTTCTGGGAAGATGTCTTTAGCTTTGCGGTTATCGCATTGCATTTATTATACATTTTCGGCCTCTGGTTTGAGCTATTCTCCCCTGACCAACTGATGCGCATCGCCTTGGCGGCCTATGCGGCTTACGTCATCAACGCTGGTCAATTTCTTTGGAAGCTCAGACAGGCCCGCCTGCAAGCTGAGGTGCCGGTATGAACGATCTTTTTCCACCGACCGGCGGCGGATGTCGCAATACTCCAATCCTGAAAGAACGCGGGCAGCGGGAAGTCTTTTGTGGCCTGACAGGCATCATTTGGCTCCACCGTAAAATGCAGGATGCTTTCTTCCTCGTCGTGGGCTCGCGTACATGCGCCCACCTTCTTCAATCCGCCGCTGGGGTCATGATCTTTGCCGAACCACGATTCGGAACAGCGATTCTCGAAGAGACTGACCTCGCCGGAATGGTCGATGCCCATGCCGAATTGGACCGTGAAGTTGTTCGATTGTTGGAAAGACGCCCTGATATCCGACAATTGTTCCTTGTGGGGTCTTGCCCGTCTGAGGTCATCAAGCTCGATTTGGCGACCGCAGCCGAACGACTTACCAAGGTCTATGCTCCAAACGTACGTGTCCTGAATTTCTCTGGATCAGGCATCGAAACCACCTTTACGCAGGGTGAGGATGCCTGTTTGGCCTCAATGGTTCCAGTTTTGCCCGAATCGAACGAACGTCAAATACTTGTCGCTGGCGCATTGCCCGACGTTGTTGAGGACCAAATGATGGGTCTCTTTGAGCAACTCGGCATCGGCCCGGTGAAATTGCTCCCTGCACGAAACATCGACAACAACACGACTGTTGGGCCAAATACAGTTTACGCGCTCACGCAACCTTTCCTTGGTGACACCGCCGCCGCACTTGACCGTCGCGGCGCGCGCCATATTGCGGCACCTTTCCCCTTTGGTGAGGAAGGAACAACGGCATGGATCGCCGCAATCGCCGAAGAGTTTGGCGTCGATCGAGAACTCTTTGATCGAGTGACCGCAGCGCCTAGGGCAAGAGCGCGAAAGGCCATCGCTCAGGCCGCCGAAAACCTTAGCGGCAAATCGGTGTTCTTCATGCCCGATAGCCAGCTTGAGGTGCCGCTCGCACGCTTCCTAACACGCGAGTGCGGCATGACAGCGGTTGAGGTCGGCAGCCCCTACATCCACGACACGATCCACGGACCCGATCTGGAACTGATTCCTGCTGGCCCGACCATCAGCGAAGGCCAAGATGTCGACAAACAACTCAACCGTGTTCGCAACGCCAGACCTGACCTGACGGTCTGCGGGCTTGGTCTTGCCAATCCGTTGGAGGCAGAAGGCCTTAGTACCAAATGGGCAATCGAACTCGTCTTCACGCCTGTTCATTTTTACGAGCAAGCCGGTGATCTTGCGGGCCTCTTCAGCCGTCCACTTCGGCGGAAATCCAAACTCTCACTGGAGGCGGCGGAATGAAGCTCACGGTTTGGACATACGAAGGCCCGCCGCATGTCGGTGCGATGCGTGTCGCGACGGCGATGAAGGGTCTGCATTTCGTACTGCATGCTCCGCAGGGTGACACCTACGCCGATCTTCTGTTCACGATGATCGAACGTCGCGACCACCGCCCGCCGGTGACATACACGACGTTCCAAGCCCGCGACCTTGGTTCTGACACCGCCAGCCTATTTAAAGACGCAGCGCAATCGGCAATGACCCACTTCGACCCCGAAGCGATGATTGTTGGCGCGTCTTGCACCGCGGAGTTGATCCAAGATGATCCGGGTGGCCTTGCCGAGACGATGGGCATCGACATTCCTGTCATCCCGTTGGAGCTGCCGAGCTATAGCCGCAAGGAAAACTTCGGCGCGGATGAAACCTTCTATCAGATCGTTAAATCGCTCTCCGTTTCTCAAGACAAAACGGAACGTGTCACCTGTAATATCCTCGGACCCACGGCGCTGGGCTTCCGCCATCGCGACGACGTTGAAGAATTGATCGGCCTTCTCTCTGAATGTGGGATCGATGTGAATGTCGTCGCGCCATTGAATGCAACGCCTTCCGACATAGCGCGTATTCCTGCCGCCCATTTCAACGTGCTTCTTTACCCAGAAACGGGCGAAGCCGCCGCGCGTTGGCTCGAACGGACGCATGATCAGCCGTATACGAAAACTGTGCCAATCGGCGTTGGCGCGACACGCGATTTCCTCGCCGAAGTCGCTCAGATCACTGGCCGCGACATTACCCCAGACGAAAGCCGCTTACGCCTGCCATGGTGGTCTAAATCGGTCGATAGCACCTACCTGACCGGCAAACGCGTCTTCATCTTTGGCGACGGAACGCATGTTGCTGCCCACGCTCGCATCGCGCGTGATGAAATGGGGTTTGAGGTTGTCGGCATCGGCTGTTTCAACCGCGAACAGGCCCGCAACATTCGTGCCTTGGCAAAGGAATACGGTGTCGAGGCACTAATAACCGAAGACTACCTGGAGGTCGAACAAACCATCGAAGCGCTCGCGCCGGAAATGATCCTTGGCACGCAGATGGAACGTCACATCGGCAAGCGCCTTGGCATTCCCTGCGCGGTCATTTCGGCCCCCGTGCACGTCCAAGACTTCCCCGCGCGCTATTCTCCGCAGGTCGGGTTTGAGGGTGCGAATGTGATTTTCGATGCGCTGGTTCATCCGCTCGTGATGGGCCTGGAAGAACACCTCCTGACAATGTTCCGCGAAGATTTTGAATTCCACGATGACGCAGGCGCCAGCCACCACGGCGGCAAGGCCATTGAACGTTCAGAGACCGAAATCGAAGAAGCGGTCGCGGGCTCTGACAACGTTGTCTGGCTCAAAGACGCCGAACGCGAGCTGAAGAAAATCCCGTTCTTCGTCCGTGGCAAAGCCCGTCGCAATACCGAAAGCTTCGCTGCTGAACGAGGCCTATCCGAGATCTCCATCGATACACTTTACGAGGCCAAAGCACACTTTGCGCGATGAGATAACATATCCCCCCTATCGGGTCGTGATCGTCACGCTCGATCAACACGCCGCCGGTCCGGCTGCGCGTGTTGCGGATAGTCTTGCGCAGGATTTCCCCGGTCTCACCGTCAGCGTTCATGCCGCCGCCGAATGGGGTGAAAACCCGCAGGCTTTGGCGGCGACGAAAGAGGCTGTCGCGACCGGCGATATAATCATCGCCAACATGCTGTTCCTTGAGGAGCATGTGCAAGCCATCCATGCCGATTTGCTGGCGCGCCGCGATCATTGTGACGCTTTGGTCGGCATCATTGCAGACACCGATATTGTGAAGCTGACAAAGCTCGGCGATCTGGACATGTCGAAGCCGTCCAGCGGTGTGATGTCGCTGCTCAAGAAACTGCGCGGCAAATCCAAACCCGGCGCCGGTTCGGGTGCGAAGCAACTCAAGACACTGCGCCGTTTGCCTAAGATTTTGAAGCTGATCCCTGGCAAAGCGCAGGACGTCCGTGCCTGGTTCCTTTCGATGCAATATTGGCTCGGTGGGTCGGATGACAACGTTGAGGGCATGATCCGGTACCTTGTTGGTCGGTATGCGCAGCGGGATGGCTGGGGTGACATCGCGGCGCCCTTACCAATCGACTATCCAGAGGTGGGTTTGTATCACCCTGATCTGCCCGATCACCACATCACAACCCAACTCGCGGACTTGCCGTCCCCCGACGCACCTGTCGCCACTGTTGGTCTGCTGATGTTGCGGTCCTACATCCTCGCATCTGACGCGGCACACTATGATGCCGTGATCCGGTCGTTCGAAGCCGCGAATATCCGCGTTATTCCGGCCTTCGCCGGTGGCTTAGATGGGACGCCCGCGATTGATACATACCTTGCAGGTAACATCGATGCGATGGTGTCGCTCACCGGTTTCTCACTGATCGGTGGCCCGGCCTATAACGACAGCGATGCGGCGGTGGCACTACTCCAAAAGCTGAACGTCCCCTACATCGCCGCGCAACCGCTTGAGTTCCAAACGCTCGATCTATGGGCAAAAAGCGGTCAGGGTCTGGGTCCTGTCGAAACGACGATGCTTGTCGCTTTGCCAGAGATCGACGGCGCAACCAATCCAACGGTGTTTGCCGGTCGCCACGGCGAAAGCGGCTGCTCTGGATGCGCCGAGAATTGCGTGGCAGCCGGCGCGCTGAAGACAATGGCCCCGTGCCCCGAGCGGATCGCCGCTCTGACGGCACGCGCTAAGAAGCTGGCTGTTCTGCGCCGCAAGGAAAACGCGGAAAAGACAGTTGGCATCGTCCTCTATGGCTTCCCACCAAACGCGGGTGCTGTTGGTACGGCCGCCTATCTCAGCGTCTTTGAATCGCTTCACAACACTCTGATCCAGATGAAGCGGGACGGCTACGAACTGGAAGTTCCGGCGACCGTCGATGATCTTCGCGCCCAGGTGCTTGATGGCAATGCCAAACAATACGGACAAGAGGCAAACGTCGCTGCCCATGTTGTGGCCGAGGATATCGTTCGTAATACGCCATGGCTTTCCGATATCGAAGAGGTCTGGGGCGCCGCTCCTGGTCGCATTCAGTCAGACGGACAAGGTGTATTCGTCCTTGGTGCGCAGCTTGGCAAAGTGTTCATCGGTGTCCAACCGACCTTTGGGTATGAAGGCGATCCAATGCGGTTGCTGTTCGAAAAAGGCTTCGCGCCGACCCATGCGTTCGCACAATTCTACCTCTGGCTTCGCAACACCCTTCAGGCGGACGCTGTGCTTCATTTCGGAATGCACGGCGCGCTTGAATTTATGCCGGGAAAACAATCCGGGCCTTCGGAAAGCTGCTGGCCGGATCGGCTGATTGGCGATTTGCCGAATATCTATCTATATGCCGCAAACAATCCGTCCGAAGCGTCGCTTGCCAAGCGGCGCAGCAATGCAATCACCGTCAGCCATATGACACCGCCCTTGGCGCAAGCGGGTCTTTATAAGGGTCTGTCCGAGCTGAAAGAGAGCCTTGTGCGCTGGCGTGCGATGGAACCGAGTGATCCTGCGCGGGATGATCTTTCGACCTTGATCCGTGATCAAGCGAATGGCGTCGATCTGAACGCACGCGACATCGAAAAGCTGTGGCTGACCGTGTTGGAAACCGAAGGTTCTTTGATCCCAGACGGTTTGCACATCGTTGGGAAACCGCCGACTGGTGCCGCGAAGTTTGATCTGTTGAACTTGATGCCCGCAGAGGCCCGTACAACAGCTGAGCCGCTCTTAGGCGACGATCACGAGTTACCCGCCTTGATGCGCGCACTGTCTGGCGAATTCATAGCGCCAGTTCCCGGTGGTGATATCATCCGCAGCCCCGAAATCCTACCAACAGGCCGCAACATTCACGCCTTTGATCCGTTCCGTATGCCGACCGCTTTCGCGGTGTCAGAAGGGTCTAAACAAGCGGATCTTCTGCTCGAGACCCATGAGACTTTGCCGCGCACTGTCGCCATGGTGCTTTGGGGGTCTGACAATATCAAATCCGATGGCACGCCGATTTCTCAGGCTCTTGCCCTGATGGGAGCAAAGCCTCGCTTCGACAACTACGGTCGCCTTGCTGGGGCGGACTTGATCCCACTCGAAAAACTCGGCCGACCGCGCATCGATGTGGTTATGACCCTGTCCGGTATTTTCCGCGACTTGCTGCCTTTGCAGACAAAAATGCTGGCTGAGGCGGCGCTGAAATGTGCGGAAGCGGATGAACCACTCGATCAGAATTACATCCGTGCTCATGCCCTCGCCTATGCGGAGGAGATGGGCTGCGATTTGGAAACGGCAGCGCTGCGCGTCTTCTCAAATGCGGAAGGCGCCTATGGCTCTAACGTCAATCAACTGATCGACAGTTCCGCTTTTGGCGACGAAGACGAACTCGCCGATGCCTATGAGGCGCGCAAGAGCTTTGCTTACGGCGTGAACGGCAAGGCCGAACAAAACGCCGAGCTGTTGCAGAAGGCTCTAAAAGATGTCGATCTTGCCTATCAGAACCTTGAGTCTGTTGAGCTTGGTGTCACCACGGTCGACCACTATTTCGACACGCTTGGTGGGATCGCTCGTGCGGTGAAGCGTGCCAAAGGTGGCGAAGAAGCTCCCGTTTACATCGGCGACCAAACATGCGGCGGGGCGAAGGTTCGGACCTTGCAAGATCAGGTCGCGTTGGAAACGCGCAGCCGCAGCCTCAATCCTAAGTTCTACGAAGGTTTGCTCAAGCACGGGCATGAAGGCGTGCGCCAGATCGAAGCGCAGATCACCAACACCATGGGATGGTCAGCCACCACCGGCGAAGTGGAACCCTGGGTCTACCAAAGGCTTAGCGAAACATTCGTCTTGGACGAAAGCATGAGAGAGCGTTTGGCGGCGCTTAATCCACAAGCGTCAATGCGGATGGCGAACAGGTTACTGGAAGCATCGGACCGCGACTATTGGGCGCCGGATGCGGAGACGTTGGAAGCCCTGCAAGACGCAGCAGACACGCTGGAAGACAGAGTTGAAGGGATCGCTGCGGAGTAGCGATCGAATAGAAGGAAGGAGGCTCTCATGAGCCCCAAAGACAACGTACCGGTCCTGAAGGGCCAAGATGGCGAAGGGTCTGTTCAGGTCCATCAGGACGCCAGCATGAAGATCGAAGGCGCGAAGGTTTTCAGCGTCTACGGCAAGGGTGGGATCGGGAAATCCACGACCTCTTCGAACCTATCGGCGGCCTTCTCGAAGCTTGGCAAACGGGTGTTGCAGATTGGATGCGACCCCAAGCATGACAGCACCTTCACACTCACAGGATCGCTTGTCCCGACCGTCATCGACATCCTGAAGGAGGTTGATTTCCACGCCGAGGAATTGCGCCCAGAAGACTTCGTTTTCGAGGGCTTCAACGGTGTGAAATGTGTCGAGGCTGGCGGCCCTCCAGCAGGGACCGGTTGCGGCGGTTATGTGGTTGGGCAAACAGTGAAATTGCTGAAACAGCACCATATGCTCGAAGATACCGATGTGGTGATTTTCGATGTGCTGGGCGACGTTGTCTGCGGTGGCTTTGCAGCCCCCTTGCAGCACGCTGACAGGGCGCTGATCGTGACGGCTAACGACTTCGATAGCATCTACGCGATGAACCGTATCATTGCGGCTGTTCAGGCGAAATCGAACAACTACAAAGTACGTCTGGCGGGCTGCGTTGCAAACCGGTCTCGCGAGACAGATGAGGTGGATCGCTACTGCAAAACCGTTGGCTTCAACCGCATCGCCCATATGCCCGATTTGGACGCGATCAGGCGGTCTCGTTTGAAGAAGAAAACGCTCTTTGAAATGCCGGATGACGAGGAAATCGTTCAGGTCCGCAAAGAGTATATCCGGCTGGCCGAAACGCTGTGGAACGGGACCGAACCCTTGGCCCCAGCGCCGATGGAAGATCGCGATATTTTTGAATTGTTGGGGTTTGATTGATCGATGACAAGCTATGCCGCCACCCGTGACCGTGTCGAAGATTATTTCGACCGCACCGCGACCAAAACATGGGAGCGTCTGACCTCTGACGCGCCGGTGTCTGGCGTACGTGCGACGGTGCGTGCGGGGCGGGATCAGATGCGCGCGCTAATGTTGCGCCAACTGCCAGAAGACTTGAGCGGTCTACGCATCCTGGACGCCGGTTGCGGGACTGGCGCGATGGCGGTTGAGCTGGCCCAGCGTGGTGCGCAAGTTGTGGCTGTTGATATTTCACCCGCTTTGATCGAGATCGCCAAACAGCGTGTTCCTTCAGACGCGGCAAATCGCATTGAATGGGTTGCGGGCGATATGCTCGAAAATACGTCCGGTCGGTTTGATCATGCCTTGGCGATGGATTCGCTGATCTACTATGACGCTGACGACATCGCCGCACTGCTGAATAGAGCTATAGAACGGATAGACGGCAAGTTCATCTTCACGCTCGCCCCCCGCACTAAGATGCTGATGGTGATGTGGCGCATCGGCAAACTGTTCCCACGCAAAGACCGCAGCCCAACCATGGTGCCGCACACAACAGCGGGGATCGCTACAGCCCTGCGGTCTTCTGGTTCTAAAGGACCGTTGAAAGAGATCGAGCGGATCAAGTCGGGTTTCTACATCTCGACCGCCTTTTCATATGAGGGGGCGAAGTAGTGTTTATCAGAGCTGAAACTGTCAAGAAGATTTCGACCGATTTGCTGCCATTCTCGGACGCAGTGAGCGAGGACCTCCCACTCTCTCAACTCCTGCGGATGTCGCTGTTCCAATTCTCTGTTGGAATGGCGGCAGTAATGTTGCTGGGCACCCTAAACCGCGTGATGATCGTGGAGCTTTCGGTGCCTGCCTTTGTTGTGGCGATTATGATTGCGATCCCTGTTTTGGTCGCACCTTTCCGTGCCTTGCTGGGCTTCCGGTCTGATACTTACAAAAGCGCGATTGGCTGGAAGCGAATACCGTATCTTTGGTTCGGCTCGCTCTATCAGTTTGGCGGGTTGGCTATCATGCCAATGGGTCTTTTGGTTCTTGGTGGCTCACAAGCGGTTGGCCCGACATGGGCGGGTGAAGTCGGCGCAGCACTCGCGTTTCTATTAACTGGCCTTGGAATGCACATGACGCAAACCGCCGGTCTTGCCTTGGCGGCAGACCGCGCGACGGAAGAGACGCGGCCAAAGGTCGTAGCGCTCCTTTATGTGATGTTTCTCATTGGGATGGCGTTCAGCGCATTGATCATTGGCGCCTTGCTGCGCGACTTTAGCGAATTGCGTCTGGTGCAGGTGGTGCAAGGCGCTGCGGTGGTCACGCTTCTTCTGAACCTGATCGCGCTGTGGCGGCAGGAACGTGTGCGTCCGATGAGCAAAGAAGAACGCGCAGAGCCACGGCCGTTGTTCAAAGATGCATGGAACGATCTGACCTCTGGCGGCTCTGCCGGTCGCCTGTTGTTGGTCGTGTTCCTTGGGACTATGGCGTTCAACATGCAGGACGTGCTGTTGGAGCCTTACGGCGGCGAAATCCTTGGCCTATCTGTATCTGCGACAACGTTGATGACCGCCACCTGGGCGGCTGGCGCATTGGTTGGATTTGCCATCGCGGCCCGATGGTTGGCCGCGGGGATCAGCACCTACCGCATGGCTGCGCGCGGCATTTTGTTTGGTCTCGCGGCCTTTAGCGCGGTGATCTTTGCTGCGCCCTTTAACTCACCTTGGTTGTTCTACATCGGCGCAACCTTCATCGGATTTGGCGGCGGTTTGTTTGGGGTTGCGACCCTTACCGCTGCGATGACTTTACCGACCACAGGGATGGCTGGTCGGGGACTTGCCTTAGGAGCTTGGGGGGCCGCACAGGCCACCGGCGCAGGGCTGTCCATCTTTATCGGGGGAGCCATGCGCGACCTTGTAAACCATGCCGCCGGGAACGGCATTTTGGGAGAGGCGCTCGCCACGCCAACCACCGGCTATTCTGTCGTGTACCACACGGAGATTGGCCTTCTTTTCGTAACCCTGATTGTCCTTGGACCCTTGGTAAAGGTCCGGGCCATGACAACGGAAACCTCTGCCAAGCTCGAGCTGGCAGACTTCCCGACCTGACCACTGAAAGGAATATACAATGGTTGGAGAAACATTCTTTGGAGACTTTGATCTGGCGAGCGCTGCGATATGGCTCTTCTGGATCTTCTTTGCAGGGCTGGTGTACTACCTCCAGACCGAGAACATGCGCGAAGGCTATCCGCTGACGGATGATGACGGATCGGCCTCTGCCGGGCCGGGCATCTTCCCAACGCCGAAAGACAAGACCTTTCATCTGCGTGATGGCCGTGGCGAGGTGACAGTACCAAGCGGGCAAAACCCAGATCGGTCAGATCTTGCTTTGGCGCAATCGTCAGAGTCTGCTGGATCGCCATACGTTCCAACGGGTGATCCGATGATGGATGGCGTTGGGCCTGCATCCTGGGCGCCACGCCGTGATGTGCCTGAATTGGACGCGCATGGCCATGTGAAGATCCGCCCAATGTCCGCGCTTGAAGATTTTCAGGTGTCTGCTGGTCGTGATCCTCGCGGTTTGGCGGTTGTCGGTGGCGACACAGAAGTCATTGGCCGCGTGATCGATATGTGGGTCGATGTTCCTGAACAGATGGTTCGCTATCTGACGGTTGATCTGAACCCTGAAGGGTCCGGCAAGACACGTCTGATCCCGATGAACTTGGCCAAGATCAGCAGTGACCGTGTGACAGTCCGCTCACTTCATGCCCACAATTGGGAAGGTGTTCCGACCATCAAGGCGGCGGATCAAGTCACCCTTCTCGAAGAAGAAAAGATCACAGCCTACTACGCGGGCGGCACCATGTACGCCAATCCGCAGTGATTTAAGACCTACCGGCCCTGCCACGGTGGGGCCGGTTCCACCAGCCAACGGGGGAACGTTATGAGCCACGATGATTTCAATTTTGAGCCGATCCGCGGGTTGCCCGAACAACTGCCCGAGGGGGAGTATATATTGTGGCAAGGTGCCCCTGACCTTCGCCGCTTGGCGCGTGAGGCGCTGGGCGTGCGTTGGATCATGGCGTATTTCGCAATCCTTGTTGTGTGGCGGGTTGGGGTATCTTCGACGGAAAACCCTTTATCAGTATCTATTTCTCACGCGGTTCCGTTTATCGTCGCTGGTGCGATTACCTGCGCTTTGATCTATCTGTTGGCCTACGTTCAGGCGCGGTCCACTGTATATACGCTGACCAACAAGCGCGTCGCGATGCGGATTGGTGCGGCGCTGACGATGACGCTGAACCTGCCTTACACATGGATTGGGACGGCGCAGTTGGACCTAAAGAAATCAGGCCACGGTACGCTCGTAATGGAGCTGATTGGAGAGACGCGCCTGTCCTATCTGATGACCTGGCCGCACGTTAAGCCATGGTCGATGGCGCGGACGAAGCCTGCACTGCGGTGCATCCCTGAGGCTGAAAAGGTCGCCCAGATTTTTGCAGACGCGGCAGAAACGCGCGTCTCTGAACCGCAGATATCAAGAAAACCAACCGGTCCGTCCGGTCAAGTTCCAGCGGAGTAAGCCATGTCTCAACTCGAACAACAGATGCGGCATCGCGACAAGGAGATGGTCCCGACCCTTCTTGTCAAAGCGATGTTTGGCTTGATGCTGGCGACGACGGGGATCGTGGCCTATGCGCAGTGGTCTGGAACGCCAGACGTTGGCGTTTTAGAAGCCGCACCGATTGAGAAAAGCCGCGAGATTGTTCTGATTGGGGATCGTAGTGGTGTCTATACCGCACAAGAGCTCGACGGAACCGTTTTGGCTGTTTCATCAGACTCTAAAGCTGGCTTTTTGGGCGTTATGGGCCGCGTCGTTGATCGCGAACGGATGCTGCAGGACAGGTCATCTGACGCACCTATTACGATTGTGCGCCGCACCAATGGCAACACCGCAATCCTGGATGAAACGACGGGGATGGCCGTCGAATTGATCGGCTATGGCGCCGACAACGTGGCTGCGTTTGCGCAGTTTTTGGACTGAAACGACCTTGGTTAGCCACCAAAGCCAAATGTGAAAGGGAACCACATGGGACTATTGACGCGAAGCAAAGAAACCGCGCCGTGCACGGTGACGATTTCCCACCGGTTTGAGGAATTGTCGGCGCATGTGCGTTTTGACAACGGCACGACCGTGAACCCTGGTGACAGTGTTTTGGTGGAGGGGCCAGAGATCTTGGCACCCTTCGGCGAAATCGTGGAAGAGCAGCGAACAGCCGTGATCACCCGCGCCAGTAAGCTGGAACAGCTTTGGACCCGCGCAACTGGCGATCTGGAGTTCATGGAACTTTGCGAATTTTCCTTTAGCGAAGAGGTGATGTCATGAACGTGCATAACACTCACTCCGCGGATGCAAGCACTGTTGAAGAAGCGCTTGCCGCTGGCAACTACGACCCTGTTGTCGACAGTAAGACTGCGACAGATGTGGCGATGCAGAACACCCTTTTGACGCCGCGGTTCTACACCACCGATTTTGATGAGATGGATGCGATTGATGTTTCTCCCGTTCGGGCAGAGTGGGATCAGCTAATCGGACAGATGAAAGCAGATCCCAACAAGGGCCATTTCAAGAAAAACGAAGACTGGGACAATATCGATTGGGATGGGATGGACCCGCAACTTAAGGCGGAATTTATCGATTTCCTGATCAGTTCTTGTACCGCGGAATTCTCTGGCTGTGTGCTCTACAAAGAAATGAAGCGGCGCGGGTCTAACGACGATATCACGACGCTGTTCCAGTTAATGGCACGGGATGAAGCACGGCACGCGGGGTTCATCAATGACGCACTCCGCGAGGTGGGGATTGCGGTAAACCTTGGCTTTCTGACGCAATCGAAGAAATACACCTACTTCCGGCCAAAGTTCATCTACTACGCGACCTACCTCTCCGAGAAGATCGGCTATGCGCGCTACATCACGATCTATCGCCATCTTGAGGCGCATCCAGACAAGCGGTTCCACCCGATTTTCAAGTGGTTCAAAGAGTGGTGCAATGATGAGTTTTCGCATGGCGAGGCTTTTGCCCTGTTGATGAAAACAGACCCTAAATTAACTGAATCCTTCGTGAATAAGCTGTGGATCAAATTCTTCCTTACTGCTGTTTACTCAACCATGTGGGTGCGTGATCACCAACGGCCTGCTTTCCATGAGGCGCTGGGCGTTGATCCTGCTTGGTACGGGCAAGAGGTGTTCCGCAAGACGTCGGAGATCAGCAAGCAAGTGTTCCCGATGACGCTGGACATTGATCATCCACGCTGGATTCCCGCGCTGAATCGCATGCAAGACGCCAACGTGCAGATCGCGGCGGGTAAGAAAAAAGGCGGCGTCGGCGGTTGGTTCAAGCGCATGGGTGGGTCTGCCAAAGCAGGGTTCGCGTTCTTGTCCCTGATGACAATCCCAGCACATTCGAATGCCGTTCCCACCAACCCAAGATTGGAGCCAGCGTACTGATGTCTTCGCCCTGGATCGCGGCCGCAATTGCGGTGTTTGCCTGGTGGGTTTCCACTGGGGCGATCCTTTATGCGGTGCATCGGGCGGATGATCAGGGTGCGAAGGCGCGACGCGCCATTGTCCTTCTGACAGCGCCCGTCGCCTTGATCGGCTTTCTGATGGTGCGTGGGTCGCTTGACCCGATGACCGTGGAAAATGTCTATCTGTCGTTCTTTGGCGCGCTTTTGGTCTGGGGCTGGATCGAGCTTTCGTTTCTTACCGGCTATGTGACTGGCCCGAACCGCAATCCGTTGTCGCCAAACGGTTCGCGGTTTCTTCAAGCGTTTAAGGCTGTGGCATTCCATGAAATCATGCTGTTGGCGGGCTTGCTGACGATGATTGCTATCTCGGCGCAAGCAGAAAACAGAATTGGAATGGCTTGTTTCCTGATCCTGTTCATCGCGCGAATCATGGCCAAACTGAATTTGTTCTTTGGCGTGCCACGGATCAATACAGAGTTCATACCATCCGGTTTGGCGCATCTGACGACGTATTTCCGACAGGGTCCGATCACTTTCGCTTTTCCTGTTGCGATCACCGTCTTAACGGCGGTTTTGGCGGTGTGCGCCGAACGGCTGATGAACGCGCAATCCGACGTGACGGTCGTTGGCTTTGGCCTACTCACCGCGTTGACCGCGCTCGCGCTCCTTGAACATTGGCTGATGGTGGTTCCGCTGCCGGATGCGAAACTTTGGCGATGGCTGTTGCCGTCGTCCCCCGCAATACCTGAAGAAGAAAGCAAGACCCATGGATTTTGACGCTCTGTTTGATGCCCAGCTGGACCAGCTCAAGGCGGATGGTAACTATCGCTATTTTGCCGAGCTTGAGCGCAAGTGCGGTAAGTTCCCAAAGGCGGCAAACCATCAGGAAGAAGGCGTGCGGGATGTCACCGTTTGGTGCTCCAACGACTACTTAGGGATGGGTCAGCATCCAGCGGTGATTGCGGCGATGTGTGAAGCTGTGGAGCGGACAGGGACAGGCGCGGGCGGAACGCGCAACATCTCAGGCACCAACCACGATCATTTGTTGTTGGAGCGGGAGCTGGCAGACCTTCACGGCAAAGAATCGGCGTTGCTCTTTACCAGCGGATACGTGTCTAACTGGGCGGCTTTGAGCACTTTAGGCTCTCGATTGGAGAATTGCGTAATCCTCTCTGATGCGGGCAACCACGCGTCGATGATCGAAGGCATTCGGCATTCTAAGGCGCAGAAAGTTATCTGGAAGCACAATGATGTTGTCGATCTAGAAGAAAAGTTGGCGGCTCTTCCTACCGATGTGCCAAAGATCGTGGCCTTTGAAAGCGTCTATTCGATGGATGGTGACATTGCTCCGATCCGCGAGATTGTTGAGGTCGCTGAAAAATACGGGGCGATGACCTACTTGGATGAAGTCCACGCGGTTGGACTATATGGTCCGCACGGTGGTGGTATGAGTGAGCGTGACGGGTTGGCGGATCGGATCACGTTGATCGAAGGGACACTTGGAAAGGCCTATGGTGTCGTCGGCGGCTATATCACTGGCTCTGCCTCCTTGTGTGACTTTATTCGTAGTTTCGCGAGCGGGTTTATTTTTACGACCGCACTCCCCCCAGCCGTGGCGGCAGCAGCGCGTACGTCGATTGCGCATCTCAAGACATCTAGCGCGGAACGGACATGTCAGCGCAGGCAAGTCGCCCGACTTCGGGCGCGACTTGATCAAGCTGGTATTCCGCATATGGAGAACGAGAGCCACATTGTGCCGGTGATGATTGGCGATCCCGTAAAAACACGGATGCTTGCGGATTATCTGATGCGCGAATGGGATATTTACGTGCAGCCAATAAATTACCCGACAGTTCCAAAAGGAACAGAGCGGTTGCGGTTCACACCATCGCCCCTGCACACGGATGAAGACATTGATCACTTGGTGACGGCGTTGGAGGTCCTTTGGGCTCAATGCGCGGTTTCTCACGCGGTCGCATAGATTTGTAGCCAATGGACTGGACGACACTTTGCAAAGGACTAGATTAGCTTCGACTGGGGCTTTCGGTCACGAATTAAGGAACCAAAGGAAGATGATGATGAGCACGAAAAAACTGGCAGCAGTGTTTGCCTTGGCTGCTTCTCCGGCTTTCGCAGATGGTCATGCATCCACCCAAGGTGATGCGGCTGCGGGCGAAGAACAGTTCAACCGCCAATGCGTTGCATGCCACGTGGTTGCAAATGCCGACGGCGAAGTGCTGGCTGGCCGCAATGCGAAAGTTGGCCCTAACCTTTACGGGATTGCCGGCCGGGTGATCGGCAGCGTTGAAGATTTCCGCTATGGCAAGGACATCGTGGAAGTTGGCGAAAACGGTGGCGTTTGGACGGAAGAAGCCTTTGTTGGCTACGTTCAGGACCCGACTGGCTGGCTGCGTGAAACGCTCGACAACCGTCGTGCGCGCGGCAAAATGGCGTACCAAGTACGCGACGAAGGTCAGGCCTATGACCTCTTCGCTTATCTTGCGTCTGTAGAATAAGATCAGATTGATCCGAAAACGCCGTCGCTAAACAGCGGCGGCGTTTTCTATTTTTAGTTTCTCAAAAATCCAATTGGCCACAGTTTGCGCATCTTCCTCATGCGCGAGGTGGCCAAGCCCATCTAGTTTCGTAAGTGAGCTGTTTGGCAATCGCGCGTCGGCCCGCTCGCTGACCGAAAAGGGTACGGCTTTGTCATTAGTACAGGCGAGCAAATGCGTGTTCGTGGTGATTGTGTCCAAGCGCTTGAGTAGCCCGTCTAACGACCATTGGGCCATCATCGACAACGTGCCATCGACATGTTCAGAATTGGTTGCGAGCCGATAGTAGAGGTCTTCTCCACGTTCGTCGATTTGTGAGCCTGTTCCGATAAGCAATTGCCCAACACTGGAACGGGTTGTGGTCGCGGCGAAGACATTGGCTGCAAATGGAGTGAGGGAGAGGGCCTTTGCCAAGAACGGAAAAAGCCAACCAGCGACGCCTTCGAAATTGCCCAGTGCGGCATTGATCCCCAAAACCGATTTGGCTGAACACTCCATTTCGGCCATGCGCAATGCAATCGCAGTTCCAGCCGAATGACCAATGATCGCATCTGGTTCGAAGTCTATTTCTCCCAAGAGCGACAGTAAATCCTCTGCCATAGGATCAAGACCGTGCCGTAACTGTGCGCCGGATCGCGTGAACCCCTGACCAGGAAGATCGACGGCTAAAAGCTCGAAATAAGGCTCTAACAATGGGAAAAGGTTGCGCCAGCTTTGTGTGGCACCGCCCGCACCATGGATAAGCAATAGGCGCGGTCCGTTTCCCGCACGTTGGATGTGCCACCGGTGCGGACGGCAAAGGATGTGTTGCGAATACTCTCGCATCGGCCAGTCATTCGCATCATCCGGCCACTTCACCGGTTAATCCGCTATTGCTGAAGAGACGGCTTTAGAAATTCCGGATGCGTTGGCACGGGGAAGCGAGATGTAACTGGCATCCATGATGGAAGAAAGCGTGCGAAGTTGCGGTTCGGGACGGTTTCCAGTGTCTATGACGATGGAATCGAAACCCAATGCGCGAATTTGCTTCGCCATATCCTTTGCGTCTTGCGCCGCTGCTTGGCGATCCGGACTGCCATCGCGCGCGATGTTTGCGCGACCGTCCGTTAGGATGCAGATCACAGGCGTCATGCCTTTTCGTTGGCCAGAGATGGCCTGCATCAAGCCCTGCTCAATACCCGAGGCCAATGGCGTTCCGCCACCGCCGGGTAGCGAGGCCAACCGTCGTTTGGTTTGAACCAACGATCGCGTTGGTGGGAGGAGCAGTTCGGCTGCCTCCCCCCGAAAGGCGACCAGGGCGACATGGTCCCGCCGCGCGTAGGCATCGGCCAACAAGTATTCGACCGCACCCTTGGCCTCGGCCAAACGACCAACGGCGGAAGAGCCGGACGCATCGACGACGAAGATGATCAGGCGGTCTGATTTCTCTTCGAATTGTTTGACGTGGAGGTCTGACGAACGAATCTGGATCGCCGTCCGCCTTGCGGCATTGGCGCGCAGGCCCTGCATTGGTGCGGCGGACCTGAGGGTTGCGATGACGTCGAGGCGCGACTGAGAGTCAGGATTGCCCTTTCGCGACGGTTTGGGCCTACCGCGGCGATTGCTTTTACGAACACGGCCCGCGCCTTGGCCTCTCCCAGTGCGCGACGTTCCGTTGAGGAACGACAGCACGTCATTCGGGAGCAGCATTTTCACCGCTTCGATCATCATATCCTCGGGTATGATCTCGTTTTTTGGGTTTTGCTTTGGCTCTGCCGACGCTTCAGGCTCCTCTGGTTCGAGTTCGAACTCCGGCAACCGCGTCGCACGATGGGCAAAGACAAGCATTGCGGCGGTATTAACGTCGGCTTGTGTCATCTCGCTTCGATCATCCATACGCGCAAGCGCACGAGCGGCTCTTAATGCAAATGTTGGAGCGCGGAGCGATGTGATCCCTAGAGTGGCACTGGTCTGCGCGAAGAGTTCAATGACTTGATCAGTCGAAATGGTATCCAACGGAACGACTTCAGTAGGCATAGATCGCGCGTCGCTTAAGGGTAGGTCGCTGAGGTCGATGTGGAAGGCGAGTTGTTCTGTAAAAACCGGAGGTAGTAGCTCTTCGTCCTCGGTGCTTTCGTCCAAAACATAAAGAATAGAGTTTGTTTCTGAGGTTAAACGCACTGCACGTTCGTTCGGCGTTCGTTCGGCCATTGTGAGCAATAGAGGATCGCCATTGGCCGCTATGCCAGAGGTCATGACCATCGTGCCAGTAGACAGGGTAGATGTGACGTCCATGCCGCCGAACAAAGCGGTGTCGTCCATTTGACCATGAATGCGACGGGTTGATTTTGGCAGGTGCCTCAGCAAACGGTCGCGCACTGGGCTGGATCGCGATTCAATGACAATACCGCCGAGTGTCGGATCGATCTCAAGCAGCTTCAGACACAGAAGCGCGCGGTCCCAGGGTCTAACTGAGGACATCTTCCAACACTCGGTCAACGCGGGCCGTGCTGCCGGCATCATCCAACGGATCGCGTCGGAGACGGTGACGCAGCGCCATTGGAGCAACGGTTTTGACGTGATCTCGGGTGATCTCTTTCACGCCGAGCCAAGCCGCATAGGCGCGGGCGGCTTTCAGAAGGGTCAATTCGCCACGAAGGCCATCTGATCCAAGGGCGAGGCAGAGTTCGGCAACATCGCGCAACACATCATCCGTGACTGCGAGCAGCGCAAGCTGTCTGCGTGCGGAAACGATCTGATTGCGGATGGTGGCATCTTCGGCCGTCCACAGCTTCATAAACGCGGTGTAGTCGTTTTCGTAAGCGTCGCGGCGGCGGATGACCTCGATCCGTGTCTCGATGTCTTTGGGGGAGCCGACGTCTAATGACAGGCCGAAGCGGTCAAGCAGTTGAGGGCGCAATTCACCCTCTTCCGGGTTGCCGGAGCCGACAAGGACAAAACGCGCGGGGTGGCGGATGGAAAGCCCTTCACGCTCAACAAGGTTTTCGCCACTTTGGGCGACGTCGAGTAGCAGATCGACGATATGATCTTCGAGGAGATTTACCTCATCGATGTAAAGGAACCCGCGATTTGCGCTTGCCAAGAGGCCCGGTTCAAACGCCTTTTCGCCTTTTGTTAGAGCCTTTTCGATGTCTAGGGCGCCCGTAACCCGATCCTCTGACACGCCAAGCGGTAGATCAATGACAGGTGTTTGCTTCTCAGCAGTTTCGAAGCTGTCGAGCTTGACCCAATCAGGTATCGATTCTTTGTCGGGGCTGTTCACGGGGCATCCGACAACGGCTGTGATCGGGGGTAGCAAAGCGGCCAAGGCCCGCACGGCAGTCGACTTGCCCGTACCGCGGTCGCCGAAGACAAGAACACCACCGATGCTTTGATCGATTGCGGTCAAGATGATGGCCAGTTTCATTTCTTCTTGTCCGACGATGGCAGAGAAGGGGAAAGGCTGTGTCATGCGGCCTCCAAGTGTTTCAGAGGGGATTCGCCACCCCACGAGCCAAGATCAGAATGAATGACGAACCGTGCGTAGAGTTCTTCGCTGAACCAGCCTTCGTCCCTAACAGCGCGAATAGCCTCAGCATGGGGGCCGGTGCGGGCGAAATCGTTCATGGATTGGACCGACGGCCAGATCGAAAAGGTAACTTGGTGCAGCATTGGGATTTCACCGATTCCAATCTTGAAAGCGACGTTGCTGTCTTTGCCAATCACGTCAGAGATCGATGGGACGCGACCCCAGAACCGCGATAGGATGCGCGGCTTGATCGACGCACGCGTGAGCGCGGCGAGGGGGCCTTCAGTGGTCAAATCCTTTGGCATAAACGGTTCCACCCCCGACCATTGCCCCCGCGAAGATGTTGCCTGAAGAAAGACGGTCCAATCTTCTTCGGCGCGGTTGCGGTAGCGTTGGAAGATTGGTGCGCTGCGAATTCTATTCACGGCGGTTTGCGGATCGGGCCATGTGGCGACGATGGCGATCACCGAAGGGTTCGATGTCGGAGTAAACCCTTCGCCCACGCCAGAGCCGCAGAGTTTCCAAAAGCCGATGTCGGGTGTCTTGGCCAATGGCCGACGCGCGGCACCCATCATCGACATCGCCCAAAGGCGCTTTAACGCGCCTTCGAAGCGGAAAAATGACAGGCTCACGGTTTGAGACACCAAAGACTCCCTTCTTAGTGTAAATCTAGTCTGACATATTATTGATTAATAGGAAAGTATTCCGTTTCTGATCGGGAAAATGTTGTAAATTTAAGTTTACATATTTACCGTGGAGGCATGGATACTACGCAACTGATCAAAAATGCTGATAATCGCACTGTCGTAGTCGGGGCCGGATTGGGCGGGTTGTCTGCTGCGATGCGTCTGGGCGCGAAGGGATATTCTGTCACCGTCGTCGATCGTTTGGACAAGGTTGGCGGTCGCGGGTCGTCAATCACTCAGGACGGTCATCGCTTTGATCTGGGACCAACAATCGTCACTGTTCCACAGGTGTTTGAGAAGCTTTGGGCCGATTGCGGGCGGGATTTTCGCCGAGATGTCGATCTACGCCCATTGGAGCCATTCTATGAAATCAGGTGGCCCGATGGCAGCGTCTTTACCGCGCAAAGCGATCAAGATGCGATGTTGGAGGAGGTCAAGCGCCTCTCTCCTCGGGATGTGAAGGGCTATCAGCGCTTCCTGAAGGATAGCAAACGGCGGTATGTCGTTGGTTTTGAGGGCATGGTTGCGAAGCCCATGCACAAGCTTTGGGACACGATAAAGGTGTTGCCCGAATTTGCCGTCTTGCGCGCGGATCGGTCGATTCTCGGACTCGCGAAGGCTCGAGTGAAAGACCACCGGTTGCGCATGGCGCTGTCGTTCCATCCGCTCTTTATCGGCGGTGATCCGATGAATGTGACGTCGATGTATGCGCTGGTCAGCCATTTGGAGGCGACTTTCGGCGTGCATTACGCGATGGGTGGCGTTCAGGCGATTGCCGATGCCATGGCCAATGTGGTGCGGTCCCAAGGTGGGCAGATTTTGCTGGGTCAGGATGTGGAAGGGATTGACGTCACACAAGGTCATGCGACCGGAGTGACCCTGAAAGAAGGGCGGACTTTGGCTGCACCCTTGGTGGTGAGCAATGCAGACGCGGGCCATACCTACAAAAACCTTCTGCGAAAGCCGCGCAAAACATGGACAGATGCCAAGTTGAAGCGTAGCCGCTGGTCGATGGGTTTGTTCGTTTGGTACTTTGGTACCAAAGGGACGCGGCTTAAGTGGAAAGATGTAGGGCACCACACGATCCTGTCAGGGCCACGATATGAGGGTCTATTAAAAGATATTTTCATCAAAGGTCGCCTGGCGGATGATATGTCGCTTTATGTTCATCGTCCGTCTGTGACGGATCCAACTGTTGCGCCTGAAGGTGATGACACGTTCTATGCCCTTTCGCCTGTGCCGCACTTGGGATTCAAAAACCCAGTAAATTGGGCGGCAGTGCGCGAAAGCTACAAAGACAAAGTAGCCGCCGTCCTAGAAGATTTCATTCCCGGGTTCCGCGATCATATCTCAACCGAAGTTGTGTTCACGCCAGAGGAATTCCGTGACCGGTATTTGTCTCCCAATGGGTCCGGCTTTTCAATCGAACCGCGCATCCTGCAATCGGCTTGGTTCCGGCCTCATAACATCAGTGAAGAGGCCAAGGGTCTTTATCTGGTGGGGGCCGGTACGCACCCCGGTGCCGGTCTGCCGGGTGTTGTGTCTTCGGCGGAGGTTCTGGGTAAGCTTGTGCCAGATGCGCCGGTTGTCGCTGATATGAAGGTGGCAGCAGAATGATCAGGCCTGACGATCTGGAGCATTGCCGTGCGGCGATCCGAACCGGGTCGTTGTCCTTTTATGCTGCTTCGAAACTGCTGCCTGCTTCGGTGCGTGATCCATCACTCGCGCTTTATGCGTTTTGCCGCTTGGCAGATGATGAGGTGGACGAGGGGGATCAGAAAGCTTCCGCCGTGTTGCGACTGCGGGACCGGTTGGACTTGGCTTACGAGGGGCGACCGCAAAATGCGCCGGAAGATCGCGCCTTTGCAGCGATTGTCGAAGAGTTCGACATGCCGAGGGAATTGCCTGAGGCGTTGCTCGAAGGTCTTGCGTGGGACGCGATGGGACGGCGTTACGCGACCCTTTCCGATGTCAGAGGATACTCGGCGCGCGTGGCGAGTGCCGTTGGCGCGATGATGTGCGTTTTGATGCGCGTGCGTTATCCTGACACTTTGGCGCGCGCTTGTGATCTGGGCGTTGCGATGCAACTGACCAATATCGCCCGAGACGTGGGCGAAGATGCACGTGCTGGGCGGATTTATCTGCCGACGGATTGGTTTGCGGATGCTGGTATGGATGTTGAGGGTTTTCTGGGCGATCCAAAAATCTCCGTCGATGTTGCCCAGATGGTTAAACGTCTCCTTGAACACGCGCGGCAGCTTTATTTCCGGTCACAGGCGGGGATCAACGCCTTGCCATTGAACGCCCGCACCGGCATTTGGGCTGCACGGTTGGTCTACGATGGGATCGGAGCAGAAGTGCGACGCCATCATTACAATTCCATTGATCAACGTGCGCATACCTCCAAGACGCAAAAACTGGGTTGGTTGGCGCAAGCGGCGGGTCACTCTGCTCTGTCGCTGGTAACGCCGAAATCTCCGGTGCTTTATGCCGCACCGTTGCCAGAGGTGGCCTTTTTGGTGGACGCAGCGGGTGATCGACGCCCGCCTCAGAAACGATCTCAAGCGGTTCTAGACGTTCTTGCAGAGCTCACGTTGCAGGACGCGGCATTGGACATTCAGCGGCGCTGATCTATCTGTCTGCTTTTGACCAGCAGGGCAGATTTTCATGGATATTTGGCTGTTTTTCATATTTCTTCTTGCAACTTTTGGCGCGGGCGCGACCGGTGCCATGTTTCCGACCGGTGAATGGTACAAAGCGCTCAATAAACCAACATGGGTGCCACCGAACTGGGCCTTCCCCGTTGTTTGGACGACAATCTATTTTTTGATCGCCTACGCAGGGGCCCGCGTCGCAACCATGGAAGGGAGCGCCTATGCGCTGGCGTTTTGGGCGTTGCAAATTGCGTTCAACACACTCTGGACGCCGGTGTTCTTTGGAGCACGAGACTTGAGGGGCTCATTGCCGATCATGGCGATGCTTTGGCTCTCCGTTCTGGGCTGTTTGATCACACATTGGCAGGTCAATCTTTATGCAGGTCTTGCCTTCGTACCTTATCTTGCGTGGGTCTCAGTGGCAGCTGCATTGAACCTGTCGATGGTGCGGTTGAACCCTGATCAGCAGAAGTTGGAGCTCGATCAGATCTGATCTTGCACCTTGCCCGAAACTCATGTCAGTTTTGGGGATGGAACAGCACTTCAAAACATGGGCAGAATGCGCGCCGCGTTTGGTTGCGGTGGCAGCAGGGCGTGAGCCGGCGGATTTGGTGATCACTGGTGGGAAACTGGTGAGCGTGCAAACGCGCGAAGTTCTCGACGGTTGGCAAGTGGCCGTGTCCGATGGGCGCTTTGCCTATGTCGGCCCAGACGCCAGCCATTGCATTGGGCCCCAGACAGATGTGATCGACGCTGGCGGGCGATATTTGGTGCCGGGTCTCTGCGATGGTCACATGCACATCGAAAGCGGGATGCTGACACCAGCGGAGTTTGCGGCTGCTGTGATCCCGCATGGTACGACAACCTTGTTCACGGATCCGCATGAGATTGCAAATGTGCTTGGATTGGACGGTGTGCGGATGATGCATGATGAGGCACTGATGCAGCCCATCAACATCTACACGCAGATGCCCTCTTGCGCGCCTTCTGCGCCGAGATTGGAGACGACGGGGTGTGCGATCAGCGCCGAAGATGTTGCCGAAGCGATGGCATGGCCGGGGATCATCGGGCTGGGCGAAATGATGAACTTCCCCGGTGTGATCAACGGCGATCCGCAAATGCTGGCAGAGATGGCGGCGACGATGAACGCTGGAAAGACCGTTGGCGGCCACTATGCATCGCCTGACAAAGGTGTTGCGTTCAGTGCCTATGTCTCTGGTGGCGCGGCGGACGATCACGAAGGCACGGCCGAAGCTGACGCGATTGCCCGCGTCCGCAACGGAATGCGGTCGATGATGCGGTTGGGGTCGGCCTGGTATGATGTGGAAAGCCAGATCACAGCGGTGACGGAGAAGGGCCTAGACCCGCGCAATTTCATTCTATGCACCGATGATTGCATGGCGGGCACCTTGGTTAATGACGGGCATATGAACCGCGTGGTGCGTCATGCAATTGATTGCGGGTGTGATCCTTTGGTAGCCTTGCAGATGGCGACGATCAACACTGCGACCCATTTCGGATTGGAGCGGGAACTGGGCAGCATCGCGCCGGGTCGGAGGGCGGATGTGATCTTGACGTCCGACCTGACGACACTGCCGATTGAACAGGTCATCGCGCGGGGCCAAGCTGTTGCGAAAGACGGTGCACTGATGGTGGAGTGTCCGCACTACGCTTGGCCAGAAAGCTCCCGCGGCTCTATTCACCTTGGCAAAAAACTCACCGGCGCTGACTTTGAAATTCAAGCACCAGCAGGGGCGAACAGCGCCAAGGTTAAGGTGATCGGAGTAGTGGAAAACCAAGCTCCAACCAAAGCGCTGACCGCTGACCTTCCGGTGACGGACGGTGTAATCGAAGGCCAGGATGGCGTGTGCCAGATCGCTTTGGTTGAGCGTCATAGGGCAACAGGCGATGTCGTTAATGGTTTTGTTAGCGGGTTCGGGTACGAAGGCCGAATGGCGATGGCCTCAACCGTCGCGCATGACAGCCACCATATGATCGTGGTCGGTACGGATCGAGAGATGATGGCGACAGCGGCGAACCGTTTGGGCGAGGTTGGCGGAGGAGTGACTGTCTGGAAAGACGGTGAAGAGCTTGCGCTGATCGAGCTGCCAATCGCAGGCTTGATGTCCGACCAACCGGCGGCAGAAGTTGCGGCAAAGGCGGACCAGATGGTCGCCGCGATGGAGGCTTGCGGATGTACGCTCAACAACGCCTATATGCAGCATTCGCTTTTGGCCCTTGTGGTGATTCCGGAACTTCGGATCTCCGACCTTGGGCTGGTAGATGTGACGAAATTTGAACTAACCGATTTGATCGAGACACCGAAATGAATACGCAAAAGAGCTTGGAAGTTTTATCCCCCGACGTTCCGAAGCCAGAGGTTTTTACCGATGCCGCGAAGGCCGTAGAGCGATTGAAGGAGATTTATCGCATCTCCGCTAAATTTCTATGTGATAACTTTGAGGATGCGTTGAAGACTGGCAAAGCGGACGCGCGTTATCGGGCATTCTATCCAGAGATCAGGTTTACCTCGACTAGCCACACAAAGAGCGACACGCGTCTGTCTTTTGGCCATGTGGCGGAGCCTGGTGAATACAGCACGACGGTGACGCGGCCTGACCTCTTCGCGCATTACCTCGAGCAGCAAATGACATTGCTGATGGAAAATCACGATATGCCGGTGACAATCGGTGCATCAGAAATTCCGATGCCCGTTCATTTCGCAGTGGCAAATGATGCGTCCGTGACTGTGCCGCAAGACGGCGCGATGGAGTTTTCATTACGCGACTGTTTCGACGTTCCTGATCTGGAGACGACACACGACAATATCGTAAACGGGTCTGGCTATTCCTATCCCGATGGCTCTTCGCCGCTGTCGATGTTTACGGCGCAGCGCGTCGACTATTCACTCGCACGCTTGTCACACTACACTGCGACGTCCGCTGAGCATTTTCAGAACCATATCCTCTTCACCAACTACCAATTCTATGTTGAGGAGTTCGAGCAATACGCCCGCAAGATGTTGGCTGATAAAAGCAGCGGCTACACGTCCTTTGTCAGTACCGGAAACGTCGAGATTACGGATGGCGACGCGCCTTTGGATGTGCCACCGAAACTGCCGCAAATGCCGACCTATCATTTGAAGCGAGAGGGCGGCGCGGGGATTACTTTGGTCAACATTGGCGTTGGGCCATCGAACGCCAAAACAGCGACGGACCATATCGCGGTCTTGCGGCCGCATGCGTGGCTGATGGTGGGGCATTGTGCAGGTCTGCGGAACTCGCAACAGCTAGGCGACTTTGTTCTGGCCCACGCTTATCTGCGAGAAGATCATGTGCTGGATGATGACCTGCCGGTATGGGTGCCGATCCCAGCCTTGGCGGAGATTCAAATCGCCCTCGAAACGGCTGTTGCCGATGTGACCGAGCTGAAGGGGTATGACCTCAAGCGGATCATGCGGACAGGCACAGTTGCGACCATCGACAACAGGAATTGGGAGCTGCGGGATCACTCCGGTCCTGTCCAACGGTTATCGCAATCCCGCGCGATTGGTTTGGATATGGAAAGCGCGACAATCGCCGCCAATGGTTTCCGGTTTCGAGTGCCTTACGGAACGCTTTTGTGCGTGAGTGATAAGCCGTTGCATGGCGAATTGAAGCTGCCCGGCATGGCGTCTGATTTCTACAAAACGCAAGTTTCGCGCCACTTGATGATCGGATTGAGGGCGATGGAACATCTGCGAGAAATGCCGTTAGAACGTATTCATAGCCGGAAATTACGCAGTTTTGAGGAAACCGCCTTCCTCTAAATGGCAAAAATCGGCACAAAATGCGCCAAAACCCCTTATTTTGTTATACTAATGATTGTGGTGGACCCCCATATACCGTTAAATGGCCGCATATGAGGCCCAAGACATCGGGCAAATAAGGGGAGACCAGAAAATGGCGAAACCAATGACCAAAGCGCAGTTGGTAGCTGCACTCGCCGAAGAATCCGGCATGGACAAAAAAGGTGCGGCAACGGCACTTGATTCTATCGTGAACATCATCACACGCGAAGTGTCCGGCGGCGGCGCTGTCACACTTCCAGGCGTAGGCAAAATCTATTGCCGTGAGCGTCCAGAGCGTATGGTCCGTAATCCAGCTACGGGTGAGCAGATCAAGAAAGACGCTGATAAAGTGGTTAAAATGACCATCGCGAAAGCGCTGAAAGACAGCGTGAACGACTAAGCGTCTGGGGGGCTTGCGCCCCGCATGAGTTTACGAAAGGGTCGCCCTATCAGGCGGCCCTTTTGCATTTGAGGTTTGGGTGGATATTCGGGCGATCTTTATGGGGCTGGCCTTTGCGTTGATGTGGTCGTCGGCGTTTACTTCGGCACGGATCATTGTCGCCTATGCGCCGCCCATGGCGTCGCTTTCGTTGCGGTTCCTGATCGCTGGTTTGATTGGCGTCGGCCTTGCTTATGCATTGGGTCAAACGGCGCGGTTGGACCGGAATCAATGGATTGCGGTGATCGTCTTCGGGGTGTGTCAAAACGCGCTTTATCTCGGCCTGAATTTCGTCGCGATGCAGACGGTTGAGGCGTCACTCGCATCGATCATTGCCTCATCGCTACCGTTGTTGGTCGGCCTGATCGGATGGCTGGTGTTTGGAGACAGGTTGCGCCCACTTGGGATTGTCGGGTTGATCGTTGGTTTTGCCGGCGTGGGCTTGATCATGGGCGCGCGCTTTCAAGGGGGCGGCGATGGCTTTGGTATCGTGCTTTGCGTCGTTGGAGCGCTTTCACTAGCCATCGCGACACTCGCTGTTCGGGGGGCCTCATCGGGTGGGAACATCCTGATGATTGTTGGATTACAGATGCTGGTCGGGAGCGCAGTCTTGGTGGTGCCATCGTTAATGTTCGAAACCCTCGATGTGACGTGGAATTGGCAGCTGATTGCGGCGTTCATCTATACGACGCTGGTTCCGGGGCTGATTGCCACAGTCACTTGGTTCTATTTGGTTGGTCGCATTGGAGCCGTTAAGGCGTCCACATTCCATTTCCTCAATCCGTTTTTTGGCGTCGCTATCGCTGCGGTTCTGTTAGGGGAAAAACTGAGCTTGAGTGATTTCGTCGGCGTCGCAATCATCATGGCGGCAATCTTGGCGGTAAACCTGTCCAAAGACCCCACGGTGAAGTGATCGCCCGCGGGACCATTTTTGCGTGACGCGTCGACACCCAATTCGCTAAACCCGCTGCGATGGATTTGATTTTAGGATACCTGGCTGGCCTGCTGACGCTGATTAACCCCTGCGTCCTGCCGGTTTTGCCGATCGTTTTGGCAACCGCGCTGCAAGCGGGACGCACGGGGCCGCTTGTTTTGGCGGCTGGGATGAGCCTTTCATTTGTCGTTGTCGGAATGACGGTCGCGGTGCTTGGACGGGCCATCGGAATTGACGACCAGACTATAGCTCAGGCCGGTGCCGTTCTGATGATTGTCTTTGGTGTTGTCCTTCTTGTTCCAAGATTTGCAGAAAGTTTCGCCACCGCCACGGCGGGTATGTCCGCGCGCGCAGATGTGGGATTGGATGAGATTGATCGTACAGGTTTGAAGGGCCAGTTCTTTGGCGGCGTGCTGCTTGGCGCAGTTTGGGTGCCGTGCGTCGGGCCGACTTTGGGCGGTGCGATTGCTTTGGCGTCTTCGGGTAAAAACCTTCTTTGGGCTGCGATGACTATGCTGAGTTTTGCGCTGGGCATTTCCACCATCATCGTGTTGCTGGCCTATGGCGCCCAGAACGCAATCCAATCGCGCAAAGATTGGATGCGCAGTATTTCCGGTAAGGCGCGGCCGGCGATGGGGATCATCTTTATCCTCGTTGGCGTTGCCCTGCTTTTAAACATTCACAAACACGCAGAGATCTGGCTCTTGGATCGTTTGCCGTACTGGCTCCAAGACCTATCTGTTCGTTTCTAACAGGAGACCCTCATGGATCGTCGTACATTTATTGCAACAGCATCTGCTACTGCTCTACTTCCTGCCGCCGCCAATGCGATTGGCCTCGAATACACACCCGGTCTTGTCAAAGAGCGTCTGGCGGCTGGCGAAACGGTGTTCATCGATTTTGCGGCGCATTGGTGCACGACATGCCGTGCGCAAGAACGCGTGATCGGACAGTTGTTGGGTGACAAGCCCGCCTATGAGGAAAACATCACTTTTGTGCGCGTCGATTGGGATGAATACGGTCGCGGCGAATTAGCGACGGAGTTGAACATCCCTCGCCGGTCCACCTTGGTTGTTTTGAAAGGTGACGAGGAACTGGGCCGCTTGGTCGCCAGAACCTCACAGGGTGATATTCAGCGTCTGTTGGATACCGCGTTAAACGCCTAGCCGATCTGACCGCGTTCCCCGCCGGTTTGGCCGCGATCCAGAAGCAGGTGATCTAGGATCACACAGGCCATCATCGCCTCGCCAACCGGTACCGCGCGAATGCCCACGCATGGATCATGGCGGCCTTTGGTGATGACTTCTGTGGCGCTACCGTCCATGCGGATCGATTTCCGCGGACTCAGGATCGAAGAAGTGGGTTTCACGGCAAACCGGACCACGATGTCCTGACCTGTGGAAATGCCGCCCAAGATGCCGCCAGAATGGTTTGAGGAATATTCCGGGCCATTGGCTCCCATGAAAATCTCGTCTGCATTGTCGCGACCAGTCAGGGCTGCTGCAGCCATGCCTTCGCCAATCTCGACCCCTTTCACCGCGTTGACCGACATCATTGCAGCAGCAAGGTCCGTATCGAGCTTGCCGTAGATGGGAGCGCCGATCCCAGCTGGGACGCCGCGTGCTACAACCTCGATAATCGCGCCAACGGAATTGTGGTCATCCTTGCGCAGCCACGCGAGGTAGTCGTTCCATTCAGCCGCCGCGTCTGCATCAGGGCAGAAGAAATCGTTTTGATCAATCTGGTCCCAATCGACCTTGGAACGATCAATTTGTTTGGCGCCCATCTGGGTCATGTACCCTTTGATCTGAACACCCGGCGCGACTTTCTTGATGGCTTCGCGCGCGACGCCGCCCGCAGCCACACGGGACGCTGTTTCGCGGGCTGACGATCGGCCGCCACCGCGGTAATCACGAATCCCGTATTTCTGGTGATAGGTGATGTCTGCGTGACCCGGGCGGAAGGTATTGGCGATGTCGCCATAATCTTTTGACCGCTGATCTGTGTTTTCGATCATCAGTTGGATCGGGGTGCCAGTTGTCTGCCCCTCAAACACGCCAGACAGAATCTTGACCGCATCTGGTTCGTTCCGTTGGGTGGTATTCTTATTCAGGCCTGGTCGACGTTTATCCATCCATTGCTGGATCATTCCCGCTTCCAAAGGCACGCTCGGAGGGCAGCCGTCAACCGTCGCGCCCAAGGCGGGCCCGTGGCTTTCACCCCAAGTGGTGAAGCGGAAAAGATGGCCAAAGCTATTGATCGACATGTGCGCCCTCCTGAGTTCAGTACCAGATATAATCCGCCCCAGAGATTGCCAAGCTATTCTCGCAATCGCGCACGCCGCTTCTGGGCTTGTGTGGTGATGAAGGTGACACTTCGGTCAACGGCAAGGACGAAAAGGGCAGTGAGCCAGATCGGGATTGAATAGGTCGTTGCCAGCCCAAAGATAAAATAGATGAGCCAAATCAGGCCGAGCTCAAGGCACAAAATAATCAGCGTTCCCCCAAGGGCGCCTCCTTTCTCCTAAATGTGTGGATGACGAGAGCGTATCACAAAAAACGCTAAAAATCTACTGGATGGAGATAGAAATATCCGCTTGGCAGTGAGTTTTTTGGCCAAGATGAAAGAGCTTTTGTTTCGGCAAAAAGAAAGGCCCGCATCTTATGCGGGCCGAACCAAATCTAATTTGAGATCGCTTTAGTCTTTACGCTTATGCGGCGCCCAGATCTTCTTGTTTGTCAGGTACAGGAGTACGGACAAAAGCGTTAGGAAGAGAACACCCGTAAGACCAGCTTGCTTACGTGCAACCAGCTTTGGTTCAGCTGTCCACATCAAGAAGGCTGCGACGTCTTCGGCCATGTGATGCAGGTCGTTTGCGTGACCATCATCAAATTCAACCCAACCGTCATCCAATGGCTGGCTCATCGCGATCCAGCTGCCTGGGTACTTGTGGGTGCCGTCTTCGTATTTGCACTCTTCCGGATAGCCACCGTTCGGGAAGGCAGAGTTATAGAAGCCGTCCATTGGGACTTCCATGTTCGCTGCGCATTCAGGCTCTTCTTCATAGCTGACAAGCAAGGACGCAATATACTCTGGTCCGCCCATACCTTTGACCAACTGGTTGATCCCGAGGCCATAAGGACCGTGGAACCCAGCGCGAGCCTTTGCCATGAGGCTCAGGTCAGGTGCGTTGGACAAGGAAGACGCTGGGAATTTGTCAGCCGGTGTTGCCACGCGGAAGTCGCCTTCGCCATCAAATAGGGCTGGATCCCAGACCTCATAGAATTCGGCATAGGCGCGCATCTGATCTTCTGGGAAGCTTGGGCCGCCCGGATCGCTCAAGTTGCGGAACGCTACTTGCTCAAGGCCGTGACAGGCAGCACAGACTTCTGTGTAGACCTTAAGGCCACGCTGAAGCTGCATTTGGTCAAAGCTACCGAATGGACCTTCGAAGGAGAAATCGAAGTCTTCGATATGGGCTTCTGCGCCTGCGGCATAGGCAGCGGGGGCTGCCAATGTCAGGGCTGCTGCGAGGGTGAGTTTACGGAACATCAGTCTTAGTCCTTTCTCACTCAGCCGGTGTCGCGGCAGCGTCGCCGCTGGCCTTGGCCGGGTAGTGTGAACCGAAGTCTTCTTCGATTGTTGCTGGTGGTGTGTCTGGCTTCTCGATCACGCCGAGGAGCGGCAGGATCACGAGGAAGTAAGCAAACCAGTAGGTCGATGCGATCAGAGCGATCCAATCGTATGGGAATTCAGCCGGACGCGCGCCAACCCACATCAGAACGATGAAGTCGACAACCAGCAGCCAGAACCACCATTTGAACATTGGACGGTAGCGACCGGACCGCACGGAGGATGTATCGAGCCATGGCGCTAGAGCCATAACAGCGATCGCGCCGAACATCGCCAGAACCCCGAAGAATTTCGCGTCGATGATGCCGAAGCTGATCCAGTTCGCAAACATCACCACCCAAACGTCAGCGGTGAAGGCCCGCAGGATCGCGTAGAATGGCAGGAAGTACCATTCAGGCACGATGTGTGCAGGTGTCGCCAGTGGGTTCGCTGGGATGTAGTTGTCTGGGTGGCCCAGATAGTTTGGCATAAAGCCAACAACCGCCATGAACAGCACCAAGATAATCGCCAGTGCGAACAGGTCTTTGATCACGAAGTAGGGCCAGAATGGCAGTGTGTCTTTTGCTGCGTCTTCTTTGCTCGTGCGGCGGACTTCAACACCGGTTGGGTTGTTGTTGCCGGTTGTGTGGAACGCCCAGATGTGGACGATCACAAGGCCTGCGATCAGGAATGGCAGCAGGTAATGCAAGCTGAAGAATCGGTTTAGAGCTGGCTGACCAACGGAGGATGCACCAAGCAGCCATGTCTGGATGCTTTCACCGATGAACGGGATCGCACCGAAGAGGCCGGTGATAACAGCTGTCCCGTGGAAGGACATCTGACCCCATGGCAGAACGTAGCCCATGAAGGCTGTACCCATCATCAACAGATAGATCAGCATACCGATGATCCATGTGACTTCGCGTGGCGCCTTATATGAGCCGTAGTAGAGCCCACGGAAGATGTGCAGGTAAACCGCGAAGAAGAACAGCGATGCGCCGTTCATGTGGAAGTAGCGGATCATATGGCCGCCGTTCACATCGCGCATGATGTGTTCAATGGAGTTGAACGCCATGTCCACGTGTGGCGTGTAGTGCATCACAAGAACAACGCCGGTGATGATCTGCAGTGCCAATGTAAATGTCAGAACGATACCCCAGATCCACATCCAGTTCAGGTTCTTTGGCGTGGGGATCATGATGGTGTCGTACAGAAGTCCGATCACGGGGAGGCGTTTCTGCATCCCTTTTTCGAAATCAGACTTTGGTTCGTAATGGTCGTGGGGAATACCAGCCATAGGTCTTTTCTCCTTAACCGAGTTCGATTGTTGTGCCGTCGACGAATGTCGCAGGCGGAATGTCTAGGTTGCGTGGCGCTGGGCCTTTGCGGATACGACCGGACAGGTCGTAGTGCGAGCCGTGGCATGGGCAGAACCAACCGCCGAAATCACCCGCACCGTCGCCCAATGGCACACAGCCAAGGTGTGTACATACGCCCATCTGAACGATCCAAGCGCCTGCGCCTTCACCTTCTGGGGAAGGGATTGTGCGGTTTTCATCGGTTGCCAGAGAAGCAGCATTGATGTTTTCGTTACGCGCATCTGGATCAGGCATTGTCTCCACGATGTCATCTTCTGACTGGGCCGATTGAATTTCTTCGCCAGTCCGGTGACGGATGAAAACAGGTTTACCCTGCCACAGAACTGTAAGCTGCGTTCCAGGTGCGACATCGGTCACATCAACACGGATGGACGCGAGCGCTTGAACGTCTGCGGATGGGTTCATTTGGTTGACCAAAGGCCATACGGCCGCGCCTGTTACGACAGCGCCTGTTCCGGCGGTGGCGTAATAGAGAAAGTCGCGACGTGTGCCCTGGTGATCTTCTGCTTGTGACACGAGATGCATCTCCGGCTAGTTTCGAGCGATATTTGCCCATACATTGCTGGGGCCTCGGTCGCCCGAAGCCCAATTGGGCGCTGTTTAGCTACCAAATGCCGTGTCGTCCAGCGGACAATCGGGCGCAGGTCAGAATCCTAAAGGAGCGCTTGGCGTGGGAGATAGATCAATACAAGGAAACTGCCACTGCGGCGCAGTTTCTTTTGAATACTTCGGTCAAACAGACCGGCTTGTCTCTTGTAATTGTAGCATTTGTCGCCGCTTAAGGGCGCTTTGGGCGCACGATTCTCCTTCAAAAGTTGAAATGAGGGTGAAAGAAGGCGCTTTGTTACAGTATAGCTGGGGGGATGAGGAATTGGCATTCAATACATGCCGAATCTGTGGCTGCACCGTCAGTTGGACGCCTGTAGCACCTGATTCTATTGACCGAATGGCGGTAAATATGGCGATGGCCCACCCGCAGGACATTGCTGATATTCCGGTGCGACACTTTGATGGGGCTGACTCTTGGGAATTTCTTGATTAGCCTACGAAAAAGTTAACGGTTCTGCGTTTAATGTGATTTTGCTCCCGCAGCATTACCGCCTATATAGACGATTAGATGAACCGTTTGACTATCATACCCCTTGCCGCAGCGCTTAGCCTGCCATCTGTCGTTTTGGCAGAGGTTGAGTTGAGCTTTTACACAGGCGCACAGAACGCTCCGCATTCGGATGTGTTCTTCGATGGTGATTCTGAGATTGCGGACGGCAAGATTTTTATCGGTTGGGAAGGCCGCTCTTTTGAGGCGCCACCCTACTACGGTCTTCGCGCGACGGTTTGGAATTCTCCAACCTTTGGGTATGGCGTCGAATTCACGCACAACAAGATCTATCCGCAAGAGGGCGAGCTACCGCCAGAATTCCAGCGGCTGGAATTTACAGATGGTCTGAACACCTTGACGGTGAACGCCTATCGCCGTTGGCAAAATGGATATGGTGACTTCACCCCCTACATTGGCGGTGGTGTCGGCCTCTCGATCCCGCATGTGGAGGTGATCACTGATACCTCTCGCACCGAAGGATACCAAATCACTGGGCCAGCTGCGACGTGGATCGCGGGCGCAAGCTATCCAATCACCGATGAATGGTCCGTCTTTGGTGAATACAAAGGGACGTATTCGATCAATACCGGTGAATTGGATACCGGTGGTACTGTCGAAACCAATGTGATCACCAATGCGTTGAACGTTGGGGTCAGCTTTAGCTTCTGATCCGTGTCGCAATATGCCATCATTCGGTACGAGTGATTTGAGGCATTGTTGATGAAACGATCCCTGATTTTAGCAATTGCAGCTGTGCCAAGTTTCGCGGCAGCGGAAATTGAATTCAGCTTTTACACCGGTAACCAAACCGCACCCGCTTCGGACATATCTGTGCGCGGCGATGATCTTGCGCCGGACGATGACTTTCGCATCCGTTGGGAAGGGTTGCCGTTTGAGTGGCCGATCTATGCGGGCGCGCGGATCACGAAGTGGCAGACAGAGACGTTCGGGTGGGGCTTGGACTACGCCCACAACAAAACCTATCCGATTGAAGGTGAACTACCCGCTGGATACAGCGCGTTGGAGTTCACCGACGGCTTAAACACTTGGACGATCAACGCTTATCGGCGCTGGCCGGACATGTTCGGTAGTGCGACACCATATGTCGGCGCGGGTCTGGGCCTGTCTGTTCCAGGGGTCGAGGTCACCTATTTAGGCAACACGACGTTCGAATATCAGGTCACTGGGTTGGCCGCGACTTGGCTGGCTGGTGTTAGCTATCCGATTAACGACACTTGGGCCGTCTTTGGTGAGTATAAGGGCACTTACACGTCGAACACCGTCGATCTTGATACGGGCGGGACTTTGTCCACCGACATCTTCACTGACGCGTTCAACATTGGTGTCAGCTACACCTACTGATTAGCTTGGTGTCGTGTCGATCATGCTTTGACGATCGCTAAATCCTTCGTGCCAATCGGCCAGTGCTTTGCGTCCTTCGCGCCAGTTGCGCATATCGTGGCGAAAGTCGATGTAGGATAGGGCGCATGCGACTGAGATTTGGCCCATGTTGAGCGGCCCTTCAAGGTGGCTCATCCAACGCGATCCAATCGCATCTAGGGTACGCTCAACTTTGCCCCATTGTGCGTTGATCCAGTCTTCGGATTGTTGTTCTTCAGGGCGCAATCGCCTTTCATAGGTCATGCTAACAGTTGAATCCATCATACCATCGCCTGTCGCTTCGAGGGTCAAGATTTCCCAAAGGCGCGAGGATGGATAAAGACCGCTGCTCGCGTAGTCATCAAGATACCGGCTAATCACACGGCTATCATAAAGCGCTGGACCCTCATCGCGGATCAGCGCTGGGATGCGGCCTAACGGGTTTGCGGCAACTGCTTCTGACGCGGAGGAAAGCGGTGTCGTGGCAACATCTACTTCCTCAACAACATCGGTCAGCTTTGTTTCGCGCACCAAGACGCGAATTTTGCGGACAAAGGGTGAGGCGGGCGACATGATCAATTGCATTGTGGCGATCCCTAGATTTGGTTTGGGAAAAGGATGGGCTCCTGATCGGGCACCCAAGGTTTGTATTTGCTCATGATTCCGGCGAAGTCAGCGCTGTCCAGAAAGGCATCAAGCCAGCGGATCAGATTTGGCCAGTCTTGGGCGTCAAACCATACGCGGTCTGTATTCGCGAACTGACGGACAAAAGGCAGGATCGCCATATCCGCCAAGGTTGCCTGATCTCCAAACAGGAAGGTTTGACCTTCTAGCTGAGTGTCGAGCTTGCGAAGAAAGACGGAGGCTTTCGCTCGTTCTTCGACTTCATCACGGTCGGGATAGCGCACCGCGTATTTGGTGTGATCAAGCGTAGCCTTAAAGGGGCCGTCGCATTCTTCGATCCATGCTTCCCAGCCTTGCGGCATATCGAGCCAACCTTCTGGATCAGCCTTGGCCAAAGCCCAGCGCATGACATCAAAGCTTTCATCAAGGATCAGATTGCCATCTTTCACGGCTGGAACCGTGGCGGAGGCAGAGGTTTGCAAGAACGCCTCTGGCTTATTCTTCAGCAGGATTTCCCGCAGTTCAACCGGCACGCCAGAGCTTTGCACAGCCAGCCGCGCGCGCATGGCGTAGGGGCATCTGCGAAAGCTCCAGAAAATGGGATGCGTTTCGGTCATGCGACCAACTGGGTGTCCGCGACATCTTTGATTGTCGCGCGCACGATACTGCTTTCGATTTGATCACTATCGAAAATCACTTCGGCAAATTGCTGGGTTCGACCCATGCGCGGGTTCTCCATCAAGACATCATGCGCTTTGCCGATTTGCGCGCTCAGGTGTTTGCCCACCTGAATACCGCCTGCCTCGCGCAACTGTGCGGCGCGGTCCTTAATCAAAGAGCCTTTCACCTGTGGCATCTTCGCGGCCGGTGTGCCAGGGCGCGGGGAATAGGGAAAGACATGCAGCCAGGTTAGATCACATTCACTGACAAGGCGCAGCGAGTTTTCGAACATCGCTTCGGTCTCCGTCGGGAAACCTGCAATGATGTCCGCGCCGAAGGTCATCGCAGGGCGGACCTTCTTGGCCTCTTCACAAAACTGAATTGCATCATCGCGTAGGTGCCGCCGCTTCATCCGTTTCAGGATCATGTCGTCGCCGTGTTGTAGCGACAGATGAAGGTGCGGCATCAAGCGATCTTCGGTCGCGATGGCGAGCATGAGGTTGTCGTCGACCTCAATCGAGTCAATCGAGCTGATCCGTAGGCGCGGCAGATCGGGCACCAGTTTCAGAATACGCATGACCAAATCGCCCAGCTTTGGTACGCTGGGCAGATCGGCGCCCCAGCTTGTCAGATCAACGCCGGTCAAGACGACCTCATTATATCCGCGATCCACCAACCGTTTGATCTGATCCACGACAACGCCTGCCGGAACCGACCTCGAGTTGCCGCGACCGAAAGGGATAATGCAAAAGGTGCACCGATGATCGCAGCCGTTTTGCACCTGAACATAGGCGCGGCTGCGTGTGCCAAAACCATCGATCAAATGCCCGGCAGTTTCGGTGACAGACATGATGTCGTCCACTTGGACCGCCTCGGTTTGGCCAATGAGGTCAGGGGCCAATCCTTGCCACGTTGCAGGATTCATCTTTTCAGTGTTCCCAACAACAACGTCCACTTCGGTCATTGAAGCAAAGGCGTCAGGGTCTGTTTGGGCCGCGCATCCGGTGACGATGATCTTGGCGTCGGGGTTGGCGCGGCGCTGACGCCGCACATCTTGCTTCGCTTTCCGAACCGCTTCCGCCGTCACGGCGCAGGTGTTGATCACGACAGCACTATCGACACCCGCCTGCGAGGCGAGTTCTTTCATCGCCTCGGTCTCATACGCGTTGAGACGACAGCCGTGGTTTGAAAAGATCGGCGCCTTGGTCATCTGATGTGCCACACGCCATCAAACACATGTGCAGTGGGGCCGGTCATCCACACGCCGTCGACTTTCCAAGAAATTTCCAAAGTACCGCCATCGAGATCAATCCGCACATCGTGACCGGTCAACCCGCGACGGGCAGCAGCCACAGCCGTCGCGCAGGACGATGAACCGGAGGCCAAGGTCACACCGACGCCCCGTTCCCATACCCGCATACGGATATGGTCCGGCCCAATGATCTGAGCGAATTGCACGTTGGTACGTTCCGGATAAAGTGGGTGATGTTCCATCTCTGCGCCACGCGCTTCCAGATCAACGGTTGCCACATCATCTACAAAGAAGGTGCAATGCGGATTGCCCATACCTGTCGCCGTAGGTGCGCCATCAATTGGGAGTTCCAGCGTATCGATGTTTTCGGCCAATGGCACTTCATCCCAGTTCAATTGAGGATGGCCCATATTGACGGACGTGATCCCTTGACCAAGGTCCTTCGCAGCTAAAACCCCGCGCTCCGTGACGATCGAAAGCTCTGCCTTGCCGGTTTCTTCAAACAGGTGTCGCGCGACACAGCGCGTTGCGTTGCCGCAAGCCGCAGCGGTGGAGCCATCACTGTTCCAGAACGTCAATTCCACATCCGCGGTATCCGAAGCGCTAAGAACCGCGAGTTGGTCGAATCCCACGCCGCGATGCCGATCGCCGATGGCACGCGCTAGATTCGCGTCGATGCGCGGCGTCAGACCCCGTTCGTCGACGACGACGAAGTCATTTCCAAGCCCATGCATCTTCATAAAGGGCACTATATTCTGCGGATTCTGGGTCATCTTGGCGCATATAAGCAAAGCAGCTAAACTTATCCAGCATCTTCCCCATTTGTGGGGTTGACCCGATGCGCGGCTCTTCGTAGAGAGCCGGTCTAGTGGGCCGTTAGCTCAGTTGGTAGAGCAACTGACTTTTAATCAGTGGGTCGCAGGTTCGAATCCTGCACGGCTCACCACTGAATTCCCTGCAATTTAGTCTCGCGCGTTTGGGTTTGAATTCCCTCGCGAATTTAAATCCTTTGCTGGTGAGGTTGGTATGAGAGACTGCCTGCCAACCATGTCTTGCTGCAGATTTGGCTGTTCGTCTCTGTAGGGGGCACTGTCAGAGGAAACCGACTTGAGGCAGGCCATGCGGTTTCGTAGTTTTGCTGGATGACAAAACGTTCTCCATTTCGATACTTTAAAACCAGCCCTGAAATCATCCGACTTGCAGAGATGCTGTACGTTCGGTTCCCGCTTTCACTGAGAAATGTCGAGGACCGACTGCATGAGCGCGGTATCGATGTTAGTCATGAAACGATCCGGTTTTGGTGGAACAGGTTCGGTCCAATATTCGCAGCGGAAGTCCGACGCAATCGTGTTGCCAACAACCGATATTACTCGAATTGGCAGTGGCACCTCGATGAGGTGTTCGTGAAAATCAATGGCGAGACGCACTATCTGTGGCGGGCTGTCGATCACGAAGGCGAGGTTCTTGAAAGCTATGTCACCAAGCGACGTAATCGTAAAGCGGCATTGAAATTCCTCCGAAAAACAATGAAGCGCTACGGCGAACCCGAGATAATTGTAACGGACCGTTTGAAGTCTTACGGCGCTGCTTTGAGGATGATCGGCAATTCACAACGGCAGGTGACCGGCCGTTGGTTGAACAATCGAGCCGAGAATTCACATCTTCTGTTTCGGCGAAGGGAACGCGCGATGCTACGATTTCGGCAGATGCGATCGCTACAAAAATTCACTGCCATCCATTTTTCTATCCACAATCACTTCAATCAGGAACGCCATCTCTACTCACGATCCAACTTCAAATTGAACCGTACCGCCGCTCTTGCCGAGTGGCGGCAGCTTTGTTCCGCATAGGTTCACACTTTCACCGGTAAACTGAGACTAGTTCGAATTTGTCTGACAGCATCCGTCAAACAGACCCATCTTGAGATCAAACTCTATCTCGCGCGCCTTGGGCAAAAGGGCATGGACGAAGACCTGAGCCGTCGGTCGATGGAACTTGCCTCGATTTCATCCAGTCTTGATTCTGCGTCCGATGCCATCGCGCGGATCATGCTGGAACTCGCCAAGCGTCTGGACCTGCAAAACGTTCAATTCTCGCCCCAGGGTCGCGAGGAAATCCGTGATTTCACGGACCGCGTTCAAGGCAATGTGCAGCTCGCCCTGAATGTGATGATGAACCAAAACCCGGCCGAAGCACGCGAGCTTGTGGCGGCAAAAGAAAAAGTGCGCAAGGTCGAGCAGAAACTGCAGCGCAGCCATATTGGTCGCCTTCGAGAAGGGCTGTCCGAGAGTATCGAGACGAGCAACATCCATCAGGAAACACTGCGCGCGTTGAAGCAAATCAACACAGCATTCTCGATGGTCGGTCACCCCATTCTGCTAAAGTCTGGTGACCTCCTGAAAAGCCGTCTCACTTAGGACGGCTTTTTCAATTCAAATGGGCGTAAAGGCTATTGCACCATTTTTGTATGCTCGTGCCGAGTCGACCTAAGAATTTGTTTCCGTGCGTTTTAGCAATGTCTCCGCAGCGAGCCTGCCGAAAGTATTGGCAGCCTGTGGGCTTGCGCCGGTCACAAGACGGCGGTCAACATGGGTCGAATTGTCGGCCTTTTTGTTAATGGTTTCCACGCCCAATGCGTTCAGTTTTTCGCAAACCCACCACGGCATCGGACCGGGCAAATAACCAATCATCGGCGTTTGCTTGTCCACGGCATCCGGGAAGACGGTAATCTTATAGCCGTCATACAAAAAACCAGCGTCGTTCCTGGCAGCCAATAGCGCCGCTGGGCCATGGCAAAGCGCGAGGGTATGAAGGCCGGTGTTGTGCGCCCAGTGCAGCACTTTGCCCAGATCGGCATTATCAGGCAGCCCAAGCATCGCGCCGTGGCCGCCGGGAATGAACACCGCCGCATAAAGCGTGTCGTCAACCAACGAGTTTGCCGCAAAATCTGCGAGGCTGCCTGGGTTCTGAAATGCGTCGGCAAAGTCACGGTAAAGCTTTTGGATATCCGCATCATCCGCAGGCATCGCCCAGTCTTCGATGACAACCGGCGCGCCTGTAGGCGTGACAACGTCAATCTCGAACCCTGCGTTCATCAGATGCAACATAGGCAAGCCCATCTCGACAGGGTGGTTCCCGGTTGAGAACTTCTTACCGTTGGCCATCGTCATGTTGCGCTCTTCAGTGCAGACCATCAAGACGCGATTGCGGGTGCCCTTATAGCGTTCCGTGTAGGCACCGCCGTCATAATCGGTCGTGGATGACGTACCCAACTTGATCGCGAGAGGGGACGGGCTGAAAGCTCCGTCGGCTGTCGGTTGCGACTCTGCACGGAAAAGTTTGCGAAGGATGCCCATATCAGTTGACCTCTGTGACGATGGTGTCGCGGGATTTGCGCACTTTGCCCATTGGCAGCAACCAGTCGCCTGCCGGATCGCGGTAACCCAAAGGCATCAAGACGACGGACCGCAAACCACGCTCTTTCAAACCAAGGATGGCATCCACCGCATCGGGGTCAAATCCTTCCATTGGCGTGCTGTCGACCTCTTGCTCGGCCGCGGCGACCAGCGCGATGCCAAGTGCGATATAGGCTTGGCGCGCCGCGTGGGCATAGTTCGTTTCGGCATCGCGCGGCAGGTAGTTGGCCTTCAGGTTGTCATAATAGGCGTGCAGCATCGGCAGGTCGCCTCGCGCCTCAACGTTCAGGCCCACGACCTCGTCGATCCGCTCGGCGGTGTAGTTGTCCCACGCGGCGAAAACCAACAAATGAGATCCATCTGTGATCTGAGCCTGTCCACCTGCAGCCTCGGCAATTTTGCGACGGATCTCAGCGTTCCTTACGACCAACAACTCAAACGGCTGCGTGCCACTGGAGGTCGGCGCCATGCGGACGGCCTCAATGATCGCATCAACTTTCTCCTGTGGGACAGCTTTGGCGGCGTCCATCTTTTTGGTTGCATAGCGCCAGTTCAGAAGATCATGGAGTGGTTTAACTGTCATGGGGTCAGGTCCTATTGTAAGCGCCCGGGGTGGACGGTATATATTTGTTACCGACTATCTATGGGGAACCAATTTGTGCCGCAAGAAGGCACATTTCTGAACCTCGGTTACACAAGGGGAACCGCCATGCTGGACGACGAACGCTGCCCCGATTGCAAGCGCATTAACGAAGTTCTGTCGCGGGTCGGCGATCGGTGGAGTGTGCTGGTCGTGATCTCGCTGGCCGAATACGGCACGATGCGGTTCAATGAACTCAAACGCAACCTTGGCATCTCGCAACGCATGCTCAGCTTGACGCTGAAAGAGCTCGAGCGTGACGGCCTTGTGAACCGGACTTACCATCCTACAATCCCGCCGAAGGTCGAATACAACCTGACTGAAATGGGTCTGTCGTTTCGCGAACCCGTCAGCGCGTTGGGTTTCTGGGCGCTGGAAAACCTATCCAGGATCGATGCTGCGCGCGAGACCTATGACGAGGCCGTCGCAAAGTAGGCACCCATCCCATTAGTTTAGGTTCTTCCTGGGAAAGCAGATGTTGGCGTTGGCTTGGCGATTTCGGTCATTGTCCAGCAGAACTTGAGTTCAATCAAATGTTGATTTTGCGCGTGCAGCGAATGGCAGGAATGCGGATTGCAACCGCAGCATTTGGAGGTTGTGTTCAATGGCCGGTATGGGCCGTCCTCGAGTTGCCTGGACATAATGCTACTGTAGACGCTGTGCAGCCCCCGATGTCGACTTTGAGCCCAAGGTGGTCATTGCGTTTTCATGCTGCGCGCCCGCGCAGCATGAAAATCGCTGCAAGGGTATGGTTTCGGACGCTGTATCGCAGTGGGAAAACCGGCCATTCGTATGTCGCGCAGCGAGGCTCGGCCAAGAAATTCACAGATCGCGGACGGCACTGTCAGAAGAAATCGGCTTGATGGTGGCGGGTTGGGCACATAGCGTTTCCAAATGACAAGAAGCTCCCCATTCCGATACTTTAAGGCCAGCCCCGACATCATCCGTCTGGCTGAAATGATGTACGTTCGATTTCCACTGTCTTTGCGCAATGTTGAAGACCTTTTGCACGAGCGCGGGATCGATGTGAGCTACGAAACTATCCGGTTCTGGTGGAACAGATTTGGTCCAATTTTTGCCGCTAAAATCCGTCGCAGACGCGTCAGTCAGAAGCGCGCCTATTCAAACTGGCAATGGCATCTGGATGAGGTATTCGTGAAGATCAACGGCGAAACACACTACCTTTGGAGGGCTGTCGATCACGAGGGCGAAGTACTGGAAAGCTTTGTTACAAAGCGCCGTGATCGAACAGCAGCGTTGAAATTCCTCAGGAAATCAATGAAGTGCTATGGCCAACCCGAAATCGTCGTAACAGATCGGCTAAAATCTTACGGGGCAGCGATGAAAGCCATCGGTAATCTTCAGCGGCAAACAACAGGACGGTGGTTGAAAAATCGGGCCGAAAATTCGCACTTGCTGTTTCGACGACGAGAGCGAGCGATGTTGAGGTTTCGACAACTACGATCCTTACAGAAATTCGTCGCCATCCATACTTCCGTCCAAGATCACTTCAATCAAGAACGCCACATCTATTCCCGAACAATATTCAAACTCAGCCGCGCCACCGCACTTACTGAGTGGCGCCAACTATGTTCCGCATAGGTTCGCGCATTCTGCGGCAAACTGAGACTGGTTCGAATTAGTCTGACAGCATCACCACTGTCTCTCATAAATATCAAAGGCTTAGCAAAATGCATTGTCTAAGCCGGTGCGATTTTTCGGTTGTTGGGGGACATATGGGGGACAAAGTTCCCTTATCTGGCGACATGGCGTAGCTCGAAAGAACGCGACTGTATGCGCTTTGCCACCGAGTGACTTGACACGGTGTAGGTCGTGAATCATGTAGAAATATATTGCATCCCGGCAGACTTGTTCTGTCGCCAGCCGTGGTCATGAAAATGCTCGCGGCATTTGCATTTTTGGGATCGAATGATGGAACGTAAATTTTGTTACATTGATGGCTTTAACGTTTATCACGCGATTGACGATGCCAACCGCGCTGTTCGAGGTGCGCGCTCGCACCTAAAGTGGTTGAATTTGAATTCCCTAATGACTGAATTTACAGATCCGTCGGTTCACGAAATTTCCGCAGTGAAATTCTTCACTGCTTACCCAACATGGAATCGGTAAAAAACAAATCGCCATAAAAACTACACAGCTGCACTGAAATTTACGGGCGCGACAATTATCGAAGGTCAATTCAAGCCGAAGACTTGTTTCTGCAAAAACTGTAGAACCAATTATAAGGCCAGAGAGGAAAAGGAGTCTGACGTCAATATTGCCATGCACTTAATAAATGACGCACATTTTGATCACTTTGATCAGGCCTTCTTGGTAACTAATGACTCAGACCTATTGGGACCAGTAAGAATCCTTCGAAACACCTTTGCTGACAAGAAGATAAAAGTAATTGCTCCGCCTTATCGAAGGTACAGTAAGGAGTTGTGGGCAGCGGCAGACAAACGCGGTCAGAATTCAGAAGAACATATGGCTCGCCATCTTCTTCCGGAAACGGCGGTTGACGAAAATGGCATTGAGCTGTTTCGTCGACCAGCAGACTATGCCCCATTGACTTGAACGCTGATCCATCGGCATTCCTCTGATCCCCGTGCCTTATCTGCAATCCGTTCGCATGCCGCAGAAGTGCCGCCAGCGTTGCTATCGATCATCGAGTCTACTCGCGAGTTTTTGCGCTTTTTAAAACAGACCGTTTCGCGATTTCCCTACAGAACTGTCCTTTTGGACAAGTGATTTCTTCCGAGACAATCGGTAGAAAGATTGATGTAAATAGTATTGAGTAACCGATGTTTAGATATTCCCGCACCACGTTTCCTGTTTTGGAAACGGCAATGCTTGTTGTGTTAATGATTGGCCTTTGTTTCTAGGCCTAGCGCGGATCCCATAGAAAAGCGGAGCGATCAACAGAGTTTGATCCTCCCATTTTCGCATCACCGTTCAATTAGTATTTTCTCGGATATGAACTATCACTGCCGTCAAAATAGTTCTTCTGGACAAATCTGACCTCGATACCTCCATCCCTGATGTATTCGAGATTTGCATTCAGTCGTTCTGGCTTTGTGCCAAAGCAATCTCGCCCTGAGCAAATGAGCGTGTCGCCCATCGCCATCCATGCAATCAACCTAGAAAGCGCTGGTCGCTTCAAGACATGGCCCTTGGGTAGTCCCAATTTAACACTCTCCGCCAAAAACCTGCTCAAGGTTCAAAAGGCATTTGGGGCTGCAGTGGTTCAGTTTCTTGAAGAAGGGCATATAGCGCTAGGCCAAGGCGTGACGCTCAAAAAACCAAAAATGCGTATGTTTCGAGCGGCTGCAATGCGGACATTGTAGCCGTTCGCTGCGTTGCGGCGGGCTCTATCCAGCTCACCTATCCAAAAGAGTGAGCCGGATATTCCTTTACCCGCTCCAAAACCTATTCTGTGAAATGCTACTCTCACATTTGTAGGGAGTATGGCTTGAGTGTATTATTGTCCTTGGCCGCGCATGAACTTTGAACCGTAAGAGGAAAAGGTGAGTGTGAAACCTCTGTTAGTTACAAGTACTATTTTGGCTTCGACATCTTTGAGCGCGGTGCTTTTGACCGGAAGCGGTGCGACCGCTGCCACGTTCGATGCGATTTACATTGAAAGTACTGACAACCGCCCCGGTTCAACGGGGGACATTAGTGGCGCAAACGACTTGGGTCTCATTGCTGATGGAAGCCAAATAGGCATTGCAGGTCGGATCGTATCAGCCGAGGATATGTGGCGCTTCCAAACAGACGCCGGATGGGTCATCGGCTTTGTTGATCTGCCAATTGATGACCAGCTGTATTTCGACAGTTCGAATATCACAAACCCGATTGGCGATTTCGCGGATAACGCTGACACTACAACAGCTATTTTCTCGATATTTGACGCGTCAGACAACTCGCTTCTTTTCTCGAATACGATCACTGCGGCAGCATTTGGCGCCGGTACACAGAGCGAACTCGACTATTCCGGGACTGCTGGCAGTTTCCTACTTAGGATTGATGGCCAAGATGGTAGCCCCGGCGCTACCTACGACATAGGCATTTCAACGGTTCCGCTTCCAGGGGCAGTTTGGCTCCTGTTGGCTGGCGTGGGTGGCTTGGCAGCCATGAAGCGTCGTAAGAATGCTAATTGGTTCACCATTAAATATAACTTTTTTGGCAGATGAGTTGTCTGTTTACCTCACTTGAGTGTTCAATATTGATAGTGAGTGCATGATTGGCTCTTGGTCCACATCGACGATGGGCTCTGACGAAGTTCGGCCTTCACCCGAAGCTGCACTCCGCTCCAATCATTTTTGACGGGGGAACCCAACACCAACATAGCCTGAATTTGTGGTTTGTTGTGGGCGGAGACGGGATATTCCCGCATTCACAAAGACGTTTTCTATCTAACCGACCGTAAACGACCGGACCTGTCGCCCGTTCCCGCCCTCCCAATTGAAACACATTGTTTCCACATTTCCGCCGCGATTCGCCTTTTTTGCCGATGATTTCTGCAGCTTTGCTGATAAAGGAAATGTGTCGGAAGCAGCTGATTCACCTTCGAAGAGCATTTTCGACACGGGTGGGGGCACGAGTTTTTACGAGTTAGAGGATAATCTCATGTTACGCTCCATTTCTGCACTTGCTGCTTTTTCCATTCTTGCTGGTTGTCTCAATGGCGTCGGATCAAACGATGCGGCCGGTCCAATCGAAAGCAATTCGTTCTTGGCGTCTTCGTCATTCGAAGGTGCAACCACGATGACTGGCGAACTCGACGTTGCGGGCTTTGGAACGCTTGGGTTTTCTGTTGAAACGGATTCAAACGGGAACAGCACTTTTTTAGCGGCCCCTTTGACGCCGAAAAGCAGTCTACCTGAACTGTTCCACCCCAATGCGGGCTCTGCGCCGATGAGCGGAAATTGGGCTGTGGCCTATGCAGCGGATGGTATTAATTTCGGTGACGAAGGCGACGTGGCGCTTACCCTAGATTTCGAAAAGGGTACTTTAACCGGATCTGGTGACGGCTTGGTTCTTGCGGGCCAGTTTGTGGACGGTGTCCTTACCGGTACAGCATCGTTTAATGGTGCGTCTGGCCAGCTTGAAGGTGTTGTCGGCTCTAATACGTCGGTTGGATTCTTTGTTGGCCCCAACTTTGTCGGTGCGTTCTCCGTATCAAACTAACGCAAAGCGACCACAAAAGACGTCGAGGCAGCCTCCAGCTTCTTAGCGGGTGCAGTAAATTGCGCCCGCTTCTTCAATGGTTTTGATCTGCTGAAGCTAAATTACAGCCAATACTTCGGTTCTTAAGAGCACCGTTGGAAACTATGGCGAGTTACGAGCCAGCAGACAGAGGAATGAACGTTGGCGGCAAAGACGAAAAAACCAAAGGGCTGGGCGCGGGTTGATGGATCGGCTTTTGGCATGGTCTATGGCGCAATAATGGTGCTGAGCATCCTGATGGCCGTGGGCTACGTGGTCGAGTCGCCGCTGGAAACGGGTGTTGTTCTCTTTGGATCAGTCTTTGCGATTGTTTGTGCAGAGAAATTCGCGGAAACCTTATCGAAGCCGCTCGAATCCGATACGGCACCAACGCTTCCCGATCTTCGTTCCGCTTGGCATCACTCGCGCGACACTCTGATTGCAGCCAATATACCGACATGTCTGTTTATCGCGGCCTGGTTTGGGCTGATCACACCAGCTTTTGCTCTCGTCGGTTCGCAGTTGTTCGCGACGTCTTTGCTTGCGCTAGTGGGCGCGCGGGTGGGTTGGCGCTCAACCGGTTCGATCTTCTGGTTGAGCGTTTCGGCAGTGTGCGCAGGGAGCGTCGGTGTGCTTCTCGCCGCGCTGAAATATGTGATTCACTAGCTTGAAACACACCGGCATCAGCCGTCAAGATTTCCTGCAGACTTCGGTTTAGCAATGCTTCGCTTCGCGATGTGTCGGAATCGATCTTCCAATACACTGGTTCATTTTGTTCAAATGTTGAACGTCGCGCACCTCATCGGAAACAACGTTTCTGCTAATTTCGATGTATACTATTGGATGCAGAAAAATATTTATATTCCAAGGGCTTAAAAATACACGAAAAATTGATAGAGTTATAAAATTTCAATAAATTATAACTTGACGAAATAAAAGTTCGCACGAGATTTACCTCCAAATTAATGGTCGGCGCGTCTTGAGGTGCGATCCGCATTTTTACGAACCGTCCGCAACACTGGGTCTGAAGCGAGGGGAGGCATTATGATTAAGTCAATTTTGGTTCCCGTTCGCGGTGACGGAATGGTCGCGACTGTTCTGGCACACGCAGCAGAGCTGGCAAAGAAACATGATGCCCATGTCAACGTCGTTCACTGCCGCACTCGTACAAAGGATTTGATCCCTCAAGGCATCCCGCTTCCAGATTTCGCCCGCAAGATGATGGTGGAGCAAGCGGGTGAGTTGGCAAACCGGCAAGAGGATCACCTGCGTCGCATCCTACATCGTTTGGCGCGTGAGTTTGGGCTTGCTGAGGATACTCCGAGCGAAGTGGGCGCAAGCTGTTCTTTCACCGAAGAACACGGGCGCATGGCCGATGTGGTGAAACACGCAGGCCGTCTGGCTGACATTATCGTTTTGCCGAAACCGCAGCGCGAACGAAACCTTGGACAGAGCTCACTCAAATCAGCTCTTTACGGTGCGGGTCGGCCTGTCCTGATTTGCCCTGGGCAGCTACAACCCGATGAAACCTTCGCCCAGCATGTGGCTGTTGGCTGGAATGGATCACTACCTGCCGCGCAGGCGGTGGCGTCCTCCTTGGATGTTGTGGCCGCTGCGAAGAAGGTCAGCATTCTAACCGGCGGCAAGGTTCAAGCGCATGGTCCGACTGCGGAAGAGCTGCAAGATTACTACGCGCTTCGCGGGTTCGAGGCAGACATCATCCGCTTCGACGTACGCGACCCCGCAAAGGACTTGCTTCAAACCTGCAGCGACGTTGGCGCGAGCCTGCTTGTCACCGGTGCTTATAGTCACAGTCACGAAACCGAAATGCTGCTTGGCGGCAATACCGAGCGGATCATCGATCAAACCGAGATGCCAGTGCTTATGGCGCACTGAATGAACACCTCTCGGCAATCGCTGCGGGGAAGGAACTGGCGCATGGCGCGTCGAATGACGGTCCGAGAGGATCGAAAAAAGGAGGAAGCAAAAAATGAAATTTACAAAGAGACATTTCCTAGGTCTTGTTGCAAGCACTGCGATGGCTGCAATGCCAATGGCTGCTCTCGCAGATGGATGGGAACCGAAGCGCCCAATCGACTTCACCATTATGGCTGGTCCAGGTGGCGGTGCTGACCAGATTGCGCGTTTTGTGCAGTCCGTTGTCGAAACCAACGACATGACCAACCGTCCACTTATTCCCACAAACCGCGGTGGTGGTTCCGGTGCAGAAGCTCTTTTGCACATGAAAGATGCGCGTGACGCTGACCATACATTGATGGTGACGCTGAATTCTTTCTACACAACACCGATCCGCCAGGAAGGTTTGGGCGTGGATATCGAAACATTCACGCCAATCACGATGATGGGTGTCGATCCATTCGTACTGTGGGTCCACAAAGATTCTGGCATCACCTCGTTTGAGCAGTATATCGAAACAGTGAAAGAGATGAACGGCGAATTCGTGATGGGCGGAACCGGTTCTGGCCAGGAAGATTCTATCGTCATCGCCTTTATGTCTGGCGCCTATGACCTCGACATCAAATACATCCCATATGATGGCGGCGGCGCTGTTGCAAAGGATCTGGCTGGTAAGCAGATCATGGCGACTGTGAACAACCCAGCCGAAGCAAAGGGCTTCTACGAAGCTGGTGAATTTGTACCACTTCTCGCATTCTCCAATGAGCGTTTGGATGCCTACCCAGATGTTCCGACGATGAAGGAAAAGGGTCACGATTTCTCTTACTACAACCAGCGGGCCATCGTTGGTGCGCCGGGCATGTCGGATGAAGCGGCAGCTTACTACCGCGAAGTCTTTGGCGCCGTCTATGAAGGTGACGATTGGCAGAATTACCTGACATCCGAAAGCTTGGCACCACTGCCAATGGATGAAGCTCAGACGCGTGAATACTGGGCGATTCAGGTTGAGAACCATCGCGACCTTCTCGGCGCGATTGCTGGCCAAAGCTAAGTAAAGAAAACGGGAGAGGGCAAAGATGCGCCAAGGTGAGATATCTCTTGCAGGGTTGCTTGCCCTCTTCTCTCTCTACTTGATGTGGAAGAGCACCGAACTGCCCATCGGCTATATCCGCGGGCAAGGACCGGGAGGAGGCTTTTGGCCATTCTGGTTGTCGTTCGGAATGCTACTGAGCTGCGTCGCAATCGCCTGGAATTGGTGGCGCGGCAAGAGCCCGGCATCGCAATCGGATGATCCAATCATGGATGCCTTAGGTTGGCGCACAATCATATGGGTGGGAGGTGGCCTTGTCGCTTTTGTCGCTTTGATCCCGATCGTGTCTATGTATGGAGCAATCGCGCTCTTTCTTATCTACTACTTACATTTTCTAGGGCGGCATTCGTGGCTTCTGACTTTGATCCTCGCCACTGCTTTGCCCATCGGCCTCTTTTTCTTCTTTGAAGCGGCCATGCTAATCTCGATGCCGCAAGGTATGCCATTCACCCAGCCGTTCTTCGACGTGATGTACGACATCATTTACTGAAGCTGCTTACTCCCAAAGGTCTGTCATGGAAGTCCTGTCGTTTCTGACGGATGGTGTTTTGCTTGCGCTGGCACCGACCAATCTTTTCCTCATCGTCATTGGCGTAACAGTTGGTCTGTTCATCGGCGCGATGCCTGGTTTGGGGTCCGTCAATGGTGTGGCAATCCTCTTGCCAATCACATTTCTTGTGCCGCCGGGGTCAGCCATTATCTTCCTCGCGGCCATCTACTACGGCGCGATGTATGGGGGTGCGATTTCATCGGTCGCGTTGGGGATACCCGGAGCTTCGACAGCCGTGGCGACAACATTCGATGGGCGACCGTTAGCACTGCAAGGGCGCGCGAGCCTGGCGCTCGTCACTGCTGCGCTGGCCTCTTTCGTAGGCGGCACGGTTGCTAACGTCTTCTTCACTCTTTTCGCGCCGATCCTAGCATCACTCGCGCTTTCATTCGGCCCGCCTGAGATCTTCGCGCTCATGTTGCTCGCCTTTGCGACGTTCGTGGGATTGGGCGGCGATGACATTCCTAAGACAATCTTCTCTATTTGCTTTGGGCTTGTCTTGGCGACGGTTGGCTTTGACACGATCTCTGGCGAACCTCGTCTGGTTTTGTTTGATATCCCCGGCTTCTTACGCGGCATCGGTTTCATCGTTTTGGCGATTGGCGTTTATGGGATCGGAGAGATGCTTTGGACCATCGAACAAACCCGCGGCGAGATCACGACCACCAACCCAAAGATGACTGCCAAGGGCATGATGTCGGACACAAAAGAAGCGGTTCGGCGCGGGTGGAAAGGCACTTGGATCGGGTCGCTGATCGGTTTCTTTGTTGGCATTTTGCCAGCGGCAGGCGCGACGCCGGGATCGCTGATGTCCTATGGTGTCGCGAAAATGGTTTCGAAAACACCGCAAGAGTTCGGCAATGGTTCCCCTGACGGGGTCGCGGCACCCGAAGCCGCAAACAACTCAGCCTCGACCGGTTCGATGTTGCCTATGCTGACGCTCGGAATCCCGGGTTCGCCGACGACTGCGATCCTGCTTGGAGGCATGGTGATCTGGGGTCTGACACCCGGCCCGCGCTTGTTTGTGGATGAAAGTGAATTCGTTTGGGGGTTGATCGGTTCCTTCTATATCTCGAACATCGCGGCCCTTTTGATCAACTTGGCCTTCATCCCTCTGTTCATCTGGATGCTGAGAATGCCATTTACCATTCTCGCGCCGCTGATCTTCGTTCTTTCTATCGTAGGGGGCTTCGCCGCCTCGCGCAGTATGCATGATCTGTGGCTCATCGTGATCTTCGGCATCGCGGCCTTCTTTATGCGCAAATTTGACTATCCCCTCGCGCCGGCTGTATTGGCGATTGTGTTGGGGCCAATCGCGGAACCGACGCTCCGCCAGTCCTTGCTGCTCTCTTCTGGTGATCCAATGATTTTCTTCACCCGCCCAATTGCCGGACCGATCACAATCATCGCGATCATCTTGATCCTTCTGCCGGCAATCAAACTGATAAGAGGCAGCCGAAGGGTGGAAGAGGACTAAAGCGCGCTAAGTAACGAAGCAGACCGGCGACGCCCGGCAAAGACCAATTGAATGAAAGAGACGTCGATGCACACTATCGCAGACCTAATTCAGCAGCATCCTGATACAGCAAACGCTATTGGCGCACCCGGACGGGCGTGGATGACCTATGGCGACCTCAAGTCCTTGGCGCAAACTGTGCGTGTTTCTCTTCGAAGTGCTGGTGTTGGTGCTCAGGATCGCGTCGCGATTGTTCTGCCCAATGGCCCCGAAATGGCGGCGGCTTTCGTGACAGTGGCGCAATCGGCGACGATGGCTCCCCTTAATCCGGCCTACAAGGAAGATGAATTCGCGTTCTATCTAGAAGACTTGAAAGCCCGCGCGATCATTGTAGAGGCTGGATATGACGGCCCAGCTCGAGCAGCGGCAGAGCGGTTTAATCTGACCGTCATCGAGCTTACTGCAACAGAGCCTGCCGGTACGTTCACCTTGTCCACTGAGACGAAAGGTGATGCGGCGGATACTGCACCTGCCTCAGATGGCGTAGCATTGATCCTGCACACATCCGGCACGACATCGCGACCAAAGATCGTACCCTTGCTGCAATCGAACGTCGCGGCATCTGCCGAAAACATCCGCGCGTCTTTGGCTTTGACGCCCGACGATTGCTGTCTGAACGTTATGCCACTGTTCCACATTCATGGCCTTGTCGCGGCCGTAAGCGCATCGCTCGCCGCGGGCGCATCAATCAGTTGCGCACCGGGGTTCGACGCGCTGAAATTCTTCGGTTGGCTCGAAGAGATTGATCCAAGCTGGTACACCGCCGTTCCGACGATGCACCAAGCCATCCTTGCCCGCGCCCCTCGGAACACTGAGATCATCAAAAACGCACGGCTGCGGTTCTTGCGGTCCTCGTCATCCTCTTTGCCGGGTCCAGTGATGACCCAACTTGCTGATACTTTTGGCGCGCCGGTTGTCGAAGCTTACGGCATGACCGAGGCCGCGCATCAGATGTGTTGCAATCCCATCGAACCGGGCCGTCAAAAACCGGGTGCCGTGGGTGTGCCTGCAGGCCCGGAGGTTCGTATTGCGCATGAGATCGAAAACCGCTTGGTCGACGGGATTGGCGAAGTGTCCATTTCCGGCCCGAATGTGACGCCGGGGTATGAGGGTAACCCTGAAGCGAACGAAAAGAACTTCTTCGAAGCCGAGGGTAAGCGCTGGTTCCGCACTGGTGACCAGGGCGCATTCGACGAGGACGGGTATCTGGCTCTCACCGGACGTTTGAAGGAGATCATCAACCGCGGCGGCGAAAAGATCAGCCCGCTTGAGGTTGATAGCATCCTGTCTGACCACGCAGCGATTGCGCAATGCGTGACCTTTGCGGTGCCGCACGCCAAGCTCGGCGAAGAGGTCGCTGCGGCTGTGGTTTTGAAAGAAGGTCAAGAAGCGACCGATCGCGACATTCGTGATTTCGCCAGTGAGCGACTTGCAGCGTTCAAAGTCCCTCGCAAGATCCTGATCCTCGACGAAATCCCAAAGGGTGCGACGGGCAAGCTCCAGCGTATCGGTTTGGCCGAAAAGCTCGGCTTGGGCTAGGGAGCGAACGATGAAAATCTGTATCTTTGGCGCAGGCGCAATCGGCGGCTATATGGGCGCAAAACTCGCAGAAGCAGGGGCAGACGTTAGCCTTGTTGCACGCGGCCCTCACTTGAAAGCAATGCGCGAAAATGGGCTCCGACTGATCGCGGATAGCGGTGAAACAACGGCGAAGGTCGTCGCATCCGATGATCCCGCTGATCTTGGCCCGCAGGACTATGTGATCGTCACGCTCAAGGCGCATTCGGTCCCACCTGTTGTGCCCAAAATGCAGCCGCTGATCGGTAAGAATACGACAATCGTATCCGGCGTGAACGGCGTACCGTGGTGGTATTTCCACAAATTAGGTGGGCCGTTGGAGGGCACCCGTCTTGAAACCGTAGACCCAGGAAATGCCCAGTGGGATGGTTTCGGCCCCGACCGCGTGTTGGGCTGCGTGGTGTATCCTGCGGCAGAAGTCATCGAACCCGGTGTGGTAAAACATATCGAAGGCAATCGCTTTTCGCTCGGTGAACCAGATGGATCAAAATCCGAACGCGCCTTGGCTCTTTCCAAAGCACTCGCCTCCGCTGGCTTGCGTGCGCCAGTGCGCCCAAAGTTCAGAGATGAGATTTGGGTGAAGCTTTGGGGCAACCTATCGTTCAATCCGATCTCAGCGCTGACCCACGCCACATTGGACGTGTTGTGCACTGACCCCGGCACCCAAGCTGTTGCGCGCAACATGATGGTTGAAGCCCAGGAAATTGCAGAGAAGCTTGGAGTGAAGTTTCCAATCGACGTGGATCGACGGATCAAGGGCGGCGCCGAAGTTGGCGCGCACCGGACATCAATGTTGCAAGACTTGGATCAAGGTCGCCCGATGGAAATCGATGCCTTGGTCGGGTCAGTGCAGGAGTTGGGTCGAGTGACTGGCACTCCGACGCCGACGATCGATACTGTGCTTTCGCTGGTGGCGTTGAGGGGTAAGGTTGCGGGGTTGTATTGATCCATAAAGCTGACCTCCGGTCGCAAATGGTCAACTCGAATCTGTGCTTTGCTGAGTTCTCTACCTTAGAGGATCCCAAGGGCTCCCAAATCGGAAACTTTCGGGTTGACGGCAAAGCAAGTCATTTATGTGATCCTCCCCCTTTGAAGTGGTCCGCCCCTATAGTTAGGAAATGGAGGATCAGATATGGGAATCAAGCGTCATAAACCGGAAGAGATTGTCACTAAGTTACGGCAGGTTGAGGTACTGTGCG